>Ga0187844_10000920_pt1 | contig 22944 bp, 11 predicted proteins | sample SpaLakP09_SKY_50_FD_134517 | JGI IMG/M metagenome (GOLD analysis project Ga0187844, IMG submission 134517) | Oligotrophic lake water microbial communities from Sparkling Lake, Wisconsin, USA - SP09_SKY_50 | ecosystem: Environmental > Aquatic > Freshwater > Lake | place: USA: Sparkling Lake...
GGCAAGCAGGTAAGGGATCTGCTTTTTGCAGCGGATGCGGTCGACTGCTATCTTGCAGCAGAGCAGAAGATTGATGCGATTCGCGGGCGGGCCTTCAACCTGGGGGGAGGCATGGGCAACAGCTCCTCCTTATTGGAGTTGTTTGATTTGTTGGAGGGAGAGCTGGGGTTTCAGCCTCGCTATGAAAAACTCCCTTGGAGGCATGAAGATCAGCGATTCTTTGTGGCGGATTTGGACGCCGTTTTCGCAGGACTGTCATGGAGTCCGAAAGTGGGGAAAAAGGAGGGAGTGAGACAAGTCCTTTCTTGGGCAAGTCGGGCTACGGGCAAAGGGTAAACCCAACCAGAGAATCTTGATAATGAGCGAGGAATAATGGGTATATGAAGATCTCTGTGCTGATTCCCACATACAACCGGAAAACAATGGTCGCCGAGGCCCTTCGAAAAATCTTTTTATGCAAAGTTTGCAATATGTGTATCGGTCGCAATAATAAAAATATAAAGATTATTTCACACCGGGGAAACTTGGACGGCCCACTACGACGAGACGAGAACTCTCCCAAAAAAATTTTGGAGGTTTTAAGGCAAGGATTTGATGTAGAGGCAGATGTGTGGTGGACTGAGCGCGGGTGGTTTTTGGGTCATGATTTTCCACAGCACTCCGTCAGCCGCGGCTTTCTATCCCTTCCCGGTCTCTGGTGTCATGCGAAAAATCAAAAAGCCTTGGTTCACATGCTTCGGCATAAAGCTATACATTGTTTCTGGCATCAGAACGATGATTATACGATCACCTCAAGAGGTTTGATTTGGGCTTATCCCGGAAAAAAATCTTCCCCACAGACCATCGTGGTTTGTAAGGGACATAAAAAAAGAGACCTTACTGGGGCGTACGGCTTGTGTACGGATTACCCGGTCCTTTGGGCAAAGAGAAATTTAAAGAAAAAATGATACGTGCAGTTGCCTTTGACTTGGACGGGGTTCTGATTGACAGCAAAGATTTACATTTTGAGGCCCTGAATAAGGCGATCGACAAAGTAGCAGGGAAAGTCTGGATGCTGAGCAAGGAGGAGCATTATCGGGCTTACGATGGCTTGCCTACGAAAACGAAACTAAACATGCTTCATCAAAGCAAAGGGCTTCCAAAAAGGTTCTTTCATAAAATCTGGCTTTATAAGCAAAAAGAAACAGCCCGGATGCTGGCGAAGCTACCACGTGGGGCGTGCATCAGGAAAATATTTTCCTATTTAAGCAATCACGGATTAAAAATCTTTGTTGCAACAAACTCCACCCGTAAAACAGCCCTCCAAGTAGTAAGGCGTCTCAAGCTTTTGCCATATCGGATTAAGGTGATTAGCAGTGAAGATGTTCGTGCGCCAAAGCCGCATCCAGAGATTTATTTACGTTGTATGGTCGAGGCTTCCTGTCGGCCTGACGAATTGTTGGTTGTCGAGGATTCGCCCTCCGGAATACAAAGCGCTGCCGACTCTGGCGCGAAATATATTGTTCTTAAGAATCCCTCGGAACTTACATTCGAAAGAATCCGTCAGGAGCTTGAGCAAAACAAAAAGCCCCACAAGCGAAAGCTGAGCATGGGGGGCAGGCTCAATATATTGATTCCAATGGCGGGTGAGGGAAAAAGATTTCAGGAGGCTGGCTACTCATTTCCTAAGCCTTTGATTGAAGTTCCGAACATGAACGGGAATCCAATGATCAAGGTCGTCGTTGATTCTCTAGGCATCCACGGGAAAACAATCTTTGTTGTTCAGGCTACCCATCGCAACAAGTTCAATTTGGATTCCTTCCTTGGGATTTTAGCTCCGGAATGTAAGGTTGTGGAGGTGGAAGGAATCACGGAGGGCGCGGCATGCACATGCCTGTTGGCGAAGGCGCATATCGATAATGGAGATGAGCTTGTCGTGGCAAACTCCGATCAGTTCCTTGATTGGAAACCTGAAGAATTTATATATTTTATGAGAAATAAAAAAGCGGATTTTGGGATTCTAACATTTCCTAATAGCCACCCCAAGTGGAGCTACGCCCAAACAGATGCTCACGGCAAAATTCGTGAAGTGGCTGAAAAAAAAGTAATCAGCAATCACGCCACAGTTGGTGTCTACTACTGGAAAAAGGGAGCCGACTTTGTCCGGTCAGCGGAACGAATGATCAAAAAAGACCTCCGAGTAGGGCAGAGCTTTAATGGGAAAGGGGAATTCTATGTCTGCCCATCCTTTAACGAGATGATTCAAGAGGGAAAATCTGGTTATATATTTGAAATCAATCAATCACAGATGTACGGTCTTGGCACTCCCGAGGACCTGCGATATTTTGTGGATCATTATGGGAGGCTTGCGAGGTGAGCGTCCTTTTTCTTTAGGGCTTCCCAGGTGACGCATTTAGCTGTCTGCATTTCGGGTCATGTGAGCCATGAACGTATTGCGGGGAATGTGGGAGACATTCTTGCAGGTTACGCAAAAGCTTTTTCGAGATTTGAAGCTCACGATTATTTTCTAAGCCTTTCTTTTTCAGATCAAAACGGACAGAACCTTGCAGAACAACTAGTTCGGCAATTGGCGCCCAAGGCCTATCGACTTGCGCCGGATTCCCCAGTGAAATTGCCGGCCACATTTTCAGGAAAGATAGAAGGCAACATGGCAAACACCTTGAAAATGTTCGGCAAGATCCGAGAGGCCAACGAGATCAAAAAAGCCTATGCAAGAGAAAAAGGAATCGTATATACGCACGCTGTGCGAAGCCGGCCAGACATGATCTTTGTAAGACGTGTTGTTATTCCGCTTGTCCTTCGACTGAAGTTTTGCGATTTGGTGATTCCATCTTTCCCGTGGAAATATAAAGAATTTCCATTCGCTCAAACCGACTGGTACGCATTAGGCCGCAATTCGTCAATGGATCGGTACGCAAACATTGAAAACCATATCGAGAAGTTGGTTAAGGCAGGCATTTTATTTCATGCAGAAACCCTGCTTGGCAACTATCTTAAGACACAGAGACTTCGCGTCTTTAATATAAAGAGTCCTTGCTATTTTAATTCAAAATATCAAGGAATGAATGGTTATCGTAAATGAAGAAAGCTAGAAGCCTCATGAGGGTTGTGTTGTAGGGAGCCTCAAATTACAGACAGCATGACGGAAGTGGAATTTGCCCGGACAAAGAGACTGAGTGAGGCCCGCCATGAGGCACTTGCTTTTGAATGCTGGTTTTGGATCTTTTCACTTTAGTTGCCGTTCATCTGGCCTGATGAATCGGTTTTACGTGAGGCAAAAGCTCCTTCGCGCTAGAGAAATAGTGGAAGGTGTTGGCAAAATGAAAGAGGATAGGGCTTGTCCCTTGAATAGCCGATGATGTCTTCCCTAAATAGCGATGCAAAAAAGGTAGAGCATTAATAGGACGGGAAGCTTTCTCACGATAAAGGGGTTCGATTTTTGGGGAGATAGTGGTATTTTCGGTGTTCTCAACAGATGACCCCTAAAAATTTCTACGAAAAATCGGAGTCTTCGCGATGGATTCTTCTTTTTTTGGCTTCAAGCCAACCAGCTATTTAAAGGTGACGGCATGAAAATGATCCGGATCGGCATTCTTGGGCTGGGCAGATGGGGGCCCAATCACGCACGGGTTTTTGCCGGCTTGCCAGGATGTAGTGTAACGGCGGTGGCCGATGCGGATGCGAGTCGACGACGCCCTTTCGAGGGACGGCAGGACGGCCTGTATGTTTACGCAGATGGTAAGGCGTTGCTCAAAGATCCAGAAATTGAGGCTGTGGTCGTAGCTACCCCCACAAAAACCCATGGAAGTTTGGTTCGATTAGCCCTCGAATCCGGTAAACACGTCCTGTGCGAAAAGCCGCTTTGTACGAATGTTACAGAGGCCAAGAAATTGCAGAGCCTAGCACGGAGGGTGCGCAGAATTCTCATGGTGGGACATGTCTTTCTATTTAATCCAGGGGTGCGAAAAGTTGGGCAGTTACTTAAGTCCGGAGTCTTGGGCCGGCTTCACTCCATATCCGCTGTTCGAACGAACCTTGGGCCAGTGCGCCAAGATGTGAACGCCGCCTGGGATCTTGCCTCCCACGATGTGGCTATCTTCAATTGGCTCCTCAAGGCTGAACCAACGAAAGTGCAGGCGATGGGCGCATGCTTCCTTCAGTCTGGTATTGAGGATGTCGTAAACATTTCGATGCGCTACCCAGGAAACATTCTTGCGACTATCCAGTGCAGCTGGCTGGATCCTAAAAAAGTCCGGCAAATTACTTTGGTGGGCAGCAAGAAAATGGTCACGTGGGATGACCTCTCTCTCTCGCATCCCGTGGTGATTCATGAGAAAAAGGCGGAAACCAACCAAGCTTGCGGTGACTATGGCCAATTTCTTCGTATATCCCTTTTGGAGGGGGATGTGCATCTGCCTAGGGTGGCGGCGACAGAGCCGCTACGCCATCAAGCTGAGGCCTTTCTCAGGGCTTGCCGGACGGGTCATGTTGTTGTTTCGGGTGCTGATTTTGCCTTGGGCGTCGTGCGAACCCTTGGGCGAATCCAGAAATGCCTGAAGTGATGAAAAAAAAATCCAAATCCCTCATCCATCCCTTGGCTTTGGTGGAAAGTCGTTCGGTAGGTAAGGGCACAAGGGTTTGGGCTTACGCGCATGTGATGAAGGGCGCGCGTCTGGGAGCCGAATGCAACGTGGGAGAACACGTTTTTCTTGAGGGAGGCGCAGTCGTGGGAGATCGAGTTACCCTAAAAAATGGTGCGATGCTTTGGCGCGGAGTGGTCGTGGATCACGATGTTTTTGTGGGTCCCGGAGTCCTCTTCACGAATGATCTTTATCCACGCTCCCCCCGAGCCCCTTGGGTACGCCGTCGATATAGTGGCACGGCTTGGTGTCAAAAAACACGAGTTCGGCAGGGAGCAAGTCTAGGGGCGGGGGCAGTCATTTTGCCCGGAGTTACAATTGGTCGGTTTGCGATGGTCGGGGCGGGCGCAGTCGTCACAAGAAACGTGCCCGATTATGCTCTGATGATCGGCAATCCCGCCCAGCTTTCCGGTTGGGTCTCTCCGGCGGGAGCCAAGCTAGTTTTTGGAGATAACCTATTGGCCGTATGTCGCATAACGCGCAACCGCTGGCGCCTCGGCCCCAAGGGGATTCACAGGGTCGTAGCCTATAAAAGACAACGCGGGTGAAATGAAAGACAAAGCCTCCTTACCTCCCATACCATTCGTCGATTTAGTTCGTCAATATCGCCAAATTTCCCAAGAGATCAAGGAGGCAGTCTCGTCCGTATTGGAGCGCGGTGACTTTATTCTGGGAGAGGATGTGGGGGAGTTTGAAAAGGAATTCGCCCTTTTCAATCAAGCTCCGCACTGTGTCGGGGTTGCCGACGGAACAGATGCCCTTTACCTTGCTTTGGTAGCCCTTGGCATCGGGCAAGGGGACGAGGTTATTGTTCCGTCCCATACGTATATCGCGAGTGCCTTGGCGATTTCGAATTGCGGGGCCAAGCCAGTGTTCGTTGATTGTGATCCTACATACTACACAGTGAATCCAACGGAAATTGAAAAAGCCCTGACCTCCAGAACGAAGGCTATTATGCCCGTTCATCTGTATGGACAACCTGCGGATATGGATCCGATTCTTGAAATTGCCAAGAGGAGGAAACTTTATGTGGTGGAAGACACAGCCCAAGCCCATGGAGCAACCTACAAAGGGAAAATCTGCGGGACCATGGGGGATGTGGGGTGTTTCAGCTTCTATCCAGGAAAAAACCTGGGCGCCTATGGAGACGGCGGGGCAGTCGTGACGAAGAGTTTCGAATTGTCTGAGAAAATCAGACTGCTGCGTAATTATGGTCAAAAAGTTAAATACGTACATACGATCAAGGGACTCAACTCTCGCCTCGACACAATTCAGGCAGCCATCCTTCGGATCAAGTTAAAGCATCTTGCGCTTTGGAACCGCAAGCGAGTTGAAGCAGCAGCACGGTATAGTGAAGTTTTAAAAAGGAGTAGGTTAGGTTTGCCCCTGACAGCAGATTACGGGAAGCCGGTATGGCACCTCTACGTAGTGCAAACAACAGATCGTGGAGGCTTGCAAAAAAAACTGAATGACGCCGGCGTCTCCCACGGGATTCATTATCCGATTCCCGTGCATCTTCAGCAGGCTTACAGGGATCTTGGTCACAAGCGAGGGGACTTTCCTGTAACAGAGCATTTGGCCGAACGAATTATTTCTTTGCCTATCTTTCCGGAAATCACCGCGGAAGAGATCGGAAGGGTGGGGCGGGCGGTTGATGCCAGCCTCGCATGAGCGTCTGAAAATAGTTTTCGTTACGCTGGTGTACGATGGCATGCCGTTTCTTCGGCACCATCCGAGTGTTTTCCGGCGACTAAATATGCCTTGGGAATGGCATATTGTAGAGGGGGTGGCCCTGTTGCGCCATGACACAGCATGGAGCGTGGCCAGCGGGGGGCGGGTACCTGCTTGGGCCATGAAAAACAGCCTGAGTACGGACGGAACTACAGAGTTTCTTGATCAGCAGCAGAAAAAAAATCCCGACCGAATTTTCGTTTATCGGAAGCCGCGTGGTGAGTATTGGGATGGGAAAATTGAAATGGAGCGAGCCTATCTCCCTTCCTTGCGGGAGCCCTGCCTTCTTTGGGAGGTGTCGAGCGATGAGCTGTGGGCACCATGGCAGATTGAGAATGTGGTGCGACTCTTTCGGGAGAATCCCGCACGTACTTCAGCTTGGTTCTGGTGTAATTTTTATGTTGGCCCCAACGCTGTGGTCAGTTCCCGTCACGGCTATTCCCAGAATCCAGAAGTGGAGTGGTTGCGTGCTTACCGCTATCAACCTGGTGACGACTGGCAAAGCCATGAGCCCAACGTTTTGGTCGGGCGTCGACCGCCTTATTATAAAAAGGTAAATATCGGGACGAAGCGGCCCTTTACGCACGCCGAAACAGAAGCGGTCGGAGCGGTGTTCGACCATTTCGCTTTCGCGACCTTGGCTCAAATAAAATTTAAGGAACAGTATTATGGGTACAGGAATCTTCGTCGCAGCTGGCTACGTTTGCAAAGAGATGTTCGCGCACGCCTGCCTGTTCGATTAGCAAACTATTTTCCATGGGTCAAAGACGGCACGATGGTCACCACTCCGGCAGCTATTCAAGCTAAGCCTATGGCCGTACAAGACCCCAAAGGATGGAAATTCCGGTTCGTCCGTCAATCTCGGGAGCCACAACATTTCTCCCTCTTGATTCTTGATAGTTCTTGGCGCTCAAACCTTGCGGGATGCATCGGTGAAAAAACATGTAACGAAATTTTTTTATCGTGGGCAAGGGATGGGTTTAGTCGGCAACTACTTCATCTTGATCGGACCGGCACAGATCCAGATTGGCCCGGCATCATGAAAGTTCGGTCCTCGAAATTGGCATACCTTCAGGGGCCATTAGGGGGTTTATTTTTGGATCACATTTGCCGGAAGCAGCAAGCCAGCATGATGGTGTTGGCCTCGGGGAATATGCCTCTTAAAACGGCGTGGCTAAAAATGTTATTTTCACGCCAGCAGGACAAAAAGCCGTTGAGGATTTCCTGCCAAACCAAATCTGGGAAGAGAGAGGTTCAAGTGCTGACGCTAACGGCGCCTGATCGCCTTGCTGAAGCTCTTCGGAAAATATTTGAAGCACACCTTAAGTTTCTTGAGGCGAGCGGAGGCAAAGAGTAAGGTCTAAGCCCTGGAATTAATTTTGGATGCAGAATACGAAATCTCTTCGGGTCAACTCAGAAAAAGCAACACGTTTAAGGCAACGGATGTCGCGGAGTCTTTTCTTACAAGATGATCCAAGGAGAAAGATTGCCGACTTTCATTATTTTAGAGTGTTTTCAATAAGAGTTGAATCGCTATGGTGGATAGCTAGAGAAAAATGAAAATCTCTGTACTCATTCCAACTTACAACCGAAAAACGATGGTTACGGAGGCCCTTCGAAAAATCTTTTCCTTCCAGCCCCGTGCTTATCATGAAGTCATTGTTAGCGACAATCATAGTACGGATGGCACGGAAAAGGCACTTTTTCAGGAATTCGGAAAACAGATCCTATTTACCCGACCGAAGGAACACGTTTGGGCGTATGAAAACTGGCGCCACTCCTACCAACAGGCCTCGGGAACCCATGCTCACTTTCACTGGAGCGATGATTGGCTAGTAGACAATCTTTACGCCCAGACAATCGAACGGCATGAAAAAACAGGAGCGAATATTTTCGTCACTTCCGCTCGAGTGGTCTTCGAGGACGGATTTAACCCTGTGTATTACTCTCAAGGGTCGGATCGGAATCTTTCGGCTCGTAAGGCTCTTCGAAGGCTTCTTTTGTCCGAAGGCAGAGATTTGCCACGTTCTCCGATGGCATACATCATACCCATTGAGTCACTTCGGGAGGCATGGTTTCAATCTATTCAAACCAAGGATGGCCACGACCCTATTCAGCTAGCCATCGGTCCAGATGCACTCTTGGTTGCGTCAGCCTTGATGCAGGAAAAAGGAAGGCTGGATATCCTTCCGGGGCCAGACGTCGCTTTTCGAAATCATGCCGATTGCATTTCTGTAAAGAACTCGGATCTACTCGATCTTTACGGGCACTGTTACCTCTTTTTTGCACGTCGTTATGGATTGAGGGATATTGAAGAAAGCCTGATCTCAGCAGCCAACCTGATGCCTATTAAAAGCAAGTCTTGGTTCCGCAGGCTCAGGTCTTTGTTCTTTTCCGAGGGTTTCATCAAAAGCCGCTGCCACAAGTAGCTGTCATGTATCTAGGATTCTCTCGGATTAAAATGAAAAAATGGGGTTAAAATAAGTTTTCTCATTCAAAATCTCGAAAAGGGAGACGATTTATTAAAAGACTGCAGTTTTTTATAACACAAGGGTTTAAATCAATGATTAGACGCGCCCCTCTTTTTAAAACGGGATACGCTTCGAGATAGATTTCTTCCAGCGGCGGATGGTTCTGCGAACACGAAATGAAATCTTTGCTCTTAGAGCATCCGCCCAGCTGATCTCCAGATTCAGCTGTTGTGCAGCCCTACGAATCTCCATCGAGTCGGCAATGCAAAGAGTCTTATCCGCATAGGCAAGAGCTTGTACTTTGCAGGTGGAGGGAATGTGACGGCCCGAGGCCTGTTTCAGGATGAGCACGCAGTGCTCTATGCGGGATAGGCCGCTATCGTTATGGACTGTACTTTTTTGGTCGGGATGGCGACGAAATGCGACCAAGGGCTCGTCGTGATACGCAAAATTTCCGTTACTTAGGAGATGAAACCACATTTCAATATCGGTGTTCTGTAGAAAATTATGATGAAAGCCTCGGGTCGCATCCTTGCGACGAAAGAGGCAGCAAACTGGCTCCCCGATCAGATTGTCGTGATGTTCGAGCATTCTTGGAATGATCTTGGCACGGGGGAAATAGCCGCGCGGCAGATTGGCGATGCATTCCAAAAAACGGTTGTCTGAATCAATGATATTTCGGCCACAAGCAACCAAAGCCACTCCAGGGGCCTGTAAGCTTTGCCACTGTTGGGAAAGACAATCGGTTCGATCAAGTCGATCGTCTCCGCCCATTAGCTTGACCGCTTCCCCCTGTGCTTGACGAAGGCAAAAGTTCCAATTTTCAACCATTCCGAGGTTCGAGGCATGCTTAAAAATCCGAACCCTGCTGTCGCGGATAGCGTAATCCTGCAAAATGGAGAAAGTATTGTCAGAAGAGGCATCATCTGAGGCAACCACTTCCAAGTCGTGAAAATCCTGGCGCATCACAGAATCCAGCGCCTCGGAAAGGAATCGAGACTGCTGGTAGGTCGGAATTAGAACACTGATTTTTGGAAACAGAGACAAGAGAGACACTTTGCACACAAGCTGATTGTTTCACAACACGTTTCCTTGGCGGGCCATGCATCCCCGAATTTTACTCAAAAGGATTGAACAGTCTTCTCGCTCTTTCTGTTTTTCTATGATTATATTAATTCATGGTATTTCTTTTGGGTGGATCGGGCTATGTGGGTCAAGCCTTTGGTAAAGAACTGATCCAGCGGGGGATTCCTTTTCGGACTATTTCTCGTAAAGAGATTCATTTAGCCGACCACCGGTCCTTGGCCGCTGCCCTTCGTAAGGAAAAACCAAAGTTCGTTATTAACGCGGCTGGTTTCACCGGAAAGCCCAACGTGGATGCTTGTGAAAATCAGCGTGGGGAAACGATTGCTGGGAACGTCACTTTGGCCCAAACGGTGGCCCAGGCCTGTGATGATGTTGGGATAATGCTGGGCTTTGTCTCCTCCGGATGTATCTACACTGGGGCCAAGGTGCAGCAGGAATGCAAGACTTGGGCGGTAGAGGCTAGACTGACCGAGCCTCTGATTTCAGAGTTGCTCTCCAAGAGGTCGGACCGGGTTGCCGGTTTCACCGAGACCGACGAACCTAACTTCTGCTTCGCCCATGACAACTGCAGTTTTTATAGCGGAACGAAAGCGCTGGCTGAGGAGGTGATGGCTGGATTTCCGGATTTTTATGTCTGGCGGCTCCGGATTCCATTTGACGAGTTGGATGGGCCTCGTAACTATCTTTCCAAGGTTCAGCGCTACGCCAAAATTTACCAGAATTGGAATTCAATCAGCCATCGAAGGGATTTTGTCGCAGCTTGCCTGGACAGCTGGCTTCAGAAAATCCCTGGGGGCGTCTACAATATTACGAATCCCGGTTACGTCTCGACCCGGGAGGTGGTCGAAAAAATACAGAAACAGCTGAGTCCGGACTGGAATCCGGCATTTTGGCGGAGCGATGATGAGTTTTACCGCTTCGGAGCGGTCACCCCGCGGTCCAACTGTATTTTGGACACGGCCAAGATTCTTAAGGCGGGGATCAAAATTCGGACTGCAGAGGAGGCGCTGGAAGATGCCTTGGATCATTGGGTGCCTGAAAATATTTGATGGCACAAGGGAGGAAGTCTGTTGAGAGGAATTAAGAAAAAGTGGAATCTGCTTTTCTTGAGGAAGTTTGAATTTAACATTCGGCACTACTAATAGTGCTTATTTCAGTTCATCTCCCGAAAACAGCAGGGTCTTCATTCCAGCACATTTTACGAAGGGAGTACGGCGACAAAATGCTGCTGGACTTCGAAGACAAGCCTATCAACACGCCTGCAGACGAAAGAAACAGGAGGGCATGGGTAGATGCGAGTGAAAATGCGTGTCGGGACTTTGGCGAAATCGAGTGTATTCATGGGCATTTTCAGCCCGTTAAATACCTTGCTCTAAAAAAGAAAGGACGTGCAAAGTTTGTCTGCTGGCTTAGGGAGCCATTGGCCAGAATGGTTTCTCATTACAACTTTTGGCTAAGGGACTATGATGGAGGCATAGGAAAAGGGGCTTTGCATTGCAAGGTGGTTGAGGACAAATGGTCTTTGGAGCACTTTTGCATTTCATATGAAATGCAAAAGTGCTCCAAAGACCATTTGTCCTCAACCACCTTGCAATGCAAAGCCCCTTTTCCTATGCCTCCATCATAGTCCCTTAGCCAAAAGTTGTAATGAGAAACCATTCTGGCCAATGGCTCCCTAAGCCAGCAGACAAACTTTGCACGTCCTTTCTTTTTTAGAGCAAGGTATTTAACGGGCTGAAAATGCCCATGAATACACTCGATTTCGCCAAAGTCCCGACACGCATTTTCACTCGCATCTACCCATGCCCTCCTGTTTCTTTCGTCTGCAGGCGTGTTGATAGGCTTGTCTTCGAAGTCCAGCAGCATTTTGTCGCCGTACTCCCTTCGTAAAATGTGCTGGAATGAAGACCCTGCTGTTTTCGGGAGATGAACTGAAATAAGCACTATTAGTAGTGCCGAATGTTAAATTCAAACTTCCTCAAGAAAAGCAGATTCCACTTTTTCTTAATTCCTCTCAACAGACTTCCTCCCTTGTGCCATCAAATATTTTCAGGCACCCAATGATCCAAGGCATCTTCCAGCGCCTCCTCTGCAGTCCGAATTTTGATCCCCGCCTTAAGAATCTTGGCCGTGTCCAAAATACAGTTGGACCGCGGGGTGACCGCTCCGAAGCGGTAAAACTCATCATCGCTCCGCCAAAATGCCGGATTCCAGTCCGGACTCAGCTGTTTCTGTATTTTTTCGACCACCTCCCGGGTCGAGACGTAACCGGGATTCGTAATATTGTAGACGCCCCCAGGGATTTTCTGAAGCCAGCTGTCCAGGCAAGCTGCGACAAAATCCCTTCGATGGCTGATTGAATTCCAATTCTGGTAAATTTTGGCGTAGCGCTGAACCTTGGAAAGATAGTTACGAGGCCCATCCAACTCGTCAAATGGAATCCGGAGCCGCCAGACATAAAAATCCGGAAATCCAGCCATCACCTCCTCAGCCAGCGCTTTCGTTCCGCTATAAAAACTGCAGTTGTCATGGGCGAAGCAGAAGTTAGGTTCGTCGGTCTCGGTGAAACCGGCAACCCGGTCCGACCTCTTGGAGAGCAACTCTGAAATCAGAGGCTCGGTCAGTCTAGCCTCTACCGCCCAAGTCTTGCATTCCTGCTGCACCTTGGCCCCAGTGTAGATACATCCGGAGGAGACAAAGCCCAGCATTATCCCAACATCATCACAGGCCTGGGCCACCGTTTGGGCCAAAGTGACGTTCCCAGCAATCGTTTCCCCACGCTGATTTTCACAAGCATCCACGTTGGGCTTTCCGGTGAAACCAGCCGCGTTAATAACGAACTTTGGTTTTTCCTTACGAAGGGCAGCGGCCAAGGACCGGTGGTCGGCTAAATGAATCTCTTTACGAGAAATAGTCCGAAAAGGAATCCCCCGCTGGATCAGTTCTTTACCAAAGGCTTGACCCACATAGCCCGATCCACCCAAAAGAAATACCATGAATTAATATAATCATAGAAAAACAGAAAGAGCGAGAAGACTGTTCAATCCTTTTGAGTAAAATTCGGGGATGCATGGCCCGCCAAGGAAACGTGTTGTGAAACAATCAGCTTGTGTGCAAAGTGTCTCTCTTGTCTCTGTTTCCAAAAATCAGTGTTCTAATTCCGACCTACCAGCAGTCTCGATTCCTTTCCGAGGCGCTGGATTCTGTGATGCGCCAGGATTTTCACGACTTGGAAGTGGTTGCCTCAGATGATGCCTCTTCTGACAATACTTTCTCCATTTTGCAGGATTACGCTATCCGCGACAGCAGGGTTCGGATTTTTAAGCATGCCTCGAACCTCGGAATGGTTGAAAATTGGAACTTTTGCCTTCGTCAAGCACAGGGGGAAGCGGTCAAGCTAATGGGCGGAGACGATCGACTTGATCGAACCGATTGTCTTTCCCAACAGTGGCAAAGCTTACAGGCCCCTGGAGTGGCTTTGGTTGCTTGTGGCCGAAATATCATTGATTCAGACAACCGTTTTTTGGAATGCATCGCCAATCTGCCGCGCGGCTATTTCCCCCGTGCCAAGATCATTCCAAGAATGCTCGAACATCACGACAATCTGATCGGGGAGCCAGTTTGCTGCCTCTTTCGTCGCAAGGATGCGACCCGAGGCTTTCATCATAATTTTCTACAGAACACCGATATTGAAATGTGGTTTCATCTCCTAAGTAACGGAAATTTTGCGTATCACGACGAGCCCTTGGTCGCATTTCGTCGCCATCCCGACCAAAAAAGTACAGTCCATAACGATAGCGGCCTATCCCGCATAGAGCACTGCGTGCTCATCCTGAAACAGGCCTCGGGCCGTCACATTCCCTCCACCTGCAAAGTACAAGCTCTTGCCTATGCGGATAAGACTCTTTGCATTGCCGACTCGATGGAGATTCGTAGGGCTGCACAACAGCTGAATCTGGAGATCAGCTGGGCGGATGCTCTAAGAGCAAAGATTTCATTTCGTGTTCGCAGAACCATCCGCCGCTGGAAGAAATCTATCTCGAAGCGTATCCCGTTTTAAAAAGAGGGGCGCGTCTAATCATTGATTTAAACCCTTGTGTTATAAAAAACTGCAGTCTTTTAATAAATCGTCTCCCTTTTCGAGATTTTGAATGAGAAAACTTATTTTAACCCCATTTTTTCATTTTAATCCGAGAGAATCCTAGATACATGACAGCTACTTGTGGCAGCGGCTTTTGATGAAACCCTCGGAAAAGAACAAAGACCTGAGCCTGCGGAACCAAGACTTGCTTTTAATAGGCATCAGGTTGGCTGCTGAGATCAGGCTTTCTTCAATATCCCTCAATCCATAACGACGTGCAAAAAAGAGGTAACAGTGCCCGTAAAGATCGAGTAGATCCGAGTTCTTTACAGAAATGCAATCGGCATGATTTCGAAAAGCGACGTCTGGCCCCGGAAGGATATCCAGCCTTCCTTTTTCCTGCATCAAGGCTGACGCAACCAAGAGTGCATCTGGACCGATGGCTAGCTGAATAGGGTCGTGGCCATCCTTGGTTTGAATAGATTGAAACCATGCCTCCCGAAGTGACTCAATGGGTATGATGTATGCCATCGGAGAACGTGGCAAATCTCTGCCTTCGGACAAAAGAAGCCTTCGAAGAGCCTTACGAGCCGAAAGATTCCGATCCGACCCTTGAGAGTAATACACAGGGTTAAATCCGTCCTCGAAGACCACTCGAGCGGAAGTGACGAAAATATTCGCTCCTGTTTTTTCATGCCGTTCGATTGTCTGGGCGTAAAGATTGTCTACTAGCCAATCATCGCTCCAGTGAAAGTGAGCATGGGTTCCCGAGGCCTGTTGGTAGGAGTGGCGCCAGTTTTCATACGCCCAAACGTGTTCCTTCGGTCGGGTAAATAGGATCTGTTTTCCGAATTCCTGAAAAAGTGCCTTTTCCGTGCCATCCGTACTATGATTGTCGCTAACAATGACTTCATGATAAGCACGGGGCTGGAAGGAAAAGATTTTTCGAAGGGCCTCCGTAACCATCGTTTTTCGGTTGTAAGTTGGAATGAGTACAGAGATTTTCATTTTTCTCTAGCTATCCACCATAGCGATTCAACTCTTATTGAAAACACTCTAAAATAATGAAAGTCGGCAATCTTTCTCCTTGGATCATCTTGTAAGAAAAGACTCCGCGACATCCGTTGCCTTAAACGTGTTGCTTTTTCTGAGTTGACCCGAAGAGATTTCGTATTCTGCATCCAAAATTAATTCCAGGGCTTAGACCTTACTCTTTGCCTCCGCTCGCCTCAAGAAACTTAAGGTGTGCTTCAAATATTTTCCGAAGAGCTTCAGCAAGGCGATCAGGCGCCGTTAGCGTCAGCACTTGAACCTCTCTCTTCCCAGATTTGGTTTGGCAGGAAATCCTCAACGGCTTTTTGTCCTGCTGGCGTGAAAATAACATTTTTAGCCACGCCGTTTTAAGAGGCATATTCCCCGAGGCCAACACCATCATGCTGGCTTGCTGCTTCCGGCAAATGTGATCCAAAAATAAACCCCCTAATGGCCCCTGAAGGTATGCCAATTTCGAGGACCGAACTTTCATGATGCCGGGCCAATCTGGATCTGTGCCGGTCCGATCAAGATGAAGTAGTTGCCGACTAAACCCATCCCTTGCCCACGATAAAAAAATTTCGTTACATGTTTTTTCACCGATGCATCCCGCAAGGTTTGAGCGCCAAGAACTATCAAGAATCAAGAGGGAGAAATGTTGTGGCTCCCGAGATTGACGGACGAACCGGAATTTCCATCCTTTGGGGTCTTGTACGGCCATAGGCTTAGCTTGAATAGCTGCCGGAGTGGTGACCATCGTGCCGTCTTTGACCCATGGAAAATAGTTTGCTAATCGAACAGGCAGGCGTGCGCGAACATCTCTTTGCAAACGTAGCCAGCTGCGACGAAGATTCCTGTACCCATAATACTGTTCCTTAAATTTTATTTGAGCCAAGGTCGCGAAAGCGAAATGGTCGAACACCGCTCCGACCGCTTCTGTTTCGGCGTGCGTAAAGGGCCGCTTCGTCCCGATATTTACCTTTTTATAATAAGGCGGTCGACGCCCGACCAAAACGTTGGGCTCATGGCTTTGCCAGTCGTCACCAGGTTGATAGCGGTAAGCACGCAACCACTCCACTTCTGGATTCTGGGAATAGCCGTGACGGGAACTGACCACAGCGTTGGGGCCAACATAAAAATTACACCAGAACCAAGCTGAAGTACGTGCGGGATTCTCCCGAAAGAGTCGCACCACATTCTCAATCTGCCATGGTGCCCACAGCTCATCGCTCGACACCTCCCAAAGAAGGCAGGGCTCCCGCAAGGAAGGGAGATAGGCTCGCTCCATTTCAATTTTCCCATCCCAATACTCACCACGCGGCTTCCGATAAACGAAAATTCGGTCGGGATTTTTTTTCTGCTGCTGATCAAGAAACTCTGTAGTTCCGTCCGTACTCAGGCTGTTTTTCATGGCCCAAGCAGGTACCCGCCCCCCGCTGGCCACGCTCCATGCTGTGTCATGGCGCAACAGGGCCACCCCCTCTACAATATGCCATTCCCAAGGCATATTTAGTCGCCGGAAAACACTCGGATGGTGCCGAAGAAACGGCATGCCATCGTACACCAGCGTAACGAAAACTATTTTCAGACGCTCATGCGAGGCTGGCATCAACCGCCCGCCCCACCCTTCCGATCTCTTCCGCGGTGATTTCCGGAAAGATAGGCAAAGAAATAATTCGTTCGGCCAAATGCTCTGTTACAGGAAAGTCCCCTCGCTTGTGACCAAGATCCCTGTAAGCCTGCTGAAGATGCACGGGAATCGGATAATGAATCCCGTGGGAGACGCCGGCGTCATTCAGTTTTTTTTGCAAGCCTCCACGATCTGTTGTTTGCACTACGTAGAGGTGCCATACCGGCTTCCCGTAATCTGCTGTCAGGGGCAAACCTAACCTACTCCTTTTTAAAACTTCACTATACCGTGCTGCTGCTTCAACTCGCTTGCGGTTCCAAAGCGCAAGATGCTTTAACTTGATCCGAAGGATGGCTGCCTGAATTGTGTCGAGGCGAGAGTTGAGTCCCTTGATCGTATGTACGTATTTAACTTTTTGACCATAATTACGCAGCAGTCTGATTTTCTCAGACAATTCGAAACTCTTCGTCACGACTGCCCCGCCGTCTCCATAGGCGCCCAGGTTTTTTCCTGGATAGAAGCTGAAACACCCCACATCCCCCATGGTCCCGCAGATTTTCCCTTTGTAGGTTGCTCCATGGGCTTGGGCTGTGTCTTCCACCACATAAAGTTTCCTCCTCTTGGCAATTTCAAGAATCGGATCCATATCCGCAGGTTGTCCATACAGATGAACGGGCATAATAGCCTTCGTTCTGGAGGTCAGGGCTTTTTCAATTTCCGTTGGATTCACTGTGTAGTATGTAGGATCACAATCAACGAACACTGGCTTGGCCCCGCAATTCGAAATCGCCAAGGCACTCGCGATATACGTATGGGACGGAACAATAACCTCGTCCCCTTGCCCGATGCCAAGGGCTACCAAAGCAAGGTAAAGGGCATCTGTTCCGTCGGCAACCCCGACACAGTGCGGAGCTTGATTGAAAAGGGCGAATTCCTTTTCAAACTCCCCCACATCCTCTCCCAGAATAAAGTCACCGCGCTCCAATACGGACGAGACTGCCTCCTTGATCTCTTGGGAAATTTGGCGATATTGACGAACTAAATCGACGAATGGTATGGGAGGTAAGGAGGCTTTGTCTTTCATTTCACCCGCGTTGTCTTTTATAGGCTACGACCCTGTGAATCCCCTTGGGGCCGAGGCGCCAGCGGTTGCGCGTTATGCGACATACGGCCAATAGGTTATCTCCAAAAACTAGCTTGGCTCCCGCCGGAGAGACCCAACCGGAAAGCTGGGCGGGATTGCCGATCATCAGAGCATAATCGGGCACGTTTCTTGTGACGACTGCGCCCGCCCCGACCATCGCAAACCGACCAATTGTAACTCCGGGCAAAATGACTGCCCCCGCCCCTAGACTTGCTCCCTGCCGAACTCGTGTTTTTTGACACCAAGCCGTGCCACTATATCGACGGCGTACCCAAGGGGCTCGGGGGGAGCGTGGATAAAGATCATTCGTGAAGAGGACTCCGGGACCCACAAAAACATCGTGATCCACGACCACTCCGCGCCAAAGCATCGCACCATTTTTTAGGGTAACTCGATCTCCCACGACTGCGCCTCCCTCAAGAAAAACGTGTTCTCCCACGTTGCATTCGGCTCCCAGACGCGCGCCCTTCATCACATGCGCGTAAGCCCAAACCCTTGTGCCCTTACCTACCGAACGACTTTCCACCAAAGCCAAGGGATGGATGAGGGATTTGGATTTTTTTTTCATCACTTCAGGCATTTCTGGATTCGCCCAAGGGTTCGCACGACGCCCAAGGCAAAATCAGCACCCGAAACAACAACATGACCCGTCCGGCAAGCCCTGAGAAAGGCCTCAGCTTGATGGCGTAGCGGCTCTGTCGCCGCCACCCTAGGCAGATGCACATCCCCCTCCAAAAGGGATATACGAAGAAATTGGCCATAGTCACCGCAAGCTTGGTTGGTTTCCGCCTTTTTCTCATGAATCACCACGGGATGCGAGAGAGAGAGGTCATCCCACGTGACCATTTTCTTGCTGCCCACCAAAGTAATTTGCCGGACTTTTTTAGGATCCAGCCAGCTGCACTGGATAGTCGCAAGAATGTTTCCTGGGTAGCGCATCGAAATGTTTACGACATCCTCAATACCAGACTGAAGGAAGCATGCGCCCATCGCCTGCACTTTCGTTGGTTCAGCCTTGAGGAGCCAATTGAAGATAGCCACATCGTGGGAGGCAAGATCCCAGGCGGCGTTCACATCTTGGCGCACTGGCCCAAGGTTCGTTCGAACAGCGGATATGGAGTGAAGCCGGCCCAAGACTCCGGACTTAAGTAACTGCCCAACTTTTCGCACCCCTGGATTAAATAGAAAGACATGTCCCACCATGAGAATTCTGCGCACCCTCCGTGCTAGGCTCTGCAATTTCTTGGCCTCTGTAACATTCGTACAAAGCGGCTTTTCGCACAGGACGTGTTTACCGGATTCGAGGGCTAATCGAACCAAACTTCCATGGGTTTTTGTGGGGGTAGCTACGACCACAGCCTCAATTTCTGGATCTTTGAGCAACGCCTTACCATCTGCGTAAACATACAGGCCGTCCTGCCGTCCCTCGAAAGGGCGTCGTCGACTCGCATCCGCATCGGCCACCGCCGTTACACTACATCCTGGCAAGCCGGCAAAAACCCGTGCGTGATTGGGCCCCCATCTGCCCAGCCCAAGAATGCCGATCCGGATCATTTTCATGCCGTCACCTTTAAATAGCTGGTTGGCTTGAAGCCAAAAAAAGAAGAATCCATCGCGAAGACTCCGATTTTTCGTAGAAATTTTTAGGGGTCATCTGTTGAGAACACCGAAAATACCACTATCTCCCCAAAAATCGAACCCCTTTATCGTGAGAAAGCTTCCCGTCCTATTAATGCTCTACCTTTTTTGCATCGCTATTTAGGGAAGACATCATCGGCTATTCAAGGGACAAGCCCTATCCTCTTTCATTTTGCCAACACCTTCCACTATTTCTCTAGCGCGAAGGAGCTTTTGCCTCACGTAAAACCGATTCATCAGGCCAGATGAACGGCAACTAAAGTGAAAAGATCCAAAACCAGCATTCAAAAGCAAGTGCCTCATGGCGGGCCTCACTCAGTCTCTTTGTCCGGGCAAATTCCACTTCCGTCATGCTGTCTGTAATTTGAGGCTCCCTACAACACAACCCTCATGAGGCTTCTAGCTTTCTTCATTTACGATAACCATTCATTCCTTGATATTTTGAATTAAAATAGCAAGGACTCTTTATATTAAAGACGCGAAGTCTCTGTGTCTTAAGATAGTTGCCAAGCAGGGTTTCTGCATGAAATAAAATGCCTGCCTTAACCAACTTCTCGATATGGTTTTCAATGTTTGCGTACCGATCCATTGACGAATTGCGGCCTAATGCGTACCAGTCGGTTTGAGCGAATGGAAATTCTTTATATTTCCACGGGAAAGATGGAATCACCAAATCGCAAAACTTCAGTCGAAGGACAAGCGGAATAACAACACGTCTTACAAAGATCATGTCTGGCCGGCTTCGCACAGCGTGCGTATATACGATTCCTTTTTCTCTTGCATAGGCTTTTTTGATCTCGTTGGCCTCTCGGATCTTGCCGAACATTTTCAAGGTGTTTGCCATGTTGCCTTCTATCTTTCCTGAAAATGTGGCCGGCAATTTCACTGGGGAATCCGGCGCAAGTCGATAGGCCTTGGGCGCCAATTGCCGAACTAGTTGTTCTGCAAGGTTCTGTCCGTTTTGATCTGAAAAAGAAAGGCTTAGAAAATAATCGTGAGCTTCAAATCTCGAAAAAGCTTTTGCGTAACCTGCAAGAATGTCTCCCACATTCCCCGCAATACGTTCATGGCTCACATGACCCGAAATGCAGACAGCTAAATGCGTCACCTGGGAAGCCCTAAAGAAAAAGGACGCTCACCTCGCAAGCCTCCCATAATGATCCACAAAATATCGCAGGTCCTCGGGAGTGCCAAGACCGTACATCTGTGATTGATTGATTTCAAATATATAACCAGATTTTCCCTCTTGAATCATCTCGTTAAAGGATGGGCAGACATAGAATTCCCCTTTCCCATTAAAGCTCTGCCCTACTCGGAGGTCTTTTTTGATCATTCGTTCCGCTGACCGGACAAAGTCGGCTCCCTTTTTCCAGTAGTAGACACCAACTGTGGCGTGATTGCTGATTACTTTTTTTTCAGCCACTTCACGAATTTTGCCGTGAGCATCTGTTTGGGCGTAGCTCCACTTGGGGTGGCTATTAGGAAATGTTAGAATCCCAAAATCCGCTTTTTTATTTCTCATAAAATATATAAATTCTTCAGGTTTCCAATCAAGGAACTGATCGGAGTTTGCCACGACAAGCTCATCTCCATTATCGATATGCGCCTTCGCCAACAGGCATGTGCATGCCGCGCCCTCCGTGATTCCTTCCACCTCCACAACCTTACATTCCGGAGCTAAAATCCCAAGGAAGGAATCCAAATTGAACTTGTTGCGATGGGTAGCCTGAACAACAAAGATTGTTTTCCCGTGGATGCCTAGAGAATCAACGACGACCTTGATCATTGGATTCCCGTTCATGTTCGGAACTTCAATCAAAGGCTTAGGAAATGAGTAGCCAGCCTCCTGAAATCTTTTTCCCTCACCCGCCATTGGAATCAATATATTGAGCCTGCCCCCCATGCTCAGCTTTCGCTTGTGGGGCTTTTTGTTTTGCTCAAGCTCCTGACGGATTCTTTCGAATGTAAGTTCCGAGGGATTCTTAAGAACAATATATTTCGCGCCAGAGTCGGCAGCGCTTTGTATTCCGGAGGGCGAATCCTCGACAACCAACAATTCGTCAGGCCGACAGGAAGCCTCGACCATACAACGTAAATAAATCTCTGGATGCGGCTTTGGCGCACGAACATCTTCACTGCTAATCACCTTAATCCGATATGGCAAAAGCTTGAGACGCCTTACTACTTGGAGGGCTGTTTTACGGGTGGAGTTTGTTGCAACAAAGATTTTTAATCCGTGATTGCTTAAATAGGAAAATATTTTCCTGATGCACGCCCCACGTGGTAGCTTCGCCAGCATCCGGGCTGTTTCTTTTTGCTTATAAAGCCAGATTTTATGAAAGAACCTTTTTGGAAGCCCTTTGCTTTGATGAAGCATGTTTAGTTTCGTTTTCGTAGGCAAGCCATCGTAAGCCCGATAATGCTCCTCCTTGCTCAGCATCCAGACTTTCCCTGCTACTTTGTCGATCGCCTTATTCAGGGCCTCAAAATGTAAATCTTTGCTGTCAATCAGAACCCCGTCCAAGTCAAAGGCAACTGCACGTATCATTTTTTCTTTAAATTTCTCTTTGCCCAAAGGACCGGGTAATCCGTACACAAGCCGTACGCCCCAGTAAGGTCTCTTTTTTTATGTCCCTTACAAACCACGATGGTCTGTGGGGAAGATTTTTTTCCGGGATAAGCCCAAATCAAACCTCTTGAGGTGATCGTATAATCATCGTTCTGATGCCAGAAACAATGTATAGCTTTATGCCGAAGCATGTGAACCAAGGCTTTTTGATTTTTCGCATGACACCAGAGACCGGGAAGGGATAGAAAGCCGCGGCTGACGGAGTGCTGTGGAAAATCATGACCCAAAAACCACCCGCGCTCAGTCCACCACACATCTGCCTCTACATCAAATCCTTGCCTTAAAACCTCCAAAATTTTTTTGGGAGAGTTCTCGTCTCGTCGTAGTGGGCCGTCCAAGTTTCCCCGGTGTGAAATAATCTTTATATTTTTATTATTGCGACCGATACACATATTGCAAACTTTGCATAAAAAGATTTTTCGAAGGGCCTCGGCGACCATTGTTTTCCGGTTGTATGTGGGAATCAGCACAGAGATCTTCATATACCCATTATTCCTCGCTCATTATCAAGATTCTCTGGTTGGGTTTACCCTTTGCCCGTAGCCCGACTTGCCCAAGAAAGGACTTGTCTCACTCCCTCCTTTTTCCCCACTTTCGGACTCCATGACAGTCCTGCGAAAACGGCGTCCAAATCCGCCACAAAGAATCGCTGATCTTCATGCCTCCAAGGGAGTTTTTCATAGCGAGGCTGAAACCCCAGCTCTCCCTCCAACAAATCAAACAACTCCAATAAGGAGGAGCTGTTGCCCATGCCTCCCCCCAGGTTGAAGGCCCGCCCGCGAATCGCATCAATCTTCTGCTCTGCTGCAAGATAGCAGTCGACCGCATCCGCTGCAAAAAGCAGATCCCTTACCTGCTTGCC
>Ga0187844_10000921_pt1 | contig 22931 bp, 23 predicted proteins | sample SpaLakP09_SKY_50_FD_134517 | JGI IMG/M metagenome (GOLD analysis project Ga0187844, IMG submission 134517) | Oligotrophic lake water microbial communities from Sparkling Lake, Wisconsin, USA - SP09_SKY_50 | ecosystem: Environmental > Aquatic > Freshwater > Lake | place: USA: Sparkling Lake...
TTAGGTGCCGGGGGAGTTGTACGTGACCCTGGTTTGCGAAAAGAAGCGATCAGAAAAGTTATTGAATCCGGGGCTCAACTTGGATTGGGTTGTGATGGGGTAGTTGCTTCCGCCCTACCAGGTCCTAAGGGCAATGTTGAATACTTTGTGTGGTTGAAGAAAGGTGGTGCGACTATTAGTGATGCAGATATTGAATCAGCAATTGCTAAGGGTCCACAGTCATGAGTAAAAAACCAGTTGTGTTAATTCTGTTGCATAATGAATCACCAGCTGCAAATAAAGTTGCTGCCCAAGTTTCCCAACAACTAGCTAAAGCCCGAGTTTCAATTTGTGCACCTTTAAGTGACAAGAAATTGATTGAAAGTGAAGGATTTGTCATAGATGAATTCATAATTGGTAAAAACGAAAACCCAAACCTGGCTTTAGTGTTTGGTGGTGACGGAACAATATTGCGTGCTGTGGAATTTACTAGGACTAATAGTATTCCGGTCTTGGGAATAAATCTGGGACATGTTGGTTTCTTGGCCGAAGCAGAAGTAGACCACATAGAAGATGTTGTTAAGTCCATTGTTAATCATGATTGGATTGAAGAAAAACGCCTTGCTATAGATGTAGTAGTAACAAAAGATAATGAAATTGTTTTTGAATCCTTCGCCTTAAATGATGTTGCCATAGAAAAATCTGAGCCTGGGCAAATGTTTGCGCTAATTTTGGAAATTGATGCAGAACCTGTTTCTCGGCTGTGGGGTGATGGCATAGTTTTGGCAACTCCCACAGGTTCAACTGCTTATGCGTTTAGTGCAGGAGGTCCCGTAATTTGGCCAAGTGTGGAAGCTTTAGTTGTGGTGCCAATTAGTGCACATGCGCTATTTGCCAAACCATTAGTAGTTGGCCCTAATTCAGTTATTGCAATAGAAGTTCCTCAAGATGGTACCCCTGGGCATTTAACTGCTGATGGCAGAAGATCTTTCGATTTGTTACCTGGAATGAGAATTGAAGTTAGAAAATCTTCCACTTATGTTCATCTGGCAAGACTTGGTAATGAGACATTCTCAGAAAGATTAGTTAAGAAATTTCAATTGCCTGTTGAGGGCTGGCGAGGAACTAATAAGCGTAAATGATAAATGATCTACGCATTCAAAATATTGGTGTCATTGAAGATGTCTCTCTAGAAATGTCTGCTGGTTTCACCGTGTTGACGGGTGAAACAGGTGCCGGTAAAACAATGATTCTCACCGCTTTTCAGATGGTAATCGGTGAAAAAGTTGATAATAATTTAGTACGCGCCAATGAAAAAACAGCAGTGGTAGAAGCATTCATTCAAGTTCCTGATGATAAAAATATTCGTGCCAGATTAGAGGAATTGGATATAGCCATTGAAGATGGTGGAACACAATTAAGCAGAACCATTGCCCGAGAAGGGCGAGGCAAAATAATTTTAGGGGGCAGATCAGTTCCCAGTGCAACCTTGGAAGAAATTACTCAAAGTTCAATCACAATACATGGCCAAGGCGATCAAGTTTTACTGAATAAACCTAATTATCAACGAGAACTAATAGATCAATTTGCAGGACAAGAGCATCTAAAAATGCTGCAGAATTATCAAGAGTTGTACGCGAAATACGTCGAAACTAGAAAGCGACTAGAGGAACTAAATAAAGCTGGATCACAAAATGCTTTAAAAATATCCCAATTGCAAGAATCGTTAAAAGAATTAACAGAAGCAAATTTAGAAATCGACGAAGAAATTACCATCACTGAAAGAATCAACCTGATCAACAATAGTGAAGACATTTTCGAATCATTGGCCTTGGCCGATAAGTTATTAAACGGTGGGGAAGATTCCTCAGGTTCTATTTCTTCTCAAATTAATTCTGCTAGAAAAGCACTTGATGCAGCTGCAGCGAAAAGTGACCGAATTGCATCCTTAAGAGATCAAATTTCTAATTTGGAAGCTGAGATATCTAATGTTGCAAGTGATGTGAATCGCGATTTATCATCCCTAGATAGAGACCCTGCCACAATTGACAAACTTGAATCAAGACGTGCTCTAATCAAAAAAATGCTCACCAAATACGGTCCCACCTCCAAGGATGCTTTAGCAAATATCCAAATATTTCAAAACCAGTTGCTAGATATTGAAGATTTACCGGCCGCTATTGAAAATGTTGAAAAGGAAATAAAGACTATCCTCAATGAATTATCAATTAAGGCACAAATATTGCATGACACCCGAATTGGATCAGCGCTAAATATCTCGAAGGCAATAGAGAAAGAATTGACTTCACTTTCCATTCCTAACGCTAAGTTCCAGGTGAGTGTGGAAACAAATGAGGATCCGCAGGGTCTTAAAATAACAATTGCCGGCAAAGATCATCTTTTACTTTTCGATAATCATGGTGTTAATCAAATTTCCTTCGAATTCAGCGCCAACCCAGGTCAACCATTGCGACCGATCACAAAGGTTGCCAGCGGTGGAGAAATGTCTCGCATCATGTTGGCAGTTGAATTAGTTTTCTCCCAAAATGTGGCAGCTAAAACAATGATTTTTGACGAAGTTGACGCAGGCATAGGCGGGGCTGCTGCCATTGAAGTTGGAAAACGCTTAAAAGCTTTAGCGCAACATCATCAAATTGTGGTCGTGACACATCTTCCTCAAGTGGCTGCTTTTGCGGATAAACATTTGAAAGTTGAGAAATCAGCGACTGGAAATGTGACAACATCCAGTGTTACCGAACTTGATCAAAATGCACGTGTCACCGAAATTGCACGGATGATGGCCGGTATCGAAGATTCGGCCTCGGCTTTGGAACACGCACGCGAACTCTTGGGGATGTCTCACACCTAGTCGTTATAAGATGTAATTCCGTGGGGTTAAGTTTTTTCAACTTACACACCTAGTTACCACGGGAGCCAAATTGTCAGCCGGAACAGTTAAACACATTTTTGTTACTGGCGGAGTTGCCTCATCTTTAGGTAAAGGACTTACCGCTTCTTCTTTAGGAAATTTGTTAGTTTCTCGCGGATTAAAAGTAACCATGCAAAAATTGGATCCTTATTTGAACGTTGATCCAGGCACTATGAATCCTTTCCAACACGGGGAAGTGTTTGTCACCGAAGATGGTGGTGAAACAGATTTAGATGTTGGTCATTATGAAAGATTTTTAGATGTCGAGTTATCAAAATCAGCTAACGTAACAACAGGACAAGTGTATTCAAGTGTTATCGCAAGAGAGCGACGTGGCGAATATTTAGGGGACACCGTTCAGGTTATTCCCCATATCACTAATGAAATAAAAGGCCGAATTAGAGGAATGGCTTCTGCTGATGTTGATGTTGTAATAACCGAAATTGGTGGCACTGTTGGTGATATTGAATCTTTACCATTTCTGGAAGCAGCCAGACAAATTAGGCATGAAATAGGAAGAGAAAATACTTTTTTCTTACACGTAAGTTTGTTGCCCTACATTGGTCCATCTGGGGAACAAAAAACAAAACCAACTCAACACAGTGTTGCTTCGATGAGAAGTATTGGTTTACAACCAGATGCCATAGTGCTTCGTTCAGATCGTTTAGTGCCAGATCAGATTAAGAAAAAGATTTCTATGATGTGTGACGTTGATCAAGAAGCAGTAGTTGCAGCAGTTGATGCACCAAGTATTTATGACATTCCTCGAGTACTACATCGAGAAGGTTTAGATGCATTTGTTATCAGAAGATTAGGTTTACCCTTCAGAGATGTTAATTGGAAAAGCTGGGATGCGTTACTAGAAAGAGTTCATAAGCCGTTGCATCAATTAACAGTTGGTTTAGTTGGAAAATATATTGATTTACCCGATGCTTATCTTTCTGTGTCCGAAGCACTAAGAGCTGGTGGTTTTGCAAATAATGCCAAAGTAAATATCAAATGGGTGGCTTCTGATGATTGTGAAACACCTGAAGGTGCAAAAAAAGCGTTAAATGATGTTGATGCAGTTTTAATTCCCGGTGGTTTTGGGGTAAGAGGTATCGAAGGTAAACTAGGCGCGCTAACTCATACTCGAAAGAATAAGATTCCAACCTTAGGAATTTGTTTAGGTTTGCAATGTATGGTCATTGAATACGCCCGAGAAATTGTGGGCATGCATGGTGCCTCATCTTTAGAATTTGATGCCGACACTGCCTATCCAGTTATTGCAACAATGGCGGATCAAGTTGACATTGTTAATGGCCAAAAAGATATGGGAGGATCAATGCGTTTAGGTAGTTTTGCTGCTCATCTAAAGCCAAACACAATTGTGCAAGAAGCTTACGGTGCAAATATAATTAGTGAACGTCATAGACATAGATACGAAGTCAACAATGAATATCGAGACAAACTATCTGAAAGTGGTTTAGTTTTCTCTGGGCTTTCACCGGATGGCAATCTTGTTGAATTTATTGAATTAGAGAAAAGTGTTCATCCCTACTACGTAGCCACACAAGCCCACCCAGAATTCAAGTCCCGCCCCACCAAAGCTCACCCGCTCTTCCAAGGATTAATAAAAGCCGTGCTTGATTCACGCTGATATTCCGATTTCTTGAACTCAGAAAGTAGAAAGACTGAATTTTGTAATATGATTTAAACATAAAGATTGCTAAAAGGAGATAACTAATTGCTAGTAGGTGTTCCCAAGGAAATCAAAAATCATGAATATCGGGTAGCTATAACTCCTTCCGGAGTTGTTGAACTTATTAAGAACGGCCATGAAGTAATGGTAGAAAAAAGTGCAGGAATAGGTTCAGCAATTTCGGATGAAGAATTTGTTAAAGCTGGAGCAAAGATTATTGATAAACCCGAAGATGTTTGGGCTAAAGCAGATTTGATTTTAAAAGTAAAGGAACCAATCGAAGCAGAATACAACAAAATGCGTAAAGGCCAGATCCTTTTCACTTATTTACATTTAGCAGCTTCCAAAGAATGCACTGATGCGTTAATTAAATCAGGAATAACAGCAATTGCTTATGAGACAGTTGAGCTAGAAAATAGATCACTGCCTTTATTGGCACCCATGTCAGAAGTTGCCGGAAGATTAGCACCACAAGTTGGTGCACATTCTTTACTTAAATTTCAAGGTGGACGCGGATTATTACTTGGCGGTGTACCTGGTGTTAAAAAAGGAAATGTGGTAATTATTGGTGGGGGAGTTTCAGGTCAACACGCTGCCACTATCGCACTAGGTTTTGAAGCCAATGTCACAATTCTTGATTTAAATGTTGATCGTCTCAAAGAATTAGATCTAATCTTTGATGGCAAAGTGCAAACTTTAGTATCAAACGCATATGAAATCGAAAGAAGTGTTTTAGCAGCAGATCTAGTAATTGGTGCAGTTTTGGTACCTGGAGCAAAGGCTCCAAAATTGGTTTCAAATGATTTGGTTAAAAGAATGAAACCTGGTTCTGTGTTAGTTGATATTGCTATAGATCAAGGTGGTTGTTTTGAAGATTCAAAAGCCACCACACATGACAATCCCACTTACCAAGTTCATAATTCTATTTTTTATTGTGTAGCAAATATGCCAGGCTCTGTACCCAATACTTCAACCTACGCATTGACCAACGTGACAATGCCTTATGCCAAAGCTATTGCTAACAAAGGTTGGAAAAAAGCTATGTTAGATGATAATTCACTAAAACTTGGACTTAATGTTCATGAAGGACAAATTACTTATCAGGCTGTAGCAGAGTCTTTCAATCTTTCATACACGGCGGCGGAGAAATTAATCTCAGTGTAATGAGATTAGACCAGGCGATAGAGGTTTATCTTAATCATCTTTCTACTGAGAGAAATCTAGCCAAGAATTCTCTTGAATCATACGATCGTGATTTAAAATCGTATGCTCAGTATGTAAATGGAAATATGTCATGTGAAAGTATTGATACAGATCTAATTCAAGGTTTCTTAAATTCATACCGAAAAAATCATGCAGAAGCTAGTTTGTCACGCATGATTGCCTCAATCAGGGGTTTACATAAATTTCTGGTCCTGGAAAACGTAGCAAATTCAAATCCAGCTCAGTATCTAACTGTTGGTTCTAAATCTCTAAGGTTACCTAAAACACTGTCTTCCCAAGAAGTTATAAAACTTATTGATTCAATCGATAGCCCAGATCTCAATTCAACAAGGGACAAACTTATTTTTGAGTTTCTTTATGGCACAGGGTCTCGAATATCTGAGTTAGTCAACACCGATTTGGATGATATTGACATTGATTCCAACTTGATCAAAATTCGTTTTGGTAAAGGATCGAAACAAAGAATTGTTCCATTAGGTAAATCTCTCAAAGTTGCAATAAACAATTATTTGACGAGACAACGAAACTCACTTATCAATAGTAAAAAACCAATTAATGCCTTGCTGTTGAACTCAAAAGGTGCCAGATTGTCACGACAAAGTATTTGGGAGGTGGTCAATAAATATGCCGTTGCTCAAAAATTTGAAGATCTGACACCTCATTCACTAAGGCACGCTTTTGCGACTCATCTGTTAGAAGGCGGCGCAGATGTACGCGTGGTACAGGAGTTACTAGGTCATAGCTCGGTGAACACCACTCAGATTTACACCCATATCACTGTTGAAAGATTGAGGGAAGTTTTTGCCGAAACACATCCGCGTGCTCGTAATTAATCAACTGGAGCGCATGGAGTTAGTAATAGAGTTCTCACATAGGCTTAACCAATAAGCCCAGCCGGGTCGGCTGTGCGGAAAGTAAGGTTTCAAGTGTCAGTCACTGCGGTTAAAGATGATGGTTCCCGAATAGTTAAAGGGCAAAAAACCGCCAACGAATTTCCAGTCCCACAACCACTAAATTCTCATGGACCTGCCCGAATAATCTCTATGGTAAATCAAAAAGGTGGGGTGGGGAAAACCACTAGCACTATTAATCTCGGTTCAGCTTTAGCAGGATATGGCAGAAAAGTTTTACTTGTTGATTTTGATCCCCAGGGTGCTTTATCAGTTGGTTTAGGTATTCCTGTTTATCAATTGGATAAAACTTTGCGCCACGTATTAGTTGGAGAACAAATTCCTGCTCGTGATGTCTTAGTGAAAACCCAGGTAGTAAATCTTGATTTATTGCCTTCCAACATTGAATTATCTGCAGCCGAACTTGAATTAGTTAGTGAGGTGGGCAGAGAACAAGTATTAGCTAGCGCACTTCGACCACTGGTTGATGAATATGACTACATCATTATTGACTGCCAACCATCTTTAGGTCTCTTAACTGTAAATGCTCTTGCAGCATCAGAAGGTTGCATAGTCCCACTTGAAACCGAATACTTCGCATTACGAGGTTTAGCTTTATTAACTCAAACTGTTGAAAAAATTAAAGGTCGAATCAATCCGAATTTAAGGATCATAGGAATATTGCCAACTATGTACGATCCAAGAACAGTTCATGGTAGAGAAGTTTTAGAGCGGGTAGAAGAAGCTTTCGGTGACAAAGTATTTGAAACTGTTATTGCTAGAACTGTTAAGTTTCCTGAAACTACGGCAGCTGGTGCTCCAATTACAGAGTACGCACCAAGCTCAACTGGATCTAAAGCATATAAAAGATTAGCCAGAGAAGTCATAGCTAAGATCTGATGACTATTACCTCAGCAGCGCCAATTGTAAGAGAGAATTCGGCCGATAAGTTTAATGTCAAACTAAATCAGTTTGAAGGACCATTCGATTTACTATTATCCTTAATCGCTAAACATGAACTAGAAGTAACTGCATTAGCTTTACATATTGTTACAGATGACTTTTTGCAATATATCAAAAATCAAGGAAATGATTGGGATTTAGATGAAGCTACAGAATTTTTGGTCATCGCTGCAACTCTCTTAGATTTAAAAACAGCAAGATTATTGCCTTCAGGTGAAGTTGAAGACGAAGAAGACATTGCTCGTTTAGAAGCCCGCGATCTACTATTTGCCCGCTTAATGCAATACAAGGCTTTCAAAGATGTATCAATTTGGTTAAACGACCAACTTCTAGTTGAGTCAAAGAGATTTGCTAGATCTGTTTCTTTGGAACCACAATTTGCAAATCTATTGCCGGAAGTTTTATTGGGATTAGGCCCAAACGAATTAGCTCGATTGGCTGCAAGAGCTTTAGAAGTTAAAGTTGTTCCCTCGATTTCACTTTCTCATTTGCATGCTCCAACAGTTAGCGTGCAAGAGCAAGCATTAATTATTGTGGAACGACTAAGAACAACTGGTCTTGCTACTTTTAGATCTCTTATAACCGGTGTGGGAGTAGCTGTTATCGTTGCAAGATTTTTAGCAATACTTGAACTATTTCGTGAATCGCAAATAAATCTTGAACAAGAAAATCCTAGAGCAGACTTATTTATTCGATGGATCGGTGCTGAGTACGGTGAAGTTACCGTCACCAACGAATTTGATTTAATCAATAACGCAAAATCCAATTCTGATATTAATGAGACCGAATAATCCGATGACTGATAACGAGAACATTGTAGAAGAAGTTCCTTCTATTGGTGCACCTTCGCTAAAAGCTGGTATCGAAGCAATACTGCTTGTCGTTGATGAACCTGTTTCAGCAATAACTCTTGCCCAAATCACTAACTCTCCAGAGATTCAAGTTAATAAGACATTAAAAATGATTCAAAAGGAATTTGATAATCGTGAAGGTGGAATTACTTTGAGAGAAATTGCCGGAGGTTGGCGCTTTTATACCAATGAACACAGCGGGGAAGTTGTAGAACGATTCTTAAAAGACGGTCAAACTGCTCGACTTACTCAAGCGTCACTTGAAACACTTGCAGTTATTGCATATAAACAACCAGTATCACGCGGACGAATTGCCGCAATACGCGGAGTAAATGTTGATGGCGTTGTTCGCACGCTACTTAATCGTGGCCTAATTGAAGAGGCAGGTTCTGATAACGAATCGCAAGCCGTGCTTTATCGAACCACTCAATATTTCTTAGAACGCGTGGGAGTAGCTAACTTGGAAGAATTACCACCAGTAGCAGATTATTTGCCAAATATGGCCGCACTTGACTCTATTATTGACGAATCGATTATGTAATTATGCAAAATCAAGAAGGAATCCGATTACAAAAAGTACTAGCTGCTGCTGGTGTGGGCAGTAGAAGATCTTGTGAAGAGTTGATTGAACAAGGTCGTGTAGCTGTTAATGGAATTAAAGTTAATGAACAAGGCAGACGCGTCAACCCAGCAGTTGACCTCATCACTGTTGATGGAGATCCAATTGCAGCGGCGGCTGGTTTCATCGTTATAGCTTTGAATAAGCCAAGTGGTGTTGTGACCACAATGAAACGCGAAGATGATCGGGCAACTGTTGCCGATTATGTGGCAAACCGCAGTGACCGCTTGTTTCACGTTGGACGATTAGATGCGGATACCGAAGGCCTAATTTTGCTAACTAATGACGGAAATTTAGCCCATGGTTTAACACATCCCTCCTCAGAAGTAAACAAGATCTATTTAGCAAGAATAAAAGGCACAGTTAATAAAACTGAAATTTCAGCATTAACAACAGGGATCGAACTAAGTGATGGATTTGCCAAAGCAGACACTGTTTCCATCGTTGGTGCCACCCCGGGGGAAACAGCAATTGAAATTTCTCTTCATGAAGGTAGAAATAGAATTATTCGAAGAATGTGTGAGCACATTGGTCACGAAGTAATCCAACTAGTAAGAGTTCAATTTGGTCCCATAAAATTAGGGGATATGAAATTAGGTAAAACACGCGTGCTCAATCACACCGAAGTGGGCAGTCTTTATCGTGCCGCACAACTAGTTACTGATGAGGCAACATTATGAAACTAGTTGGACTACGAGGTGCAACTATGTTGCAGAAAAATGATGCCACAGAGATGCAATCCGCTGTTATCGAATTGTTAAGCGAGATGATTGCAAAAAATAATATTAAGAATGAGGATTTAGTAAGTATCATTTTTACCACTACAGAAGATCTAAATTGTGCTTTCCCGGCGGCCGCAGCACGAGAAATCGGGCTAGGTGATGTGCCCCTTTTATGCTCAAAAGAAATTGATGTACCTAATGCTCCGAAATTAGTGGTGCGAATCTTAATGCATAGTTACTCTGTTTTGGACAGAAAAGCTATCAATCATGTTTATCTTCGTGGGGCAGAAGTTTTAAGACAAGATTTGGCTCAATAATGTCTGCGAGTAACTCAACTCGCCCACACGTGGTTATTGCAGTTGATGGTCCTAGTGGGTCTGGTAAATCAAGTATTAGTAAAGCAGCGGCAGAACAACTCAATTATAAATTTCTTGACACTGGTGCTATGTATAGAGCATTGACTTGGTTTTGTTTACAAGAGAAGCTTTCCGATGAGGACGAAATTTTTGAAAACCTTATAAATCATAATTTTGTTTTGAATATTTCAGTTGATCCTCGGATAGATCAAGTATTAGTCAATGAATCAGATATAACTGCCGTGATTAGGCTTGATGAAGTGACTACCAAAGTTTCGTTTTATGCAGCTATGCCAAAACTTAGAAGTTATTTGGTTCAAAGACAGCAAGAGTTAGTGGAAAATTCAGACCAAGGCATTGTTGTCGAAGGAAGAGATATAGGAAGTGTGGTACTTCCTCATGCGGATTCAAAAATTTATATAACTGCCAATGACGAAATTAGAGCTAAAAGAAGAGCCCTCCAAGCAAATGCTGATGAAAATAAAGTACTTGAAGCGCAAAAAATAAGAGATAACTTGGATTCTAATCGTAAGGTTTCGCCATTAATTGTTCCAGAAGGCGCAATAATTCTAGATAATTCGACTCTGAATTTTGAAGAATCCGTTGCCGCCTTTATCCAGATTGTCCGCGGAGCATAGATATGGCCACAGAAGAAGACATAACAAAGTCGTTATTGATTGAAAGCCAGATTTGGATAACTGAAGATATAAACGATGACCAAGTTGTTGAAGAACTAGAAAAGGAATACTCCTTCGATGAAGATTTTATTGATGAAGAAGAAGTTTTACCGCACAAGAATCGTCCTCGTGTTGTAGTAATTGGTCGTCCCAACGTAGGAAAGTCAACATTAGTTAATAGACTTATCGGTCGTAGAGAAGCAGTTGTCCAAGATACGCCAGGAGTTACTAGGGACCGTATCCAATATGACGCAGAGTGGAGCGGAAAACATTTCATTCTTATTGACACGGGTGGTTGGTCCAGTGAAAAAACAGGTTTATTACCCAAAATAAGTGAGCAAGTACAGATTGCTATAGATCAAGCAGATTTGATTTTGTTCATCGTTGATGCCCAAGTTGGGTTAACAGAAGATGATGAAGCGGTAGTTAAACTGATAAGAAGAAACTCAGTTCCAGTTATTTTAGTGGCCAACAAAGTAGACGGTATAGAAGCTGAAGCTCAAATTGGAAATTTGTGGTCCCTAGGTTTAGGCGAACCATTTCCAGTTAGCGCATTGCACGGAAGAGGCTCTGGAGATTTACTTGAATTAGTAGTCAGTCGAATGCCAGATGAGTCTCGAATTCAAGATCAACTCAAAGGTCCAACAAAAGTAGCGCTGATAGGAAGACCAAATGTTGGTAAAAGTAGTTTGCTCAATAAATTAACTAAATCCAATCGTTCAGTTGTTTCAGAAATTGCTGGCACAACTGTTGACCCAGTAGATGAAATTGTGATGATAAATGATGAGGCCTGGAATTTCATTGACACAGCAGGCATTAGAAGAAGAGTAAGAGAGTCTTCTGGATATGAGTACTACGCCAGTTTGAGAACTCAAGCAGCACTGGAGAGAGCAGAAATCGCTCTTTTAATATTGGAATCTAGTGAGAACATCACAGACCAAGATCGTAAGTTAATCAACTTAGTAACCGAAGCCGGAAGAGCCTTAGTTCTAGTTTTCAATAAATGGGATTTATTAGACGAAGATCTCAGAGAAATGCTGGAAAAAGAAATAGATTTAGATTTGCACAATGTTAGATGGGCACCTCGAGTTAATTTATCTGCATTAACTGGATGGCATGTTGATAGAATCTCCACCGCGTTACACACCGCATACGCAGGCTGGTCTACCAGAATTGCTACATCCAAATTAAATCAATTTATTAAAGAGTTCATTGCAGCAAATCCTCATCCAGTCAGGGGAGGAAAGCAATCAAAAATACTTTTTGCAACTCAAATTGGTCAAAAACCCCCTGCGTTTGCCTTATTTACAACCGGCATGATTGATGAAAGCTACACCAGATTTATCGAACGTCGCTTGCGAGAAGAATATGGTTTCCTAGGATCACCCATTCATATCAAAGTTAAAATTAGAGAGCGAAGAAAAAGATAAATGTTAAATGTTCCAAATACCATTAGTTTTATTCGTCTATTTTTGATACCAATTTTTCTATGGACTGCCCTCAATAATAAATTAGGATTGAGTTGTCTAATAATTTTTGTTGCTTCTTTCACCGACTGGTTAGATGGTTACGCAGCAAGAAAATTGAACCAATTTACCCGATTGGGACAATTATTGGATCCCATTTCAGATCGTTTGTATATAGTTTCATTAATTTTCGTGATTTTCTATTTTGATCTTGCGCCAACAATAATCTTGCTAGTTATTATATTCAGGGAATTTATTCTTTCTAGTCTATTGTTCTATTTGAAAACAAGAGGAATTACTGGTTTACCCGTTCATTACTTAGGTAAAATGGGTGCGTTTTGTTTACAAATAGGATTACCTGGTTTGATTTTTGCTGAAGCTTTTCCGTCGCAGGATTTTATTTGGCTTACCATTGGATGGTCGTTTACCATTTGGGGAGTGTTTTTGTACACTTTCTCAGCACTTAAGTACTTTGAGCATGCAAAACAGTTAATGTCTAATAATGTCTAAAGATTCATTTTTTAGGAGCGATAATTCCCCCTCAATGGGTTTACTTGCGTTGTTGAACTATGAGATTGAAACAAACGAATACAAAAATCCTAGTAGACCATTTGTAAGAAAAAGAGATCCAAAGTGGTGGATTGCAGTGGTTTTATCATTTTCCGGTCTTTTTTTTGGAATCGCGATAGCTAATACTCAGAGGCAGGAACCAATATTTGAAAAAAACAGACAGGATCTAAGAAATACAATAACTAAGAATATAGAAAACTTAAACTTGGTTTCAGAAGACCTAAGTTTGGTGAACAACGAATTAGCGCAAATTCAATCCGATATATCAGATTTGAATTTCCATGGAGTAAGTGTAGAAAATACCACCACACTGCAAATCGGCGCTGGACTCAGTGATGTAACTGGGCAAGGTTTCGAAATAGAAATCAATGATGCTCAAAAAACAGATTCGTTGGAAGTTACAGACATCGGTTTAGCGAAAGTATTTGATACAGATATTCAATTGTTAGTTAATGCCTTATGGGCTAGTGGCGCTGAAGCAATAACAATAAATGAAAGCCGACTAACCACTACCAGTGCAATCAGATCAGCTGGAGATGCCATCCTAGTTAACTACCGACCATTGCTTCCCCCGTACAAAATCGCTGTTATTGGGGATAGCAAAATGAAGGATAAATTTGTTGCTCATCCGGACTATCTAGATTTAGCGTTTGTGGTTAAAACTTACGGTTTAGGTTTCGAAATATCCGATTTCAAGAAACTAATTTTACCTGCAACCGGTGTAGCTTTGCCAGACTTGCAAGGTATTACAGTGGGGGATAGATCATGATTCCCGTAATTGGCTTGTTAATCGGTGTCCTAGTAGGAATCGTTATTGATCCAACTGTGCCACTTTGGATGCAACCATACTTACCAATAGCTGTAATTGCGGCTCTCGATGCAGTCTTCGGAGCAATACGTGCCAATCTAGAAGACACTTTTGACGACAAAATTTTTATTTCATCATTTGCTAGCAATGTTCTTATAGCCGCTTTAATTGTTTTCCTGGGCGACCAATTGGGTGTTGGTTCTCAGCTTTCCACTGGAGTTGTGGTTGTTTTGGCAATGAGAATATTTGCTAACTCAGCAGCAATTAGACGTAACCTGTTCGATCGTAAATGAAAAAGAAAGCTAAAGTTTCGTCTAAACTGGCACTAAAAACTCCTCAAAGTCGCAAATATGTAGTAATTATTTTAACCGTGTTAATGGGAATTTTTATCACAATTGCGGTTAAGCAGAATAGTAAACCAGAATTACTTACCTCAGTGAGAGAAGACGAATTGGTATTAATTCTTGACGATTTGACGAATCAAAAAGATGATTTAGAAGTGGAACTAATCAAACAAAATCAAATCTTAGAATCTTTGAAAAATGGTTCTAGTGATGCGGCTCGAAAGGCAGCACAAGACAGAATTGATCAGTTGATCTTACTGTCTGGTACCGCACCGGTTTCGGGTCGTGGTATTCAAGTTTTACTCACAGGTGATCTTTACTCCGTTAACTCATTTACAATTCTTGACACCGTACAAGAGTTGAGAGACGCCGGAGCAGTTGCAATTGAAATAAACGGCATCAGAATTATCAACAGTGCATTTTTCACTGATACCACTGAAGGAATCAGTATTAACCTATCCAAGGTGAGAAGTCCCTATAAAATTTCTGTTCTAGGAGATCCAGAAACACTTGCCACAGCTTTAAAGATTCCGGGGGGAATGGCAGAAATCGTAACCACTTCTGGTGGGACTGTAATTATTAATGAGCTGGAAGCTTTGGATATTGATTCAAGTGTCCCTTTGACTACTTTGCAATATGCTGTACCTGTTGATTAAACAAAGAAAAGGAAAATACTGTGAACACGCCTTCCGACCTTAAATACACTAAAGAGCACGAATGGGTGAAGATCGAAACTGATGGTGGTGTGACCTTTGGAATCACCGATTTTGCCCAATCTGCATTGGGTGATGTAGTTTTTACGAATTTGCCTAAAGTGGGTGACAAACTCAGCGCTGGTCAAACATGCGGGGAAGTAGAATCAACCAAATCAGTAAGCGATATCTATTCTCCTGTTACAGGAGTTGTCAAAGAAATTAATGAGACGCTATCGACCAAACCAGAAATTCTTAATTCAGATCCATACGGTTCAGGTTGGATGGTTAAGTTATCAGGAGTTAATGAATCTGAACTTTCAGCTCTGTTGGATGCTGACGGTTACACAAAAATCACTCAAGCAAACTAACATAAAACCTCGACCTCAGGTTGACCCTTGCGATGTATTGACTTAGGGTTAGCAGTGGAGGACAACAAAAATGAACATGGAAAATACTGGTGCAATTCCAGTTGTCTCATCTGACACCAGTCCACTTCCTGCCATTGAAGATGGTCATCTTGAAGGTTTAGAAAAAGGAAACGCTGCACTTATAGTTCGAAGTGGCCCACAGAAAAACCAAAGATTTATTTTATCGGGAAGTCATATAAGTCTGGGTAGAGCAGATAATGCAAATATAGTCTTGGATGATTTCACAGTTTCTAGAAAACATGCGGTGATCACCAAAGATTCGTCATCGTGGGTTATAAAAGACGCAGGTAGTTTGAATGGCGTATACGTCAATTTTATTAGAATCGAAGATTCGAAATTATCTGCTGGTGACGATATTCAGATCGGAAAATATCGCTTCACTTTCTTGTTACCAGAACAGAAAATATAAATGTCAATTGTTTCAAGGCACTCCGATTTATTTACAATCGGTGAGGTTCTCAATCAAGTTCGTGCTGAATTCGAGGACATATCTATATCAAAAATTAGATTTCTTGAGGCTGCCGGACTTTTGGTTCCATCTAGAACTAAAAGTGGTTATAGAAAATTCTCCACCAAAGACGTTGACAAGCTTCGCTACATTCTAAGGATGCAAAGAGATCACTATTTGCCCCTGAAAATAATAAAAGAACACATCGAAGCAATCGATCGTGGACTTAAACCCGAAATAGATCATGTAGAAAAACCTAAAGTTCCCACATCATTGGTGGATTTGAACCAAATTGGGTTGAAGAAATCACATATCCGAGTCACTCGAGATGAGCTGATTAGCAATACCTCAATCTCTGAACAAGATTTATCTGAATCTGAAGATTATGGCTTAATCAAAGTACTGGCTGACAAACGCCATTATGATGACAATGCTTTACGCACAGCCCGAGTGATTGCTGCCTTATCTGGTTTTGGGTTACATCCCAGACATCTAAAAGTTTTAAAATCAGGAAGTGATCGCGAATCTTCATTGATCAAACAAGTTGTTTCACCTATGTCAAGGTCCAAACGTCCTGATGCTGGAGAACAGGCTGGCGAAATGATGAGAGAGATTTCAAATTTAACAAATCAGTTGCATCAAATATTGGTTTCTGCCACTTTAGATGAGGAGATATTGTGAGTGATCCTAAAACCGAATTTGTGAAAGTAAATGTGGTTGGCGTACGAGTAGAAATGCCCACTAATCAACCCATAATTTTGTTGCAAGATGAAGAAGGGGACAGATATTTACCCATTTGGGTGGGTGCTGTTGAAGCTACCGCTATTGCATTTGCGCAGCAAGGGATTAAACCGCCGAGACCATTGACTCATGATTTATTCACCGACGTTTTAATCACCTTGCAAGTCAAACTTGTGGAAGTACGCATCACCTCATTAACTGATGGAGTATTTTTCGCCGAGATCGAATTTGGGGGAGGGCAAGTTTTGTCTTCTCGACCTTCCGATGCGATCGCTTTGGCATTGCGTAATGAGGCATCAATTTTCGTGGCTGAAGATGTCTTGGCTGCTGCTGGAATTGATATTCCTGTTGAGGAAGAAGACCAACTAGATAAGTTCCGCGAGTTCTTAGATCAGGTGAAGCCCGAAGATTTCAATTTATGAGTAACTCTAAATCTCAATCTCTAGTTGAGAGTTACGGCGTGTTATATCAGAATATGGCTCAAACTCTGCACCTTTGGTTTACTCTTAGATCACAACCACACAATGATTGGTGATCCTCCCATGCTCAACTCCATAGGTCACCAAGAATCACTTTTTGAACCAAAAGAACTCAACAGACTTCCCGAAGGTGTCGGCTATAGAGGAGCAGTGGCATGTTCAGCTGCTGGCATCAGTTATCGCCAACTTGATTATTGGGCTCGCACCGGACTAATTGAGCCAACTGTTAGACCAGCTCAAGGTTCTGGCACACAAAGACTTTATTCTTTCACTGATGTTTTGGTTTTGAAAGTTATTAAAAGGCTGCTTGACACTGGAGTATCTCTACAAAACATTAGAACAGCTGTTGAATTACTCAGAAATCGTGGTACCAACGATTTTGCGAACCTAACGTTAATCAGCGATGGGGCCTCAGTTTATGAATGCACCAGTGATGATGAAGTCATAGATTTGGTTCGTGGGGGACAAGGTGTTTTCGGTATTGCAGTAGGTAGCGTTTGGCGTGAAGTTGAAGGAAGTTTGGCTGAATTCCCAGCTGAAACACCTGAAGGAAACATTGTGATGACTGAGAGAGTTATCGATGATTTAGCCTCTAGAAGGGCTGCTCGAAACGCAATTGCGTAACGTTGGAAGCTAAGTAAGATTATGTTAAGAGAGTAACTCTTTCTAATAATATCTCAAGGTGGCTTTGAATTTAATGGTTAACAGAGAAGCGATATTTCAAGATCGCCACATTGGGCCCACTCCTGAGGCAATTCAAGTCATGTTGAAAGAAACAGGATTCAAGTCATTAGATGAACTTCTAGTAAAGACAATACCTGGATCAATACATTTTCGTGACAAACTAAATCTTCCTGCAGCACTGACAGAAGATGCTGCCCAAAAAGAATTAAAAGAGTTAGCAGATCAAAATATTGTTAACACCAGTCTTATTGGACTTGGATATTCAAATTGTTTAACACCAGCAGTTATTAGAAGAAACATTTTAGAGAATCCATCTTGGTACACCGCCTACACACCTTATCAAGCAGAAATAGCCCAAGGTCGATTAGAAGCACTGCTACTTTTCCAAACAATGGTACAAGACTTAACAGGTTTACCTGTCTCAAATGCGTCTTTGCTCGATGAACCAACTGCCGCAGCAGAAGCAATGAGAATGGCACAAAGAGCATCAAAAAATGAATCAAATATATTTTTAGTTGATAAAGATACTCATCCACAAACAATTGCCGTTTTGCAGACACGTGCAATACCTGTCGATATTAAAATCCAATTAATAGACATTGATAACCATAATGTTGATGAGAGTGCGTTTGGCGTTCTAATCTCTTACCCTTCAAGTACCGGCAAGATTCGTGATTTGAAATCCTTTGTTGCTAAAGCAAAAGCAGATGGCTTAATTGTGATTACCGCAACTGATTTATTGGCGTTAACTTTAATCAGTGAACCTGGATCTTTTGGTGTTGATATTGCGATTGGCAGCGCCCAAAGATTTGGTGTTCCCTTAGGTTTTGGTGGACCTCATGCTGGGTTTATTTCAGTAACAGAAGAATTATCTAGATCATTACCTGGACGTCTTGTCGGTGTAAGTGTTGACACAACAGGAAGAGCTGCTTATCGGTTGGCTTTACAAACTAGGGAACAACATATACGTCGCGGTAAAGCTACCAGTAACATTTGCACTGCCCAAGTTTTGTTAGCAGTTATTGCTTCTTCTTACGCTGCGTTTCATGGTCCTATTCGATTAAAGGCAATGGCGATAAGAATTCACAATCAAGCATTATCGGTAGCTAAAATGGCTGAAAAGGCTGGTTTTAAGTCTGTAAATGATGATTTCTTTGACACGGTTTCTTTCATAGCGAAAGATGCAAATGTCTTGGTAAATAATTTCCTGCAAAATGGTATCAATATTCGTAAGATTAACGAAACTCAAGTCGCAATTGCAGTGGACGAAACTACTAATGATGACATTATGAATTTGATTGCTAAATCGCTTAATGTTGATGTCATAAAATATCAAAATGAACATGTAGCAATTTCAACTCGAAAAACCAATTTCTTAACGCATATTCATTTCAATAAATACCATAATGAAACAGCAATGCTCAGAAGGCTTCGTTCCCTAAGTGATAAAGATGTGGCCCTAGATCGATCAATGATTCCTTTAGGTTCTTGCACAATGAAATTAAACTCAGCATCAGAAATGGAACCAGTGACATGGTCCAATTTAGCCAACATTCATCCTTTTGCACCAGTTTCTCAATCACAGGGATGGAAACAAATTATTAACCAACTGCAGGAATGGTTATGTGAAATAACTGGATATGACGCCATTAGTTTGCAACCAAACGCAGGTTCTCAAGGCGAATTTGCAGGCTTATTAGCTATTAGGCAATATCACATTGAACGTGGAGAACATCACCGAAATGTTTGTTTAATCCCATCAAGTGCCCATGGCACTAACGCTGCGAGTGCTGTTATGGCTGGAATGCAGGTAGAAGTTGTGGAATGTACCGAAAGTGGTGATGTGGATCTAATTGATTTACAAAATAAAATTGATAATAATAAGAATAATTTAGCCGCTGTAATGGTTACTTATCCTTCCACTCACGGAGTTTTTGAAGAACAAATATCTAAACTTTGTGAATTGATTCATGAGGCTGGGGGACAGGTTTACATAGATGGTGCAAACCTTAATGCATTAGTAGCCGTTGCTAAACCAGGAAAGTTTGGTGCCGATGTTTCACATTTAAATTTGCATAAAACATTTTGTATTCCTCATGGTGGAGGAGGACCTGGAGTAGGACCAGTAGCAGTCAAATCCCATTTAGCAAAGTTTTTACCATCACATCCTTTAAACAGTGAAGCCGGACCAGCAGATCATCTAGTGGGACCAGTTAGTGGAGCCCCTTATGGCAGTGCAGGAATTTTACCAATCTCTTGGATGTATATAAAGATGATGGGTGCACAAGGTTTATTTAATGCAACCGCCACTGCAATTTTGTCTGCAAACTATATTGCTAAAAAATTAAATAAACATTATCCAATTTTGTACACAGGAATTAACGACACTATTGCTCATGAATGCATCTTGGATATTAGAGAGATAACTAAAACAACTGGAATAACCGTTGATGACATTGCCAAAAGACTTATGGATTACGGCTTACATGCACCGACAATGTCTTTTCCGGTAGCGGGAACATTAATGATTGAACCCACCGAAAGTGAAGATTTATTCGAAATGGATCGATTTATAACTGCAATGATTCAAATAAGAACTGAAATAAGTGAAATCGAATCAGGCGTTATTGCATTAGAGGATTCAGCTTTGCGTAATTCACCTCATACAGCCGAAGATATTGTTGGGGAGTGGAATCATATTTATTCCCGAGAAAAGGCTGTATTTCCCGTCGCAGGGCTTCGTAATAACAAATTTTGGCCACCAGTGAACAGAATTGATGGTGCTTACGGTGATAGGAACCTTATTTGTTCCTGTCCTTCTCCACGCGAATTAGCAAACTCTTAACTCAAGAAGTTCTAAATCAATCTAGTTTACATAACATATCTTATCGGACAAATATCTGTTGTGGGCTAGTGCTTGAAAAGCCTCGCAATTCCCCACAAACCAATCTTTATAAAGGCCTCAATAACTATCTTTTTACTCATCTTTGAGGTCCCAATAGTTCTTTCAGTGAAAGTTATCGGTACTTCTTTTATCTTTAATCCTTGATCAAGAAATCTTCGAACCATATCAACTTGAAAACAGTAACCTTGACTGTTAATTGTTGCTAAGGAAATTTGTTTCAAAGCGTCAGTCTTATAAGCTCTGAAGCCACCAGTTGCATCACCAATAGAAATTCCTAACATGAACCTGGCATAACTATTTCCACCACGTGAAAGTATTTGTCTACTTTTGGGCCAATTAACTACTTTTCCACCCGGAACCCACCGAGAACCCAACACACAATCAAATGAACCAATTTCTTGCAAAATTGTTACCAAATCTTGGGGATCATGGGAACCATCAGCATCCATTTCCACCAAAACGTCGTAATCTTCAATTGATAATTTGAAACCGTCAATATAGGCAGCACCTAAACCATTTTTCTTATCTCGATGCAAAACTTCCAGTCTAGGGTATTTAGCTTTCAGTTGATCCGCTAATTTTCCGGTACCATCTGGACTATTGTCATCAATAACTAATACATCAACTGCTGGATTACATTCAAATATTCTGTGTACAATAGATGGCAATGTGTGTAATTCCTGATAAGTGGGCACTAGTACTCTTATTTTCATTTTTTCCTATAAAAATATCGAATAACTAACAATAACATTGGTAATAACCATCCCCACAGACCAATTAAAGATATTTCGTTTCGATACCTGACAGCAGGTGTGATTTCGTTATAAAGTGATGCGCTCACCACTTTTGAATCCGGTGCAAATATTTTTGATTGCCACAAAACTTCTCCACTATTATTAATATGAGCAGATATTCCTGTTGTTGAGGTGACCACTACTTCCCTTGCTGTTTCCATAGCTCTGATTCTAGTAATCATAAATTGTTGATCAAGTTGCTGTGAGAAAACATATGTTGCATTATTTGTGTGAACAGAGATAAGTTGACCACCTTGTTCTATTTGATCAAATAAAGAATTATTCCAAGCAATCTCATAACAAACTATTGGACTGATTTTCGCTTTACCTATTACTATATTATTTGCTTCTCCCCCAGGAATGAAGTTTTGCGGAATTAGTTCAAATCTTTTATTATATTTTGTTAATACTTCTCGATAAGGTAGATATTCACCAAAAGGCACCAATTTAGACTTAACATACGAGTCTTGAACCGTTTGTGAATCTGGATTCCAAAGTAAAACTGTGTTAGACAATCCCTTCTCACCTTGCAAGACAGCGCCACTTAGAAGTGGCTTTCCGTGAGAATTCAAAACAGATTTTATGCTTTTCAGTGCTACCTCATTCTTAAAAGGATCAACATCTATGGAGTTCTCAGGCCATAATATTAAATCTATATTTTTGCTATTTCGTGCAAACAAACGATTAGTTTCAGCCACGTGATAATTCAAAACTTCCATCTTTTGCTCATTAAATAACAGACCTGATCTGGGAGTACTCCCCTGAATGATTGCCAAGTCAATTTTGCCTTTTGACAATTCGGAGAAACTATAAACTTGATTAATGGATATATTGAAAGCTAATATCACAATCAAAATCAAAACTGCTGGAGAAAAAGATTTCTTGATAGAAAATTCATAAACCTTTATCAACAATATGGAAATGGTCAGGATTGCCGCACTTACTAAAGGAGCTGATCCGATAGGAAACAAATTAGCCCAGGGAGCATCAGCAGAAACATATGCAATCTTGCCCCACGGAAATCCTCCGAATGGTAAGTAATCAGTGGCTGTTTCAAGGGAAATAAATATTAGTGCATACCAAATATATGGAAGTGGTAGATCTTTAACAAGAAACATTAAATATCCACACAACGTATAAATCAGTGTCATAATTATTGCTAGACCAATAAATGCATCTACTCCAACTATTTCTAACCAATATAAATGGATCAACCAAAAAACAAATGAATAGAAAAATGCGAAAAGCATATAATCAAACAATCCTCGCTTGTGAACTGCAGCCCACCAAATAGCAATTGCAATCGGTACGAGAAACCAAACGTTTGTGGGTGCATAACTTCTAGCAACCCAGAGACCAGGGAAAGCACAGAGTAAAATCTTGGTTTGCATTTGCATCTTATTCATCAACATAATTCTATATGCGAACATATTCCTGAGGACACTTGTTGCTGTAGATTGGTTCAAATGGGGACGCATTTCAAGTGCTAGACCCATATTGGTGCTCAAATAAGATACGGTGATGACGCAGTGTCACATAAATTCAACACATTAGCCGTTGATTTATCATCTTTGGCTTATCGTTCATACTTTGGTTTACCTGTCTCGATTAAAAGTACTGATGGCAAACCCGTGAATGCAATAAAAGGTTATCTTGACGCTTTGAATAGATTTATCAA
>Ga0187844_10000922_pt1 | contig 22929 bp, 21 predicted proteins | sample SpaLakP09_SKY_50_FD_134517 | JGI IMG/M metagenome (GOLD analysis project Ga0187844, IMG submission 134517) | Oligotrophic lake water microbial communities from Sparkling Lake, Wisconsin, USA - SP09_SKY_50 | ecosystem: Environmental > Aquatic > Freshwater > Lake | place: USA: Sparkling Lake...
GCCGATGCCGCCCAGCACCGCTGCCGTGAAGGCCTTCAGCCCCGGCATGAAGCCCATGGTGTGTTGCACGGTGCCGAAGTTGGCGGCCCACATCAGGCCGGCCACGGCGGCCAGCGCGGCGCCGATGACGAAGGTGGTGGAGATGATGAAGTCGGGCTTCACGCCCATCAGGCCGGCCACGCGCGGGTTCTCGGCGGTGGCGCGCATCGCACGGCCCAGGCGGGTGAAGTTCACCAAGTACATCAGGCCCGAGAGGATGACGACGGTGAGGCCGAGGATCAGGCACTGCGTGACCGTGATGACCGGGCCGCCCAGGTCGAACGGCGTGGTGGGCAGCAGCAGCGGAAAGGGCTTGGGGTTCGGCTTCCAGATGATCATGGCCAGCACCTGCAGCAGCAGCGACATGCCCATGGCGGTGATCAGCGGCGCCAGACGCGGCGCGTTGCGCAGCGGCCGGTAGGCGATCTTCTCGACCGCGTAGTTCAGCGTCGCGCAGATGACGATGGACGCGGACAGCCCGACCAGCATCAGCAGCCAGCCGGGCATGCCCGAGTCGGCGAGCAGCGTGACCAGCGTCCAGCTGACCATGGCGCCCACCATCAGGATCTCTCCGTGCGCGAAATTGATGAGGTTGATGATGCCGTAGACCATCGTGTAGCCCAGCGCGACGAGGGCGTACATGGCCCCCAGCACCAGGCCGTTGATGATCTGTTGAATAAGAGTCTCCATGGAGGGCCCCTGCTATTGGTTGGGCGCAGCATGCGCCAAGCGAACTGGACAAACCGCAACCCTCGTGCCAAAACGCGATGGCGAGCGAGCTTTCAAGGGTATTCACCGACGGGTTGAATGGGCCCGCCGTTCGATCCGTCCCACGACCGAGGTCAAGGTCTGATTTCACGAGTGTCGGCCCTCGTTTCGTGGGCGGAAATCCGCACAAACCGCACGCGCCGCAGGCGGTTCTCCGCCAACCCCGAAAAAACCGCCGCAAGCGCCGCAACAGCCGCCTTGGCGTGGGCAAACTAGCGGCCGTGTCCGACGCCCTTCGCCCGCGCGCGCTGCGCCTCATCCGGCTGCTGAGCCGACCGGGCTTTCATCTCTTCCTGACCGGTGCGCTGATGGTGCTCGGTTTCGTGCTCGCGCACCGCTTGAGTGAACGCAGCGGCCGCGAGGCGCTGTCGGCGCTCAGCACCGAGCGGCTGGAGCTGTACGCCTCCAACCTCGCCGCCGAGCTGGCGCGGCAAGCAGCCCTGCCCAGCCTGCTCGCCATCGCGCCCACGCTGCAGGCGCTGATGCAGGCGCCCGCCGATGCCGAAGCACGCCGCGCCGCGAGCCAGATGCTGGCCCGCGTCAACGTGCGCGCCGGCACGCACCAGATCTTCGTGACCACGCTTGGGGGCCAGGTCTTGTCCGCCAGCGAGCCTCTGACGCCGCCAGCTCGCCTGGCCGAAGCGCTGGCCCAGGGCCGCACCCACTTCTTCGCCGCCGATGCCAACACCGGCAGCATCGACTTCTACCTGCTTCACCCGTTGCGACAGGCGGGCCAGGAGGTCGGCGTCATCGTCGTGCGCTTCAACCTCGCGCCGCTGGAGGCCACCTGGGTGGACCTGGGCGCACGCTCGCAGGGCGAACGCATCCTCGTCGCCGATGACCAGGACGTCGTCATCATGAGCACGGTACAGGCCTGGAAGTACACCGTCCTGGGCCATGCCGACCCGTCACGCCGCCAGGCCTTGCAGGCCAGCATGCGCTACCCGCAGGCGATTGGCGCCGACCTGGAGCTGCCGGCGTCGCTGGAGGCCCACCAAGGGCAGCAGGTTCAACTGCCCTTGCCAGGCGCCAAACCCATGCTGGCCCAGCAGCGCCAGATCGTGCCGCTGGGCCTGCGGCTGGTGGCGCTGTCGGACCTGACCGAGGTGCGCCAGCGCGCCCAGCTCGCAGCCTGGGGTGGCGCGGCGTTTGGCGCCAGCATCGGGCTGCTCATCCTCTACCTATCATCGCGAAGGCGAGCACTGCGCCAGCTCACGAAAGCCCAGGCCGACCTGCGCCAGGCGCACGCGCAACTGGAACAACTGGTCGACAGCCGCACCGCCGAGCTGCGCCAGACCAACGAGGCGCTGAAGACCCAGATCGCCCAGCGCCTGCAGACCGAGGGCGAGCTGCTGCAGGCCAGCAAGCTGGCCGTGCTGGGGCAGATGTCGGCCGGGCTGTCGCACGAGGTCAACCAGCCGCTGACCGCGCTGCGGGCGCTGGCGCGCAACTCCCTGCGGCTGCTGGAGAGCGGCCGGCAGGATGCGGTGGCGACCAACCTGCAGCTCATTGACGACATGGTCGAGCGCATGAGCCAGATCACGCGCCAGCTGAAGAGCTTTGCGCGCAAGGCCGACGAACCGGTGGAAGGCACCGCGCCGCTGCTGGCCAGCGTGCGCAACGCGCTGCTGCTGCTGGAGCACCGCAGCCGCGCACTGGACGTGCAGGCGCAGATCGACGTGCCTGCGGGCTTGCGCGTGCGCGCCGAGGCCAACCGGCTGGAGCAGGTGCTGGTGAACCTGTTCGGCAATGCCATCGACGCGATGCAGGGCGAGGCCGAGCGCCTGCTGCGCGTGCAGGCAGTGCAGTTGGACTCGGGCCGGCGCGTGCGGGTCAAGGTGCAGGACAGCGGCGCCGGCGTCAGCGACGAGCAACTGCCGCACCTCTTCGAACCCTTCTTCACAACCAAGCCGGCCGGCGAAGGCCTGGGGCTGGGGCTGGTCATTTCTGCCAAGATCATCCACGAGTTCGGCGGTACGCTGCGCGCCGAACGGCTGGAGCACGGCATGAGTTTCGAGTTCGACCTCGACGCTGAAACCTGGGAGCAAGCCGATGTTTGAAGGCTACAAGGTCGTGTTCGTCGAGGACGACATGCCCGTGCGCGTCAGCCTCACTCAGACGCTGGAGCTGGAAGGCTTCGCCGTCCTGCCCTGCCGCAGCGCCGAAGAAGCCCTGCCCCACCTGCAGCCCGGCGCGCCCGTCATCCTCATCACCGACGTGCGCCTGCCCGGCATGGACGGCCGCGCACTGCTGGCCCATGTGCAGGCCACGGACTCCAGCATCCCGACCATCCTCATGACCGCCCACGGTGACGTGGCCATGGCCGTGCAGTCCATGCGCGCGGGCGCCTACGACTTCATCGAGAAGCCCTTCGCGCCCGAGCGCCTGATCGACGTCGCCCGTCGCGCGCTGGACCTGCGCACGCTGCGCCACTCGGCCGACGAGCTGCGCGCCCAGTTGCAAAGCGCCAGCGGCATCGAGGCTGCGCTGCTCGGCCAATCGCCCGGCATGCAGCAGTTGCGCCGCCAGGTGCTGAACCTCGCCGGCACGTCGGCCGACGTGCTCATCGTCGGCGAGACCGGTACCGGCAAGGAGCTGGTGGCGCGCTGCCTGCACGACCAGAGCGCGCGCCGTGACCGCCACTTCGTCGCCATCAATTGCGGCGGCCTGCCGGAAGCGCTGTTCGAGAGCGAGCTGTTCGGCCACGAGGCCGGCTCATTCACGTCGGCCGCAAAGCGGCGCATCGGCAAGATCGAGCACGCCAACGGCGGCACGCTGCTGCTGGACGAGATCGAGACCATGCCCATCGCGCTGCAGATCAAGCTGCTGCGCGTGCTGCAGGAGCGGCGCATCGAGCGGCTGGGCTCCAACGAGGAGCTGCCCATCAACGTGCGCTTCATCGCCGCCAGCAAGTCGGACCTGCGCGAGCAGGCCCAGCGCAACGAGTTCCGCAACGACCTCTACTACCGCCTCAACATCGCCACGCTCAAGCTGCCGCCGCTGCGCGAGCGGCGCGAGGACATCCCGCTGCTGTTCGAGCACTTCGTCGCCCAGGCCTGCGTCCGCTACGAGCGCGCGTCACCCGAGCTGACGCCGGACAAGCTGCGCGAGCTGATGGCCCACGACTGGCCGGGCAACGTGCGCGAGATCCGCAACGCCGCCGACCGCTTCGTGCTGGCGCTGGACGACCTCGACCCGCAAGCCGCGTTGCAGGCCGCACCGATGCTGAACCTGGCACGGCAGATGGACCTGATCGAGAAGACGCTGATCGAGCAGGCGCTGCGCCGCTGCCACGGCAAGGTGCCTGCCGCAATGGAGCTGCTCGGCACGCCGCGCAAGACGCTGTACGACAAGCTGAACCGGCACGCAATCGTGCTGGATGACTTCCGCTAGCGGTATTTGTCGGGGTCCGGCGAGTCGGTCGGGTTCGCGATGACGCGGCGGAAGGCCGCACTCATCGGCAGCTTGAGGTTCAGGCCGGACGCAGGCAGTGGCGACTCGAACCAGCGCCGATAAATCGCGTGGATCTCTCCGCTGCGATAGAGCCCAACCAGCACCTCGTCCACCAGCGCCTTGAACTGCGGGTCGCTCTTGCGAAGGCCAATCGCATAGGGCTCCACCGTCAGCGCCCGGTCGGAGATGCGGTAGTCGTCTGCGCCCGGGCCTTGCTGAGCCAGCAGCGCGCGCAGCAGCACGTCGTCCATCAGGAAGGCCGAGGCGCGGCCGCTGCGCAGCATCTGGAAGCCCTCCGGATCGTCCAGGCCGCCGAGGATGCGGATGTCCAGGGACTGCTGCTCGTTGACCTTGGCCAGATGCTGGATGCTGGTGGTACCGATCGTGGATGCAACGGTCTGGCCGCGCAGGTCAGCCAAGCCTTGCACTCGCTCGCCACCGCGCGTCATCAGCCGCGTCTCGGCCACGAAGACGGTCAGCGAGAAGGCCTGGCTGCGCGCCCGCTCGGCCGTGTGCGTGGTGATGCCGCACTCCAGGTCCAGCGTGCCGTTGATGACCAGCGGCATGCGCGTGGCCGAGGCCACTTCGACGCGGCGCACCTCCAGGTCGGGCAGTTGAAGCTTGGTGCGCACGGCGGAGACGATGCGGTCGCACAGCTCCACCGTGTAGCCGGTAGGTCGCAGCTGGGCGTCGAGATAGGAGAACGGCAGCGAGGCGGGTCGGTAGCCGATGACAATGACACCGGTGTCGCGCACGCGGGTCAGCGTCGGGCCGTCGGCGGCTTGAGCCGTGCCGATGCACAGCGCCAGCAACGCGACGCTAAGTCGCTTCATCGTCGAGGCGCCGCAACTCGGCGAGCTTGTCGGCGATGCGCACTTCCAGGCCACGCGGCACCGGCTCGTACCAGCGCTGGTCTTCAAGCCCGTCGGGCAGGTACTGCTCGCCGGCCGCGTAGCCACCCGGCTCGTCATGCGCGTAGCGGTAGGCCTTGCCGTAGCCCAGCTCCTTCATGAGCTTGGTGGGCGCGTTGCGCAGATGCACGGGCACGGGGCGGGACTGGTCCTGCTTGATGAAGGCCTTCACCGCATTGAAGGCCTTGTAGACCGCGTTGGACTTGGGCGCCACGGCGAGAAAGACGACCGCCTGCGCCAGCGCCAGCTCGCCTTCGGGCGAGCCCAGGCGCTCGTAGGTGTCGGCCGCGTCCAGCGTCATGCGCAGCGCACGCGGGTCAGCCAGGCCGATGTCCTCGCTGGCCATGCGGATGAGGCGGCGCGCGATGTAGCGCGCGTCCACGCCGCCGTCCAGCATGCGGGCGAACCAATAGAGCGCGCCGTCCGGGTTGCTGCCGCGCACGGACTTGTGCAGCGCGGAAATGACGTCGTAGAACTGGTCGCCGCCCTTGTCATAACGGCGCAACTGCTCGCCCAGCGTGCGCTCCAGCAACGCCTCGTCGATGAGGGCGCCGTTGGCCAGCGCGGCCGCAGACTCCAGTGCGTTCAAGAGCCGGCGCGCGTCGCCGTCGGCATAGCCGATGAGGCGGTCGGCGGCTGGCTTGGTGGGTGGGGCGATGCCCAATTCGGCCGACCCGCGCTCGATGAGCTGCTGCAACTCCTCGGCGTCCAGGCTCTTGAGCACCTGCACCTGGGCGCGTGACAACAGCGCCGAATTGACCTCGAAGCTGGGGTTCTCGGTCGTCGCGCCGATGAAGGTGAACAGGCCCGATTCGACATGCGGCAGGAAGGCGTCCTGCTGGGCCTTGTTGAAACGGTGCACCTCATCGACGGAACAGCACCGTGCGCCGGCCCTGCTGCGCGGCGATCTGCGCGCGGTCGACGGCCTCACGAATGTCCTTCACGCCGCCCAGCACGGCCGAGATCGCAATGAACTGCGCGTCGAACGCGCCAGCCACCAGGCGCGCCAGCGTCGTCTTGCCGACGCCCGGCGGCCCCCACAGGATCATGCTCTGCAGCCGGCCCGCGTCGAAGGACGCACGCAGCGGCATGCCGGGGCCAAGCAGGTGGCGCTGGCCGATGACTTCGTCGAGCGTCTTGGGCCGCAGCCGCTCGGCCAGCGGCACACCACCCAAGGAGCTAGGGTCGGCGTCGAAGAGGGAACCTGTGCTCACTGCTCGATCAGATCCGCTCCAGCGGGCAGCTTGAACTGGAAGCGGTCCGCTGCGATCGGCACATTGGCCTGCACGGCACTGAAGTCCAGCCGCGAGCGCTGGCCAAAACCGTCGACTATCTCCATCGCCGCCAGCTCCCTGGCCTTGAAACCGAGCTTGAGCGATTGAATGGTCGACTCGGCCTGCTTCGGGGTCGCCTGAACCCAGTCGATGCCGCCGTCGCTGGGCTGGGCCTTCAGCGTGAAGTCGCGTTCGAGATTGGTGCCGGCCAGCAAAGCTGCGGGCGTCGCGCCCAGCGCGTCGGCCAGCTTGCGCGAGCTGGCCTGGTTGAGGTCGGCGTCATAGATCCAGACCTTCTGCCCGTCCGCCACGATGACCTGCTCGAACGGCTTGGCGTAGGCAAAGCGGAACTGGTTGGGGCGCTGGAACTCGAAGCTGCCCGAGGACACCTTCTTGCGCTTGCCGTCGGGCGACGTGACGGTCTGCGTGAAGTTGGCCTTGCCGCTCTTCACGTCACGGGCGAAGTCACGCAGCGCGTCGACGCCATCAGCATGGACAACGCCTGCAATCAGCAGCGCCAAGGACAACAGAAGTTTCTTCATTCGTCTCAAATCATTCGTCGCGTTTGGGAACAATCAATTCACGGCTGCCGTTGGACGCCAGCGCACCGACAAGGCCGGAGTTCTCCATCTGCTCCAGCAGCCGCGCGGCGCGGTTGTAGCCTATGCGCAGATGGCGCTGCACGAGCGAGATCGACGCCTTGCGGTGCTGTAAGACGATGGCCACAGCCTGGTCGTACATCGGGTCGGCCTCGCCAGCGGCCTCACCCGGCGCCGGCGCTTCGCCATCGACGCCATCGAGCACGCCGCCTTCGAGAATGCCTTCGATGTAGTTCGGTTCACCTTGCGACTTGATGTAGGTCACAACGCGGTGGACCTCCTCATCGCTGACAAAGGCGCCGTGCACGCGGATAGGAAGGCCGGTGCCCGACGGCATGTAGAGCATGTCGCCCATGCCCAGCAGCGCCTCGGCGCCCATCTGGTCGAGGATGGTGCGGCTGTCGATCTTTGAGCTGACCTGGAAGGACAACCGCGTCGGGATGTTGGCCTTGATGAGGCCGGTGATGACGTCCACCGACGGCCGCTGCGTAGCCAGGATCAAGTGGATGCCGGCCGCGCGCGCCTTCTGCGCCAGGCGGGCGATCAACTCTTCGATCTTCTTGCCGACCACCATCATCAGGTCGGCCAGCTCGTCGATGACGACGACGATGAAAGGCAGGCGCTCCAGCGGCTCCGGTTCGTCGTTGTTCAGCGCGAACGGGTTGGGGATGCTGATGCCGTTGGCCTTCGCCTCGTCGATCTTCTTGTTGTAGCCGGCCAAGTTGCGCACGCCCATCTTGGACATGAGCTTGTAGCGTCGCTCCATTTCGCCGACACACCAGTTCAGCGCATTGCTGGCCTGCTTCATGTCGGTGACGACGGGCGCCAGCAGGTGCGGGATGCCCTCGTAGACGCTCATTTCCAGCATCTTGGGGTCGATGAGGATGAGCCGCACGTCGCGCGCCTCGGCCTTGTAGAGCAGGCTGAGGATCATCGCGTTGATGCCCACCGACTTGCCCGAGCCGGTCGTACCGGCCACCAGGCAGTGCGGCATCTTGGCAAGATCAGCGACGATAGGCAGGCCGACGATGTCCTTGCCCAGGCCCATGGTCAGCTGGGATGCGGCGTCAGCATAGACCTGCGAACCAAGGATCTCCGACAGGCGGATGGTCTGGCGGCGCGCATTGGGCAACTCCAGCGCCATGTAGTTCTTGCCCGGAATCGTCTCAACGACGCGGATGGATACAAGGCTCAGCGAGCGCGCCAAGTCCTTGGCCAGGCCGACGATCTGCGAGCCCTTCACGCCCGTGGCCGGCTCGATCTCGTAGCGTGTGATGACCGGGCCCGGCGATGCTGCGACGACATGCACTTCGACGCCGAAGTCACGCAGCTTTTTCTCGATGAGACGGCTGGTCATTTCCAGCGACTCGGGCGTCACCGTCTCCTGGCGGCCCGGGGCGGCATCCAACAGGTCGACCTGCGGCAGCTTGGCGTCGCCGGCGTCAATGAACAGCGTCTGCTGCCGCTCCTTGGCCACGCGTGTGGACTGCGGCACCTCGACGACCGGCGCCTCGATGACCAGCGGAGCGTGCTCGGCCTCGACCTGGCGCTCGATCTGGCGCTCGACCTCGACCTCCTGCTCGCGCTCCTTGACGGCCTGCTCGCCAAACTTCTGGTCGGCCTTCAGCTCGCGCTTCTCAAGGTATTGCACGCCGAATTGCTCAAGCCGCTCGCCGATGCGCTCGGCCACATGCCCCCAGGAGAAGCGGAACGCCCAGGACAAGCCAGTCAGCAGCAGGACGATCCAGACGACGCCGGAGCCTGCAAAGCCAAGGCCCTTCATGCCCAGCGGACCGAGGGTGTAGCCGATGAGGCCACCCGCATGGCCACCCGGAAGGCGGGGCTCGACGGCGTAGAGGCGGCTCCACTCCAGCGCGCAGCTCGCGCCAATGAGCAGGAGCACGCCAGTCCACCACCGCAGACGGCGGCTCCAGCGCACCGGCTCGGGCGTGTCATGCCGCAGCACGCCGGCCAGACCGCGCAGCCAGGCCCGCACGGCCAGCAGCGGCAACCACCAGGCCGAGAATCCGAACAGGAAGAGCAGGCTGTCGGACACCCAGGCGCCAAAGCTGCCGACACGATTGCCGACCAGGTCTCGCTGGCCGCTGGTGCTGAAGGCGGCGTCACGCACGTCATGCGTGGCCATGGCCAGCACGAGCAATGCGAGCATCAGCGCCGTCAACGCCAGCCACAGCGGTGTACGCAGAAGCCGCGAAGCGGCGGACGGCTGCGCCGCTTGCGGCTTGGGCGCCTGGCGGCGGGTGGGCTTGGCTGGGCCGGCGGGTTCGCTGGTGGCGCCGGATTCGTCCTGACCACCCAGCAGGGAACCGAGGGGAAAACTCATCCCCGCATTGTCACCGTCAATCGTGCGTCAGCCGTTCCTTGATAACGACCGAACCGTTCTCAAGCGTTTCGATGACGCCGCGCTCCTCCAGGTCCTTCATGACCCGGCTGACCATCTCGCGCGACGCGCCGACGACCTTGGCCATGTCCTGGCGCGAGACCTTGCCGCGAATCAGCTTGATACCCTTCTCGTCCTCGGACATGTCCAGCAGCGTGCGCGCGACGCGGCCGTAGACGTCCAGCAGCGCGAGCGACTCGATCTGGCGGTCGGCATTGCGCAGTCGCGCCACCAGCCCACGCAGGATGCCGTAGGACAGGCTGCTGCTCTCGGGCAGGCAGCGGGCGAACTCCAGACGGCCGAGCACCAGCATGTCGGTCTGCACCTCGGCGCGAACCGTGGCCGAATGCGGCTCGTTGTCGATGAGGCTCATCTCGCCGACATAGTCGCCCGACTGGAGCACAGCCAGGATGACCTCGCGGCCGCGGTGGTCGGCCGTCAGCACGCGGGCGCGGCCGTTCAGCAGGATGAAGAGCGCGTTGGACTTGGTGCCCTGTTCAACGATCAGCTCGCCGCGCTTGAAGCGACGTTTGACGACGCTGTCAGCAATGGACTGGGCTTGGTCAGTGGTCAACATCGAGAACAGCGGAACACGCCTGATCAGGTCCAGATTGGAAATCATCGCCATATGCAGTCTCCAGGTTTGGGGCCCAGGCCGGCGGCCAGAAAGACGCCTGCCTAAAATGGCGTGCATTGTGCACACGCGGCACGCTTCGCCGCTTCGGGTTAGGCCGGGGTACAACCCCTAAAAAGCCCTTGCCACGCCTTGCGACAGGCCTGATCGCCCTCACCTCACCAGTCATGACCGCCAACATCCAACATCACGGCCTGCTCATCCTCGGATCGGGCCCTGCCGGTTACACCGCCGCCATCTACGCCGCACGAGCCAATCTCAAGCCCACGCTGATTACCGGCATGGCCCAAGGGGGTCAACTCATGACCACCACCGAGGTCGACAACTGGCCAGCCGACGTGATGGGCGTGCAAGGCCCTGAGCTGATGCAGCGCTTCCAGGAGCACGCGGAGCGCTTCAACACGCAGATCGTCTTCGACCACATCAACAAGGTCGACTTCTCCAAGCGCCCGTTCACGCTGTTCGGCGACAGCGGCACCTACACCTGCGACGCGCTCATCATCGCCACTGGCGCATCGGCCAAGTACCTGGGCCTGGAGTCGGAGCAGTCCTTCATGGGCCGCGGCGTCAGTGCCTGCGCGACCTGCGATGGCTTCTTCTACCGCGAGAAGGAAGTCTGCGTCGTCGGCGGCGGCAACACGGCCGTGGAGGAGGCGCTGTACCTGTCCAACATCGCCAGCACCGTCCACCTGATCCATCGCCGCGACAAGTTCCGCGCCGAGCCCATCCTGGTCGACAAGCTGATGGAGAAGGCCGCTGCTGGCAAGATCGTCCTGCACCTGTTCCAGCAACTCGACGAAGTACTGGGCGACGCCTCCGGCGTGAACGCCGTGCGCACGCTGAACGTAAAGGACGGCGGCAAGGTCGACATTCCCGTGCACGGTTGCTTCATCGCCATCGGCCATCAGCCGAACACCGAGATCTTCAATGGCCAGTTGGAAATGAAGGACGGCTACATCGTCACCAGGAGCGGCCTCAACGGCTTTGCCACGATGACCAGCGTGCCAGGCGTCTTCGCAGCCGGCGACGTGCAGGATCACATCTACCGCCAGGCCATCACCAGCGCCGGCACCGGCTGCATGGCGGCGCTGGATGCCCAGCGTTTCCTCGAACAAGAGAACGGTTGACCGTCAGCCCGGGCATCCCCTTACGGCTTCCCGGGTTTTCCGCTATACTCGCGGGCTTGCCTGCCGGATGGACCGCGCTTGGCCTTTGAATGAATGCTCAGGGGTCGGGTTTAGCAGGCATATGCGGTCAATGGGTTGCTGGCGGGATTTCTCGCAGCAACTGGTCAGTCGTCAACCGGAGAAGCGTCATGGCACGCGTCTGTCAAGTCACGGGCAAGAAGCCCATGGTCGGGAACAATGTTTCCCACGCCAACAACAAAACCAAGCGTCGGTTCCTGCCGAACCTGCAATACCGCCGTTTCTTTCTTGAATCGGAAAACCGCTGGATTCGCCTGCGCATCACCAACGCCGCTCTGCGTCTGATCGACAAGGTCGGCATCGACCAAGTCGTCGCCGATCTGCGTGCCAAGGGCGAGCTGTAAAGCGCGCCGTTCACTGACCTACTGAAGGAACACGACCATGGCATCCAAAGGCGGCCGCGAGAAGATCAAGCTGGAGTCCACTGCGGGCACCGGTCACTTCTACACAACGAACAAGAACAAGAAGACCACGCCCCAAAAGCTGGAATTCATGAAGTTCGATCCCAAGGTGCGCAAGCACGTCCTGTACAAGGAAATCAAGCTGAAGTGATGGCAGGCGGTGCAAACCGCCTCAAACACTCGCTCGAAACAAAACCCGCCAAGCGGCAACGCTGGCGGGTTTTGTGCTTTTCGCCAACCTCTTTGAACAGGGGTCAGCGGGGCGACACGGCAGCAGTGGTCGTGCGGAACTCACCCTCGAACCAGCGATCGATCATGCGCTTCTCATAACGCAGCGTTTCACTGCTGAAGTAGCTGTTGAAACCATCCTGGTAGTTCATGTCGCGCAGCCGCGCCTCACCTTGCCGCACGACCTTGCCGCCTTCGAGCACCTCGTAGTTCAGCGTGATGGACGGCAGCGTCACCGTGCGCATGACGCGTATCCAGGTGGCGCTGCGGCCGAAGGGCTCGACGTTGCCCGCCAAATCCACGTCTGTGACGTTGATGCGCACATCGCGGCCGGGCAGATACTTCTGCGCCTGCGCCACCAGATGCACCTCGATGTCCTTCAGGATCTCGTCCTCCCGAAAGCCGTTGTTGTCCTTGATGTCGACAAACGTCTCCGGTTTGACGAAATTCACCTTTACGTCGGCCTGTGCGGTGGCGGTCAGGGCCAGCAGACCGAGGGTGATCATGCAATGGCGATAGTTCATGGCAACCTCCAAATTCAACGACTGCAGGCTTCAAGTCTAGGCCAGACAAAGCAAAAGGGCGCCACCACGGGCGCCCCTTACCTAGTAGAAACCCTGATTTACGCGTGGGCGGCGCGCAAGCGAATCGAGAAGGCTTGCAGCTCGGCGATGCCACTCTCCTCGGCGCGGCGGCACCAGGCCTGCAAGTCAGCAACCAGCTGTTCAGCAGACACGTTAGTGCGGGTCCACATCTGACGCAGTTCTTCGCGCATGGTCACCAGCTTGTCAATGACCGGGCTGGCAGCGCGCACATGGGCCAGATCGCCATGGATATCGGCCGGGATGCGATCTTCGTCGCGGTGCAGCCAGCGCTGGGCCAGCTTGAATTGCGTGAAGCGCTCGCTGTGCTGCCCGCCTTCAGCCTTCACCCGGGCCAGCTCGGCAGCGCACGCCGCCTTCAGGCCGCGAGCGTAAGTGGCCATCACTTCGTACCGATTGGCGATCAGCGCTTCCAGCGTACGCGCATCGGCGGCAGGCTTGATCTCGCCCAGGCTCAGCTTGGGCGCCGTCTTGCGGACCTTGGCCCAGCCAACCATCTCCATCGCGCGGATGTAACCCCAACCAATGTCGAACTCGTACTTCTTGACCGAGAACTTGGCCGACGTCGGATAGGTGTGGTGGTTGTTGTGCAGTTCCTCGCCGCCAATCAGGATGCCCCAGGGCGACACATTGGTCGACGCATCGGGCGCTTCAAAGTTGCGATAGCCCCAGTAGTGGCCAATGCCGTTGATCACGCCGGTCGCCCAGACCGGGATCCAGGCCATCTGAATGGCCCAAACCGTGGCGCCGATGGCACCGAAGGCCAGCACGTCGAGAATGAGCATCAGAGCCACGCCCTGCCACGAGAAGCGGGTGTACAGGTTGCGCTCAATCCAGTCGTCCGGCGTGCCCTTGCCGTACTTGACCATCGTTTCCTGGTTGCGGGACTCGGCGCGATACAGCTCGACGCCGGTCAGAAGCAGCGCCTTCAGGCCGCGGGTCTGCGGGCTGTGGGGGTCTTCCTCGGTCTCACATTTGGCGTGGTGCTTGCGGTGGATGGCAACGAACTCCTTGGTCACCATGCCCGTGGTCAGCCACAGCCAGAAACGGAAGACGTGCGAGGGGATAGGACCCAGCTCCAATGCGCGGTGAGATTGCGCCCGATGCAGGAAGATCGTCACCGAAGAGATCGTGATGTGTGTCACTACCAGGGTGAAGACCAGCACCTGCCAACCGCTGGCATTGAGCAAGCCATCGCTCAGCCAATTCACCAGCGTGTTCAGAATTTCGTTCATGCGTCCGAGACCTCACCCGCAAAGGGCATGCAAAGGAATGTCAATTGTAGGGGCGCGCCCCCAAAAACAAGGGGTCGCGGGCACCGCATTCAAGCGTAGACGTGCGTTGCGACGCAGTCTTTGACGCCGGTCAATCCGCCCGTTCCCACGCGAAAGCGAAAAATCCGTCGGTGGAGTGGCGGTGAGGCCACAGGCGGAGTGCGCCGTTTTCCACAAGTTCACCAGCGCGGTCAACCTGCGACTTGGCAAGCGCCTCGTCCGCCGCTAGCGGTTTGAAGCCAGGGTTCGCGGCCGAAAACTCCGCCGCGATGACCTCGTTCTCAGCGTCCAGCAGGCTGCAGGTGGCGTAGACGAGGCGGCCACCCGGCTTCACCAGACGGGCCGCGCTGGCCAGGATGGCGCGCTGCTTGTCCTGCAACTCGGCAACGCCCTTGGGCGACTGGCGCCATTTCAGGTCCGGGTTGCGGCGCAGCGTGCCCAGGCCCGAACACGGGGCGTCGACCAGCACGCGATCGATCTTGCCGGCCAGGCGCTTGATGCGGTCGTCGCGCTCGTGGGCGATCTGAGCCGGGTAGACGTTGGACAGCCCGCTGCGCGCCAGGCGCGGCTTCATCGCCGTCAGCCGGTGGCCGGAGGTGTCGAAGGCATAGAGCCGGCCGGTATTGCGCATGGCCGCGCCCAGGGCCAGCGTCTTGCCGCCCGCGCCGGCGCAGAAGTCCACCACCATCTCGCCGCGCTTGGGCGCCAGCAGCAGCGCCAGCAGCTGGCTGCCTTCGTCCTGCACCTCGACGCCGCCGCTGGTGAAAAGCTCCATCTTGTGCAGCGCCGGCTTGCCATCGACGCGCAGGCCCAGCGGCGAGTAAGGCGTGGCCACGGCGTCGATGCCGGCGGCCTTGAATTGCTCCTGGGCTTCCTCGCGCTTGAGCTTGAGCGCGTTGACGCGCAGGTCCAGCGGCGCCGCCTCGTTCAGCGCGGTGGCGAGTTTCCAAAACTCCTCTTCACCCAGGCGCGCCAGCAACGGCTCGGCCAGCCATTCGGGCATGTTGTGGCGCATCTTGGACGCCAGGCTCATCGGGTCGATGGCCTGGACCTGTTCCAGCCAATGCAGCTCCGCAGGGCTGAGGGCGCCGCGCAGGAAAGCGGCGTTGCCGCGCCAGGCCAGCATCGCCAGGCGGCGGTGCATGGAGCCGCTGCCGCTTTGGGCCAGGTTCTGAAACTTGATCCGCTCGCGCAGCAGCGCGTAGACGGTCTCGGCAAGAGCAGCGCGCTCGCGCTGGCCGAGGTTCTTGTGTTGGCGAAAGAAGGCGGAGACGGTGGAGTCGGCCGGGGCGTCGAGCTGGTTGACAGCGGCGATCAGCTCGGCGCTCAGCTCCAGGAGGGCATTAGGATGCATCGCCCCATTATCCCAAGCCGCATCGCCTGCCCTGAATGAATCTCTGGACCCAGTTGCGCCTGCGCCCCCGGCTGCTGCTGGCCATCCTCGCCGGCAGCGTGCTCGCCGCACTCTGGCCGGGCCAGTTGCGGACATCCACACGGCTGCTGCTGGGCTGGGACTTCACGCTGTGGATCTACCTGCCGCTGGTGCTGTGGATGATGTTGGGCCGCGCTGGTTCGGTGAACGTGCAGGAGCGCGCCAAGGGGCTGGCCGAGGGCCTGCCCGTCATGCTGCTGCTGGCCGTCAGCGGCGCGTTGGCCAGCTTTGGAGCCATCGCGCTGGAGCTAGGCTCGGCCAAAGGAAGTCCCGCAGAGAGCCTCACACTGGCCTTCGCCATCGCTACGGTCTGCAGCTCCTGGCTGCTGCTGCCGGTGGAGTTCGGACTCGCCTATGCGAGCCTGTACCACGGCGGCGGCAAGGCGGCGCACGGGTTGGAGTTCCCTGGCGACGACGAAGGGCCGCCGGACTACGGCGACTTCCTCTACTTCTCCATCACTGTCGCGGCCACCTCGCAGACTTCGGACGTCTGTGTCAGCTCGCGCGCGATGCGCCGCCTGGTGCTGGTTCAGGCGCTGCTGGCCTTCATCTTCAACACCGGCGTGCTGGCGTTGACCGTCAACATCCTGGCTGGCCTGATCAGTTGACGAAGAGCTGCTGCGGCGCGCCGTCGCGGTGGGCGACGCGCTCGCCGGTCCACACCAGCGCATCCTCGACAAACCAGCGCACCGACTGCGGATAGATGCGGTGCTCGGCCATCAGCACGCGGGCGGACAGCGCCTTCGCATCGTCGCCGGGCAGCACGGGCACTGCAGCCTGAAGGACGATGGCTCCATGATCCAGCTCTGCGGTGACAAAGTGCACCGTCACGCCGGCGATCTTGCAGCCCATCTCAATGGCCCGCTCGTGCGTGTGCAGCCCGGTGAAGGCCGGCAGCAGCGACGGATGGATGTTGAGCATGCGGCGGGCGTAGCGGGCCGTGAAGCCGGGCGTCAGGATGCGCATGAAGCCGGCCAGCACGACGAGGTCAGGCGAAAAGCCATCAATGACACGGGCCAGTTCAGCGTCGAAGTCCTCGCGGCTGGCATAGGCCTTGTGGTCGACCACGGCAGTGGCAATGCCGCGTTCGGCGGCAAACTGCAACCCGCCCGCGTCGGGCCGGTTGCTGATGACGGCGGCCACCTGGGCCGGCCAGCCCTCCGCCGCGCAGGCCTTGACGATGGCCTCCATGTTGGAGCCTCGCCCCGAAATCAAGATCACCAATCGCTTCATGGGCCGGCAGTGTAAGTACAGCCGCCCTGCCCCATCCATGGCGACCGGCACGGCCAAGGCGGTTGAACGACAATCCGCGCCCCATGTCGACCCCCACCCTCACCCGTCCGCGTGTCCTGTCTGGCATGCGCCCGACCGGCGCACTCCATCTCGGCCACTACCACGGCGCCCTCAAGAACTGGGCGCGGCTGCAGGACAGCCACGACTGCTTCTTCTTCGTCGCAGACTGGCATGCGCTGACGACGCAGCGCCCCAGCGGCGAGACGCTGGCCCGCCACGCCTACGAGATGGTCACCGACTGGCTGGCCGCCGGCATTGACCCCGAGCGCTGCACGCTGTTCCTGCAAAGCCGCATGCCCGAGCACGCCGAGTTGTTCACGCTGCTGGCCATGTGCACACCATCGAGCTGGCTGGCGCGCATGCCCAGCTACAAGGACCAGGTCGCCGCCGACCCCGAGCTGGCGACGTACGGCTTCCTCGGCTACCCGCTGCTGCAGGCCGCCGACATCCTGCTCTACAAGCCAGCCGGCGTGCCGGTGGGCGAAGACCAGGCGGCGCACGTCGAAGTCACGCGTGAAGTTGCGCGGCGCTTCAACCGCCTGTATCAACCGGTCTTTGTCGAGCCCCAGGCGCTGCTGACCGAGACCGCCCGCGTGCCCGGGCTGGACGGCCAGAAGATGAGCAAGAGCGGCGACAACGCGATCGCGATGCGCGACGCGCCCGACGTCACCGCTGCCAAGATCCGCACCATGCCGACCGACCCGCAGCGCGCGCGCCGCACCGACGCCGGCGACCCGGCGCGCTGCCCCGTCTGGCCACTGCATCAGATCTACACGGACGAAGCCACGCGCGCCGGCTGCGACACCGGCTGCCGCACGGCCAGCATCGGCTGCCTGGACTGCAAGCAGCCGCTGATCGAGGCCATCCAGCGGGAGCAGGCGCCCTGGCGCGAACGCGCGGCAGCGCTGGACCCGCAGCAACTGCAGTGGACGCTGGAGGTCGGGACCGAACGCGCCCGGGCCGTCGCGCGCAAGACGCTGCGCGAAGTGCGTGGCGCGATGGGATTGGTCGTTTGAGTTCGACGATTCATGTCACCGACCTCGAAGCTGCCATCAACTGGTGGCGCGAGCGTTCGCCATCGCCTGACGGCGTCAGCGCGTCGCCCGAGGTGCGTGCGCTGGCCACGGCCTACGCGCTCCTGGCCTGGAACCGCACCACCGAGCTGGATGTCGCTTTGCTGAGTGACAAGGCGCTGGATGCCTGGCTCGCCTGGTACACAACCACGCCCGATTCGCCCTGCATCGCCATCTGCTCCACCGCCCAGGGCGACCCCATCTGCAAGGGCTGCGGCCGCACGTTTGACGAAGTGCAGCACTGGCCCGCACTGGATCCGTTCGAGAAGCGCGTCGTCTGGCATCGCATCGTTCAGGAAGGCACCGCCTGGCGCTTCAATCGCTACGCGGAACGTGCCACGACATGACCCGCATCCGCTTCATCGACAGCGTCCGCCGACTCGTGCCGCTGGCTTGGCCGGTCCTCGTCGGCCAGATCGCCGTGATGATGTTCAGCACCATCGACACGCTGATGCTGGGCCGCGTCGGCCCGGAAGACCTGGCCGGGTTGGCGGTCGGCTCGGCCGTCTATGTGACCATCTTCGTGGGCCTGATGGGTGTCGTGCTGGCGGTCGGCCCCATCGCCGGCCGGCAGTTCGGCGCCGATGATCTGCCGGGCGCCGGCCAGACCTTCGTGCAGGCGCAGTGGCTGTCCGTGCTGCTGTGCGTGCCCGGCTGCCTGGCGCTGTGGTTCCCGGAGCCCTTCATCTGGCTGGCCCAACTGGATGCGACGCAGGCCGACAAGGTCCGCGCCTACACGCGGCCCGAGGCGTTCGCGTTGCCGGCCGCCCTGCTCTTCACCGCCTTCCGCGGGTTCTCGACGGCCGTGAGCCGGCCCAAGGCGGTCATGGCCATGCAGCTGACCGGCCTCGCGGCCAAGGTGCCGCTGAACACCGTGCTGGTGTTTGGCTGGGGGCCGATTCCCGCCATGGGCGTGGCTGGATGCGGCTGGGCGACGGCCTTGGCCATGACGGCCCAGGCGCTGGCCGCGCTGTGGCTGCTACGCCGTGACGCCTTCTACCTGCCGTTCCGCATCCAGCACCTGTGGCAGACGCGCCCCGACTGGCCGCAGCTGGCGGCCCTGGTGCGGCTGGGCCTGCCCATGGGCGGCTCCATCCTGGTCGAAGTGACGGGATTCACCTTCATGGCCTTCTTCATCGCCCGTCTGGGGGCCACGCCCGTGGCCGGCCACCAGATCGCCGTCAACCTCGTCGCCATGATGTTCATGATCGCCCTCGCGCTGGCCATGGCCGCCCTCACGCTGGTGGCCCAGCACCTGGGCGCCGGCCAGAAGCGCGAGGCCCGCATCGTCGGGCGGCATGCCATGGTGCTGGGCGCCCTCGCGGCGGCCACGGTGGGTGCCGTCGTCGCGCTCGCGCGAGAACCCATCGTCGCGCTCTACACCTCCAACCCCGAAGCCGCTGCCGCGGCGCTGCCGCTGCTGGTGTGGGTGTGGTTCTTCCACCTCGGCGACGCGCTGCAGACAGTGGCGGCCCATGTGCTGCGCGCCTACCAGGTGGCAACGGTGCCCATGGTCATCTACGTCATCGCGCTGTGGGGCTTCGGCCTGGGCGGCGGCTACTTTCTGGCCTTCGGCACGAACGGCAACGGCGCGCTGGGCTTCTGGCAGGCGGCCACGGCCGGCCTGCTGGCGGCAGCCCTGCTGCTCGGGCTGCTACTGAAAAAAGTCTTCGACGAGAACCGCTGATCAGTTCCTTGCCGCCGGCAGGAAGATCACAAAGCGGCTGCCGCCACCGTCGCGCGCCAGGCAGCGCACGCTGCCCCCGTGGCGCTCGGCGATCTGCTTGACCAGGCTCAGCCCCAGGCCAACGCCACCCGCCATCTCGGCGTGGCCGGGCAGCCGGTAGAAGGGCTCGAAGATGCGCTCGCGCAACTCGGCCGGTACGCCCGGACCGCGGTCGGCGACGATGAATTCATAGCCGCCGGCCACCGGACGCAGCGCCAGCTCCACCTCAGGCCCGCCGTAGCGGCGTGCGTTGTCGAGCAGGTTGCGCAAGGCGCGGCGCAGCAGTCGCTCCTGGCCATCGACACGGGCGGTGTCGGTCTCAGGCTCAAAGGCCGCCTCGGCGCGGGCGGCCTCCTCGGCGCCCAGGGCCAGCAGCTCGACGACCTGGGTCTCGCCGACGGCACCGCCCGCCTCCAGGCGGCTGGCCAGCAGGACTTCCTCGACGAGGGCATCCAGCTCGGCGATGTTGACGTCGATCTCGCGCGCCAGCCGCTCGCGCTGCGGCGGTGCGGCGTCGTCCAGCATGGCGAAGGCCATCTTCAGCCGCGCCAATGGCGAGCGCAGCTCGTGGCTGGCGTTGGCCAGCAGCGTCTGGTGCGAGCGCAGCAGCGTCTCGATGCGGTCAGCGGCCTGGTTGAAACTGGTGGCCAGCGCCGCCACCTCGTCACGGCCACTGCCATCGACCCGGTGATGCAACTGGCCTGCGCCGAACTGCTCGACGCCGCGCTTGAGCGCCTCCAGCCGGCGCGTCAACCGGCGCACGACCGGGTAGGCGCCCACGGCCACGCCGATGAAGAGCAGCAGCAGCACGACGGCCAGCGTCGACACGGCCGGCGCGCCGGGCGACACGGGGCGATGCAACCAGGGGCTGGTCCAGGGGCCCTCATCGACACGCTGTGGGCGAGCGCCAGGGCCAGGGCCGCCCGGCGCCGAGGCGCCAGGGCCTCCGCCCTGGAAGTTTGGCGGGCGCACGCTGCGCACCATCTCCAGGCTGCGGCCATCGCCCAGGTTGGCGCTGACGATGATGGCGCCGGGGTCGTCAGCGCGGCGCTGGTACATCTGCGTCGTGCCGATGCGCTTGCCATTGGCATCCTCCAAGGCAAGCGGCATGCGCAGGCGCTGGCCCCAGTCAGCGAAGGCAGCGGCCTGTTCCTCGCGCGGCGCATCGGCCGGCGGCAACGCGAGCTTGAGCAGCCCGGCCATTGCGTTCAACCGCTCACCGGCGGCAATCTCGACATTGCCGCGCTCCTGCTCGATGTGGCGCTGGAACAGCCAAGCCGAGCCGAACGCAAACGCAAGCAGCAGCGCCACCAGCGTCAGGTAGATGCGGACGTAGAGACTTTTCAAGCGCTGTCCGCGTCTGCGTCCTGCTTGCGCGCGAACACGTAGCCCGCGCCGCGAACCGTCAGCACGCGACGGGGGTTCTTGGCGTCGTCCTCAATGACAGCCCGGATGCGCGAGATGTGCACGTCGATGGAGCGGTCGAAAGCCTCCAGAGGGTGTCCCTTGAGCGCATCCATGATCTGGTCGCGGGAGAGCACACGGCCCGGGCTTTGCGCCAGCACGACGAGCAGGTCGAACTGGTGGCTGGTCAGGTCGCAGATCTTGCCGTCCAGGCGCGCCACGCGGGCAGCCAGGTCGATTTCCAGCCGGCCGAAGCGCAGCACTTCGTCGCCGTCCAGTTTGGGTTCAAGGCGACGCAGCAAGGCCTTGATGCGGGCCTGCAGTTCGCGCGGCTCGAAGGGCTTGGCGAGATAGTCATCGGCACCCAGCTCCAGGCCGAGGATGCGGTCCATGGGCTCGCCGCGGGCCGACAGCATCAGCACCGGCTGGTGGCGCCAGCGCGCGTCACCGCGCAGCCAGCGGCAGAAGTCCAGACCGTCGCCGTCGGGCAGCATCAGGTCCAGCACCAGCAGCTCATATCGGCCGTGCGCCAGTGCATCACGCGCCTGCGCCAGACTGCCGGCGGTGCTGACTTCAAAGCCGGCGGCGCGCAGGTAGTCACCCACCATGCCGGTCAGGCGGGTGTCGTCATCAATCAACAGCAGTCGAGCACTCATCACCGGGGCCAGCGAGGTAAACGGGGGCCGGCGCATTTCGGCGCCGGAGGATCGGGGCTCAAGCATCGCAGAACTCCTCACCCTGGGGACATTCAGCCGGGACGATGATGCGCGGCTGCGCGAGCCTGGCGCTTCTTCATCACCTCGGCGATCTTGGCGCGCTGCTCGGGCGTCAGCACGCGGGCGGCGTCGATGCTGGCCTGGCTGAGGCGCTTGGAGGCCGCCTCATGCTGGGCGCTGATCTGGACACGGGTCGCCTCGATGGCGGCGGCGTCGATGTTGGTCGCCGTGTAGAGCGTGGCCATCTGCTGATGCAGCTTCATGCCGGCTTCGCGTTGGCCCGACAGATCCTGGCGAGCGGCCTTGAAGATGGCTTCGATCTGGCTGCGCTGCGCGTCCGTCGCGTTGACGAGGTCCAGCGCGTGGTCGATATGACCGCCAAAAAGGCCGCCGGGCGCCATCATGGCCGGGCCACCACGATGACGGCCGCCATGACCACCGGGGCCGGGCTGGGCGTGGGCGGCAATACCGCCGATGGCCAGGGCCGCAGCCACCGTGCCGACGCGCAACAGGTTCTTGATCTGGAAGGTTCTCATCACAGTTCTCCTGGAAGGAAGAGGGAGTGAAGTGATCTTCTGAGCAGCCTGTGTGGGATCTTTGGGGCGGCGGTAAAGAACTGTGTCCCGTTGTCCGCCCCCAGCAATCACTTGATGGGCTTGAAGCGCATGCGCTTCGGCCGCGCGCCCTCTTCGCCCAGGCGCTTCTTCTTGTCGGCCTCGTACTCGTGGAAGTTGCCGTCGTAGAAGAACCACTGCGAGTTGCCTTCGCAGGCCAGGATGTGGGTGCAGATGCGGTCCAGGAACCAGCGGTCATGGCTGATGACCATGGCAGAGCCGGCAAACTCCAGCAGCGCTTCTTCCAGCGCGCGCAGCGTTTCCACGTCCAGGTCGTTGGACGGTTCGTCCAGCATCAGCACGTTGCCGCCCTGCGCCAGCGTCTTGGCAAGGTGCAAGCGGCCGCGTTCACCGCCGGACAGCGAGCCCACCAGCTTCTGCTGGTCATTGCCCTTGAAGTTGAAGCGGCCGAGATAAGCGCGGCTGGGCATGACGAACTTGCCGACCGTGATGTTGTCCAGGCCGCCGGAGACGTCCTGCCACACCGTCTTGTCGGCTTCCATGCTGTCGCGACTCTGGTCCACAAACGCCATCTTGGCCGTCTTGCCGATCTTGACCGTGCCCGAGTCCGGCTGCTCCACGCCTTGCAACATGCGGAACAGCGTCGACTTGCCGGCGCCGTTGGGGCCGATGATGCCGACGATGGCGCCGGCCGGCACCTTGAAGGACAGGTTGTCGATCAGCACGCGGTCACCGAAGCTCTTGCTGACGTTCTCGAACTCGATGACCTCATTGCCCAGGCGCTCGGCCACGGGGATGAAGATTTCGTTCGTCACGTTGCGTTGCTGGTATTCGACGTCGCTCAGTTCCTCGAAGCGAGCCAGGCCAAGAGCAAGGCGCGCCTGGCTCGCTTCGAGGAACTGAGCGACGTCGAATACCAGC
>Ga0187844_10000927_pt1 | contig 22866 bp, 21 predicted proteins | sample SpaLakP09_SKY_50_FD_134517 | JGI IMG/M metagenome (GOLD analysis project Ga0187844, IMG submission 134517) | Oligotrophic lake water microbial communities from Sparkling Lake, Wisconsin, USA - SP09_SKY_50 | ecosystem: Environmental > Aquatic > Freshwater > Lake | place: USA: Sparkling Lake...
CCAAGGCCGAAGCCGGCCGCATCCTCGAGACACTGCTGGACGCAGTCGTCACCACGGTGAAAAAGGGCGGCGCAGTGGCCATCCCTGGCTTTGGTTCGTTCAAGCAGCATGCACGTGCCGCCCGTTCGGGCGTGAACCCCAGCACCGGCGCCAAGATCAAGATCGCCGCCGCCAAGCTGCCCAAGTTCACTCCGGGCGCCACCTTCAAGGCCGCCGTTGATCCCAAGGCCGCCGCACGCAAGGCTGCCAAGGTCGCTGCCGCTCCGGCCAAGGCTGCCAAGCCCGCCGCCAAGGCCGCTGCAAAGCCGGCTGTCAAGGCTGCCGCCAAGCCGGTCGCCAAGAAGGCCAAGAAGTAAGCAAGGCTTAGCCTTGTAGCGAAAGCCGGCGTCCGCAAGGATGGCCGGCTTTTTCTTTGTTCTTCGCCGATATACGGGGATGCCGAGCGACGCAGAAGGCTGGGCAGGCCCGCAGCCTGAGTCACGCTCGAACTGCCTCCACTGGAACTGACGATGAAGTATCTTCTTTGGCCTGTGGCACAGTGCTTCCCTCACTAAAGGATCAAGCCCCGTGGCAAGCAGAGCAGGTTCAGCACCGACGATTGTGGATGTGGCCGCACAGGCCGGCGTGTCGATCAAGACGGTGTCGCGGGTGCTCAATCACGAGCCCGGCGTACAGGAGGCCACACGCGAGCAGGTGCTCAAGGTGGTGGCGGCGCTGAAGTACCGGCCCAAGCTGTCGGCGCGCAGCCTGGCCGGCGCGCGCTCCTTCCTGATCGGCCTGCTTTACTACGACCCCAGCGCGGCCTTTGTGGCCGGCGTGCAGAAGGGCGCCACCCTGCGTTGCCGCGAGGCCGGCTACCACCTGGTGGTGGAGTCGCTGCACAACGATGCGGCCGATATCGACAGCCAAGTTGAGCGCATGGTCTCGGCCTTGCGTCCCGACGGCATGGTGCTGACACCGCCGCTGTGCGACAACCCGAAGGTGCTGAAGGCCCTGCGCGAGAGCCAGACGCCCTGCGTGCTGATGTCGCCGGGCCGTCAAGTCAAGGGCCAGCCCAGCGTCTGCATGGACGATGTGCATGCGGCCGAGGAGGTGACCAATCTGCTGATCAGCCTGGGCCATGAGCGCATTGCCTTCATCAAGGGCGCGACCGACCAGGCGGCCTCGGCGCGGCGCTACCAGGGCTTTGCCAATGCGATGCGCGCCCACGGCCTGGCTGTTGATGCCGAGCTGGTGCATCAGGGCGACTTCACCTTCAAGACCGGCGTCGAGGGCGCGCACCAGCTGCTGAGCCGGCGCGTGCGGCCCACCGCCGTATTCGCCAGCAACGACGATATGGCGCTGGGTGTGCTGGCCGCCGCGCAGCGCCTCGGCCTGGCCGTACCGGCCGATCTGTCGATCGCCGGTTTCGATGATTCACCTGCGGCCGGCCTGGTCTGGCCGCCGCTGACCACGGTGCGCCAGCCGGTGGACCAGATGGCACGCACTGCGGTGGAGATGCTGATCGGCGCGAACCGCAGCGACGCCGAGCCACCGACAGAGGCGAGTCTGCACCGCGTGCTGCCCTATGAGCTGGTGGTGCGCGATTCGACCAGCGCGCCGTTCGATCGCCCGGCGCGGGTGGCCGGCAAGGCTCGCAAGCGCTAGACGACCGCGCCTGCGCACATGCGCTCGACCAGCGCGCGGTGCGTGGGCAGATCGCTCAGCGCGTGCTCGCCCAGCTGCCGGATCATCTGGAACTCCTTGCGCGCGTCGTCGATGCGCGGATAGGCGGCGCGGCTGGCCTTGATGTCGCAGCCGAACTCCATGCCGTGCAGCACGTACTGCCAGCTCGACGGCGGGTACATCTCCAGGTCGGTGACGAAGTCCAGCCGGTGCGGTGGCCGGCAGCGCCACATGGCCAGCTTTTCGCGCAGCGAGTCGGGCACCGAGCGCGGGTCGGCGTTGTCGCGCCAGAAGGCGGTGTCGGTACGCTGCGTCAGGCAGTAATGCATCTTGACGAAATCGACGATGCGCTCGTAGCGCGCCTTCATCATCTCGTTGAACTGCCGGGCCGCCGGCGCGGTGTTGCCATCGGCCGGGAACAGGAAGCCGATCAGGTAGGCGGCCGTCTCGATCAGGCCTATGCCCGATGATTCGAGTGGTTCCAGGAAGCCGCCGCTCAGGCCCACGGCCACGCAGTTCTTCACCCACTGCACCTCGCGGTAGCCGACGTTGAGCTTCAGGAGCCGCGGGCTCAGCGTCTCGGCGGCCGGGCCGATATAGCCGCGCAGCACGTCTTCGGCGCGCGCGTCGTCGGTGTGGCGGCTGGAGTAGACATAGCCCACACCGCGGCGCTGCTGCAGGCCGATGTCCCAGGTCCAGCCGGCCTCGTGGGCGGTGGAGATGGTGTACGAGGCAATCGGCCGGTCGGCCCGCTCGTACGGCACCTGCACGGCCACCGCGCGGTCGATGAACAGCTGGTCGCTGATATCGCGGAACGGCGAGCCCAGGGCGCCGCCGATCAGCGCCGCACGGAAGCCCGTGCAGTCGATGTAGAGGTCGGCGGTGAGCGTGCCATGCTCGCGCGTCACGACCGAGCAGATCGCGCCGTCCTCGGCCAGCTCGACGCGCTCCACCGTGCCGATCAACTGCTTCACGCCGAGCGACCGGCCGTGCTCGCACAGCAGCGCGGCAAAGCGGCCGGCGTCGAGTGATAGGCGTAGTTGAGCGGGCCGATGAAGTCCGCATCGGTGACGCGCTTGGGGCCATGCGAGGCATCGGCCACGCGCTTCTGCAAGGTCGCGGCCTCGGCGAACGCCGTGTTTCCGCCGGCCGCACCGAGCAGCCAGTAGGGCAGCAGCTCGGGCCCGCCGGGGCGCTGGCTGGGCACGCTGAACGGATGGAAGTAGTGGTCATGGCCGGGTGTCCCCGGCGGCCGCACCCAGTGGTCGAACCGTATGCCCTGCTTGAAGGTGGCGTTGCAGGCGCGGATGAAGCGCGCCTCGTCAATGCCGATGGCCGCCAAGGTGCCCTTGATCGACGGGAAGGTGCCCTCGCCGACGCCGATGATGCCGATCTCGCTGGACTCGATCAAGGTGATGCGCACGCCCCCTGCGGCCGTGCCCAGCGTTTTGGCCAGAAAGGCGGCGGTCAGCCAGCCGGCCGTGCCGCCACCGACGATCAAGACCTCTTGGATGGGCTTCATGCGTTTCACCTTTTTCAAAACAAACCATAGGAGACACTGCTGCAACTGTAGTGTTGACCGGCCGCTCCGAGTAGCCGAGCTAGGGAAAACGACAACGTTGTCATAAAACCCTGAAAATCCAATTGACAACGCTGTCATCGGCTGATTACCATCCGCCCCGGATGATGAGAAATATCGCCGCACTCAGGGCGAACAAGACCGACAACAGGTCAACCGCTGGGTGCCAAGCACCCGTCCAAAACAGGAGACAACATGACGACTCGCTCACCCAAGCCCCGGATGTTTCTGGGCACGCCCGTCCAGCTGGCCGTGATCACGCTGATAGCCGGGGCCGGCTCGGTCTACGCGCAAACGGCCCCGGCCGAGGGCACGGCGGCAGATCCCACCAAGCTGCCCGTGGTCACCGTGACGGCGACCAAGAAGACCACCTCGCTGCAGAAGACCCCCGTCGCCATCACAGCCATCAGCGCCTCGGCACTGGAAGACGTGCACGCCCAGACCCTGCTCGACGTCTTCAATCTGGTGCCCAGCCTTCAGGGCACGGGCCAGGGTGACCATGGCATCGTCAGCATCACCTTGCGCGGCATCGGCAACGACAGCGCCAAGACCGAGTACGCCGATCCGGAGGTCGCACTGTTCGTCGATGGCGTGTTCTCGCCGCGGCCCGAGGGTGCCTCGACGCTGCTGTTCGACCTGGACGGCCTGGAAGTGCTGCGCGGCCCGCAGGGCACGCTGTGGGGCCGCAACTCCACCGTCGGCACGATCAATCTGAAGACCGCCAAGCCGATGCTGAAGAGCCAGGCCGGCTACTTCGAGGCTGGCGTGGGCAGCTTCAACCGCCTGGGCGGGCGCGGCGCTGTCAACATTCCCATCAACGATACGCTGGCGATGCGCTTTGCCTTCGTGCACGAGCAGCACGACGGCTATGTGGACTATCAGCGCTCGCCCCAGCTTTCGCTGGCCAGCCAGCAAGCCGCCTACGCGGCCGGCAACGGCGGCAGCCTGACCGGCTTCCAGGCGCTGAACCCGAACCTGTTCGTGCAGGGCGGGCCGAAGTACAACGCGCAGAATCAGAGCGCGGCCCGCGTCAGCTTCCTGTTCAAGCCATCCAGCGAGTTGCGCTGGGACCTGTCGTTCGAGCAGTTCCGCGACCGCGGTACGCCATCGATGAGCCTGATGCAGACGCCCCGCGCCGGTGAGAAGTTCTGGTCGGCGCTGATCGACACCGCACCGTCGCTGTCGCGAGACGCCACCGCTGTGCGCAGCCGCGTCGAGTACGACTTCAACGGCATGAGCCTGGCCTATGTGGCGGGCATTGGCCGCTTCAAGGGCTAGGGCACCTATGACCAGGATCTGGGCGTGCAGGTGCCCACCAGCTTCACCACCGGCGCCGGTCATCAGGAAGACAACACCGTCTGGTCCAAGTACAACAACTACAGTCACGAGCTGACCCTGCAGTCCACCGGCAAGAAGAACCTGGACTGGATGCTGGGCCTGTATTACGCGGCCGAGGACAACGGCATCCGCTTCGACATTCCGATCATGAACGGCACCCAGCAGGGCACCGTGGGCTGGCAGGGCTCCTTCATTCAGCCCAAGGAGACGGTGGACACCAGGGCGGTGTTCGGCCAGGTCACCTTCAACGTCAGCGATGCCTTCCACCTGACCGGCGGCGTGCGCTACACCCATGACGACCGCAAGAACATCGGCGGCCGTGGCTGGTTCTGGACCTATGACGCGACTGTGCCCCAAGTGCCGCTGAACGCCGGCCTCGACCCCACCAAGCCGGGCAATGGCTACAGCGCCGGCAATATCAATGACGCGCATTACACCGGCAGCAAGAGCACCTATCTGCTGCGCGCCAACTACGACCTGAGCCGGGACATGATGGCCTACGCCAGCATATCCACCGGCTACAAGTCGGGCGGCTCGGGCGACGGCGGCCTGCACTACGGCCCCGAGACCCTGACCAATTACGAAGCGGGCCTGAAGAGCACGCTGATGGACGGCCGGATGACCTTCAATCTGAGCGCGTACCACATGGATTTCAAGGACTTCCAGTTCAGCGCGCCGGTGATCGTCAATGGCAACCGCCAGTTCGCCTACAGCAATGCCGAGGGCGCCAAGGTGTCGGGTCTGGAGGCCGAGCTGGCCGCCCGCGTCGGCCAGGACGGCAAGCTGGGACTGACCTTGTCGTACACAAAGACCAAGCTTGGCGAACTCGTTGCCGCGTCGAACGACTATCAGCTGCCCGCCTGCTTCGACCCGGCGCTGGGCGGCAACTGCCTGAAGGTGACGGGCAACGAGCTGCCTCATGCACCGAAGTTCGCGCTGCAGCTGCAGTACGAGCACACCATCAATCTCAGTGATGGCAATTCGCTGGCCCCGCGCATCAGCTACCACTACCAGACGGCGAACTGGCTGTCGGTCTTCAACCTCGGTGAGGGTGACCTCCAGAAGGCCTACTCCACCGCCGATGTGGGCCTGCGCTACAGCTCGAAGAAGAACTGGTACATCGATGCCTACGTGCGCAATCTGTCGGACGCCAGGGTCAAGACCAGTGCCGGCAGCGCGGGCTCCTTTGCCAATCCGATCTGGACAGCGCAGTACATCGCGCCGCGCACCCTCGCCATCAACGCGGGCTACAACTTCTAAGTAGAGAAGGGAATGTGCTTATGCCCGGGCTCAGGTCCGGGCCTTTGAAACCCCTCCGTTGAGGCTCTAATCCGAGGGAACCTCAATGGAGACCGTCCCCATGTCCATGAAGCTCGTCACCCTGGCCCTCCTTGTCCCCTTGTCTGCCACGCTGCTTGCCCCGGCGCAAGCGCAACAGAAGACCACGCTGACCGTGGCCACCTTTCCCGATCTGGACCGCGCCGCCAAGGCGGCCGTGCCGGCCTGGAACAAGCAGTACCCCAACGTCGAGCTGAAGATCGTCTCGCTGCAGTACGCCGACCACCACACGGCCATGACCACCGCCCTGGCCACCGGCTCGGGCCTGCCCGATGTGATGGCGCTGGACCTGCGCTTCATCGGCAAGTTTGCCGAAAGCGGCGGCCTCGAAGACCTGGCCAAGTCGCCGTTCAACGGCCTGGCCCTGCGCGAGCAATTCGTGCGCTACACCTACACCCAGGCCACCAGCAGCACGGGCGCGCTGGCCGCCATGCCCACCGACATCGGCCCGGGCACGCTGCTGTACCGCAAGGACATCATCGACAAGGCTGGCGTCACCGAGGCCGACCTGACCAAGGACTGGGCCAGCTATATCGCCGCCGGCAAGAAGATCAAGGCCGCCACCGGGGCCTACCTGCTGGCCGATGCGGCCGATCTGCGCGACATCGCCCTGCGCGCCGGCCTGAACGACGGCGAGGGCATCTACTTCGACGCCAAGGGCCAGGTGCTGGTCGACAGCCCGCGCTTTGTGCGCGCCTTCGAGCTGGGCCGCGAGGCGCGCCAGGCCGGGCTCGACGCCAAGGCCACCTCGTGGACTAATGAGTGGGCGGCCGGCTTCAAGCAGGGCCGCATCGCAACACAGATGATGGGCGCCTGGCTGACCGGCCATCTGAAGAACTGGCTGGCGCCCGACACCGCGGGCAAGTGGCGCTCGGCGAACCTGCCCGGTGGCCTCTACGGCTCCTATGGCGGTTCGTTCTATGCGATCCCGAAGAAGGCCGCGCACAAGCCCGAGGCCTGGGACTTCATCCGCTTCATGACCGCGAACAAGGAGACGCAGCTGAACTCGCTGCGCGTGCTCGACACTTTCCCGGCCTTGATTGCCGCGCACCAGGACGCGCTGATGGACGAACCCATCGCCTTTCTCGGCGGCCAGAAGGCCCGGCTGTTGTGGCGTGACATTGCCGCCAAGGTGCCGGCGATTCCGGTCAGCAAATACGACGCGGTGGCAACCGACATCATCCGCGACGAGTTCGAAAAGGTCGTGGCCGAGGGCAAGGATATCAAGACGGCGCTGGCCGATGCGAAGTCGCTGATCGAGCGCCGCGCGCGCCGCTGACGGGGTGATGAAGATGCGTCAACTCAAAGCCCGGGACGTCGCCCCGTATCTGTTCATCGCACCCTTCTTCGTGCTGTTCCTCGTGTTCGGCCTGTTCCCCTTGGGCTTCTCGATCTGGCTGTCACTGCACCAATGGGACCCTGCCACCGGCCTGGCTGCGATGCGCAGGGTGGGTGTGGAGAATTACTGGTACGCGCTGACCGACCCCTGGTTCCACAAATCGCTCTACAACACGCTGTGGTTCGCCTTGGTCTCCGGCCTGCCCCAGCACCTGCTGGCCCTGCCGCTGGCCTACTTCATCAACCGCAGGCTGAAGCGCTCGCGCAATGCGGTGGTCGGCGCCTACTTCCTGCCCTACATCACCTCCAGCGTAGCCATCGCGCTGATCTTCAGCACCCTGCTGTCCAAGGACTATGGCGTGATCAACGCGGTGCTGGCCGAACTGACACGGGTGCCGCTGCTGGGCACGCTGATGCCGGCCGAGAGCATCGACTGGCTGGGCCGGGCCGCCTACACCAAGCCCGCAGTCGCCTTCGTCGTGTTCTGGCGGTTCCTGGGCTGGAATGTGGTGCTCTACCTGTCGGCGCTGCAGGTCATCGACAAGGATCTGTTCGAGGCCGCGACGCTCGACGGCGCCGGCGAGTGGCAGCAGTTCCGCTACATCACCTTGCCACTGCTCAAGCCGATGATGTTCTTCGCCGTGACGCTGACCATCATCGGCAATCTGCAGCTGTTCGAGGAGCCCTTCATCCTGGTGGACATCGAGAAGGGCGTCAGCCAGTCGGTGATGACCACGGCCATCTTCATGTACCGGCTGGCCTTCTCGGATGGCGACTTTGGCACCGCCTCGGCCGTGTCCTGGCTGCTGTTCATCGTCATCGCGGTGCTGACCTGGCTGAACAGCCGCTTGTTCGGCCGTCAGGTGGGAGGTGAACATGCGGCGCGCTGACACTCCCTCCACCGCCATGGCCTGGCTGCTGGTCGGCGCCGGCGCGCTGCTGCTGATCGCGCCGTTCTACTTCACCTTCGTCTTCGCCACCCATCCGCGCACCGAGATCTTCAACTCGCCGCCGCCGGCCTGGTTCGGCACATCGGCGCTCAGCAATTTCGACCTGCTGCTGGAACGCCTGCCCTTCTGGCGCAATCTGGGCATGAGCCTGTATGTGGCCAGCATGACGACGGCGCTGAACCTTCTGCTGTGCTCGTTGGCCGGCTATGCCTTCGCCACCTACGAGTTCCGCTTCAAGCGCGAGCTGTTCGCGGTGGTCCTGGCCTCGATGATGCTGCCCAGCTTCCTGAACATGATCCCCAGCTTCATGGTGATGGACTTCCTGGGCTGGATCGACCAGCCGCGGGCGCTGTACATCCCGGCGGCAGCCGGCGCCCTGGGCATCTTCATGATGCGCCAGTACATCGGCTCGGCGATCCACCGCGACCTGATCGACGCCGCGCGCATGGACGGCTGCGGCGAGTTCCGCATCTTCTGGAGCGTGGTGCTGCCGCTGCTCGGCCCGGCACTCGGCACGCTGGGGTTGATCACCTTCATCTCGTCCTGGAACAACTTCGTCGCGCCGCTGGTGGTGATGCGCTCGGCCGAGAACTACACGCTGCCGCTGGCGCTGCGTTCGATGCAAAGCCCCAACAACACCGAGTGGGGCGCCTTGATGATGGGCAGCGCCATCGCGATGCTGCCGCTCTTGATCGTCTTCTTCTTCAGCGCCAGGCGACTGGTGGCTGGCCTGACCTCGGGTGCCGTGCGCGGCTGACCCTCCGACCTAGAACTGACTCCATGAACGCCACAGACAACACCCCGGTCTCGATCGCCGCACTGGCGCGCGCCTTCAAACCCGACTTCCAATGGGGCGCGGCGACCAGTGCCGCCCAGATCGAAGGCGCGGCCGCACTGGACGGCAAGGCCGACTCGATCTGGGACCGCTTCTGCCGCGAGACCGGCCGCATCAACGACGGCTCGAACATCGACATCGCCTGCGACCACTACCACCGCTACAAGGACGATGTGGCGCTGATGAAGGCCATGGGCCTGGACGCCTACCGCTTCTCGTTTGCCTGGCCGCGCCTGCAGCCACTGGGCCGCGGCGCCTGGAACGAGGCCGGCTTCGCCTTCTACGACCGGCTGATCGATGAGCTCTTGGCCGCTGGCATCAAGCCCCATGCGACGCTGTACCACTGGGACCTGCCCGCCGCCCTGCACGACGAATTCGGCGGCTGGGCCTCGCGCCAGATCGTGCCGCTGTTCGCCGACTACGCGGCCGAGGTCGCCCGCCGTTTCGGCGACCGCCTGGCCAGCCTCTCGACCTTGAACGAGCCCTGGTGCGTGGCCACGCTGGGTTACGAAACAGCGCAGTTCGCACCGGGCCTGACCAGCCGCGCCGTCGCCGCCCAGGTCTCGCACCATCTGATGATGGCCCATGGCGCGGCGATACAGGCCATGCGGCCTGTGACCAAGACGCCGCTGGGCGTGGTACTGAACCACACCCCGGCCTTCCCGGCCCAGGCCACCGAGGCCGACCGCCGCGCCGCCCGCATCGACGACGGGCTGAACGTGCGCTGGTATATGGACCCGATCTTCCGCGGCCAGTATCCGGCCGATGTGATCGAGCATCTGGGCGAGGACGCGCCTGTGATCGAGCCGCAAGACTTGGCCCTGATCCAGCAACCGCTGGACTTTCTGGGCGTCAACTTCTACACCCGCAGCTTCATCAGCACCCGGCTGCCGGCCGTGCCGGCCCCGGGCAAGCAGGGCTTCACCGACATGGGCTGGGAAATCTACCCCAAGGCCCTGACCCAACACCTGGTGCGCATCACACGCGAGTATTCGCCGCCACCGATCTACATCACAGAGAACGGCATGGCCAATGCCGACACCGTGGTTGATGGCCGCGTCACCGACCATGAGCGCATCGCCTATCTGCGCGAGCACCTCCGCGCGCTGGCCAGTGCCATCGATCTGGGCGCCGATGTGCGTGGCTATTTCTACTGGAGCCTGCTCGACAACTTCGAGTGGAACTCGGGCTATACCAAGCGCTTCGGCCTGTTCCATGTGGACTTTGCGACGCAGCAGCGCCTGGCCAAGGACAGCGCGAACTGGTACCGCGAGTTCATCGCCGCACATCACGATTTGAAGGCCTGAGATGAAGAAGATCGACTTGCGCGTCGCGGCTAAGGGGCGGCAGAGGAGGCGGGGGGCCGGCCACTGCGGGCTGAAGCTTGGGCCGGTCCCTTCGGACCGACCTTCAGCTTCTTTATGCCCTCCGTGGCCGGCCCCCCGCCCCCTCTGTGGATGCGCTGGTGGCCGCCAACCAGGAACAGGACACGTGTCTTGTGGTTTTGTGAGCCTGCACACAGGCTCCAGCAGCGATGAGGGCGTGCCGGCCGCAGCGGGCATCAAGAAGCCGATGCCCGGTCCGTACAGGACCGGACGATGCTTCAGCCCGCTGCGACCGGCGCGCCCTCGTCGCTGCCGCCACACACATCAAGTGGCGAACCAAACGAAGCGGAGCCCCTGAAAATGGCAAGTCTCAGCTTCAAAGCCGTTGACAAGAGCTATGGCAACAACGCCGCTGTCGTCCGCGACCTGAACCTCGACGTACACGACGGCGAGTTCATGGTCCTGGTCGGCCCGTCCGGCTGCGGCAAGAGCACCAGCCTGCGCATGCTCGCCGGCCTGGAAGACGTCAGCGCCGGCCAGATCTTCATTGGCGAGCGCGAGGTCACCGAGGTCGCGCCGGCCCAGCGGGGCGTGGCCATGGTGTTCCAGAGCTATGCCCTCTACCCGCACATGACAGTGGCCGAGAACATGGGCTTCGGGCTGAAGATGGCGGGCGCCTCCAAGGCCACGGTGAACGAAGCGGTGTTGAAGGCCGCCCGCAGCCTGCAGCTGGAGCCGCTGCTGGCGCGCCGACCCAAGGAGTTGTCGGGCGGCCAGCGTCAGCGCGTGGCCATCGGCCGGGCGATCGTGCGTGAGCCGCAGGTGTTTCTGTTCGACGAGCCTCTGTCGAACCTGGATGCTTCGCTGCGCAACGAAATGCGGGTCGAGCTGTCGCGCCTGCACGAGCGCCTGGGCGCCACCATCATCTACGTCACCCACGACCAGGTCGAGGCGATGACATTGGGCGACCGCATCGCCGTGTTCAACGGCGGTCGTATCGAGCAGGTCGGCCCGCCGATGGAGGTCTACCGCCGGCCGGTGAACCGCTTCGTCGCCGGTTTTCTGGGCTCGCCGCGCATCAACTTCCTGCCGGCGGCCTTGATGCAGTGCCCGCTGCCCGCCGGCACCGCCAGCGTCGGCCTGCGGCCCGAGCATCTGCGCTGCGCGGCAGGCGATGCGGGGCCGGGTCTGGCCGGCGCGCTGGAACTGGTCGAGCACCTGGGCGATGCCTGCCTGGTCTATGTGCGGGCGGTCGGTGTCGATGACATCGTCGCCGTCAAGCTCGGTGCGGCCGAGGGCCTGGCGCTGCAACGCCACCAGCCGGTGCGGCTGCAGTTCGAGGCCGAGCATGTGCTGGCCTTCGATGCCCAGGGCCTGACGCTGTTTCCCTGAATCCGGAGTATCGCGATGACGAAGTCGAGCAGCTTTCCCCGCCTGGTGGCCGATGTCGGCGGCACCAATGTGCGCTTTGCCAGCCAGTACGTGGTGCAGGGCCCGCTGATGGGCATGGCGAGCTATGCCTGCGCCGATTTCGCTACGCTGTGGGATGCGCTGCAACACCATCTGGCCGCGCGTGGCGAGGGCCGGCCGCGCTGGTGCGCGATCGGCATCGCCACCGCCATCACCGGCGACCATGTGCAGATGACCAACCACCACTGGGGCTTCTCGATTGCCGCGCTGCAGCAGGCGCTGGGCGCCGAGCGGTTGATCGTGCTGAACGACTTCACCGCGCTGGCACTTTCTCTGCCGGCCCTGGCGCCCGAGGCTCGCCGCCAGGTGGGCGGCGGCGCGGCAGTGGACGGCGCACCGCTGGGCCTCGTCGGCCCGGGCACGGGCCTGGGCGTCAGCGGTCTGCTCGCCGGCCAGTTGGCCATCGGCGGCGAGGGCGGCCATGTCACCTTGAGCTCCTGCGAGCCCGAGGAAGACGCGGTGCTGAAGGTGCTGCAGCGCCGTTTCGGCCATGTCTCGGCCGAGCGGGCGCTGTCGGGGCCGGGCCTGGAGAACCTCTACCAGGCCCTGGCCGAAGTGCGCGGCCAACCCGCCGCCCCGCTGGATGCCAAGGACATCAGCAGCGCCGCGCTGGACGCCAGCAACCCGCTGGCGGTGGCCGCGCTGCAGCTGTTCTGCAGCCTGCTCGGCAATGTGGCCGGCAATGTCGCGTTGACCTTGGGCGCGCGCGGCGGCCTCTACATCGGCGGCGGCATCGTGCCGCGGCTGGGCGAGTGGTTCGACCGCAGCCGCTTCCGCGAGCGCTTCGAATCGAAAGGGCGCTTCCGCAGCTATCTGCAGGCGATACCGACCTATGTCGTGCAGGCCGGCGACCAGGCCGCGCTGCTGGGCGCCAGCCGCGCACTCGACGCCGGGACCCATCACTGACAGCGCTAGACTGGTCTCGCCTGCCCAAAGCGAGTCCCGTCATGTCAACACCCGTCTTCGAAGTCCTGCCCCGCGACCTGTCTCCCTACAAGGCCGGCAATGTCGGGGTGGACTATGTGCACCGCTTCGAGTCCGGCAAGCCCGGGCCGCACGTGCTGATCAACGCGCTGACCCATGGCAACGAGTTCTGCGGCATGGTGGCCGCGGCCCATCTGCTGGACAACGCCGTGCGGCCCAAGATCGGCACGCTGACGGTCAGTTTTGCGAACGTGCAGGCCTACGAGAGCTTCAATACCGCGAAGCCCTTCGACAGCCGCCAGATCGACCACAACCTGAACCGCATCTGGTCGGCCGAGTGGCTGGACGGCGGCAACGACAGCATCGAGCTGCGACGGGCCCGTGCGCTGCGCCCGGTGGTGGCCGCGGCCGATCACATCCTGGACATCCACTCGACCTCGCAGGACGTGGTGCCCTTCTGGGTCTATCCCGACTACGCCCGCAATGCCGAGCTGGCCAGCGCGCTGTCGCAGCCGGCCGTGCACATGGTGATGCCCAGCGGCATGCAATCGGGCACGCCGCTGATACAGCATGGGCGGCATGGCCAGGCGGACGGCCCGGGCGCGGCCCTGGTGGTCGAATGCGGCCAGCATTTCAAGCAGGCCAGCGCCGCCACGGCGGTGGCCGTGACTTTGGAGTTCCTGGCCCACTTCGGGTTGATCGATCACCCCAAAGCCGCATCCACCGAGCCAGCCGCGGCACGGCGCTACGCGCTGATGAAGACCCATGTGGTGCAGAACGCCGACTTCCGCTTCGCCCGCCCGGTGGTGGGCCTGGAGGTGTTCGCCGAGGGCGAGCTGATCGCCACCGATGGCGACACCGAGATCCGCGCACTGTGCGAGGGCTGCACCATCTTCATGCCCACGCGCAGCCCCATCGTCGGCCGTGAAGGCGTCTATCTGACCCGACCGCTGAGCTGAGTGGTCCAGGGGCACTGCCAATGACGGCCGACCTGTTCGCCGATCAGCCCCGCAGCCCGTCGCGGCTGACCCTGGCCGATGGCGCCTGGGTGCTGCAGGCTTTTGCGCAGGATCTGCAGCAGGCCTTGCTGGCCGAGATTGAAGCGCTGCTGGCCCAGGCCCCGCTGCGCCATCTGCTCACGCCCAGCGGCCACACGATGTCGGTGGCGATGAGCAATTGCGGCGCCCTGGGCTGGGTGTCGGATGCCCGCGGCTACCGCTACGACGCGCAGGATCCGGTCAGCGGCAAGACATGGCCCCCAATGCCTGCGCTGTTCGAGCAGCTCGCCCTGGAAGCCGCCGCTGCGGTGGGCTTCGAGGGCTTTGTGCCGGACGCCTGCCTGATCAACCACTATGTGCCCGGCGCCAAGCTGAGCCTGCACCAGGACCGCGATGAGCGCGACCGGTGCCAGCCCATAGTCTCGGTGTCGCTGGGCCTGCCGGCGGTGTTCCAGTTCGGTGGCTTGACGCGCAGCGGTCCGCTGCAGCGCACGCGGTTGGAAAGCGGTGATGTGGTGGTGTGGGGCGGGCCTTCGCGGCTGGCCTATCACGGCGTGGCGGCACTGGCCGATGGCGAGCATGGCCTGACCGGCCGCTGTCGCTACAACCTGACGTTCCGCAAGGCCGGTTGAACACGGCCTGTGACGGAATGCACGCTCGGCCCACGCCGGGCCCGTGAGTCCCCGTGTTCGCGGGGTGTTGCTGCGACGGCCCGGCCCGGACACTGGCGCCAGGCCTGCAAAAACGCAGGGCACGCCAACCACCACGGGACTCACTATGCAGAACCTGAAGACCATCGCACTGGCCGCGCTCGCCTTGATCGCCAGCGGCGCCAACGCCAGCAACCTGATTGCCAACGGCGACTTCGAGACACCCGGCGTGGCCGGCTATGCGGCCTTCGGCTCCGACTACATCAAGGGCGGCAACGCCTACGATCCGAGCGTGGTCAATATCGGCAGCAACCCCATCGACTTCCACGGCGGCTGGGCCAGCTTCAATGCGCTCAGCGGCAGCGGCATGCTGATTGTCAACGGCGGCACCGATGGCGCCAACAACGTCGTCTGGTCGCAGACGCTGAACCTGACGGCCGGCACCTACGACTTCAGCGGCTCGGCCGCCAGCACCTATGGCGGCAACCCGTCCAAGTTGCAGGCCGTGGTCAATGTGCTGGGCAACGACTACCCGCTGGGCGGCCCGGTGCAGCTGGGCAGCTCGACCGGCCAGTGGCAGGCGCTGAGCGGCCAGGTCACCGTGCCCTTCAATGTCAGCGTGCAGGTCAAGCTGCTGAATCTGAGCACCGACTACAGCGGCAATGACTTCGCGCTGGACGCGATCTCGCTGACCGCCGCCGTGCCCGAGCCCGAGACCTATGCGCTGATGCTGGCCGGACTGGCCGCTGTCGGCTTCGTCGCGCGGCGCCGTCAAAGCAACTGATTTCAATTCTCAGGGGTGAGGAACGCAGGAGGCCTTCGGGCCTCTTGTCGTTTCTGCCACGCCTCAGTCCCGCCGCAGCACCAGCTCCCAGGCCCGTTTCGGATGTTCGTAGCGGCCTATCACCCCCTCCTTGCAGCTCAGCGTTGACCAGCCCTCGGCAAACATCTGCGCCACATCGTCGGCGTCGAAAAAGCGCTTGGGGAAACCGTCAACAAAGTAGTAGCGAGGCGCGATCTCAGGGTGGCCGACCGCGCCGTAGTGGACATCTCGGGTCGAGTTGAGCCGGCACACCAGCAGGCCACCGGTTGGCAGCCACTGGTGGATGCGCCGGGCCAGGGCCAGGGTGTCGGGCCAGCTGAAATAGTGCAGGCTCAGCGAGGCCAACACCACCGAGCAGCCCTCGGCCTCGGGCGGGAACGGCGCCTGCAAGTCCTGGCAGTGGATGCTCGCGCCCGGCGCCCGCAGGCGCGCCTCGGCAACCGCTTCTTCCGACAGATCCAGCGCCACCACGTCCAGCCCGTGGGCCAGCAGGGTGGCGGTATCGCGGCCACTGCCACAACCCAGCTCCAGCACCGGTCGGCCGGCGCTGTGCTCGGCCATCAGGGGCAGCCAGGGCTGCAACCAGCTATCGTCGTTGTCCATCTCTGCATTCGATTCATGCGCCTTGGCGCCGGAGCGCCGATACTCGCACATCAGTATCAATTTGCGGATCACATCGCCAGGGCACCATGGATCAGCTGCGTTCAATGCGGGTATTTGTGCGGGTCGTCAACGAGGGCGGCTTTGCCGCGGCGGCGCGCGCGCTGGACATGGCACCGACCGTCGTCACCCGCGTCATGGCCGAGCTGGAGCAGCACCTGGGCGCAAGGCTGCTGAACCGCACCACCCGCCGGATGGCGCTGACGGAGATCGGCGAGGCCTATCTGGAGCGGGCCCGCGCGGTGCTGCTGGCCGTTGACGAGGCCGATGCCCTGGCCGGCGCCTCGGCCACCGATCCACGTGGCCTGCTGCGTGTGCTGGCACCACCGGCCTTTGCCATCCATCAGTTGGCCAAGCACCTGCCGCGCTTTCGTGCGCGCTACCCCCATGTGATGCTGGAGCTGAGCCTGCCGGGGCCGGTGGAGACGATGGACGAGAACTTCGACGTCTGCATCCTGATGACGGCGCAGGGCAGTCTGCAGGGCGACTTCATTGCGCGCCGCCTGGCCACCTCAGAGTATGTGACCTGTGCCTCGCCCGCCTACCTCGACCGGCGCGGGCGGCCCCGCCAGCCAGCCGACCTGCTGCAACACGATGTGATACTGCCGGCCAACTCGTCCATCAGGCGCGAAGTCACCTACTACCGCAGCCAGGCCCACACCCAGCCAGGCCAGCCCGCCTCGGTGACCCTGGCCACACCGCCGGGTGTGCTGATCAGCAGCTACTCCGACATGAACTATGCCGCCGCCCTGGCCGGCGTCGGCTTGGCCGGCGTGCCCACGTTTGTGGCCGAGGAGGCACTGCGCGACGGCCGCCTGGAGCAGGTGCTCCCGGGTTGGCGCCTCAGCAAGGTGCAGCTGTCGGCGGCCATGGCCACACGCAAGCACGTGCCGGCGCGCACCCGTGCCTTCATCGACTTTCTGGTGCAGACCTTCGGCGGCGAGGATCACGACCCCTGGCTGCTGCCCGCCACGCTGGAACTCACCGCAGCGTTGCCGGCCTGACAACCACTGGCGCCGCGCCGCCAACGCTTCGCGCCCTTGCGCCTCAGCTTGATCGCATGGTGCTGGAGGGCCGGGCCTAGAACGACGAAAGTTCACTCCATCGAAGGCGCTATTGCTCTTCGACAGCTAAGCCAACCGGAGTGATTCACCATGAAATTCTTGAAGCAAGTTTCCCGCAGCACCCTGCAATTCGCACTCACCACCACGCTGGCCGTGCTCGGCTGCCTGACCCTGAGCCAACAGGCCATGGCCGCCGACTCGGCCGCCACCGGAAAGACCCGTGCAGCCGTCCAGGCCGAACTGGCCCAGGCCCGCGCCGACGGCACGGTGGCCAAGCTGGCCAGCGATACCGAGCTGGCCCCCGCTCCGGTCAGGACCTTCGGCGGCCGCTCGCGCGCCGAGGTCGTTGCCGAGCTGGTGCAGGCCCGCGCCGAGGGCATGATGGCCAGCAACAACGAAGCCGATCCGTTCACCACGCAGAACCTCGCCGCCGCCCGTGCAGAGAACGCCGTCCGCCAGGAGGCCAAGGCCACCAAGTCCGGCCGTTGATGTGGATTGCTTCGGCAATACCTGACCCCGCAGCTATCTCTCGGCCATGCCCGACACTGATACCGTCAGTGCCGGGCATTGCTTCTTTACATTCCGTTCATACAGACGCCAGGCCCTTGTTGCACAGTGGAGTCTGGGCGCCAGTGCGCCGGAGGTAGCCAATCATGAAGTTCCCGCTCTTGCAACTCCAACCCGCGGCCCTGCTCGCCGCCCTGCTGCTGAGCCTGTCAGGCCCCGCAGCGCAGGCGCAGGAGAGCCATGGCGGACGGGGAGTCTATGTTGGCCCACAGCGCGGCGGTGAGTTCCGCTCGCCGCACTGGCAGTTGGACCGCCGCTATCACCACGACCACTACTACCCGTCGCGCGGCTTTGTGTCCATAGGCCTGCCGCCGGGGGCCGTCAGCATCGGCTACGGTAGCGGCAGCTATTTCTTCCATGGCGGCGTCTGGTTCAGCCCCTACGGCGGGCGCTACCGTGTGGTGGCACCGCCCTTTGGCATCGTCGTGCCGCTATTGCCGCCGGCCTACACACCGTTGTGGATAGACAGCACGCGCTACTACTACGCCAACGGCACCTACTACACCGCCGCCACTGATGGTGGATACACGGTCGTGGCCCCGCCACCGGGTGCCGAGCAGGCCAGGCCATTGCCGCCGCTGCCCGAACCTAAGGCGGCGCCCGAGCCCATCATCTACCCGCGCTCCGGTCAGAGCGCTCAGCAGACGGAGACGGACCGGCAGGAGTGCAACCGCTGGGCCACCACCCAGCCCGCGGCGCAGGCCGATGCCAGTGTGTTCCAGCGCGCGGTGGCGGCCTGCATGGATGGCCGCGGCTACACGGTGCGTTGATGCGGCTCACCGCGATCCTGACGCTGCTGATACTTACAGGCTGCGCCCACCACCCCGAACAGGATCGCCTGCGCGCCGACCAGGACGCCGCCCAGCGTTTTGCCGCCCAGGGCTACCAGGCGCCGCGCAACGAGGCGGTGACCGCCACGCGGCACAGCCTGAGCATCCACGGTGTGGCCACCGATTTCGAGCTGCTGACCCCGAGGACCAGCCGCAAGGCGCCGCTGGTCGTCTACCTGCCCGGCCTGGGCGAAGCGCCGCAGGCAGGCGAGCTGTGGCGCATGGCCTGGGCACGCGCCGGCTATGCGGTGCTGTCGGTGCAGCTGCTGGGTGACGACGCCAGCGCCTGGCAGTCCGAGCTGGCACGCACCGGCGAGTTCAGCGCCCTGGGCCGCCAGCGCTTCGCCGATGCGGCCATGCTGCAGCGCCTGCAGGCGCTGGCCGGTCTGCTGCAACAGGCGAGCAGCGGCCAGGCGGCCGACCCGATCTGGAAGGGCGTGGACCTGAGCGCCATCGCGCTGGCCGGTTTTGACCTCGGCGCCTACACGGCCATGGTCGCGGCCGGCGAGCAACTGCCCGGGCAGGCGGCCGCTGTGTTGGCGTTGCCCGTGCGTGCGGTGCTGGCGCTGAGCCCCTACGCCGGCTCTGGCGCGGCGGCCGAGCGCTACCAGGGGCTGCGCCTGCCCGTGCTGTCCATCACCTCGTCACAGGACTTCGATCCGCTAGGCGTGATGCCCGACCTCCGCCTGCGCCGCCAACCGTTCGAGCAGATGCCGGCGCCGGACAAATACCTGCTTGCCCTGGCTGGTGGAGGCCACTCCCTGCTGGCCGGCAATGCGCAGATGTTGAAGGAGCGCGCCAGCCGCGAGGCCGCCGCTGGCGAGCGTCGCGGCGGCGGCCGGCAGGGTGGTGCACAGGGTGGACCTCCTGGTGGTGGTGGCGGCGGTATGGGCGGTCACAAAGGTGGCCGGCGAGGTGGCGGCGGTGAGGGCGGGCCCGAACAGGGTGGCCGCGGCGAGCAGGGCCAGCGGCCCAGCGCCAATATGACCCTGCTCAGCTCGGCCGTGCAGGGCGTGTCGACCGCCTTCCTCGACGCCTATCTGGGCAACGCCCCTGCAGCCAGGCAATGGCTGGGTACCCCTGCCGACAGTTGGCTCTCCGGCCAGGCAACCCTGCTGCGCAAATAGCTCAAGCCTGGGCAGTGAGGTAGCGCCGCTCCCAGGCTGTGACCTCGCGCTCGTAGCTGTCGAACTCCAGCGATTTGACGGCCGTGTAGGCCTGCACGAAGTCATCACCCAGCAGCCGGCGCGCAGAGGCACTGGCCTGCATCTGCGCCAGCGCCGCGCCGAAGTTCAGCGGCAGCGGGTGCAGCGCCTGCTGGTCGTAGGCATTGCCCACCACCTGGGCGCCCGGGGTCAGACCTTCTTCGATGCCCGCCAGCCCGGCGGCCAGCGAGGCGGCGATGGCCAGGTACGGGTTGGCATCGGCGCCGGCCACGCGGTTCTCGATGCGCCGGGCCGCCGGGCCGCTGAGCGGCACGCGCAGGCCGGTGGTGCGGTTGTCCGATCCCCACAGCAGATTGACCGGCGCCTGGCTGTTGCGCACAAAGCGGCGGTAGGAGTTGACGTGAGGCGCGAGCACCAGCATCAGGTCGGGCAGATAGGTCTGCAGACCGGCGACGTACTGGCCGAACAGGGCGCTGTCGCTACCGTCGGCGTTGCAGAACACATTGCGGCCTTCAGCATTCACCAGGCTCTGGTGCAGATGCATCGAGCTGCCGGCCTGCCCCTCGATAGGCTTGGCCATGAACACGGCGTTGAGGCCATGCTTGAGCGCAATCTCCTTGGCCGCGTACTTGAACAGAAAGGCCTGGTCGGCGACCGCTACCGCATCGCCGTGCAGCAGATTGATCTCGTACTGCGTCAGCCCGACCTCGTGTATCCAGGTGTCGGCGCGCACGCCCAGGGTCAGCAGGGCCTGCTGGAACTCGTCCCAGAACGGCGCCAGCTCATTGAGCATGTTCAGGCTGAAGGCCGACTGGCCAGCCTCGGCGCGGCCGCCGCGGGTCACCGGCGCGGCGAAGGGTGCGGCCGGGTCGGTCATCGGCGCGGTCAGATAGAACTCGAGCTCGGGCGCCACCACCGGGCTCAGGCCCAGGGCGGCATAGCGGGCCAGCACCAGTTTCAGCACCGAGCGCGGCGCGAAAGCGCAGTGGCTGCCGTCCAGCTCCAGGCAGTCGTGGATGGCCAGCGCACGTGGCTGGGCGGCCCAGGGCACGGGCTTGACGGTGGCGTAGTCGGGCATCAGCCGTACGTCGGGGTCGGCGTCGGCAAAGATGGGGTCGTAGGAATAGTCGCCGGTGATGGCCTGCATCGCAATCGCCTGGGCGATGCGCAGCTCGGTGCCGGCGGCAAAGCTGTCGGCCGGCATCAGCTTGCCGCGCGGATAGCCCGACACATCGGGATAGATGCACTCGACCTGGCGTATGCCCTGCTGGTCGAACCGCGCCTTCAGATCGGTCGGGGGAAGGGTGCTGCTCATGAGCTCAGGACTTGGCCACCAGGCTGAAATGCTCGACGTGCGGCGGGCTGGCGAAGAAGGGGCCGATGATGGCGCGCCATTGCGGGAACAGCGGGCCCTCGCGGAAGTCTATGGTGTGGTTCTCCAGCGTCTCCCAGAACACCATCAGCACATAGAGCTCGGGGCTCTCGATGCCGCGGTTGATCTTGTAGCCCTTGAAGCCCTTGGCCTGGGAGATCACCGTGCTGGCGGCGCGCTGTATCGCCTCCTCAAACGCGGCCTGCTGGCCGGGGGCGATGCGGATATTGGCGATCTCGAGAATCATGCGGGAGGCTCCGAAGCGGGATGATGAGCCCCCCATCGTAAGCGCAAGCAGGCCCCGTCCCTGTTCAACGCCGGCGCAGACGCATGCTCAGCCCCAGCGGCGCCATCGTGAAGGCCAGATGCTCGGCCGGCGGCTGGCCATCGGCCGTGTCCACGCCCGCAATGTCGAAACGGCTCAGCAGGCAGAACATCACCATCTTCATCTCCAGCAGGGCCAGATAGCGGCCCGGACAGATGCGCGGGCCGGCGCCAAAGGGCATTGAAATGCGCTTGGCGGCACTGGCCAGCGCGCCGGGCCCGCCCTCGCCCAGCCAGCGCTCGGGCTCGAAGGCGGCGGCGCGGGGCAGGTGGGCGTCGCTGACGCTGTCGCGCCGCAGCAGGCTGATCACCACCGTGCTGGCCGGCACCCGCACATCGCCGATTTGCAACTCGTGCAGTGCCTGCAGCGGCAGGATCGGCGCCACCGGCTTGAGCCGCATCGTCTCGTGGGCGCAGGCCTCGATGTAGTCCAGTTGCGCGAGCTGTTCCTGCGTGGGGCGCAGGCCATCGCCGCCGACGCGCCGCACCTCCTCGGTGGCGCGGGCCAGCGCCTCGGGGTGCTGCCACAGCAAATGGATCATCCAGGCCAGCGTGTTGGCGGTGGTGTCCTCGCCGGCCAGGAGCATGGTCAGCACATTGCCGGCGACCTGGTCATCGTCGATGCCGCTGCCCTCCTGGTCGGCGGCCACCAGCATCGCTTCGAGCAGATTGTCGGGCCGCTCGCGCAGGCCCTGATCGGCCTGTAGGCGCATGCGGGCCTGGCTGATGAAGCCGGCCACCGCCGCGTTGATCTCCACAATGCTGCGGGCCAGGCGCCGGTCGGCCGGTGTGCGCACCAGGCGCCAGGTCGGCACGGGCGAAAAAATGCGTTTGAACAGCGAGGGGAAGAGCTTGTCCAGATGGCGCTGGATCACGTCCGCATCGGACTCCAGCGTGTTGACCTCGGCGCCGAAGGCCAGGCCGGCGATGGTGTCGACGGTGAAGCGCATCAGGTCGGCCTGCAGATCGATCGCCGCTGCGGCGTCCGCCGCGCGGGCCCAGCGCGCCACCAGCTGTTCGCCGACGCGCTGCATCGCCGGCAGATAGCGCTTCACATGGGCCGGATCGAAGCCGGCCATGACCATGCGGCGCTGCCGCTTCCAGGTCTCGCCGTTGGCACCGAACACACCCACCGGCAGGCCCATCTCGACCCAGATTTCCTGCAGCCGGGCGGTGCGGCGAAAGCCGTCCGGGCGGTCGCGCAGCACGGCAGCCACGGCTTCATGGTCGCCCACCACCATCACCCGGCGCTTCATCAGCTGCAGCTTGAAGAAGGGGCCGAACTCGCGCGCCCAGGCTTCCAGCTGCTGGTGAAAGCGCGAGGTCTCGATCTGCAGCGCATTGCCGAAGAAGGGCAGGCCGCGCGGGCCGGGCAAATCATCAAAGTGCCGCGAGGCAGGCGTCGCCTGTGCCGGGCGCCGTTCTTGTGCAATGGCTTCCATCAAACCCTCCTGTGCCTGATTGAGGCACGGAAGGAGAGTACGTGGAAGTCGCGCTCAGCTCAAGCTCGGATCGGCAGCCTCCACTCGCACCGCCGTGACCTTGAAGCCCGGGATCTTGCCGACCGCATCGAGCGCGTCGCCGGTCAGCAGATTGGCCGCCGCCTCCCAGTAGCAGAAGGGCAGGAAGACCTGGCCCGGCTGCACCTCG
>Ga0187844_10000930_pt1 | contig 22805 bp, 20 predicted proteins | sample SpaLakP09_SKY_50_FD_134517 | JGI IMG/M metagenome (GOLD analysis project Ga0187844, IMG submission 134517) | Oligotrophic lake water microbial communities from Sparkling Lake, Wisconsin, USA - SP09_SKY_50 | ecosystem: Environmental > Aquatic > Freshwater > Lake | place: USA: Sparkling Lake...
ACGGCACCGAGGGCGTGAAGTTCTACACCAAGGTCAAGACCGTCACCGCCCGCTGGCCCGAGGGCGCGGTCGAGGACTCGGCCTTCATCATTCCGACGATGAAATAGGACACGGCCGCCATGACCCGCATCGCCTTCATCGGCCTCGGAAACATGGGCGGCGGCATGGCCGCCAACCAGGCCAAGGCCCAGCACCATGTCACCGCCTTTGACCTGTCAGCAGCGGCGGTCGAGCGCGCCGTGGCGGCCGGCTGCCATGCGGCCTCCTCCGTCGCCGAGGCGGTTGCCGGGGCCGAGATCGTGATCACCATGCTGCCGGCCGGTCCGCATGTGCGGTCGGTCTATGGCGAGCAGATCCTGGCCCATGCCCCGAAAGGTGCCCTGCTGATCGACTGCTCGACCATCGACGTCGACAGCGCCCGGGCCGTGGCGACCCAGGCGACGGACGCGGGCTTCCGCTTCGCCGACGCCCCGGTCTCGGGCGGGATCATGGCCGCCGAGGCCGGGACCCTGGCCTTCATGGTCGGCTGTGATGCGGCAGACTTCGCCACCGTCGAGGCGGCGCTCGCCCCTATGGCCCGCATCGTCATCCATGCCGGCGACCATGGTGCCGGCCAGGCGGCCAAGATCTGCAACAACATGCTGCTGGGCATCAGCATGCTGGGCACCTGCGAGGCCTTTGCCCTGGCCGAAAAGCTGGGCCTGGGGGCCGACCGCTTCTTCGAGATCGCCAGCAAGTCGTCGGGCCAGTGCTGGTCGGTCTCGACCTATTGCCCGGTGCCCGGCGTCGGTCCCGCCACCCCGGCCGACCGCAACTACGAGGGCGGCTTTGCCAGCGCCATGATGCTGAAGGACCTGAAACTGGCCCAGGACGCCGCCGCCCGCGCCGGGGCCAGCACCCCGCTTGGGGCGCAGGCCGAGGCCCTCTACGCCCTGTTCGACGCCAACGGCTACGGGAGCAAGGACTTCTCGGCCGTGCTGCAATTGCTGCGGGGTCGGCTGGGGGAGCTGGGCTGAGGGCAAAATCCGCTCAGTTGTCGAGACGATAGGCCTCAAGTTCATCCGCCCGCTCGGCGGTGCGCCTCAATATGCAAGCCGCGCTTTCAACGAGAGATGACTTCCCCCAATCGGCGTCAGCGTAGCTTTCGCAGTCGGCATCACGGAAAGCGATCCAAGCCCGCTGGGCTTTCCGCAGGGCCTGCTGCTGCCTTCGAAACTCCATTCTCTTCAAGGCTGCCTGATAGGCCGCGTTCAAACGAATATCCTGCCGCCTTGCTTCCGCATCAATGCAGCCGCCCATCGCGCTCCAATAGAGTTGGGCATCAGAACTGGCGACGCAGCGCCCATAGTCTGCACTGTATTTCGTCGTAGCCTTAGCCGGCTGCCCTTGCCCGATGGCCGCAACGGCACCGACCAAGGCGGCAATCCCCTTCAAGTGCGGTTTCATTGGCACGTTCCGGAATCCAGATTGGGAGGGGTCAATAGAAAGCAGGCCGCCTCTGGACTGGAGCGAAATTTGGTCCTGACGTAAAGCCCCGCCTAATCCGCCGACCGCAACTCCGGATCCGCCGGCGGCTCGAGGTCTGACGGGGCGGGATTGCCGTTCAGCGCGGCCTCCAGCTGGTCCCTGTCCAGCGCGTTCTCCCAGCGGCTGACGACGATGGTGGCCACCGCATTGCCGATGAAGTTGGTCAGGGCCCGGCACTCGCTCATGAAGCGGTCGACGCCGAGGATCAGGGCCATGCCGGCCACCGGCACCGAGGGCACCACCGACAGGGTAGCGGCCAGGGTGATGAAGCCGGCCCCGGTGACGCCCGCCGCGCCCTTGGAGCTGAGCATGGCCACACTCAGGAGAAGCAGCTGGTCACCCAGCGACAGGTGAACGCCGGTGGCCTGGGCGATGAACAGGGCCGCCAGGGTCATGTAGATGTTGGTGCCGTCCAGATTGAAGCTGTAGCCGGTGGGCACCACCAGCCCGACCACCGGCTTGGCGCAGCCGGCCCGCTCCATCTTGTCGATCAGGCTGGGCAGGGCCGATTCCGAGGAACTGGTGCCCAGCACCAGCAGGATCTCGCTCTTCAGATAGCGGATTAGCTTCAGGATCGAGAAGCCGTTGAACCGCGCCACCGCGCCCAGCACCACGAGCACGAAGACCAGCGAGGTGGCGTAGAAGGTGCCGACCAGGGCGGCCAGATTGACCACCGAGCCGATGCCGTACTTGCCGATCGTAAAGGCAAAGGCCCCGAAGGCCCCGACGGGCGCGGCCTTCATCAGGATGCCGACCATGCGGAAGAAGGCGTGGGCGATCGATTCCAGCAGGTCGACCACCGGCTTGGCCTTGTCGCCGACCATCACCAGCGAGATGCCGAACAGGATCGAGAAGAACAGCACCTGCAGGATGTCGCCGTCGGCAAAGGCCCCGGTGACCGTGGCCGGAATGATGTTGCTCAGAAAGCCGACCACCGTCGTGTCATGGGCCTTGGCGGCATAGTCGGCCACCTTGTCGCCGTTCAGGCTGGCCGGATCGATGTTCATGCCCGCGCCGGGCTGCACCACATTGGCCACCACCATGCCCAGCACCAGGGCGAGGGTCGAGAAGGTCAGGAAGTAGGCGAAGGCCTTCAGCACTACCCGCCCGAACTTGCCGAGGTCGCGCATGCCCGCAATGCCCGTGGCGATGGTCAGGAAGATCACCGGGGCGATCACCATCTTGACCAGCTTGATGAAGGCATCGCCGAGCGGCTTCAGGGACTCGCCGAACTTGGGATAGAAGTGGCCGATCAGCGCCCCGGCCACGATCGCGACCAGTACCTGGACATAGAGGTGGGTGTACCAGGGATGGGACCGTCCGGCGGCGGCGGACGGTGTGGTCGTCGGAATCATCTGTGGTCCCCCCGGATCAGGTCGGCGCTCACCCTCTTCGACGCGGCGCGGTCTGACAGAGTGGCCGAGCTTGCCGCGTCGCGCAGCCTTTTTCGTCACCCTGCCCGCTCCGCCCGCGTTCGTCTCGAGATTGAAATCGGCGCGCCGCATGTCACTAATGACGTCATGACGATCCCTTCCAGACGGCGGCTAGCGCCATGAGCCCGGACCCGGCCCTGCCCGCCCGTGACGGCATGATCGCCCTGGCCGGCGGCCGGTTCGTCATGGGCTCTGACCGGCACTATCCCGAGGAAGCCCCGGCCCACCCGGTCGAGGTCGATCCGTTCTGGATCGACGTCACGCCGGTCACCAATGCCCAGTTCGCCCGCTTCGTCGCCGCAACCGGCCATGTGACCCTGGCCGAGACCGCGCCGGACCCCGCCCTCTATCCCGGCGCGGACCCGGCCCTGCTGGTGCCGGCCTCGGCGGTGTTCATGCGCCCGGCCCGGCCGCTCGATCCGCGCCACGGCGTCACCTGGTGGGCCCTGATCCCCGGAGCCAGCTGGAACCGGCCCCTCGGCCCCGGCAGCGACCTGACCGGACTTGAGGATCACCCGGTCGTGCATGTCGGCTATGACGATGCGGCCGCCTATGCCGCCTGGGCCGGCAAGGCCCTGCCCACCGAGGCCGAGTGGGAGTTTGCCGCCCGCGGCGGGCTGGACGGCGCGTCCTATGCCTGGGGCGAGGACCTGGCCCCGGGCGGGGCGATGCTGGCCAACTACTGGCAGGGGGCCTTTCCGGGCGAGAACCTGCTGACCGACGGCTATGAGCGCACCTCGCCGGTCGGCACCTATCCGCCCAACGGCTACGGCCTCAGCGACATGATCGGCAACACCTGGGAATGGACCACCGACTGGTGGGCCGACCGCCATGCGGAGACCCCGGCCAGGGCCTGCTGCGCCCCGAAAAATCCGCGCGGCGCAGCGCGTGAGACCAGCCATGACCGCCAGCAGCCCGGCCCGGTCATTCCGCGTCGGGTGATCAAGGGCGGCTCGCACCTGTGCGCCGACAACTACTGCCACCGCTACCGTCCGGCGGCCCGTCACCCTCAGGGGATCGACACCACCACCAGCCATATCGGCTTCCGCTGCGTGGCACGGCCCGGCGCGACCTGATCCCCGGCGTACAGATCGGCTTGCTCCTGCCACTCTGCTGCCAGCATGCTGTCAGCAGAGCCCGGTCAGGATGGCCCCATGAGACGCGCCGAACGCCTATTCCAGATCATTCAGATCCTGCGCCGCAGCCATGCGCCGGTGACCGCCGACGCCATTGCGCTGGAGCTGGAGACGTCCAAGCGCAGTGTCTATCGCGACATCGCCGCTCTGGTCGGCCAGCGGGCCCCGATCCGGGGCGAGGCCGGGGTCGGCTATGTGCTGGATGCGGGCTTTGACATGCCGCCCCTGATGCTGACGCCCGACGAGATCGAGGCGGCGGTCCTGGGGGCCCAGTGGGTGGCCGGGCGCGGCGATCCGGTGCTAGCCAAGGCGGCCCGCGACCTGATCTCCAAGATCGCCTCGGCCGTGCCGGAACGGCTGCGGCCCTATGTGCTGGAACCGGCCACCGGCGCGCCGCCGGCCTGGACCACCGCGCCGGACGGTCTCGACATCGCCCGGACCCGCGCCTGGATCCATGCCGGCCGCAAGATCCGGCTCGACTATCGTGACGAGCGCGGCGCGGTCAGCCAGCGGGTGATCTGGCCGGTCACGGTCGGCTATCGCGAGACGGTGCGCATGCTGATCGGCTGGTGCGAACTGCGTCAGGCCTTCCGGACCTTCCGCACGGACCGCGTTGTTGAGGCCGAGTTCCTCGATGAGCGGCACGGCCAGCGCCCCGGCCAGCTGCGCAATCGCTGGCAGAAGCATCTGGAGGCCGAGCACGCCGCCTGGAGGGCTCAGACCCCGTGACGGCGGGCGAAGGTCTCGAACAGGGTCGGCCATGACGCCACCGGCTTGCCGGTCGTGAACCGCAGGCCAAAGCCGTGGCCGCCCTCCTCGAACACATGCAGCTCGGTCGGCACGGCCCTGGCCTTCAGGGCCGTGAACATCACCAGGCTGTTCTGGACCGGCACGGCGGGATCGTCGGCGGCGTGCAGCAGGAAGACCGGGGACAGCCCGGCCGCGACCTGGCGATCCGGCGAATAGAGCGCGATCTGCTCCGGCGTCGGGTTCTGCCCCAGGAACTGCCGACGCGAGCCGGCATGCATGATGGCCGGGTCCAGGCTGATCACCGGATAGATCAGGGCCGACAGGTCGGGACGGGCCGGCAGGTCATCGACCGCGTCGACCCGCTCATAGACGGCGGCGGCCGAGCGGGTCGTCAGGCTGGCGGCGACATGGCCACCGGCCGAGAAGCCCATGATCGCCACGCGGTCCGGCTTGAAGCCCATCGCCGACGCCCTTGAGCGCACGAGCCGGATGGCCCGCTGGGCATCCTGCAGGGGCGTGTCGGGGCCGGCGCGCCAGCCGTCGCCCGGCAGACGGTAGAACAGCACGAAACAGGTATAGCCGCGCTCGCTAAGCCAGCGGGCGGTCTCATAGCCCTCCTTGTCGAGCACGACCCGCTCATAGCCCCCGCCCGGGATCAGCATGACGGCCGCGCCGTTGGGCACTCTGGGCCGGAAGACCACCAGTCTGGGGTTGCGGATGTGGGTCATGGCCCGGTCGCGCAGACCGGCGGGCTCGCCCCGCTCAAGGATCGCCTCGACAGCGGTAACGACCTCGCCCCCGGGGGGGCCGGCAGGCCAGAGCGGCAGGACTTCGGTAGGGTCAGACAGGGGGGCACCCTCCGCATGGGCCCGACGTGCCGGGACACTGGCCAGCAGGCCGGCGATCAGGCTGCCCAGCGCGCCGCGACGATCAAGCATGGACGGTACCTTCAGGCAGATCGAGGAATGGCCCCGATCCTAGGGCCGGGACCGCCGGGAGGAAACCGGTTTCCTATCGCCCCGTGAAGCGCAGGTGATGCAGGACGATGCCGCTGGTCGTGGCGACATTGAGGGAGTCAAAGCCCCCCGCCATCGGGATCCCCACCGTCCGGGCCCTGGCCATCAGCTCTGCCGACAGGCCCGGCCCTTCGGCCCCCAGCAGGACCGCGCAGCGGCCCGGTGTCTTCAGCTCGGCCAGGGTCTGGGTGGCCGACGGGCTGAGCGCCAGGGCCGCGAAACCGTGCCGCTCCAGCAGACCGGCAATGTCCTCGCCCCGGGCCAGAACCGCCGTCGGGACGCTGAGGGCCGCTCCGACCGAAACCCGGATGGCCTTGCGATACAGCGGGTCGCAGCAGTCGCTGTCGAGCAGCACCGCATCCACCCCGAAGGCGGCGGCATTGCGGTAGATGCCGCCGAGATTGTCGTGATTGGCGATGCCGCAAAGCACCATCACCAGGGCCGTCTCCGCCAGCCCTGCCAGAAGCGCGTCGGGGGAGACTTCGGGGGCCTTCTCGCCGATCGCCAGCACGCCGCGATGCAGGTGAAAGCCGGCGACGGCGTCCAGCACCGCCTGCTCGACCAGGTAGACGGGGGTGGTCTCGCCCAGGCCGGCAAAGACCTCGTCCAGCTTGTCGCGCCGCCGGGGGTCGATCAGCAGCGACTGCACCCGTCCGGGCGCGTCACGGACGAAGGCGCGCAACACGGTCTCACCCTCGGCGACGAACAGGCCCTGGCGACCCACCAGATCGCGCTCGCGGATGTCGCGATAGGCGGCAACCCGGGGATCGTCGGGGTCGGAGATGGCGATAAACTGCGGCAAGACGGCCCCTGCAAAACCCTGGCCCAGGTCAAGCCCCGGCGGTGCCATCTAAACCGGGACGGCGATAAAGCCCATGGCCCGGACGGGCCGCCCCCTGCCCGTTGGCCCGCTGCGCCTCAGCGCACGCCCCGGATCGGCAGGATCGCCAGCCCCCCGGCCGTGGCCAGCAGCGCCGCTGCAATGAAGAAGGTCCGGAAATCGAGATGGGTGGGCCCCAGCGACCAGATGGCCAGAACGGGAGCCAGGGCCTGGGGCAAGGTGTTGGCCAGGTTGAGCACACCCAGATCCTTGCCCGCATCCTTCTGCGACGGCAGCACCTGGGTGACCAGAGCGATGTCGACCGCATAGAAGCAGCCCGACCCGCAGCCGAGCAGCAGATAGGCCCCCAGCATCACCGGCCAGGACGGCGTCATCGAGAAGATCAGCATCGCCACGGCGATCGTCAGGGCAGCACCGGCGGCAAACAGCTTCCGGCGCTTCAGCCGGTCGGACAGGATGCCGCCGATCAGGGCCATGGCGACATTCGACGCCGTCGCCACCATGGTCAGGATCGCCAGCCCCTCCTCGGCCTTGTGTCCGGGGAACAGGCGCGAAAAGCCCAGAACGTCCTGCAGGTAGTAGAGCATGTAGCTCTGCACGAGACTCAGCGTGATCAGGACCAGGAACCGCCCGACCCAGGCAAAGGCAAAGTCGGGATGGGCGCGGGGGTCGACCCAGAGGCCGGCCAGAAATTCCCCCAGCCGGAACGGCGGCCGGGCGTCGCGGGCCAGGGGCCTGTCGTTCAGGCCGATGACGAACGGCGCCAGGGTCAGGAGCAGGACGGCGCTGATCGCCAGATAGCGCATCCCCTCCGACACCAGGATGCCGCCGATCAGCACGGCTCCGGCCAGGGTCCCGATCGGGTTGCCCAGGCTGAGAAACGCCGCGACACGGCCCTTCTGGGCATCCGGCACCCGGTCGGGCATGACCGCGATCAGGGCCGAAAACATCAGGTTGAAAGTCAGCTGGAACAGCACGACCCCGGCGACCAGAGCCCCGGGGGTGCTGGCCCGCATGATCAGAACATAGGCCGCTGTGGTCCCCAGGGCACCGACCAGCATCCAGGGTCGGCGTCGGCCGAACCGCGAGGTCGTGCGGTCGCTGACCGCTCCCGCCAGCAGATTGGCGACGCTGGCCGTCAGGGCCCCGAAGAAAGCCACCTGGCTCAGCAGGACCGCCTTCCCCGCCGCATCGATCGCTTCGGCCTTCAGGGGAAGCAGCACCTGAAACAGGGGCATGAAGCTGACGAAAGCGCCGATCTGGGCGAGCGTATAGGCCGCTATGAAGCCAGCCCGGACCGGAACGGCCGGTCGGGCCTCGTCGCCTGGCGACATTGTGGGTCTCCCATCGCAGTCTTCGCTGCGTCGAGATCCAGACTGGCCTTCCCGCTCGCCAGGCACAAGGCCGGAAATGTCCGGTTCTGGACAACTGCGCCGGGCGAAACTTTTCTCTGCTGAAAAGTCGCTTGGCCGTGAACTAATAGTCTAGGCTGAAAGGATGAGTCTTATGCGACAGGTTCGGGCGGATCTATGGCCTCGGTGACGATCTATGACGTCGCCGCGCGAGCGGGCGTCTCCATCAAAACCGTCTCGCGGGTCATGAACAACGAGCCCAATGTGCGGCCGGCCATGCGCGACCGCGTGATGGAAGCCGCCGAGGCCCTCGACTACAGCCCGAACCTTTCGGCCCGTAGCCTGGCCGGGTCGCGGTCGTTCGTGATCGCCATCTTCGTCGACGCAGCCCTGACCATCGATCACTGGCGCAGCGAACGCGGGGCCGACTATCTATCGCGCATCCAGTTGGGCGCGACCCTGCAGTGCCGGGACGCAGGCTACCACCTGCTGATCGAGCTGATCGACCACGACGCCCCGCGCGTGCGCCAGGAAGTCGCCGCCCTGCTGGCCGCCCTCAAGCCTGACGGCGTCATCCTGACCCCGCCCAGCTCTGACAACGAGACGGTGCTGGAACTGCTCGACAAGGCCGGCACGCCCTATGTCCGCCTGGGTCCTGAACGTCCTGCCGAACTGGGTCCGCGCGTCCACATGGACGATGTCGCCGCAGCGCGGGACATGACCCAGCACCTGGCGGGCCTCGGCCATCGCCGGATCGGCTTCATTGTCGGTGAGCCCCGCTACGGGGCCAGCCAGGCCCGGCGCGCGGGCTATCTGGAGGCCATGAAGCAGCTGAACCTGCCGGTGTCCGACCAGTGGGTGCGCCAGGGAGACTTCACCTTCCAGTCGGGACTGGAACAGGCAAAGGCCCTGCTGGCCCTGCCCGACCGGCCGACCGCCATCTTCGCCAGCAATGACGACATGGCCCTGGGCTGCATTGCAGCAGCGGCCGAGGCCGGCATCATGGTGCCCGGCGAAGTCTCGATTGCCGGCTTCGACGACAGCCCGAGCGCGCGTTTCAGCCGGCCGCAGTTGACAACGGTCCGCCAGCCGGTTGTCGAGATGGCCTCGCTGGCCACCCGTCTGCTGATCACGGGACAGATCAAGGCGGCATCGAAATCATCGCCCCTGGACGAGCTTCTGCCGTTCGAGCTCATTCATCGCGCGTCGACCGCGCCGCCGCTCTCGCCCTGAGCCGCTGCCCGCCGGGCCGGACGTCAGCGTCCCGGGCGGGCGAAGGCGGTCAGGCGGGCCCGGGCCGCATGGACCGGATTGTCGGAAACAGCGGCCGCAGGCTCTGTACCACCGGTCCGGAAGGCGCCGACCCGGTTGAACAGGTCCGCCGCCTCGATCCGCAGGGTCCGGGTCGACTCGGTCGACTGGTGGACCATGGCCGCATTGCGCTGGGTGACCTGATCGAGCTGGTTCACCGCCGTATTGACCTGGCTGAGCGCCACGGCCTGTTCATTGGCGGAGGCCGCGATCTCGTTGATCAGCCCGTCGATACCGCCCACCTTGTTGACAATGCCGCGCAGGGCGGCCCCGGTCTGGCCGACAAGCTCGACGCCTTCCCCGACCTGACGGCTGGACTCGGCGATCAGCGTCTTGATCTCCCGGGCAGCGTCGGCGGAGCGCTGGGCCAGGGCCCGGACTTCCTGGGCGACCACGGCAAAGCCCCGACCGGCATCGCCAGCCCGGGCGGCCTCGACCCCGGCGTTCAGGGCCAGGAGGTTGGTCTGGAAGGCGATCTCGTCGATCACGCCGAGAATTTGCGATACGCGATGCGACGAACTCTCGATCTTGGTCATGGCCTCGGCGGCCCGGGTGACCACGGTCCCCGAACGCTCGGCTTCCGCGCTGACCTCGCCGACCATGGCCGAAACCTCGCGCGCGCTCTGGGCCGTCTTGCTGACCGTCGTGGTCAGCTGGTCCACGGCGGCGGCGGTCTGCTCCAGGGTCGCGGCCTGCTGCTCGGTCCGCTGGGCCAGGTCATCGGCGTTGCGGGCGATGTCGTCAGCACCGGACCGGATCCCGGACGAGGCGCGCTCAACCGCGTTCATCGCCTCGGCCAGGGCCATGGCCGCCTGGTCAAAATCAACCTTCAGGGAGGCAAATTCCGGCGACAGGCCCTCTTCGACCCGGGCCGAGAGATCCCCGGCGGCCAGGCGCGACAGGGCCTCGCCCACCGCGCGGACCGCTGCGGCCTGATTACGGGCGGCGGTATCGCGCTCGGCTTCGAGGGCCGCCCGCTGTTCGTCCTGCACGGTGATGTAGGTGGAAATGGCCAGTTCCATGTCGAGGAAGACGGCCTTGTTGAGCGCCACCAGGCCATCGGCAAGGTCGGCGTCGGACTTGGCTGATGCGAAGAGCGCCTTGGCCCGCTTGGTGATCACGGCCCGGATCAGGTCTTCGACAATGACCGAGTAGCCGCCGATATACCATTGCGGCTCAAGGCCCGCATCGACATGGGCCCGCCCGATCCGCTCGACATCCCGCACATAGTCAGGGCCATAGTCGGCGCTGACCAGTCGCCGCCAGTGGCCGGCCTGGGCCCGCTCGGCACCCGAGATATGGCCTTCGTCCCGGAACTTGCTCCGGATCTCCGGGAAGGACCGAACCTGCCCGTAGAACTTGGACAGCGCCGTACCGATTTCCGCATCGATCAGAGGCTTGAGAGCTCGCAGCGCCGCGCGATCCCGCTGGTCGAACTGCATGAAGGCCATGCGACGGTCAAGCTTGGGACTGGCGTTCACGCGATCGTCTCCGACTCGGCAGGGAAGTAGCGTGTTAAGACGTGCCCTGAATTTGTTAACCATGTTTGAAGTTGCGGTCGCTTTGGGCGGACGTTTCGCCGCAGCAGGCGTTTAAGTGCTCCGCAGGCAACCGCGATGGCCGCCCCGGTGCACGCCGCACGCGATCCCCTGTGGCGCGAAACTCTCGGGCGGACTATTCAAAAGGTTCGGCAACAAGCTACGCCTTGACGCGTTTGTGACGAGCACCGGCGTTTTCCTGTTGTGCGTTGCACGAGAAGGACCAGTTTCTGTTCATGGCCACGCCCGCCGACTTTCAGCTGGACGAGACCGGTGGCCAGGTTCTGGCCCACCTCTCCGGCGACTGGACGGCACGAGGCCTGGCCGACGCCGGCGAACGCCTGGGCCAGGCCCTAGAGGCGCACGGTACGATCGGTCTGGATCTGAGCGGCATCACCCGCTGCGACACGGCCGGAGCCTTTGCCATCCTGCGTGCCGCCGACGGACGCATGACGCCGGGCCAGATCACGGCCCGCCCCGAAACCCTTCGCCTGCTCGAACTGGTCGCCGCCGCAATCCAGGTCGAGCCCGAGGTGGCCAAACGCCCGCACGGCGTGGTGGCTCTGCTGGAGCGGATCGGGCGCGGCGTCGATGATCTGTTCCACAACGGCTACGGCACCCTGGTCTTTCTCGGCCACCTGCTGACGGCCGTCGGACGCAGCATCGCCGATCCACGGCGCATTCGCTGGGCCCCCATCGTCTCGCTGTCGGAGCGGGCCGGCCTCGACGCCATGCCGATCGTGGCGACCACGACCTTCTTCATCGGTGCCGTCGTGGCCCTTCTGGGGGCCAACATGCTCGTCGAGTTCGGGGCCCAGGTCTATTCGGTGGAACTGATCGGCATTTCGGTGCTGCGCGAATTCAATATCCTGATCACCGCCATCCTGCTGGCCGGCCGCTCCGCCTCGAGTTTCGCGGCCGAGATCGGTTCGATGAAGATGAACCAGGAAATCGACGCCATGCAGGTGATGGGGGTCGACCCCTATGAGGCCCTGGTTCTGCCGCGGTTCGCCGCCCTGCTGCTGACCATTCCGCTCCTGACCTTCATCGCCTCCCTGGCCGGTCTGGCCGGCGGCATGCTGGTGGTCTGGGCCGTGCTGGACCTCTCGCCGAGCTTCTTCCTGCAGCGTATCGTCGAGTATGTCGGCGTGACCCACTTCTGGATCGGCCTGTCCAAGGCCCCGGTCATGGCCATGGTGATCGCCGCCATCGGCTGCCGCCAGGGCATGGAAGTCGGCAACGATGTGGAGTCGCTTGGGCGCCGGGTAACGGCGGCGGTGGTACACGCCATTTTCGCCATCATCCTGATCGATGCGATCTTCGCCCTGGTCTATATGGAGCTGGACATCTGATGCCGCCCGCCGGGACTACGGCGCCGCAGGCGGTGCCCGATGACAGTGCTCCGCCGATCGAGATCGACAGCCTCGTCTCGCGCTTCGGCGACAATGTGATCCATGATGGCCTGAGCCTGACGGTCGAGCGCGGCGAGGTCCTGGGTGTTGTCGGCGGCTCCGGCTCGGGCAAGTCGGTGCTGCTCAACACCATTATCGGCCTCAAGACCCCCGACGAAGGCACGGTCAAGCTGTTTGGCCATGACATGCGGATCGCGGACCGGCGGCGCTGGAGCGCGGTCGAGCGCCGCTGGGGCGTGTTGTTCCAGCAGGGCGCGCTGTTCTCGAACCTGACGGTGCGTGAAAACGTGGCGGCCCCGCTGATCGAGCACACGCGACTGCCCAAACGCGAAATCCAGGAACTGGCCGAGCTGAAAATCGCCCTGTCCGGCCTTCCGCCGCGCGCGGCTGACCTGAAGCCGGCGGAGCTGTCGGGCGGCATGCGCAAACGTGCCGGCCTGGCGCGGGCCCTGGCCCTGGACCCCGAACTTCTCTTCCTGGAAGAGCCGACCGCCGGCCTCGACCCGATCGGCGCTGCGGCATTCGACACGCTGATCAAGGACCTTTCCGACAGCCTGGACCTTACGGTGTTCATGATTACCCACGACCTCGACAGCCTCTATGCGATCACCGATCGCGTGGCGGTGATCGCCGACAAGACGGTGGTGGCCATCGCGCCGGTCCGTGAGCTGGAAAGCTCGGACCATCCTTGGATCAAGGAATACTTCCTGGGCCCGCGCGGTCGCGCGGCGGCCGGCAGAACGACGACGACGGCGAGGACCCTCTGATGGAAAGAAACGCCAACTACGCCCTGGTCGGTGCAGTTACCCTGTTCCTGTTCATGGGCCTGATCATCTTCGTCGTCTGGCTGGCCAAGCTCAGCTTCAACCAGGACTACGACGTCTATGATGTGCTTTTCGTCGGCCCCGTGCGCGGGCTGTCAGACGGCGGCGAAGTGCATTTCAACGGGATCAAGGTCGGCGAGGTCACCAAGATCGAGCTCGACAAGAGCAATCCCAACCGGGTTGTGGCCCAGATCCGGGTGACGTCAGACGTCCCGATCAAGACCGACAGCTTCGCCACCCTGGAGCCGCAGGGCATCACCGGCGTCAACTATGTGCAGATCGCCGCCGGCTCGCCCGAGAAGCCTTGGCTCAAGGAAACCGTGAAGGGCGGCAAGACGCCGGTGATCCTCAGCCAGCGCAGCGCCCTGTCCGACCTGCTCGAGGGTGGCGGCACCGTCCTGACCCGCACGATCGAGGCCCTCGACCGGGTCAATCGCGTGCTGTCCGACGACAATGTCAAAACCTTCAGTGCCGCCCTCGACGACCTGCAGGCGGTCACCGCCGAGGCCCGCGAGCGCAAGGCGATCATCGCCGACGCCCAGAAGGCCCTGCAGTCCATCGACGAAACGGCCCAGTCGATCACGGAACTGTCCAAGTCGACCACCTATGTGGTCAACACCGACGGCAAGCGCTCGCTCGGTGAACTGGCCGACGCGGCCGCGGAACTCAAGGCCGCGGCCAAGGACGCCCGGGGCATGATCGCGCGACTGGACGCTCCGACGTCCGAGTTCGCCACGACCGGCCTGCCCCAGCTGTCGGCCGCTATCGGCACCCTGCAATCGGCCGCCGCGTCCCTGGACCGTCTGGTGGGCGAAGTGGAACAAAATCCGCGCGGCGTGGTGGCCAAGTCGCCCGCCAAGGAACTGGAGGTCAAGCCGTGAACCCCATCCGCTCCCGCTTTGGCCGATTGGCCTCCGTCATCGCCCTCACGGTGTCCCTGGGCGGCTGCATCACGGTCTTTCCCAAGGTCGAGCCTGCCGGACTCTACCGGTTCGGCACCACGGCCGCCCCGGTCGACAAGGGCCCTGCAGAGAAGCGGGTCGGAGTCTTCAAGACGCCGACGACCTTCACCCGGGCTTCGGCCAGCGACGCCATCCTGACCATGACCCAGGGCCAGGCCGCCTACATCGCCGGGGCGCGCTGGGTGGCCCCGGCCAGTGTGCTGTTCGAGGAAGCCGTCTGGCGCGCCTTCGACGCCGATCCCGGCCTGGCACGGCTTATCGGTCGGGGCGAGGTCGCCAAGCCCGACCTGATCCTGCGCCTCGACGTACAGGCGTTCGAAACCGACTATGCTGACGGACCCAAGGCTGCGCCCGAGGTTCTGATCCAGGTCCGCGCGACCCTGAACCGGAGCCAGGACCGCAGCCTGCTCGGTGAAAAGCTGTTCGAGACCCGGGTCAAGGCGTCGAGCAATCGGGTCTCGTCCATCGTCACGGCCTATGACTCCGCCACGACGACGATCCTGGCCGACCTCGCCGCCTGGACCAGCAAGAACGCGGAGACCGCGCCGCGCTAAAGGGCCGAAAGCGGCTCGATGACGTCGCCGTAGCCCGCCTCGGGCTGGATGCGCAGGCCCTGGCCCTCAACCCAGGGCTCAACCGTCACCAGCGGACGTTGCCTGGCCCGGGCGATGGCATCGGCCGGGTTCTGGCTTTCGGCCAGCAGTTGCAGGTTCATGCGGGTGGGAAAGATCACTTTCCGCGCGCCGGCCGCCGCCAGGTCCAGCGCCTGTCCGGGCGCAATCCACTCGGCATCGACCGCCTCATGGCCATCGCAGATGGCCTGCTGGGCTCCCGGCGCGTGGGCCGCATAGAACCAGGTGTCAAAGCGCTTGGGCATCATGCGCGGCGTGATCCAGCGGGCGAAGATCGTCAGGGCCGCCAGATCCAGCTTCAGGCCCAGATCGGCGATCACCTCCATAAAGGAAACCCGGTCCTCGGCGACGGCCGCGCGGACCTCGACCGCCGCCTCGCCGGCATAGAACTCGCCGTCAGGCCGGCGGGCGAGCAGCACACCAGCCTCCTCATAGGCCTCGCGGATCGCCGCAATGCGCAGGGCTGCGCCGTCCTCGCCGACAGCGTCCCAGCCGGTCGCCATGTCCCGCCAGCGCGGATCCTCGTCCCCGCCGTGGCTTTTGCCACCGGGAAACACCAGCGCTCCGGCCGCAAAGTCGATCTGATGGTGCCGCTTGACCATGAGAACCTCGAACGCGGGCGCGTCTCGAAGAAGCAGTACGGTCGCTGCGGGGAGGATCCTGCCGGTTGAAATCTCTGCCATACCGACAGATTGGCGCGGTTGACGTCACTTGCCCAGCCCGGATTCGAACAACTGTTCAAAAGCCCGGAATAAAGTGGCACCTAGCCTGTCGCGGAAAGCCCGGTGGCGGCCAGACGGTCCATTCGCTCCAGCAGGTAGTCCGAGTCCTCGCGCGAGATCGTCTGGCTGGCGGTCAGGAAGCGCTGGATCATGTGCTCCTGGAAGCGACCCTGGTCATGGCTGCGGCCGTCAAACTCGGTCACATGGAAGGCATCGACCCCGGCCCGGAAGGCCGGATACAGCCGTGACGGCAGCCCGGCCCGTTCGCAGACCGCCTTCAGGCCCAGTTGACCGGCGTCGTGGATCATCAGCCAGGTGCGGTGATGCGGCACACCCGCCAGTTCGGCGAGGCCCCATTCGAAGAAGGTCATGTGCCCGTGGGCCAGGGCCCGCAACAGCAGGGACGGTGTCAGGCGGCCCGCCCCGTTGAGATGGGCGACGAGCGCCTTGGGATCCGCCGTGCGCCCGGCCTGGTCGACCAGATCGATCGTGGCGCGCTCGGTCACGCTGGTCATCAGGTCCATGACCCGTTCCGGCGACAGGGCATGATGGCTGACGATGTGATCGCGCAGCTGCTCGCCGACCATGTCGATCAGGCGCTCCGTGACCGCCAGCGGCAGGGCCGCACGATAGGCCACGGCCTGCAGCACCTGTTCGGACTGCGAGAACCGGTCGAGGGCCTTCTGCAGCGCCACTTCGGAGAAGCGCGCATTGTCATTGGCGCAGACGGTGGCGACCACATGCTCCGACCCCTGCTCGACCAGGGCAGTCGTCACCTTGGCCGACAGGCGGGGGCGCTGGGCCACGGCCATCTGCCGGACTTCGCCGCCCATCCGGACGATCTCGGCCAGATCGCTGTCGCTGAAAACCGGCGAAAAGCTGATGATCGGCAGGGAAACGCTTTCCACATCCCGCGCGAGGCGGTTGGCGACGTCGGGCGGCAGGCTGGTCGACTGCTTGAGGGTGACCGCCATGGCGCGCCGCACCAGCTCGGCGGCATCCGACGCCATGACCCGCAGGATATCATGGGCGATCTGACGCTCGTCATCGGCCATTTCGGCGCGGTCGATCGTCCGGCACAGCTTGTGAGCCGCCAGGGCTCGCTCGTCGGCCGTCGCGCCCTTCACGAGCATGCGGATGTCGTTTTCAGTCAGGGCAGCGCGGGTGGTGGCCATGGTGTCGCCAAGCCGGAGGAGAGCGAGTCGAATCGATAATCGCCCGTTAGGCTTAATGATCCTTTTAACGGCAAAGCTGTGGATTAAGGATCCTGCGTAACCGGCCGCAAACCACAAAGCCCTAGGATCAAGCTCCATCGACCAAGGAACTGATCCGTGTCCGCCGAGCGCCGCCCTCAAGACGACCCGACGCGGGATGCGGACCTGGCTATGGCGCTCGACGCCCAGTCGTCCCTAACCCCTTATGCCCTTGGGGTTTTTGCAGTCAGTCTGCCGATTTTCGCCTGGGTCGCCTCCTTTGCCGACACCGCCCTGTGGCTGGTCGCCAGCCTGCTGGTTTTCGCCATCAACTGGGGCGCGTTTTACGGCGCGATCAGCTGGCTGCGCGGCGAAGCGTCGCAAGATCTCAAGGTCCGGGCCCGGGTCCAGTTAATCGGCGGTCTGCTGTGGGCTGTATCGGTGGCCCAGATGGCCGCCTTCGCCTACGGGGCCGGCGCGGTCCGGGAGACCCTTCTGCTGCTCTGCGCAGCGGCGGCGGTGATGTGCATCTTCTTCTCCGCCACCTCCATGCCCGCCCTGCTGATCACGACGCCGATCGCCGCGATCGGCCCCCTGATGGCGCTTTTTTCCCGGCCGGAGACCCGCCATGCCGGTGTCATGGCCTGGGGCGCGATCGCCCTGGCCCTGGCCCTGGCCCTGGTGCTGAACCGCATGCTGCGCCGCCAGAACGCCCTGGCCAGCGCCCATGCCCGTCTGATCGAGGAGCGCCTCGCGGTCCTGGTCGAGGCCGAGCGGACCGCGCAGTCCAAGTCGGACATCGTCGCGACCCTGAGCCATGAAATCCGCAACGGCCTCTCCGGCGTCACCCATGTGCTGGCCGCTGCCGCCGGAAAGGGTGGCCGGGCCGCCCCGTCCCGCGAGCAGCTGAACGCCGCCCTGGACGCCGCCCAGGACCTGATCGCTGTCCTGAACGCCACGCTCGATTCCGAGACCGCCGAGTCCGGCCGGCTTTCGGTCGAGGCCGTGCCCTTTGACCCGGTCCGTCTGTTGCGCGACCTCGCGGTCCTCGACCGCCCCCATGCCCTGATCAAGGGACTGGAGCTGGCCGTACACGTCGACCCGCAACTGGAAGGGCGCGCCTTCGGTGCCGTCCCGGCCGATGCCATGCGGACCCGCCAGGTCATCGCCAACCTGCTCGGCAATGCGGTCAAGTACACGCTTCGCGGCCGGATCGAGGTCCGGATCGAGCGCCGGGGCGACCAGGTGGCGATTGAGGTCGCCGATACGGGCCCGGGCCTGACCGCCGAGGAAATCGAGGCGGCCTTCGAGCCCTTCAAGCGGATCGAGCGGACCGGAGCCGGCGTCAATGGCGCGGGCCTGGGCCTGTCCCTGTCGCGCCAGCTGGCCCATCTGATGGGCGGGACCCTCGAGGCGCGCAGCGCGGTCGGGGTCGGCAGCTGCTTTACCCTGGTCCTGCCGTTCGATGATGCCATGCCCTGTCACATCGACCAGGGCGACGATGCCCTGTCGGCGGCAGAGCCGCCCGGCACACCCAGGTCCCTGCGGGTTCTGATCGCCGAGGACGACGCCCTGCACGCGGCCATGCTGCGGGCCATCCTCGAGCAGCTGGGCCATCAGGTGGTCCATGCCCAGAACGGCCGCCGGGCCGCCGACCTGGCCCGTATCGCCGAGTTCGACCTGCTGATGCTGGATGGCCATATGCCGGTCCTGGACGGGCCGGAAGCTGCCGCTGCCGTCCGCGCACTGGAAGGCCCCAACCGCGACCTGCCGATCATCGCCGTGATCGATGGCGACGCCGACGAGGCCAGGGCCTGTGTCGAGGCCGGGGCCGACATCGTGCTGCGCAAACCCGTATCCGTCGCGGCCGTGGCCCGGGCCGTCGCGGATGCTGCCGCGCTGGATCGTCGGACTGCAGCAGGGCGGGCTGCCGCCTGACACGACCTGCCGCTGGGTAAGTCTTCCCTACCGCCCCGCCCTCGCCCACACTCGCCGCAACGAGAACAAGAATGCGGGAGGATGCGATGCTGGAAGGTCTCCGGGTCGTCGAACTGGCCACCTATATCGCTGCGCCGGGTGCGGCCGGCATCATGGCGGACTGGGGTGCCGACGTGATCAAGGTGGAGTCGCCCGAGGGCGACCCCATGCGCCGCTTCTTCGACACCATCGCCTCGCAGCAGGACGCCAATCCCGTCTTTGAGCTCGATAACCGCGGCAAGCGGGGCGTGGTCCTCGAGATCCGCTCTGCAGAGGGCCAGGAGGCCATGAAGGCGCTCGTGGCGACCGCCGATATCTTCCTGACCAATGTCCGCCCCGGAGCCCTTCTGAGGGCGGGTCTGGACCATGAAACCCTGCGCCGTCTCAATCCACGCCTGATCTATTGCAGCCTGACCGGCTATGGCCTGCAGGGGCCGGACCTCGACAAGGCCGGCATGGATGTGGCGGCCTTCTGGTCGCGGGCCGGAGTTGGGTCGATCACGGCCCCCAAGGGAGCCGAGCCCTTTCCGATCCGCACGGGCATGGGCGACCATGTCACCTCGCTGGCGACCGTGTCGGCCATTCTGGCGGCGGTCTATGAGCGGCAGGCGAGCGGGGTCGGACGGCTGGTCGAGACCTCCCTGCTGCGCAGCGGCGTCTATGCCATCGGTTCGGAAATGGCCATTCAGCTGCGGTTCGGCAAACTGGCCTCCACCCGGGGACGGCGCGAGACGGTCCAGCCCCTGGCCAACTTCTTCAAGACCCGCGACGGACGCTGGATCTGCCTCCTGCCCCGCCAGGGGGCGACAGACTGGAGCCGGATCGCGGCTGCGGCCGGGCGGCCGGACCTGGTCGACGACCCCCGCTTCATCTCCTCCAAGGCCCGCCGCGAGAACACCGCCGAGCTCGTGGACATCCTCGACGAGGCCTTCTGGGCCATGGACTACACCGAGGTCGAGGCCGCCCTGGATGCCGGGGACCTGACCTGGGCCCCCTACCAGACCCCGCGCGAGCTGATCGACGACCCCCAGGCCGAAGCGGCCGGCTGCTTTGTCGAGACGCCGGACGGCCTGGGCGGCACCTTCCGGGCCCCGGCGGGGCCGGCCCGGTTTCCGGGCGCTCAGGACGGACCTCGCGGCCCTGCGCCCCGGCTCGGGGCCGATACGGCGGCGGTCTTCCAGGAGCTGGGCTGGAGCGAGGACCGCATCGCGGCGCTCACCCGGACGGTTAGCGGTTGATCTTGCCGTCGCGGGCGTCGGCGAGCATGCGCAGCATCTCGCTGGAGAACATCGAGCTGGCCAGGCGCTGACCCGCCCCGGCCTTGTCCGATCCGCCGCCGAACGGACTGTCGACATCCTGCGAGCCACGCAGGATCAGGTCCACCATCGCCTCCTGCTGGCGGATGCGCTCCAGCCGCCGGCCGGTGGCATACTGCACGAACCCCTGGTCGTCAGGCTCGGCGCGGGGGGCTTCGACCGGACGCGTCGCATTGCTGTTGCGGGTCAGGTTGGCATAGACCTCACCGACGGTCGCAGCGCGGCCATCGCGATAGAAGATCGAGCGGTTGGCCTGGGCGGCATCGGGAAACAGGGCCGCCGCACTGGCCCCTGGCGTCGTGCGGACCGCCTCGATCAGCCGGGCCGAGCCCTGTGGCCCGAGGAAGTGGGCGGCATAGAGCTCGCCCGCTGTGGGCGTCCGCCCCGTTCTGCCCCGCAGATAGGAGGCATGGTCCTAAGCCAGCTCGCCGGCCATCAGTGAGGCGGCATGAGGATCCATCTTCAGCCCGAGCACTGCCTTGCGGGCCTCATCGCCGTTCACGCGGAAGCGGCCGTCTGGGCCCTGGCTGATCAGATCGGCATAGCGGGCATAGCCGTATTTGGCCCCGTGCTTCTTCAGCGTGCCGAGCCAGGTCTGGTCCACGAACTGGAACAGGCCGGATGCCGAGGAGGTTCGGGCCTTGGCGGCGGGATTATAGCCGCTCTCCCGCTTGGCGGTGCCCATCAGGAATGAGAAGTCCACGCCCGTCGCGCTGGACGCGCGCTGGATCGCCGATTCGACGACGCTGCGGATGGATTGGACGGCCATGGGTCATGGGTGAACGATCATGGTTAACCGGCTCTTAACCACGTTCGCGCGGGCGCTTCAAAGGACGACGTGACGCAGGTCAAGCTAGTCAAAATTACAGACGTACACATTATCGCTGTTAATTTACGATTGTAGATTTACAGCCGGCCACCTTCGTGATGTCCTGACTTTACAGTCGTAATTATCACTAGGGAGACCGCCATGACCGCCGCCGTCGACACCCTTTCCGGCGTTCGCATTCCCGGCCTCGATGCCGGTCCGCGCAAGGCCCCTCGCGCCCTGATGGTCGGGATCAGCGTCTCGGCCGCCGCCCATATCGGCCTCTTCGCCTACCTCGCCTATCAGAAGTACGTCATGCCCATTGAGATCGACGACGGCCCAACCGTCATCTCGCTGCTGCCCAACTACAAGCCGCCGAAGCCGCCGCCCCCGACGACCGATCAACCGCCGCCCCCCAAGGCCTCCAATCCCATCCGGATCCACGAGACCCTGCCGACGCCGCAGACGCCGGAGGAGACCTCTCCGTTCGAGGCAAAACCGGTCGACGGCCCGTCGGTCCCGGATCAGCCCGTGACGGTCAATACCGGTCCGCCCAGCCCGCCCCAGCCGGAGGCTCAGCCGACCCGCAAGGTGATCACCCGGGCCAACTGGCTGAAGCGGCCTTCAGCCGCAGATGTGGATCGTTACTATCCGGATGGGGCGATCCGGCGTGGCATCTCCGGCAGCGCCACCCTGGAATGCGCGGTGACGGCCAACGGCTCGGTCCGCAACTGCATGGTGCTGTCGGAAACCCCGTCCAGCGAGGGGTTCGGCAATGCGGCCCTGAAGCTGTCGCGCTTCTTCCGCATGAGCCCGCAGATGGAAGACGGCCAGGCCGTTGACGGGGCCTCGGTCCGGATCCCGATCCGCTTCAGCGCCGGGGCGTAAGATCGGCGGTCTGAAAGGGTGCGTCGCTTGCCCCCACCTGACCTGCTGCGCAGGTCGTCCGCCCCCAGTGGGGGCGGATGATCTCGTCTTCCCCCTCAGGGGGGAGGAGGATGCGCAGCATCCGGAGGGGGCAAGTCCGCCTCAGTAGCTCTTGGGCAGGCCCAGAACCCGTTCGGCGATGAAGTTCAGGATCATCTCGCGACTGACCGGCGCGATCCGGGCGATCATCGCCTCGCGGAAATAACGCTCGACGTCATATTCCTTGGCATAGCCCATGCCGCCGTGCGCCAGAACCGAGGTCTCGCAGGCCGAGAAGCCGGCTTCAGCCCCCAGGTACTTGGCGGCATTGGCCTCAGCCCCGCAGTCCTTGCCCATGTCGTAGAGAGCGGCCGCCTTGAAGGCCATCAGATTGGCTGCTTCCAGCTCGGCCCAGGCCTTGGCCAGCGGATGCTGAATCCCCTGGTTCTGGCCGATCGGCCGGCCGAACACGACCCGCTCCTTGGCATAGGTGACAGCCTTCGACAGGGCGACGCGCCCCAGCCCCACGGCCTCGGCCGCGAACAGCACGCGCTCGGGGTTCAGACCATGCAGGAGATAGGCAAAACCCTTGCCCTCCTCACCGACCAGGTCCTCCTGCGGCACGAACAGGTCCTCGATGAAGAGCATGTTACACTCGACGGCCTTTCGGCCCATCTTCGGGATCGGCTTGGCCTCGATCTTCTCGCGGTCGGTATAGAACAGCGACAGGCCCTGGGTCGGCTTGGCGCACTGATCCTTGGGCGTCGTGCGGGCAATGATCAGGATCTTGTTGGCGCGCTGGGCGCTGGTCGTCCAGATCTTGCGGCCGTTCAGCCGGTAGCCGCCGTCGACCTTCTCGGCCCGGGTTTCCAGGCTGGACGTATCCAGGCCCGAATTGGGCTCGGTGACGGCAAAGCACATCTTGTCCTCGCCCGAAATCAGGCGCGGCAGGTGGCGGGCGCGCTGTTCATCGGTGCCGAACTTGACGATCGGCATGGGCCCGAAAATGTTCAGGTGGATGGCCGAGGCCCCCGAGAAGCCGGCCCCGCTCTCGGCCACGGCCTGCATCATGATCGTGGCTTCGGTCAGGCCGAGGCCTGCGCCCCCGACGCTTTCGGGCATGGCCACACCCAGCCAGCCGCCGGCGGC
>Ga0187844_10000934_pt1 | contig 22740 bp, 19 predicted proteins | sample SpaLakP09_SKY_50_FD_134517 | JGI IMG/M metagenome (GOLD analysis project Ga0187844, IMG submission 134517) | Oligotrophic lake water microbial communities from Sparkling Lake, Wisconsin, USA - SP09_SKY_50 | ecosystem: Environmental > Aquatic > Freshwater > Lake | place: USA: Sparkling Lake...
CGCGTTCGAAGGCGTGGCTGGCGGCGTCGTTGCGGTAGTGCAGCAGGGCGGCGACAGCGTTGTCGACCACCTTGACGATGATGTCCTGCGGCTTGTCGTCCTCGTCCACCGCGCGGTGGACGAAGGGCACGCCCTCGTTGACGCTGCCGGCCAGCTTCAGCTTGAAGTCAGCCAGGCCGTCGTAGCCGACGCTTCGGCAGAAGCGCACCACGGTCGGCTTGGAGACGTGCGAGCGGTCGGCCAGCTCGCTGACCGGCAGGCTGGCAAAGCTGCGTGCGTCCAGCAGCAGCAGCTTGGCGACACGCTGCTCGGCCGGCGGCAATGCCGGCAGCGCCGCTTTGACCCGTTCGAGGATGCTCATGTCCGCTCCCCGCTCAACGGGTACGTTGCGCGGCCCTCCGAGAGGGCGCGGCCTTGCTTGGGGCGGCCCGGCGCGGCGGCCTTCATTGCTCTTCCGCCCAGTGGAAGCCGTCACGCGCGACCAGCGCGCTGGCGGCCGCCGGGCCCCAGGAACCGCAGGAATAGGGGCGCGGGCCGCTGGTGTCGGCGGCCCAGGCGTCCAGGATGGGCTCGACCCAGCGCCAGGCCTGCTCCTGCTCGTCGCTGCGCACGAACAGGTTCAGGCGGCCGGCAATGGCGTCCAGCAGCAGGCGCTCGTAGGCGCCGACGCGCTGGGTGGCGAAGGCCTTGTCGAAGTCCAGGTCCAGGGACACCGGCGTCAGCTGCTCGCCGTGGCCCGTGCCCTTGTGCGCCAGCAGTTGCAGCTCCAGGCCGTCCTCGGGCTGCAGCTTGATGACCAGGCGGTTGGGCTGGCTGCCGCCGGGGAAGATCTTGTGCGGCACCTGGCGGAAGTTGACGACGATCTGCGCGTCGCGCTCGGCCAGGCGCTTGCCGGTGCGCAGGTAGAAGGGCACGCCGGCCCAGCGCCAGTTGTTGACCTCGGTGCGCAGGGCCACGAAGGTTTCGCACTGGCTGTCCGCCGGCACCTTGACCTCTTCCAGATAGCCCGGTACGGCCTTGCCCTCCATGCTGCCGGCGCGGTACTGGCCGCGCACGACGTCGCGGGCGACGCTTTCGCTGGTGAAGGGCTTGAGCGAGCGCAGCACCTTGAGCTTCTCGTCGCGGATGGCGTCCGCGTCGTTGCTGGAGGGCGGCTCCATGGCGATCATCGTCAGCAGCTGCAGCGCGTGGTTCTGGATCATGTCGCGCAGGGCGCCGGTGCCGTCGTAGAAGGCGCCGCGCGTGCCCACGCCCAGGCGTTCGGCCAGCGTGATCTGGATGTTGGCGATGCTCTCCCGGCGCCACAGCGGCTCGAACAGCGCATTGCCAAAACGCAGCGCCATCAGGTTCTGCACCGACGGCTTGCCGAGGTAGTGATCGATGCGGAAGGCCTGGCTTTCGGCGAACACACTGCGCACCGCACGGTTGATCTCCTGCGCGCTGGCCAAGTCGTGGCCCAGGGGCTTCTCCAACACCACGCGCACCTTGCCATGGTTCAGGCCGACGGCGCCGAGCTGCTGGCAGATGCCGGTGAACAGATGCGGGCTGGTCGCCAGGTAGAGCACGACCGTGTCGGCATTGCGCGCGTCCAGCCAGTCCTTGAGCCCCTGGTAGTGCTCGGGCTGGGACAGGTCCATGCGGCGGTAGTGGATGAGCGCCGCGAACTTCTCGAACTCCTCGTCGGTGGGGCGCTTGGCGCCGTCCACTTCGCGGAAGCGCTCGTGCAGCCATTCGCGGTAGCGTTCGTCTGTCTGTTCGTCACGCGCCACGGCGAGAATCCGACCGCCCTCGGGCAGCTTGCCGTGCCGGAAGGCCTGGAAAAGCGCGGGCATCAGCTTGCGCCATGTCAGGTCGCCAGTACCGCCGAAAAACACGAGATCGAAGGACATTGCGGAGTCTCCAAGCCAGCTTCTCCCCATGGAGTGCTAGCCGTTGTGTAACTTAGTTTCGTGAAATACTATGCAGCAGTTTCTTCGCCGGGTCAATCCAATCGACCCGAATACAGGGATGCCATGAACCAACTCGACCAGCTCAAAGCCCTCACCACCGTCGTTGCCGACACCGGCAACTTCCTGCAGCTGGCGCAGTTTGCGCCGCGCGACGCGACGACCAATCCGTCGCTGATTTTGAAGGCCGTGCAGTCGCCTGACTACGCGCCGCTGCTGAAGGAAACCGTCGCCGCCCACCGCGAGAAGCCGCTGGACGAGATCGTCGATCACGTCCTTGTGCGCTTTGGCCTGGAGATCCTCAAGGTCGTGCCGGGCCGTGTGTCCACCGAGGTGGACGCGCGCCTGAGCTTCGACAAGGCCGCCAGCCTCTCGCGCGCCCGCCGCATCATCGGCCTCTACGAAGCCGCTGGCATCTCGCGCGAGCGCGTGTTGATCAAGCTGGCGTCGACCTGGGAAGGCATCCAGGCCGCCGCCGAGCTGGAGCGCGAAGGCATCCGCTGCAACCTGACGCTGCTGTTCGCCTTCGCCCAGGCCGTGGCCTGCGGCGAGGCCAAGGTGCAGCTGATCTCGCCCTTTGTCGGCCGCATCTACGACTGGTACAAGAAGTCGGCCGGCAGCAGCTGGGACGAGGCCGCGATGGCAGGTGCCAACGACCCGGGTGTCAAGTCCGTGGCGCAGATCTACGCCTACTTCAAGCAGCACGGCATCAAGACCGAAGTGATGGGCGCGAGCTTCCGCAACATCGGCCAGATCCAGGCGCTGGCAGGCTGCGACCTGTTGACCATCAGCCCCGACCTGCTGGCCCAACTGCAGGCGACGGAAGCCACGCTGGAACGTGCCCTAGACCCCGCCAAGGCCGCCGCAACGCCCGCCATCCACCTCGACGAAGCCGCCTTCCGCTTCGCGCTGAACGAGGACGCGATGGCCACCGAGAAGCTGGCCGAAGGCATTCGCCTGTTCGCCGTCGACGCGGGCAAGCTCGACAAGCTGATCCAGGAAGCCTGACCATGACCACGCGCTGCGACCTCTCGCCCGTCTGGGCCGAACTGCAGGCCCATTTCGACCAAGACGGCGCCGCGAGTGGTCGCGGCTTCGACATCCGCCAGGCCTTTGCGGCCGATGCGGGCCGCTTCGGCGCACTGTCGTTCGAGGCGCCCGAGGTCTTTGCCGACCTGTCCAAGAACCGCATCGACGCGGCCACGCTGGCCTTGTTGCTGAAGCTGGCCGGCGACTGTGGCCTTGAGGCGCGGCGCGACGCGCTGCTGCGCGGTGACCCGGTCAACCATACCGAGGGCCGCGCGGTGCTGCACACGGCGCTGCGCGCGCCAGCCGGCAGCGACGCGCCCTTCAACGCCGAAGTGCAGGCGTCGCTGGACGCCATGCTGGCCTTTGCCGAGAGCGTGCGTCGTGGCGAGCGTGGGGAGATCACCGACGTCGTGCACATCGGGATCGGCGGCAGCGATCTCGGCCCGGCCATGGTCGTGCAGGCGCTGCAGGCCTATGGCCGCCGCGACCTGAAGCTGCACTTTGTCTCCAACGTGGACGGGCACGACCTGGCCCCCGTGCTGGCCGGCCTGGACGCGAAGCACACGCTGTTCGTCATCGCCTCCAAGACCTTCACGACCCAGGAAACGCTGGCCAATGCGCAAGCCGCCAAGGCCTGGTTCCTTGCAGCGGGCGGCACGGACGTGGCGCGCCACTTCGTTGCCACCAGCAGCAACACGGCCGCCGCTGCCGCGTTCGGCATCGACACCGCCTTCGGCTTCTGGGACTGGGTCGGCGGCCGCTATTCGCTGTGGTCGGTCATCGGCCTGCCCATCGCCATCGCCGTCGGTGCCGACAACTTCCGCGAACTGCTGGCCGGCGCCCATGCGATGGACCAGCACTTCGCCACCACGCCGCTGGCGCAGAACCTGCCGGTGCTGCTGGGTCTGGTCGACATCTGGTACCGCAACTTCCACGGCTTCACCAGCCGCAGCGTCGCGCCCTACCACCAGGGCCTGCGCCGACTGCCTGCCTATCTGCAGCAGTTGGAGATGGAGAGCAACGGCAAGGGCGTGGACCTGGACGGCAATGCGCTGCAGATCGGCTCCTCGCCCGTCGTCTGGGGCGAGGCCGGCACCAACGGTCAGCATGCTTATTTCCAGATGCTGCACCAGGGCACGGACGTCATCCCGGTCGAGTTCATCGCCGTGAAGCGCCCCAACTTTGGCGTGACCGGCGAGCTGGCAGACAAGCTGGCCGACCAGCATCGCAAGCTGCTCGCCAACTGCTTGGCCCAGAGCCAGGCGCTGATGCAGGGCAAGACCGCCGCCGAGGCGCTGACCGAGAAGGCGCCCACAGCCTCCGCCACGCTGGACCGCGATGTCTTGTCCCGCCACCGCAGCTTCCCCGGCAACCGCCCGAGCACGACCCTCGTGCTGGACGCGCTGACGCCGCGCTCGCTCGGCGCGCTGATCGCCCTCTACGAGCACCGCGTCTTCGTCACCGGCGCGCTGTGGGGCATCAACAGCTTCGATCAGTGGGGCGTTGAGCTCGGCAAGGCGCTTTGCAACCAACTGCTACCGCGCCTGGACAGCGGCGATACCGCCGGCCTGGACGGCTCCACGGCCGGCCTGCTGACGCGACTGGTGGCCGCATGAAGATCGTCTTCGACTTCGGCGGCGTCGTCTTCCGCTGGCATCCGGCCAGCTTCCTGGCGCGCATCTGGCCGCAGCGCATCGAGACGCTGGAGCAGGGCGCCCAGGTGGCGGCGCAGTTCTTCCAGAACTATGGCGGCGACTGGGGCATGTTCGACCAAGGCCTGATCGGCGCCGATGAAGTGGTGTGCCGCATCTCCGCGCGCACCGGCTGGCCGCGCGGCGAGGTTGAGGCCGTCGTGCGCGCGGTGCCCGACGAACTCATGCCCATCCCGGCCACCGTCGTGCTGATTCGTGACCTGCGTGCAGCGGGGCACAGCCTGCACTTCCTGTCCAACATGCCCGAGCCCTTCGCGGACCACCTGAGCGCGACCTACCCGCTCACCGAGTGGTTCGAGTCGGGCCTGTTCTCGGGCCGGGTCAAGCAGATCAAGCCGGACGCCGAAATCTTCGGTTTGGCCGAGCGTCACTTCAACGCGGCGCCGCAGGACCTGCTCTTCATCGACGACCACCCGGTCAATGTCGAAGCGGCGCTTTCGCGCGACTGGCAGTCTTTCCTGTTCACCGATGCCGCGAGTGCGCGGCGCGAGCTGATCTCCAGGCGCCTGCTGAACGCCTGACGTTTCCGGTCAGTGAACGAGCGGCTCGCCGTCAGGCCCGTACTCATCGGGGTTCTGAGGCGGCGTCGCCGGCACGCGGAAGGATTCGCTGGCCCAGGCGCCCAGGTCGATCTGCCGGCAGCGCTCGCTGCAGAACGGCCGCCACTTGTTGCTGGGCGCGAACACGCTGTCGCCGCCGCACTGCGGGCAGCGCACGATGCGCTCACCTTGGGCGTTCGTTTTCATTGGCTATTCACTGGCAAAGCGCGAGCTCGAAGCTGCTGTCCTCGGGCGCCAGCTTGAGCCGCCCTTCCTCGTCCTGGCGCATCAGGCGGATGGAGATCATCAGCCTATGCCCCGAAATCTCGGGAATCAACCCGAGGCTGGGGTCGATGCGCATGCGCAGCAGCTGGTAAACGCGGCCGGCCGGCAAGCTCTGCTGGAACTGCCCGGCCGTGGCCGCGACCTTGTGCGGTGTGCCGGAGTCGCGCAACAGGCCCAGCAGCACCTGCAGGGCCTCGGCCATGGGCATCAACGTCTGCGCCCACCCCATCAAGTCCTTGCGGCGGCGCACAGGCAGCAGCTGCTGCCAGTGGTAGTAGGCCGGCAGGTCGAACTCGCAGGTGCCGCCGGGGATGCTGATGCGACTGCGGATGCTCATCAGCCAGTCATTGCCGTTCAGCGTAGCTCCGGTCTTGCCGGTCAGCGCGTTGAGCCGTTGGTAGGCACCGTCGATGCGCGCGACGACCTCGTCCAGCCGTGCGTCGTCCACGCCGGGGCTGCCGCGATAGGCATTGAACTGAGCCTTGTGCTTTTCGAGCTCCTTCAGCAGGTCACTCTTCAGGTCGGCACGCGAGGCGACGTCCAGGATCTCGAACAGCGTGACCAGCGCGAAATGATGGTCGAGCGCGGGGTCGCGCGCCATCAAGTTGCCGAGACGGTCGAACAGGTGTTCCAGGCGGAGCATCGTGCGGATGCTCTCGTTGAACGGGTACTCGTACAGGACCACGGCGGGGGGCTTCAGTCAGGGCGTGGCGATTGTTTCACAGCCCCAGCGCGCGGCCAGGCTCATGACCTCGTTTCTGAGCGTGTCCAGCGCAATGCCGTCGTTCAACAACACGGCATCGGCCGCTGCACGACGGGCCTTGCGCGTGGTCTGCGCTGCCAACGCGCCCTCGACGCGCTCGCGCGTCCAGCCCGGGCGCTGCAGCACGCGCTGCATCTGCGTCTCGGCCGAGCAGTCGACCACGAGCACCCGCGACACCCGCGCGCGCCAGCGGCCGGATTCCACCAGCAGTGGCACGTCGAAGACGACCAGGGCCGCGCGTGCCGCATCCGCCTGCGTCAGCGCCTCGGCGGTGATCAGCGGATGCAGGATGGCTTCGAGGCGGCGCTTGGCGGCAGCGTCGGAGAAGGCGAGGGCGCGCATGCGTTCGCGGTCCAGCGCGCCGTCGGGGCTCACGAAGTCGGCGCCGAATTCCTGCGCGATGGCCGGCATGGCCGCGCCACCCGCCAGCGTCAGCCCGCGCGATATGGCATCCGTGTCGACGATGGCGGCGCCCGCCTCGCGCAGGAAGCCGGCAACCGTGCTCTTGCCCGAGCCGATGCCGCCGGTCAGGCCTATCCTCACGAGACCCAGCCGAGCCAGCCCAGCACGGTCTCACGGCCCGCGAACAGCACGACGAGGCCGCCGCCGGCCAGGAAGGGGCCGAACGGCACGTAGCGGCCCTCGCGCAGGCTGGCCGTCAGCTTCATGAGCAGGCCGATGACGGCACCCACTGCCGACGCGCCCAGCACCACCGGCAGCAGCATCTGCCAGCCCAGCCAGGCGCCCAGCGCCGCCAGCAGCTTGAAGTCGCCCGGCGCCATGCCGATCTGACCGCGCAGCTTCTCGTAGAGCGAGGCGATCGTCCACAGCGACATATAGCCGGCCACCGCACCGATGACGGAGCTCTCCAGCGAGACGGGCGTCCAGCCCAGCAGCGCAGCCAGCAGCCCGGCCCAAAGCAGTGGCTGATTGATGACGTCGGGCAGCAGCGTCGTGTCCCAGTCGATCATTGCCAGCGCAATGAGTGCCGCGACAAAGCCGCACCAGAGCAGCGTCGTCGGTTGCGCGCCAAAGCGCCAGGACAGCGCCGCAAACGCCAGGCCCGTGACCAGTTCGATGAGCGGATAGCGCTTCGAGATGGGCGCCTTGCAGGCCGCGCACTTGCCGCCCAGGCGCAGCCAGCCGACGAGAGGCAGGTTCTCGTGCCAGCGCAACTGGTGGCCGCAATGGGGGCAGCGTGAGCGCGGTGCGGCGATGCTGAACGGCGGCAGCGCCTCGATCTTGGTGCCGAAGTCGTCGACGGCCTTGGCCAGCTTGTCGGCCTCGGGCTGCGGGATGCGGGCGACGCGCGCCATCGCGGCGGCTTCCGTCAATTGCGCGGCGGATTCATGCAACCACTGGCGCTCCAGCATCAGCGGCAGCCGATGGATGACCACGTTCAGGAAGCTGCCGATGCACAGGCCCAGCAGACCCAGCACCCAGGGCGAGAGCCAGATGGACCAGTCGATGGAGGAGAGGGGCATGGTGGTCAGCGGGTGAATGGATGCGGGCAGGAATCTACCCGCGTTTGGCGCCCCGGCCTCGCTGGCCTCAGACCACCGTGCCGATCTTGAAGATGGGCAGGTACATCGACACGACGATGCCGCCGATCAGCGTGCCCAGGATGACGATGATGAAGGGCTCCATCAGGCTGGACAAGGCCTTCACCGCCTCATCCACTTCGTCCTCATAGAACTCGGCTGCCTTGCCCAGCATGTGGTCCAGCGAGCCGGACTCCTCGCCGATGGAGGCAATCTGCAAGACCATGGTGGGGAAGATGCCGGTTGTCTGCATCGACGTGGTCAGCGCCGAGCCGGTGGAGACGTCGCGCTGGATCTGCTCGGTCGCCTCCGCAAACACGGCATTGCCGGCAGCGCCGCCGACGGAATCCAGCGCTTCGACCAGCGGCACGCCGGCAGCGAACATCGTCGACAGCGTGCGCGTCCAGCGCGCGACGGCCGACTTGAACAGCAGGTCGCCGAACACGGGAATCTTGAGCAGGATGCGGTCCATCCGCTTTTGCATCGTCACCGAGCGCTTCCAGCTCTGGAAGAAGAAATACAGGCCGCCGCCAATGCTGCCGAAGATGGCCCACCAGTAGCTGACGAAGAACTCCGACATCGCGATGACGATCAGCGTGGGTGCGGGCAGGTCGGCGCCGAAGGAAGTGAACACGTCCTTGAAGGCCGGAATGACGAAGATCATGATGACCGCGACCACGATGAACGCGACCACCAGCACGGCGATGGGGTAGGTCAGCGCCGACTTGATCTTGTTCTTGATCGCGACCGTCTTCTCCTGGTAGATGGCCAAGCGGTCCAGCAAGGCCTCCAGGATGCCGCCCGTCTCGCCCGCCTCGACCAGGTTGCAGTAGAGCGCGTCGAAATACATCGGGTGCTTGCGGAAGGACGACGACAGGCTGGTGCCGGTTTCGACGTCCTGGCGGATGTCGTTGAGCAGCCGCGTCAGGCGCGGATTCGTGGCGCCACGGGCGACGATCTCGAAGGCCTGCAGCAGCGGCACGCCGGCCCGCATCATGGTGGCGAGCTGGCGTGTGAAGACGGCGATGTCCTTCTGCTTGATGGCGGAGCCACCGCTGACGCGGCGCTTCTTGACCTTGTTGACGAGGATGCCCTGGCGACGCAGCGTCGCGCTGACCATGGCTTCACCGCCGGCACGCAACTCGCCCTTGACGATCTTGCCGTTGCGGTCCTTGCCCTCCCACTCGAAGACGAACTCCTTGACGCCTTTTGCTGCAGCGGTGGCAGTGGCCATGCGCTCTCCCTTGCGACTTATTCGTTGGTGGCGGACAGGACTTCTTCCAGCGTCGTGATGCCGCCTCGGACCTTGACCAGGCCCGACTGACGCAGGTCACGCACGCCTTCCTTCTTGGCCTGCTCGGCGATGTCCATCGCCGTTCCCTGGGCCAGGATGATGCGCTGGATTGGCTCGGTGATGGGCATGACTTGGTAAAGCCCGAGCCGGCCGCGGTAACCGTTTGTGCAGTTGCTGCAACCCACCGCGCGATAAGGCTTCCAGCTGCCGTCGAAGTCCTCTTCCGTGAACCCCGCCTTGAGCATGGCATCGCGAGGGTAATCGGCCGGCGCCTTGCAGTTCTCGCACAGCCGGCGCACGAGTCGCTGCGCCGTGATCAGCAGCACGCTGGAGGCGATGTTGAACGGCGCGACGCCCATGTTGAGCAGCCGGGTCAGCGTCTTGGGTGCGTCGTTCGTGTGCAGCGTCGACATGACCATGTGGCCCGTCTGCGCCGCCTTGATGGCGATGTCGGCGGTCTCCAGGTCGCGGATCTCGCCGACCATGATGATGTCCGGATCCTGGCGCAGGAAGGACTTCAGCGCGGCCGAGAAGTTCAGGCCCGCCTTGTCGTTGACGTTGACCTGGTTGATGCCCGGCAGGTTGATTTCGGCCGGGTCTTCGACAGTCGAGATGTTGACCCCGGGCTGGTTCAGGATGTTCAGGCAGGTGTAGAGCGACACCGTCTTGCCGGAGCCCGTGGGGCCGGTCACCAGCACCATGCCGTACGGGCGGAAGATGCAGGCGAGCAGGCGCTCCTTCTCGATCTTCTCGTAGCCCAGCGCTTCGATGCCGAGCTTGGCCGACGATGAGTCCAGGATACGGATGACGATCTTTTCGCCAAACAGCGTGGGCAGTGTGCTGACCCGGAAGTCGATGGACTTCGCGCCGAACTTCAGCTTCATGCGGCCGTCTTGCGGCACGCGCTTTTCGGCAATGTCGAGCCGGGAGATGACCTTGATGCGAGAGGCGAGCTTGTCCTTGATGGCGATGGGTGGCTGCGTGATCTCGCGCAGTTCGCCGTCGACGCGGAAGCGCACGCGGTAGTGGTACTCGTAGGGCTCGAAGTGCAGGTCGGAGGCGCGCAGGTTGATGGCGTCCACCAGCATCTTCTGCAGGAAGCGCACGACCGGCGCGTCCTCGACGTCCGCCAATTCGGCTGTTTCCTGCTGTGTCGGCGCGTCGTCCTCGGCGATGTCGAAGTCGAAGTCACCGCCGGCGATGGATTCCAACGACTCCGAGGCGCTGACGCCGACATTCGTCAGCATCTTGGCCAGCTTGTCGTGCTCGACGATGACCCATTCGGGCTGCAGTTGCGTCGCGAACTTGATGCGCTCGATGACCTCGAGATCGGTCGGGTCCGCGCCGCCCACGAACAGCCGATTGCCGCGCCGGGACAGCGCGACGACCTGGTACTGCTGGGCCAGCTTGCCGTCGATGATGTTCGGCGGCATGCGCTGCGGATCCATCGCCGACAGGTCCAGCAGCGGCAAGGCCAGTGCGCTGGACAGCGTGTGGGCCAGATCCGACGGCGACACCTGGCCGCTGGCAATCACGGCATTGACGAAGCTGGTCTTCTTGTCGCGCGCCTGCTTGACGAGATCCTCGGCGGCCTTGGCCTGCAGCTTGCCGGCATGGACGAGCATGCGCGCAACCCCGGACAGGGAGGACTGAGGCGGCTCGACGAGCGTGGTTTCCACTGCAATGGCGTCAGCGACGGGAAGACATGAAGTCCGACGATTGTGCCAGCGGCGGCACTATTACCCAGCGAGCGATGTTGCGGGAGTTCCGTGATGGATTCAGCGATGCCATCAGGCTGGCGAGAGGCCGCTTGTCCCGAGCCGAAATTTCGTCCGCGTGAGACTTCAGGTGCAAGGGTGAGGCCGTTCAGGCATCGAGGCGGCGGCGCTGCGCAGGGCCCAGGCCGTCCAGCAGGCGGCGGCGATGTCGATGGCGGCGAAGAGGATGACTGCCGGCGGCGCGATGCCGGCAGCGACCAGGCCCAGCAGCGTGGCGCCGGCCGCGAGGCGGCGCCACACGGTGGCTCGCCACAGCAGGGGTGGGCCGGCGTGCGCCGTCAGCAGGTCGGTCGCGCCAAGGGCCAACGCGAGCACGCCCGTCACCCTCACCCAGACGTCTTGCGGCACGGGCAGCGCCAGCGGCGACAGCAGCAGGGCCGGCGCCAGCAACAGCAGGGTGCCGGTGACTATCAGGTAGAGGCCGAACAGCCGCACGGAGCGGGCGGCAGGGTGGGAAGTGGGTTGGGTGAGGGGGCCAAGTCGTGCCATGGGGTGAACCTTGTTGAACAGGTCGCCCATTGCAGGCCGGCGCGGCCGGCAGGGCTACGGGACAGGTGTCCGCATGAGCGCGCAAACACGGGCTGCGACCGGGACAGCCGTCCCACCGCCGAACTCAGGCTCAGGAAAACCCAAGCTCCCGCGCCCGCACCACCGCGTGGCTGCGCCCCTCGACGCCCAGCCGGGCGTACAGGCTGGACAGCCCGTTGCGCACCGTCTTCTCGGCCAGCCCGAGCTGGGCGGCGATCTGCAGGTTGTCGCAGCCACGCGCCACCAGCGCCAGCAGCTCGCGTTCGCGCGACGTGAAGGCGATGCCGTCGGCCGCGCCGGCACCTGCGCCGACGAACTCCGCCATGGCTTCGCAGAAGCGCTCGAAGGCCGGCTCTCCGGCCAGTGGGATGTGGTTGCGCGTGCGCAGCGACTCGAAGCGCGCGCCGGGGATGGCGGCAGCCAGTTCGCGGCCCTGCTCGATGCCCACGGCCGCGTCGCCCTCGGCGTGCAGCACCAGGGTCGGGCATTGGACGCGGCCCAGTTCGGCCCGCGCGTCCAGCGTCAGCCGCGAGCGGAACAGGCTGACCGCGCGCGCGCCGTCGCAGGAGCGCCGCTGTTGCTCGTTCAGCGCGGCCACCTGTTCGGGCGTGCCGTCCGGGATCATGGTGCTGGTGAAAAACTGCTGCACCGGCGCATCGCGGACACCCCAGCCCAGCTCGATCAGTTGGGCCTGCGCCTGCAGATAGGCCTGCTGCTCCGCGCTGAGCTGCCGGCACAGCAGCCCGTGCGAATAGCCGCCCAGCAGCACCAGGTGGCTGACGCGCTCGGGGTGGCGTGCGGCGTAGGCGATGGCGGGCGCCGCGCCGCCGGAGATGCCCAGCAGCGCGACGCGCGGCAGGCCGGCCGCCTCGACGACGGCGGAGATTTCCTCCACCGATGAGGCCAGGCCGGGCACCACGTCGTCCTGCCCCGACAACCCGCAGCCGCGTTCGTCGTAGCGGTAGACCGTGAAGGTCTGGCCCAGCCGTTCCAGCCAGGGTCGGAACAGGGCCGACACGGCGTCGTACTCCAGGTGCGTCATCCAGTGGCCGGCCCGCAGCAGGGCCGGCCCGTGGCCGCTGCGCGCCCAGGCGAGGCGCGCACGCGAGGGCAGGTGAGTGAAGCGCAGTTCCTGGCGCAGGGCGGCCGGTTTGGGCATGCGGGCACTTTAAGCGCCCGCATCCATGGCTCCCGGCTTACCGCTTCTGCTGACGCCGGCGCACCACCAGCGCGATGCTCAGCAGACCTGCAGCCAGCATGGCGTAGCGGTTCGGCTCGGGCACCACCGCCGCCTGCTCGACGCCGCTCAGGTTCAGGCGCCAGAAGCCGCCCTTCTGGTCGTTGGTGTTCATGTCGTACGTGGGCTGGTTCCAATCGATCAGCGCGATGGGCGTCTCGCTGCCGTACAGGAAGCCTTGCACGAGTTGCGTGCCCACAGGTGCATTGAAGGTCGCGCCCAGCACCAGGCGGTAGCTGCCCGCAGCCAGGCTGCCCAGGGTCAGGCCCGAGTCGTAGCCGCCCGCGCCGGCGTAGGTTCGATCAGGGAAGGCGTCGTCGAAGTAGTCGTCGTTGACGGCGAGCAGCGTGCCGTTGGCGCTGAACAGTGCCAGCGTGGGGTCGAAGTTCCGGCCCTGCTGCCAGGAGTCGGTCCACAGGGTGACCGTGTTGCCGGCGGCGACGCTGAAGTCGATGTGCGCGAGGTCGTTGTGATAGCTGATCTGGCCGGAGAGAGCGAAGTCTGCCGCCTGGGCAGTGCTGACCGTGGTGGCCGCGAAGGACGCGACGGCGATGGCGATGAGGTGGCGCATGGGAGTTCTCGGCAAGGGTTCAGGGGGCCAGCAGCGGCGGGTTGGCGCGCGAGGGCGTCTGGGCCGAAGCCTGCAGGTGGTTCTCGCCGTGGCGAACTTCGAAGGCGGTTGCGAAGGTCTCGATGTTGCTCGGTGTGGCCACCGTGTCCACGTACCACCACTCGCCGACGACGCGATCGCGGTTCACGTCGATGAGCATGTAGCCGCGGCGTGTGAGCTGCACGTACTTGAAGTGCGGGTTGTAGAAGCGCAGGGCGCCTGCGATTGAGCCGGTCGTGTCGGTGTCGACGCCGGGCGACGAGACCGAGGTGCCGACGAACTCCACGGCGAGCGAGCCCGCGCCGGTCGCCTTGTCGTAGCCGCCGTTGGCCACCGAGGGGTTGTAGGGGTTGGGGTGCAGGTCGGCGGCCCAGCTGCTGTGGATGTCGCCAGTCAGCACGACGAGGTTGTCCACCTTGGCGTGCGTCGCGTCGCCCTTGATGGCGGCATACAGGCGGTTGCGCGCCGGCTCGTAGCCGTCCCACTGGTCGCCGTTGATGAAGTACAGGCCCGGGTCGGTGGCCTGGTTGGCGCCGGGCGCCTTGAGCTGGGCGAACATGACGCCCTGGCCCAGCAGCTTCCAGCGTGCCGGCGTGGTGCGCAGGCGGTCGACGAGCCAGGCTTCCTGCGCCTCGCCCAGCAGCGTGCGGCTGGGGTCGCCGTAGCCGGGGTCAGTGGTGGCGAAGCCGCGGCCGAAGGGGGTGACGTGGGTGGCCGTCGTCAATTGCTGCGAGCGCTCGCTGAGGCGCTCCTCCAGCATCAGCAGGTCGGCCAGGTCGCCGTAGGCAAAGCCGCGATGGTTGTCGCGCAACTTGTTCACGTTGACCGGGCGCACCGGCATCCACTCGTAGTAGGCCTGCAAGCCGGCGGCCACGCGGGCGTTCCAGTCACCCTCGGTGCCCGGCTGGTGGTTCTGCGCGCCGTCCTTCCAGCCGTCGTTGGTGATCTCGTGGTCGTCCCAGATCGCCACCAGCGGGTGCTGGCGGTGCATGGCCTGCGAGTCGGCGTCGCGCTTGTACTGGGCGTGGCGCAGGCGGTAGTCGGCCAGCGTGACCATCTCGTGCGCCGGCTCGGGCGTGCGCACATTGCCGTACTGGCCGGCGCCGTATTCGTAGAGGTAGTCGCCCAGGTGCATGACCAGGTCGAGGTCCGCCCGGGCGGCAATGCGGCCGTAGGCGTTGAAGTAGCCAAAGGCATGGTTGGAGCAGCTCACGACGGCCATGCGCAGGCTGGTCACGCCCGTGGTGGGCAGCGTCTTGGTGCGGCCTACCGGGCTGGTGGCGCCCTCGGCGCTGAACTGGTAGTAGTAGGTCGTGCCGGGCTTGAGGCCGGCGGGGTCGACCTTGACGGTGTAGTCGCGGCCCGGGTTGGTCTTGGCGCTGCCGCGCAGTACCACCTGGGTCAGGGCGGGGTCGGTGGCGATGACGTAGCTGACCGTGACGGCCGGCTTGGCCGTCGCGGGCGTCACGCGTGTCCACAGGATGACGCGGTCAGACAGCGGGTCGCCGCTGGCCACGCCGTGCTGGAAGACGGTGTTGACGGCCGCTTGCGCGCTCATAGGCAGCAGCGCGGGTGCCGCAAGCAGGGCGGCGGTGCCGGCGCCGGAGCGCTTGAAGAAATCGCGGCGGCTGTTGCCGGTGCGTACGGGCTGGACTTTGGTTGGGCGACCCATGGATGACCTCGGTGGTTTGGCCGCGACTATCGCGACGGCGTTTGACCGGGCCAAGACAGCCGGGGCGTGAGCCGGACCATGGCCGGCTCCTTTGTCATCTGCCGCCACCGCCGCGAGCGAGCGGTGGCGGCGGCGATGGCTCAGCGCGTGAGCGACGCCTCGAGGAGGTCGGCAAGGCGCTCGGCCGTGCTTGCCGCGCTCTCACCGCGATGGCGCTCGGCCACCGCGCGGGCTGCGGCGGTAAAACGGGGCTCCTGCAGCAACTGCCCCATCAGCCGTCGCCAGTCGGGGCTGGGTGCGCCCGGTGGAACGGCCAGGCCCAGGCCCTGGTCAACAAGGCGCCGCCCGGTCATCAACTGCTCCATGTGGTTGGCCACCGCCAGCTGCGGCTTGCCAGCCAGCAACGCCGCCGTGGCCGTGCCCAGGCCGCCGTGCGAGACGATGAGGTCCGCCTCGGCCAGTGCCGCGTCCAGCTTGACGGGCTGCGCCTCAAAGCGCAGCTGCGGCCCGGCCATCCGCTGCGCAGCCTCGGCCGACAGGCCTTTGGCATGGACCAGTGCTCGCACGCCCAGCTCGCGCAGCGCCTGCATCAGCCGGGCGAACTCGGGGTGGCTCGGGCTCAGATAGGCAAACACCTGCGGGCCCTTGCCGCCGGGCCATACCGGCTCGACGCCGCTGTCGCCGACGTAGCTCGGGCCACAGAAGGGCATGTCGGCCGGGTAGCCGCCGTAGTGGGCCAGCTCGGGCAGCGACGCGATGGCCTGGTGGCAGCCGTCGAAGAGGTCGGTCAGGCGCGCCAGGGGCGCCAGGCCCAGCAGCGCCAGCGCCTGGTTGGCGACCGGCAGCAGCAGGGCGTCGTCAGCGGCGCAGCGTGAGGCGGCGCCCGTGTCCCAGTGCGCCATGGGCGCAAAGTGCTCGCCACGGGGCGGCACCTCGAAGCTGGTGCCGATGGTCCAGACGCGCATGTCAAGGCCGCGCGCGGCCAGCAAGGCGGTCGGCGCGTGGTCGCAGATCAGCACGTCGGGCTGAAGCACCTCGTACCAGCGCCGCCAGCCCCCTATGAGGCCGGCCAGGCCGGGGGCGTCCAGCCAGCCTGCAGCGGCCAGCACGCTGGTGTAGTTGGACAGCCTCGGCGGGTTGGCGAGCTGCGGCAGCCAGACCGGCGCCTGACCCATGGCAAAGCCCTCCGCCGCGATGCGCGCGTGGGCACGCGAGAGGTCTCGCAGCACGAAGCTGATCTCGTGGCCGCGCGCCCGCAGCGCGCGGGCCGTGAGCAGCAGGCGGTCGATATGGCCCATGTTGGCGCCCATCTCCCAGACGGCAAGGATGCGGGTCATAGACGGCGTCGAAATTCTTTACAAATCATGACCTAGGGGGGAGGGGTGCCCGAGTGCAAGTGATTGATCCGATTAGAAATTCGCGCATGGCTCGAAGTTTGCGTCTTGCACTTGTCATCAATTTCCACAACAACAACGGAGCACCTGAACATGATCTTGCCCCAATCACGCCTTTCCCGGCTGACCCTGGCCGCGCTGGCCACGCTGCTGGGCCAGGTTGGCATTGCCCATGCCGATCCGGTCGTCAGTGCCACCTCGCTGGCGGCTGTCGCCACCGGCCCCGCCACGCCGTCCACCACCGGCAACCCAGGTGACCCTTACGTCAACAGCCAATCATCCATCGGCGACCTCACCGGCAACGCCTACGGCTATGCGTTCGCCAGCACCAGTGGCGCCTACGCGGTGCGTTCCAGCAGCGAAGGCCGCGGCAACAGCAAGGCGAATGCGCAGTTCGCCCACCGCTTCCTGAACCAGACCGGCGTCGCCCAGCACTACACGCTGAGCTTTCACATCTACGGCGGCAGCATCGCCACCAACTACTACCGGCCCCTGAGCAGCGGTGAGCTGCTGACCTCAAGCTACGCCGCATCGGTCAAGACCAGCCTGAACAACGGCGCCTCCTGGACCTCGGTGTTCAGCACCGCCGCCACCGTCACGACCGACGAGAACGGCAGCACCGGCTCGCGCAGCGGCTTCTCGCTGACCGGCAGCAACGACGATTTCAGCGACGGCAATTACTCCTGGAGCAACGACTATTACAGCGTCGACCTCGGCATCGTCGCCGCCGGTGGCTATGTCGATGTGCTGTCCGAAGTGGAGAACCGCGCGCTGTCCGACGTCGGCGTCTACAACTTCACCGGCGGCGATTGCGGCTATGGCGATGGCTACGGCAATGGTTACGGCCAGACCTGCGGTGACCGCGAAGGCTTCGCCGGCACCGCGTCGTCCTTTTACGGCGACCCGCTCGAACTATCCGGTGACCCGCTGCTTGACTTCGCGCTCACCGCCGAGGAAGCCCGTGACCTGCCCGAGCCGGCCAGCCTGGCGCTGGTGGGCCTGGCGGTTGGCGCGGCCGGTCTGGCGCGTCGTCGGCGCAAGCCGGGCGATAGCGAGTGACTGTCACTCGCCCCTGATGAAAATGGCGCCTTCGGGCGCCTTTTTTTATTTCTGCAACGCTGCGATCAGGTCGCCGTAGCAGGCGTCGGCACTGAAGCGCGCCTGTGCCAGTGCCAGTGCCGCGTCGGCCAGTTGCCGACGAGCCGCTGGCGAGTCGCGCAGCCGCAGGGCTTCCGCCACGAAATCGTCGGCGGTGTCGGCCACGGCGAAGGCTTTGCCGGCATGGGCCTCCAGGCTGCGGGCGCCGTGTTGCGTCGTCAGCAGCGGTCGGCCGTGGGCCAGGGCCTCGACCGTCTTGATCTTGAGCCCCGCCCCGAAGCGGACCGGATTGAGGCACAGGTCCGCCGCCGCATAGAGGGGCTCCAGGTCGGGGACGATGCCGTGGACCCGCAACCCCGGCCCGTCGCGCAGGCCCATCGCTGGGCCGATGGAGCCCACGATGTTCAGCACCAGGCGCGCATCGAGCGAGCGCAACCGAGGCCAGACCTGCGCCAGCAGCCACGCCATCCCCTCGCGGTTGGGCGCGTAGTCGCCCGCGACGACCATCAGTTGCTCCATGCCGTCCCGCACCTCGGTCCTGCGCACCTCATGCGCATGCGGTGCGAGCACGACCCGTTCGGCGCCCAGCCAGCGCTCGAAGACTTCGGCGTCGGCCTCGCAGATCGCGATGACCCGGTCGAAGCTCGCCAGTGCTTGCCGCTCCTGGGCCTCGTTGATGATCGGTGAGCGGAACTTCACGCCGATGCGCGCCAACTGGGCGTCGTGCTGGCTGGCGACCGCGTGCGTGTCGATCAGCTTCAGCACGCCCGCCGGCACGGCCGCCAGCATCCAGCGCAACTGCATGAATTCGACGATGCAGGCGCGTTGCGGACAGGCGCGGAAGAAGCCCGCCAAGGCCGCCAGCCCATCCTCCATCCGGCCCTGTGGCGGCAGGTCCAGTGTGTGCACGCTGGCGTCGGGCAGCGCCACGGTCAACCGCGCACGGGCTTCGTCGCTCAAGGCCAGCGGCATGACGATCGTCAGCGCCGTGTGCCGAGCCAGTGCACGCGACAACGCCAGGATGCGCGAGCGGTGGCCGCTGCCGCCCTCCCAGAAGTCGACCGTGGTCAGCAGTGTGACCTTGGGCTTGGGCGTGGTCATGCACGCAGCCCCTGCAGTTGCGCCAGCATGCGCTGCGCCCAGGCCGCGTCGTCCGCGCCGGCGGCCACGCGTGCCAGCCGCGCGGGCGTGTCACCGCCGCCGGACTGCAGCAACCAGCGCAGGAAGCGCGCCTCCCAGCCGTCGGAAAAGAACATGCGTTCGCTGGCCCGGGCACGGCCATAGGCGGCGAACAGCGCCTCGGCGGCGACGGCCAGGTCCAGCGCGGGCAGCGGGCCGTCGCGGTCGGCGAACTGCGACAGCCAGGACGCGTTGGGCGTGGCCTCACGTGACAGGCGCAGGTCCAGCAGGTTCTCGGCCAGCCGCGTGGCGCCGCCCATCTGGAGCAGGTAGTGGGCGAGCAGCCAGCCAGCCGCGCGCGGCGGCACCGGCAGGCGGTCGACGGCGAAGAAGGCCTTGAGCAGCGGTGTGCGCCGCAGCACCATGGCCGGCAGCGGTGGCAGCGGCCATTCGCGCAGCGTGTGGGCAAAGGCGGGCACTGTGCCGCCGCTCCAGCCGGCGGCCGTCATCAGCAGGCCGTGGTGGACCAGCACGCCGTCCGCATCGATGAGGCGCAGGTCGCTGGCCGTCAGCATGGGCAGCGAGCCGAAGCGGTGGGCCCGCACATGCTTGGCCGCGAACAGCGCATCGGGCCGGTCGCCCGCGCCCAGGAAGCAAAGATAGCCGCCACGCGCAGCCAGGAAGCCGGCGCGCAAGCGGGCGTAGGCGTCGTCGACCGCCTCCACACGCGGGCCTTCGCAGGCTTCGGGCAGGGTGGACAGCGTGGCGGCGTCGCCGACCCAGATCGTCTCGTGATGGCTGTCGCGCTGCGCGGCAATGGCGTCGGCCGTTGCCAGCGCCCACTCGGGCGCCGCGCCCTGCGCATCGACGATGAAACTCAGCAGCGGCTGGGGGTAGCGCCGGCTGACCGGGTCGGCGCGCAGCAGGTGGGCCAGCCGGCCGAGGTAGCTGTGGCGTTCGGCGCGCTCGTGTTCGGAGAAGGGTTGGGCATCGACGAGCAGCTCAAGGAAGCGCAATTGGCGTGGCGCGCGGTTCTCCCAGATGGGCTTGATCCGAAAACGCCCGTTCACGATGCTGGCCAGGTTGTTGCCGCCATGCACGACATAGCTGCCCAGCGGCAGCGGCAGGTAGTGCACCTCGCCGCACAGCATCATGGCCGTCTGGCCGAGGATGGTGTCCGACCCCATGGGCCACTCCCACAGCGGCACCTGGGCCATCATCCGGGCCAGCAGCCCGTGGCCGTAGACCATGCCCGATGTGGGGGCGAACGGAAAGTAGTGGTTGGCTGCGCTCAGGTGAAGCTGCGGCCCGAAGCGTTGCTGGCCGATGACCTCAAACCAGCCGCTGGCGATGGGCTCGCCGTCCGCGCCGTCGAGGTTGTCGAGGTCGTGGCAGAGGAAGAGGTTGTCGCTGTCCACCTGCAGCGTGCCGAGATGACGCGCGATCTCGGCGAGCTTGTGCGGGTGGCAGCGGTCGTCGGCATCGAGCAGGCAGACGTAGTCGCCGCTGGCGTGGGCCAGCCCGGCGGCGAAGGCTGCCGTCTGGCCGCGGTTCTCCTGGAACACCAGCTTCACGCCGTCGCGCCCGGCCCAGGCCTGCAGCCGTTCGCGCGAATCGTCGGTCGAGCCGTCATCAACCACGATGACCTCGCGCAACTCGGGTGGGTAGTCCTGGCCCAGCACGCTGTCGACCGCACGGCCGACGAGGGCGGCATGGTTGTAGTTGGCAACGATGACGCTGAAGCGGGGGGACGACGACGCGGACTCGACCATTCACGGACCTCGGGCAACTGGCGGGCAGGGGCCGGATCGTAGGGCTGCGCCGGGCGCCGCCTATCATTTCCCACCATGGCCCTCGCTCACACCAAGACCCGCGCGCCGCGTCCTCGCGACGGCCTGCTGCTGCCGCGCCCGGCGCTGCTGGCAAGCGTCGAGAAGGCGCTGGGCGAACAGCGCGTGCTGCTCGTCTGCGCGCCGGCCGGCTACGGAAAGACGGCGCTGCTGACGCAAGCCCTGGCCGCCCAGCCGGCCGAGACGGCCATAGCCTGGGTGGCGCTGGACGAGGGTGACGACCTGGGCCGCCTGCTGGACTGCCTGTTCGCCGCGCTGGAGCCCTACGACCCGCCCTGGCGCACGGCGCCCGAGGGCCTGCGCGACTCGGCGCTGCGCGGCGGCGCAGAGGTCGTCTCCGTTGCCGACGCGATGCTCAACGCGCTGGAGGCCTGCGAGGTGGCGCGCGGCCTCATCGTGCTGGATGACGCCCACCATCTCGTCGACGCCGCCTCGCTGCAGTTCCTGGACCGCTGGCTGGCGCGCATGGGCTGGCGCTGGCGGCTGGTGCTGTCGGCGCGCCACGAGCCGCAGCTGCGCCTGGCGAGGCTGCGTGCGGCCGGCGAGCTGGCCGACCTGGGGCCGGCCGAGCTGGCGCTGGCGCGCGAGGAGGTCGCCCAGCTCGCACAGACGGCGGGCCTGGACGACAGCGCCGCCGCCGGCCTGTACGAGCGCTGCCAGGGCTGGCCCGCCGGCCTGCGGCTGGCGCTGGGTGCAGGCCAGCGCCTGCCCACAGCCATCGATCGCGCCACCTTCGACTACCTCGCCGCCGAGGTGCTCGACCAGCTGGAGGCCGGCCTGCGCGGCTTTCTTCTGCGCACCAGCGTGCTGCACGAGCTGGACGCCGCGCGCTGCCAGGCGCTGGGCGAGGACAGCAACGCCGCCCAGTGGCTGGCCGAGATGGAGCGGCTGTCGCTGTTTGTCACCGTCGTCGACCTCGCGCCGCACACGCTGCGCCTGCATCAGCTCTTCCGCGACATGCTGCAGCAGCGCCTGCGCCAGGAGCAGCCCGAGGCGCACCGCCAGCTGCTGGAGCGCGCCGCCGTGCTGGAGACCGACGCGCTGCGCCGCCAGGGCCTGCTGCTGGCCGCCGGCCGGCCCGAGCGCGCGGCCGAGCTGCTGCTGGGCGACGGCCCGCTGCTGATGAACCAGCTCGGCGCGCAAGGCCTGCTGGACCTGACGCGCCGCTTCGACGCCGAGTTTGCCGACTTCGCCGAGTCCAGCCCCGAGCTGCACCGGGTCAAGGCGCTGTCGCTGTGGGTGCTATGGGAGGCGCAGCAGGCCGAATGGCACTTGAGCCGCGCTGAAGCGCTGTTCGAGGCGCGCGGCGACGAGGTCGGCCTGCGCGCCTCACGCGCGCACCGCAGCATCCTGCTCATTGCCCAGGGCCGGCTCAGCGAAGCCGAGGCGCTGCTGCGCGACCTCGACCCCTTCGCGCTGAGTGGTGAGCTGCGTCGCCTGACGCTGCTGGGCCGCACCTGGCATGCGCTGGAGAGCTGCCGCTTCGACGCGGTGGCGCCGCTGTTCGACGCCCTCGTCACCGAGCTGCGGCACAGCGCCTCGCTGGAGGCCTGGTACACCGGCTCGCCGCCGCCGCGCCAGATCAGCTGCGCCGGCATGGCGCCGGTGGCCGACCGCTGGTACCTCGGCGCCATGCAGGTGCTGGGCGAGCGGCCGCTGCCCTTTGGCGTCAACGCCCACCTGGCCCAGGCCTGGAACCTGTTCTGGCAGGGCCGGCTGGCGGAGTGCCAGCAGCTGCTGGCGCGCGCCGAGGCCGATGCGGCGTGGTTCGGCCGCATCGTCGTTGCCCGCAACCACGGCCAGGCCTTGCACGCGATGCTGGACCTAATCGCCGGCCGGCACGAATCGGCGCTGGCGCTGATGAAGCTGCGCCTGTCAGAGCATGTGCCGGGCTATGGCCTCTGGGGCGAGTGGCATGCCACCTTCTTCATGTCTCGGATGGCCGCAGCCTGTGGCGACCGCGGTGCCTTGGTCGACGGGCTGGAGCGCCTGGTGCGGCTGGGCGCCGACCTGCCCGACTTGAACATGGCCCACCGGCCGCGCCCGCTGATCGGCCTGCAGGCCCGGCTCGCGGCGCTGGAAGGCCGGCGCGATGAGGCCGTCGCCGGCTGGCGAGCGCTGCTGTCCGACGGCGAGAGCGGCGACCTGCTGGGCCAGCTGAATGAAACCCGCCTGCGCCTGGCCGCCGCGCTGCTGGCCGGCGGCGACCGCGCCGGCGCTGCGCAAGCCCTGGCCCCGGCGCTGGCCCGGCGCGAGCCCGGTGGCCTGATGTGGGCCGCTCCGGAGCTGCTGCAGATGGCCGCGCAGGACTGGGGCGACCTGCTGGACGCCGCCGACCTGGCCCG
>Ga0187844_10000936_pt1 | contig 22715 bp, 12 predicted proteins | sample SpaLakP09_SKY_50_FD_134517 | JGI IMG/M metagenome (GOLD analysis project Ga0187844, IMG submission 134517) | Oligotrophic lake water microbial communities from Sparkling Lake, Wisconsin, USA - SP09_SKY_50 | ecosystem: Environmental > Aquatic > Freshwater > Lake | place: USA: Sparkling Lake...
CCTCAAGCTTTACAGGCATGACGCTGAGGCGGGACTGCTTAATGAGTGAAATCTCTGCGAGAGATGGATCCTCCTTAATCTCCTTGAGCGTCACAGGAGAGAGGAGTGCCTTCACGGCGGCCAGATCGACACAGCTCCAGTCACCCTCCGTCGCGGTGGCATCGGCGTAAGCCTCCTTCACCACTTTGGAGATCCCCATCACCGAGGGATCGGTCACGCTCTGATAGAAGAGAACGAGGTCATCCTTCTTCATGGCGCGCAGATTTTTCCGGGCTTGGAAATTGCGAACACCGGTCCATGCAGTCTTCTTGTCGCGCACGAGGTCGGCCCACGAGTAGGCCGAGGGTTCTGATTTGACGAGCCAGTGTCGGGGTGTGTGTGCCATTAGAGCGATTGTTAGCGGATCACGCTGGAAAGATCCAGTCCCCACAAACTCCCGATAGTACTACTAGATAAAATGGCTTATTACTCGTTTCGTTTGCGATGCGATTATTACAAGAAATTAAGTTGATTGTTATGATGGGTTTCATAACTTCAATTCCATATTTCTCATGAAAACTCACCATTTTTTTCTAGGTGCAATATTGAGTCTCGTCTTATTGGGATTTTCTCCATGCCGAGCCCAAAGTAATTATCCGATCACGTTCAATACCGTGTGGAATTGGAATGGTGCCCCCACTTTCACCCAAGTGAAGGCTTCCAATGCTATGAATGCGGTGATGGGGTATTATGAGGGAATCTTATCGGGAAGCTATGCTGGCGAGACAGTGACGATTGATGCAACCTGGAACAATATTGGGATGGGAGATACAACGGCGAGTGCCAGGCCCGCAGGGTGGATCTCGGGAGCATCCTTAGTAGGCATGAGTGTCACCACCAATGGGATCATCACCAATGCGAATGCTGTCTATGCCAATGCGGCAGCCAATCAAGTTGCAGGCAAAGCTGTTACCAATGGTATATCCATTATCATGAGGGCGTATGCACCTATAAACTGGGACTGGTCAACGACGACAACAGCCTACGGAGCATCTGAATTTAGGGTTGTGAACTTTTACACCACGTTGATCCATGAAATTGGACACGGGTTGGGATTTGATCCCCGTATTAATCAGGATGGCACTGGCGCATACATTTCCAATGAGCCTTCGGGTTTTGGCACGTTCCAAACCTTGGGCGTGGGCACCAATAGCACGAATTACCTCGTGAATATGACGGAAGATGAACGGAGCAACTCTATTAAGAGTGATAACATCTATTTCAACGGACCTAATGCAACGAATCTTTACGGAGGTCCAGGCAAGATATTTTCCCCAACCAATTATCTGCCTGGCAGCAGCATGAGTCACCTTGACTATTCCGTTGACACAAATCGCAGATTACTAATGTACCCTAGTAGTGGCCCCTACAAGCTCGAAAATATCATGTACTCTCCGTTAGAGTTGGGAATCTTCGAGGATATGGGCTACTCGCTTAATGTGCTGAGTATTGATGGCACCAACTCGACAACCATATTAAGCGGCACGAATTCCTATGCGCTTGTCTATATCGGATCAAGTAGTGCCTCTTCTAACAATACGATTGTGGTGGGTGACCCGACTTCGGTGACCACCAACACCTCGGGACTCTATATCGGTTATGGTGGCAACGGGAATGCCCTTATTATTTCTAATCGCGGTAGCGTTTTTGACTATGATGCCTATATCGGTTTTTCAAACAGAGCATCCAATAACTCGGTGCTTGTGACCGGAAGCAATTCTCTCTGGACAAATGCGAACCAACTGACCATCGGGAATCAAGGATCTGGAAGCAGTCTTACGATTTCCAATGGCGGACATGTCGCTAGTTATCTCGGATATATCGGCCTGACGGGTTCCTCTTCCAACAACACTGTTCTTGTAGCCGGCAACGGATCGCTCTGGAGCAATAACCTTACGCTTGTGGTGGGATACCAAGGAGCAGGCAAGATGGATCTTGTTGATGGCGGGAGTGTTGCAGCATCCAGCATCGTGATTGCAGACTCCAATAGTTCAGTAGGAACCATAAATATTGGCAGTTATGGAGGGAGCAGCGCCGCGGGGTATCTCATCACCCCGACGATCCTTTTCGGAAGCGGATCCGGCACAATGAACTTCAACCAGAACAACACAGTGATTATTGCCAGTGCCATCTCCAGCTCTATCACCGGACAAGGGGCCGTTAATCAGATCGGAATAGGGACCACCATCCTGACTGGAAATAACTCACAATTCTCGGGCATTACAAAGGTCACCAACGGAACCCTTCAAATCGGCGATGGCTCAAGTCGGTTAGCCGCTGTCGGGACGGGATCTTTTTTCCTAACCAACTCCTCATCCTTGATTTTTAAGCCAGCCTCCAATGCGGTTATCAGCATTCAGGGCACCATTTCCGGAGCCGGATCGCTGGAACAAGATGGTTCCGGGAAAACCATTATTTCGGGTTCCAATAGCTACTCTGGCAATACAGTGATCAGTGCTGGAACATTGCAGGCTGATAATGGCCATGCCTTAGGTGCCAGCGCAGTTTCTCTCGGTGGGCGAGCCACAAGCGCCACACTGGTCTATACAACCAATGTCACGATTTCCTCGCTGCTCTGGGGATCCAACAGCATGATCGCTCCCGGCCCTAATCAGACAACTCTTACCATCACCGGTCAGCTGAATGGATCAGTCCCCGGAACCATTGACCTAAGTAATTACTATGCCGTGGGCACCAACAGCATCCTGACATTTGGAAGCAGTAGCTTTTTTACAAATGCGTCGGATTTCAGCGTTGTCGGCTCCGACACGAACTGGAGCATACTCCTGACGGGTGGCACTAATTTGGAGACTGTCTTTACCCAGTCCACTTATGCAGGGCCCAATCTGTTTGTTGGAAGTAATTCCTCATTTCAAACAGTGAACCTCTTCACCAACTCATCGCCCACAAGCTTCTCTTACAGCAATACCTATGTGGGATATGTTAGTAATGCCATCGGTAATGTGCTCACCGTAGCGAATTCTGGCACATTGCTAAGCAATTCAGTCGACCTTTACGTTGGTTACTCAGGTGGTAGCAATGAGTTAAAAATCGCCAATGGAGCGATGGTTGCCCATAGTAACGGCTGGATTGGGTTTGAATCTCAATCGACGGGTAATATGATGACAGTCACCGACCGTGGATCGCTGTTGTCGAATCGTGGAAATCTCACCATCGGCTACACTGGTTCCAGTAACACTCTTGATATCTCAAATGGTGCGCAGGTTATTAGTGGTATCGGCTATATTGGATGGGGGAGCAACTCCTCCAAAAACTCCACATTGGTAAGTGGAGTTGATGCCAACGGTAACTCCTCACAATGGAGCAACAGCGATGCTCTGATAGTCGGCTATAGTGGTAGCGCCAACAACCTCATGATCTCCGATGGTGGACAAGTCATGAGTAGTAATGGGTTTATAGGAAACGGAGTCTATGCTTCAAACAATACGGTTCTAGTTAGCGGGGTTAACGCCCAGGGAAACCCATCTCAGTGGAGTAATAGTGCACTTCTGATGGTTGGAAATAATGGTAGCGCCAACAAACTTATGATCTCTAATGGTGGACAAGTCATGAGTAGCAGCGGGTATTTAGGATATAGTGAACAATCTGTTAAGAACACGGTCTTAGTGGGAGGAGCAGAGACTGCTTTATTCAGTGCTAATCTCTATGTGGGCTACAATGGAAGCAGTAACGGTATCATTGCATCAAATGGAGGACTTATTTCCGGACAGAATCAATATTTGGGAACAGGTGCAAATTCATCAAATAATACCGTTCTGGTGACAGGAGTGGATACCCTTGGAGTATCGTCTGAGTTCCTAGGGGTTAATCTTTTTGTGGGCTATAATGGAAGTGGCAATAGTTTGACTGTATCCAATGGGGGGCTTGTGGGTGAGGAAAGCTGTTATTTAGGTGCGGGCTCTAATAGCTCAAATAACTCTGTATTGGTGACTGGAGTGAATGCCAATGGAACGCCATCGCAATTGAACAGTAGGTCTCTGGCTGTTGGTTACTTGGGTGGAGGTAATAACCTTATGATTTCGAGTGGGGGGAGGGTTGTGAGCGAAATAGGTCACATCGGATATGATGCGGGATCCTCATTCAACTCAGTGGTGATAAGCGGCGGGGGTCCTAGTGTCATCGCTTCGTGCTGGTATAGCTCTGGAGATATTACCGCAGGGTATTCTGGCTCAGGAAACTCGATCACTATTTCTAATGGTGGAAGGGTTGAGGATTTCAATGGCGCGATTGGTTGGGATACAAATTCTTCCAACAACATGGTGGTGGTCACGGGGTTCGACCTCCATAACACGGCATCACTCTGGAATAATCGTGGCAACCTGTTAATTGGCAACGCCGGCTCTTACAATACACTTATGGTTTCTGATGCCGGGCAGGTGGCAAACAATCAATGTGCCATTGGAAGCAATGCAAATTCCTCTAACAACATGGTGGTGGTTACGGGTGAAAACTCATTACTTAGCAGCTACGAAAATCTAATTATTGGTGTCAATGGCAAGCGAAACATTCTTAACATCTCAAACGGAGGATTAGTATCAGCCGGAGGCATTGTGATTGGCTTTGGCGCAAGTTCCATCAGCAACATGGTTGTCGTGACTGGACCCAACGCCAAGTTATTAGGAAACCTAGATCTCTATGTGGGAAATGAAGGAACTGGTAACAGCCTCCTCGTTTCAAATGGTGGTATCGTATCTGCCAATATTCTTGGCAGCAATCGGGGGGTTGTATTAGGAGGTGCCGCTAATTCATCTAACAATACGGTTGTGGTGACAGGTAATGGCTCCTCATTGAGTAATAACTTCGATCTCTATGTCGGTCTAAGCGGTAGCGGCAACAGCCTCTTTATTTCCAATGGAGGCGTTGTATCGGCAAACATCACAGGCAGCGCCCAAGGTATTGTGTTGGGCGGTGCCGCTAGTTCCTCCAATAACATGGTCGTGGTGACGGGTAGCAATTCGCACCTCACCACCCCCCATACTCTTGCTGTTGGCGGTTATGGTAGCGGCAACACTTTGGTGATCTCTAATGCGGCGCAAGTGATGGATTCTATTGGATTCATCGGCTACGGAGTCGGCTCCTTAGAAAACACGACGCTTGTGACCGGCGCTAACTCGCTTTGGAGTAATAGCTTTGGTCTCTTCATTGGCAATGAAGGTGGTGGTACTTTGACACTAGTTAATGGGGGAGTGGTGATTTCATCTGGCGGAGTCTCACTTGCTTCCAGCAACGGCGCCACTGGCACACTGAACATCGGTTCGCTAGGTGGCAATGATTCAGCAGGAACCATCTACGCTTCAACCATCAGCTTTGGATCGGGATCCGGTACGATCAACTTCAACCAAAGCAATACGGCTACCCTAACGAGCAGTATTTCTGGTCTTGGTAAGGTCCAGCAACTTGGCCTCGGTGCGACAATTATTTCCGGTAATAACAATTTCACCGGCACGACACTGATTCGTGCTGGTACTCTGCTTGCTGCAAGTACCAATGCCCTAGGCGGTAGCACAGTGAGCATGGGGGGTACTGCAAGTCTGGCAACACTTGCCCTCGCTACCAACCTGAACGTTTCTTCGCTCACTTGGGCGACCAACGGAGTGATCGCGCTAGCACAGGGAACCCACACCCTGACACTAAGCGGCATGACAAACTCTGCTGGAACTAACAATGGAGCCAATGTCTTCCGGTTACTTAATACGGACCTGAGTAACGCCACCAATATGCTGATCAATTACACCTCGTTGACAGGCTTCACCACCAATAGCTTCAGCGTCTCGGGAATATCGGGATACTCCTTCTCGACGAATGGCAACAAAGTCTCGGCCTATCTCTCCACAACTGCCAACGTGGTCGTTTCAAATAACACCACGATCAGTGACACACTCACGGTGGGGAGTTTCACGGCTTCAGGAGGATCAACAATGGTTGTAAGTTCAGGAGGTGTGCTCAATTCTACCAAAGATGTCATGGTGACCAGCAGCAGCACTCTGGATAACAACGGACTGATCGTTACTCCTACACTCATGGTCGACCAAGGATCGACCCTCATGGGATCTGGCACGCTCTCCCTCACCGGAGGCAATCTGACCGTCAATGGTACCGTCGCCCCTGGCAATAGCCCCGGCACCTTCTTTGTAACCGGAGGCAATCTGGTCATGGGATCGACCGCCGTCTGGGACGAGGAAATCTACAGCACCTCGGTCTACGACCGAGTGGTGGTTACAGGATCTGCCTTCCTCAATGGCACCATGAACATCACGAACTACGGCAGCGGAGGGCTCCAGTATGGCCAGCAATACAACTTCCTGACTGCCAGTGAAGGGATCAGCGGGGCCTTCACCTCGATCATCGCTCCGGAGGGATTCCGTGGACGACTGCTTCTGAGTGGCAACAACACCGAGGCCAACATCTTGATTGCCCCATCCAGCTACACCCTGCTGGCTCAGGGCAATAACCAGATCCAAGTAGCCACCGCCCTCGACAGCTTCATCCCCACCACTAGCGGTGATCAACTCGTGGTCTCCACCTCCTTGGACAGCCTGAGTGCATCCCAGTACAACCAAGCCTTCAACGCCATCATGCCGACCATGTACCAATCGATGGCCACGATTGCCTTCAACCAGGCCAATGCCCTCAACATGCAGCTCAACCAGCGCCTCTGGGGAGTGCGTCTGGCCGAGGGTGGGGGATTTAGCATGAGCGGACTCGCTGACAACTACGCGATGCTCGAAGGCCAAGGTGATGGGGCCGGTTCTGGCAAGGGAGTCCTCGATTCCAAGAAAGACATCCTCCGTCCAGGACTCGATAACCACTGGGGGATGTTCGTGGATGCCAACGGTATCTTCGCTAAGGCCAACAGCGGCAACATGCTCCCCGGCTACAACGCCCAGAGCGGAGGCATCACAGCTGGACTCACCTACAAGTGGAACGACTCCTTCGCTAGTGGCCTCTACTGCGGCTACCAAGGAACCTACTCCAAGATGGGAGCCAACGGCAGCGGACTTGGCACCGGCAGCAGCCTCATCGACAACGCCGTCCGATTCGGGGTCTTTGGCACCTATGGCCACAAGGATGGCAAGGGACTCTACGCTAACGCCCTCGCCGGTGGAGCCTACCACAACTACCAGGCCACCCGCGTCATCCAGTACACCGGGGTGAACAGGACGGCCAACAGCGCCCCCGGAGCAGGAGAGCTCGATACCATGCTGGCTACGGGCTACGACATCCAGAAGGGGAAGTTCACCTTCGGACCGACTGCCTCACTCCAGTACACCTATCTGGGAGTCAATAAGGTGAATGAAACCGGGGCCCAGTCCCTCAACTTCAACTCGGGCGGCTGGAACAGCTCCAGCATGCTCTCGAGCGTGGGCGCCCATGCCGCCTATAACTGGCAGGCTGGCAAGAACGTGGTCGTGGTGCCGCAGATCTCGCTCAACTGGCAGCATGAGTTCCTGCAGAACCCTTACAACATTACCGGCAATCTGGGAGGAACCAGCCCGACCTTCAGTAACACAAGTGCCACGGGGATCCGTGACTACCTCTATACGGGAGTCGGCTTCACCGTGGAGTTAAACAAGAAGTGGAACACCTCCTTCTTCTACAACGCCGCCGCCGGGAACAACGACTTGGTCAGCCAGAACATCTTCTGGTCCGCCGGGGTGAAGTTCTGAGTTTGCGGGATTTTAGGGAAGCCCTTTCCGAGGAGGAGGGGGCTTTCTCCTTGCATTCCTTCAGAGGTGTGGCGATTTTTAACCACTTGCCCGGACTCTGATCCGGTTTTTTAGCTTCAATACCATGTCAAACACCATTCTTGTAGGCTCCCAGTGGGGAGATGAAGGCAAAGGAAAAATCATCGATGTCCTGACCGGCGACATGGATATCGTGGTTCGGAGCCAGGGAGGGAATAACGCTGGCCACACGATCGTCGACGGTGACAAAAAGTATGTCCTCCACCTGATTCCCTCCGGAATCCTGCGCAAGGGAAAGATCTGCGTGATCGGCAACGGCGTCGTGATCGATCCAGTCGCCCTGGTGGTCGAGATCAAGGGACTTCAGGAACGAGGCATCAAGGTCGGCAAGAACTTACTCATTAGTGACAGCGCCCATCTCGTAATGCCCTATCACAGGTCCATCGACGAACGCCGGGAAGCCCTCAAGGGTAAGAACAAGATCGGCACTACCAAGAGGGGGATCGGTCCCGCCTATGGTGACAAGGCCGCCCGCACAGGCCTCCGTATGGCCGATCTCATCCGTCCCGATGTTTTCAAAGAGAAGCTTGCCCAACGCATCAAGGAGAACAATGCCGTGATCAAGAGCTTGGGTGGCAAGCCGATCAATGGCGCCAAAGTACTGGCCGAGTACACAGCCGCCGCCAAGATCCTGAACCCTTTTATCACGAACACCGTCACCTATCTCCACAAGGCGATGGAGGCGAAGAAGGAAATCCTGTTCGAGGGAGCCCAAGGAACCTTCCTGGATATCGACCATGGCACCTATCCCTTCGTCACCAGTTCCAACACCACCTCCGGCGGTGCCTGCACCGGATCTGGTATTGCCCCGAACCGCATCGATAGCGTGATCGGCGTTGTGAAAGCCTACACCACACGCGTGGGTGAGGGGCCGCTTCCCACGGAAGAAGATGCCATTGGTGACATGCTTCACGGTATGGGTAGGGAGTTCGGTGCCACGACCGGACGGGCTCGTCGCTGCGGATGGTTTGATGCCGTGGCCACGCGTTATGCGACGGTGGTGAACGGAGTCGATCAACTGGCCATCACTAACCTGGACGGCCTGGACAATGTGCCGGAAATCCTGATCTGCACCGGCTACCGGATCGATAACAAGGGCCCCGTACTTGACACGCCGCCCACCGACGCGGGTGAGCTTGCCCGCTGCCGTCCCGTCTACATAACCATGCCCGGCTGGCTCACGCCCACGGATTCCATTCGCAAGTACAAGAATCTTCCCCCAAAGGCCCGCCGTTACGCGGAGACCCTTGCCAAGCTTAGCGGAGCAAAGCTTTTCATCGTTAGTGTCGGTCCCGGGCGTGCACAGACCATCCAATTATAACAAGGGGAGGCCCGATTCGGATTCATTTCAGTGAGTATTAACTCCCCATCCAAGGTGCCGCGTCACACCGCCATCATCATGGATGGCAATGGACGGTGGGCTAAGGAAAGGGGATGGCCCCGCCTCAAGGGGCACGAGCAGGGCGCCCTTAATGTCGAAACGATCTGCGAGGCCTGTATCAACGAAGGGGTGGAGTACCTGACGCTTTATGCCTTCTCAACGGAGAACTGGAAGCGTCCCGCTCTCGAGGTGGCTGGACTGATGCTACTGCTGGAGCGCTTCCTTTCGGAAAAGGTCGCCATGATGAACAAGAACGGGGTGCGTCTGGCCGCCATTGGTAGGATAGCCGATCTGCCGGAAGCCGCCCGGAAGCGACTGGAACGGGCCATCGAGGAGACGGCTCACAATACACGCCTCACCCTGACCCTGGCTCTGAACTACGGTGGCCGTGACGAGATCGTGGATGCTGTACGCGCAATCGCCGCAGAAGTGGGAGAGGGCAAGCTGAAGCCGGGCCAGATCACCACAGAAACAATTTCCAGTCATCTCTACACCCGGGAGATGCCCGATCCCGATCTTCTGATCAGAACCTCGGGGGAAATGAGGATCTCCAATTTCCTTTTATGGCAGCTCAGCTACACGGAGATCCATGTCACCAGAAAGCTGTGGCCCGATTTCCGAGCCGAGGATCTCCATGCGGCCATCGTGGACTATGGCTCCCGGGAAAGGCGGTTCGGTTCCTCTGTTGAGAACGCCGCCAACACAGCGAACGCCTCCTAAAACCGATGAGTAGTACACCGATCCATCAAACAGTGCTGGTCGTCGATAGCGAGACGGACTTTCTCGACTGGGCGCGCCAGCAACTGAAGGCCTCGGGGGTCCGGGTGATCACGGAGATAAATTCTGCAAACGCCTTCAAGATCTTCTGTCTCGAGAAGCCCGATCTGGTGATTGCGGAGATGCACCTGAGACCAGGCGGAGGACTGGACCTGCTTGCCAAGATCCGGGCCGAATCCCCGAATGCCATGGTTATCATCATGAGTGCCTACGGCACGACCCAGGCTGTGATCGAGTCGATGAAACTCGGAGCCTTTGACTTCCTGCGCAAGGAGTCTCTCCCATTCACCATGAAGGTCGTGGTCGACACGGCCTTAAAGGCTGCCGCGGAGCTTCGCTCGGTTGCACCTGTCAAACCAGCACTCACTGTTGAGCAGTACCACGACGATATTGTCGGCCAGTCCGAGGCAATGCAGTCCGTCTTTAAAATGGTGGGTCGTGTTGCCATGAGTGATGCCCCCGTCTTGGTCACTGGTGAGAGCGGCTGTGGCAAGGAACTCGTCGCACGCGCCATTCACAATTACAGCGAGAGAAACAAGAAGCCCCTCATCGCGATTAACTGTGCCGCCATTCCTGAGAATCTGCTGGAAAGCGAACTCTTCGGTCATGAGAAGGGTTCCTTCACCGGCGCTGCTACTCAGCGTATAGGCCGGTTCGAGCAGGGCAACGGGGGCACTCTTTTCCTAGACGAGATCGGCGAGATGCCCCTGGCCGTGCAGAGCAAGCTCCTCCGAGTCCTCCAAGAGGGGGAGTTTTCGCGGGTCGGAGGCAATACCACTCTCCATTCGAACGTCCGGATCGTCGCCGCGACAAATAGGAATCTGGAGGAAGCCATCGCCAAGAAGGAATTCCGCGAGGATCTCTATTACCGTCTCAATGTCGTCGGCATCCATTTGCCTCCGCTCCGTGCTAGGACAGAGGACATCCCTTTGCTGGCCGAGTATTTCCTCTCCCGCATCGCCCAGAAGCAGCACCGCCCGCTTCTCCAACTCTCCGGGGAGTCCATCAAGGTCATGCAGGCCTACCCCTGGCCCGGTAATGTCCGTGAGTTGCAGAATACCCTGCAGCGTGCCTGCGTACTGGCGACAAGTGATGTGCTTTTGCCGAAGGACCTGCCCCTTGGTCAAGTTACCAGTGCTTCAGAAAACGTCGATCCATCAACCGATTCAGAAACCCAAGGAACCGCTCCCACCGAACTGAGAGCACCGACCGAACTGACAGTCGAGGAGGCTGCCCGCTCACTCTTCGAGGCACTGACGCGTGAGAATGAAGATCGCGAACTGCTTCCCTGGGTCGAGGAGGACTTCACTCGGAGGGCGATGGAGTTGAGCAATAACAATCAGGTTAAGTCCTCCAAACTTCTCGGCATCACCCGGGCGACTCTCCGGAAGCGTCTGGAGAGACTGGGAATCCGCGGGTCCTCGTCATCGGGCGAGTAATGATCCTAACGTGATCCCGTGATGAGGAAGAAGGCCGTTCCGGATTTCCAATCCTGGCATTGGAATGGATATTCGATCCTCCCACACACGGGGGGGGTGCCACTAAATGACCGTGGGTTCCGTTACGGGCAGCATCTCTTTGAAAGCATTGCGATCCGAAACAACAAAGCTCTTCTGGCCCGCGAGCATCTTGCGCTTCTGACCGATGCCGCGAAGCGAAATGGCTTCCCCTTGGGCCGAACCCTCTCTTCTGCACTACGGCGTTTTATTGAAAGCGTCTCTCTTCCTGACGGCATGCTACGGATTTATCTGACAGCGGGTGAGGGTGCTCCCGCCGCTCCTCTCCGTTCAGCGAGATGCTACCTTACCTGGGAGACGGCACATTTTCCTACCGAAGTGCAACTCGAGAAAGGTTTTAGGCTCACTGTTTTGACCAAGCCCTTTCTCGGCGATACCTGGGGGGAGAAGTCTGGAAACTACGCAGCACATCTGAAGGCGCTCGCTGACGCCCGAGCCAATGGAGCTGATGAGGGGATTGTGTTCGATGCCAAGGAATATGCTCTCTCTTGCACTATGGGGAACCTACTTGTCTGGATGCGTACAAAGCAGGGGATCGTCTTGTGCACCCCCCCTGTCTCACGCGGTGCTCGCTCCGGGTCGGTGCTCGGCTGGGTGAAGAAGAGAGTCCCGGTGATGGAGCGTGATCTCCGTCCTGCCGATCTGAGGAGGGCACTCGCTATGGCTATCACGAATTCCCGCCTTGGTGTGATGCCTATCGCCTCACTGAATGGGATATCTCTCCGTGATCCCGCTCTCTCCCGAACCCTCTCTCACTCCTATCTGGAATATCATGGCCTACTCCGGCGCTCATAACGATCTGCTGGATGCCGTGGGATCGCACCCGCGTCTGCACGCACTACTCGCCGGTGTAATTGCCCACTCAGGCTCCGGCGTCATGGAACTCCGGGATGCCTCCGAACAGGCGTGGCCTTTTCTGGCTGCTGTGGCAGCGCGCAGGATGCCTGCTGGATCACGCATCTGGTTTGTCTGTCGTGATGTGCGTTCCCAAGAAGAGTTCGCCTCGGAGCTTTCGGTCTGGATCAATCAGGCAACCCTTTTTCCAGATCTGGAGGTGCCAGCAGCCGGCCTTGGCCTTCCCGATCCGGAAACGGCATCGGAAAGAATATCCCTTCTTGGCCGGTTAGCAGGTGGCGAGGTCTTGGCTCCCGTTATCAATGCCTCCCAATGGGAGGAGCTTGTTCCCTCGGTCACTGATCTCACAGGCAGCATTCTTTCCCTTCCGAAGGGGTGGAAAGGATCACCCGGAAGCGTGATTGTCCCCCTGGAGGATGCCGGTTACGAGAGGGCCGCCCAAGTCACGAGGCGCGGTGAATTTGCCCTGAGGGGTGGGATTCTGGATCTCTTTTCCTGGCAGCAGTCGATGCCTTGCCGACTTGAGTTTGATGAGGATGGGATCGTCTCGATCCGGGAGTTTGATCTCGATACGCAGACCTCGGTGGGGGAGGTGGATGAATGTCCTGTCCAGCTGGGAGACACAGATCGACCCAGTGTCAGGTTGGCTGATTATCTCAAGCCCGACGATCTGGTCGTGGAGATAGGATGGGAAGTAACAGAGGACAGGGGAGAGGAAGCAGAAAAAAAAGAAGGGGATAGTTCCACCGATCAGTTCATTCCGCCGACAAAGCGCTTACTCATCTCTTCGGCCCCGACGCTGGAGTCTTTTGAAGTAGGAGCAGAACGTGAAGTAACAGGCGAAGTGACAGCGTTCGATCCGATTCCCTTTGCCTCCTTCGGTGCCGGTGATTTCGTGATCGATGAGGCACGTCGGCAGGAATTCTTCCGGCAGTTGGTTTCCTGGCGGAAAGAAGGTTGGATCATCCTTCTCTTGAGTGCCACGGAAGGAGAAGCGGAGCGCTTCCGGGAACTCGCTTCGACGTTGCCTGATTTCTCCTCGGTAAAGAATCTCCCGGAAATGCGGATCGGAGCCATCTCGCGAGGTTTCTGTTTTCCCGCAGGTAAGTTGGCGGTGCTTGCGGACGCCGAGCTCTTTGGCAGATCCGCTAGCCAGCGACTTCGACGAATTCATCTTCGCCGGGAGAAGCAACGGGCCTCCCGATCCTCAATCGATTTCACCGAATTTGAGGAGGGTCAGCTTGTCGTCCACACGGAGCATGGCATCGGACGCTATCTCGGCTTGCAGCGTCTTCCCGCCTCTGACGGCACGGAGGGGGAGGTATTGGCTTTGGAGTTTGCGAATGATTCGCGCCTCTTTGTCCCGATCGACCAGGCCTGGCAGGTCTCGCGCTATGTCGGTGTGGGTAAGCAGTCCCCCCATCTCTCGTCGCTCGGCGATGACAAGTGGTCGAAAGCCAGGAAGTCCGCTGAAAAATCGGTTTTCCTCTATGCAGGGCGTCTCCTGAAACTTCAGGCCGAGAGGGAAACTGGACAGGGGCACGCCTATGGGCCCGACACGTCGTGGCAGCGGGAGCTGGAGATGAGCTTCCCATACAAGGAAACCGCGGATCAGCTCCGTTCCATTTCAGAGATCAAGCAGGACATGGAGTCCCGGCGTCCGATGGATCGTCTTCTCTGCGGAGATGTCGGTTTCGGAAAAACCGAGGTGGCTTTGCGCGCCGCCTTCAAGGCCTTGATGGGGGGAAAGCAGGTTGTCTTTCTGGCGCCGACCACGGTCCTGGCCCAGCAACATCTGAGGACTCTCCGGGAGCGGATGAGCGAATATCCAGTTAAGATCGAACTACTGAGCCGTTACCGTACGGCCGCCGAGCAGCGCGAGGTGGTCAAGGGACTTGCAGACGGGTCGGTAGATCTGGTCGTGGGAACGCACCGACTGCTTTCTCCAGATGTCATCTTCAAGGATATCGGCATGGTGATCGTCGACGAAGAGCAGCGCTTCGGCGTGAAGCATAAGGAGGCCCTGAAAGAGCGCTTCCGGCTGATTGATGTGCTGACCCTCTCTGCAACGCCGATTCCCAGAACTCTCTATCTTTCCCTCATGGGGGCGCGCGATATGTCCGTCATCGAGACGCCGCCGCCCGACCGTCAGCCGGTGGAGACCGTTATTTGTGCCTACGATGAGCGTGTGATCCGGGATGCGATCCAGCGGGAACGCGCCCGGGGCGGTCAGGTCTATTTACTACATAACCGGATCGGCTCGATCGAGAAGGTCGCGTCGCGGATCTCTGAACTCTGTCCCGGAGCACGTGTTCTTGTCGGTCACGGGCAGATGGAGGAGGGGGAGCTGGAGGGAGTGATGAAGGGCTTCGTGGAGGGGGAGGCTGATGTATTGGTTTCCACAACAATCATCGAAAGCGGTCTCGATATCCCCAATGCCAATACAATCATCATCGACCGTGCCGACCGTTTCGGACTTGCCGATCTCTACCAGCTCCGGGGGCGTGTCGGCAGAGGGCGTCAGAAGGCCTATGCCTATCTGATGCTTCCACGCGACATGATGATGGTTGGGGAGGCTCGTCGCCGGGTGCAGGCGATCCGTCAATACTCACAGCTCGGCGCAGGTTTTCGGATTGCCATGCGCGATCTGGAGATCCGGGGTGCGGGCAACCTTCTCGGGACCGCCCAGAGCGGTCAGATTGCAGCCGTCGGTTTCGACCTGTATTGCCGGATGCTTCGTCAGGCTGTTGCTAGAATGAAAGGTGAATCCTCGGAGTCCAGCGAACTCGACTCCGGGAACCAGTCGCTCTTGAGGCTCGATTTTGTGGCGATAACTCCAGAGGAACTCTCCCTGTCAGTTCTCAAATCGGAGAGTAAAGTGAAAATCAGCCGTTGTGGGGCGTTCATTCCCACCGCATACCTTCCTGAGGCAAAGCTCCGGATCGAGGCTCACCGATCCCTTGCGGCGGCTCCGGATATCGCGGCGCTCGAGATGATTGCCGTCGGCTGGCGCGATCGCTTTGGTCCGTTACCCCAGGAGATTAGTCATCTTTTCGTTACCGAAAGAATCCGTCGGGCTGCTGCCGCTAAGGGGATTTCCAAAGTGGAGACACGGGGAGAGCGGTTGATGCTCACCCGCCGAGGTGACTTCCTGCTCATGGGTCATCGGTTTCCACGCTTGACGGCCTCCAAGCCCGCTTCCAAGCTTTCAGAGATTTTGCGCTTTCTGGAGGCGTTGAAGGTATAGAAACGGTTTTGTTCCTGTGTTCCTTCGCTGACTCTCTTCATCATGATCTCCATCAGATTTTCACCATTTTTTATCTCTGTAGCCGTTTTGGCCTTGCTGTCTACTGTGGCGACACTTCCCGCTGCCGAAGAGGTGATCAACGGGATCGCCGCCATCGTGAACGGGGATATCGTCACCTTTTCCCAAGTCCGTGAACTGGTGGCAGCCCAGCAAAAATCAGCTTCGGAGATTTATCAAGGAGAGGAGCTGCAGGCCAAGATCAAGGAGATGCGCGAGCATGCGGTCAGAGATCTCATCGACCGGGATCTCATCCTTCAGGAGTTCAAGAAAAAGGAGTTTAACATTCCCGCCTACATCGTCGACGACGGCATCCAGCGCATTATCCGTCAGGAATTCGGAGGCGACCGCACGGCATTTGTCAAAACGCTCCAAGCGCAGGGCTACACCATGGCGCGTTTCCGTGATAACGAGAAAGATAAGATCACCGTTCAGGCCATGCGTCAGTCCAAGACCAGCGAGAACGTCATCGTCTCCCCGGTGAAGATCCGGGAATTTTACGAGAAGAATCGCATCGCCTATTCTACCCCGGCACAGGTCAAACTGCGCATGATCCTGCTTAAGGAAGGAGAAGGTGCTGCTTCGGGAAGCGGCGATGCTTCCTCTACCTCCTCCATTAGCAAGAAGCAGATGGCCGCGGAAATCAGAGAAAAGCTAACAGGAGGCGCCGAATTCGATCGTCTTGCCCAGATGTATTCCGAAGATTCCACCAATGAATCGGGCGGGGACTGGGGATGGGTCGAGCGCAAGACGCTCAATGAGGAGCTTGCGAAGGTTGTCTTCTCCCTGAAGCCCTCGGAGATCAGCCCTGTGATTCCTCTCGATAACGCGTACTACATTTTGATGGTTGAAGCCGTGAAGCCTGCCGTCACGAAGCCCCTTTCCGAAGTTCAACAGGAGATCGTTCAGAAGCTCATCCAGGAAGAAAAACTCAAGACCCAGGAGCGTTGGCTCAAGGAGCTTCGCGAAAAGGCCTACATCAAGATCCTTTAAGAGCTTGTAGCGAAACGCTGTTCAAGAGCCCCCGCTCCTCGAGATAAAAATCCAGCAATGAAGGAAGCAGTGATCGGACTTGTTGCGGGTGATCCGGCCGGTATCGGTCCTGAGTTGCTGGCCGCTGCTCTGGCATTTTTCCGCGCTCAGCCTCTGCCCGGAGTGCGTCTCGAGGTTATCGGTGATCCTTCGCCCTTCGATACCGGCCATCCTTCCCGAGCGGGATCCGTGCGTGCCATTGCGAGCTTAGAGGAGGCTGCTATGCGTGCTTTCTCAGGTGAACTTGCCGCAGTGGTCACCGGACCGGTCAGCAAAAAGTATCTTCATCAGGCTGGGTTTAATTTTCCTGGGCAGACGGAATTCTTTGCCGCGCGTGCCCAGGTCTCGACCTTCGCCATGTTACTAACAGGTGGTCCACTCACCGTGGCCTTGGTTACTGCTCATGTGCCCTTGAAGGATGTGGCCAATCTACTCAGCACTACGGAGATTGTCCGGGTCGGAGGGTTGCTCGCGGGCTTCCTGAAGCAACGGGGAATCATTGAGCCGCGTATCGCTGTTGCTGGCCTCAATCCCCATGCCGGCGAGCAAGGAGATCTGGGCTACGAAGAGCAGCGTCTGATCGAGCCTGCCATGCCTCTGCTCTGCTCCGCGAATCCGGACGTCTCATTTGCCGGTCCCTTTAGTCCCGATACGGTTTTCTGGCGTGCTGCCAATGGGGAGTTTGACGGAGTGCTCTGCATGTACCATGACCAGGGACTTATCCCGCTCAAGTTGCTCGGCTTCCATGACGGGGTGAATGTCACCCTTGGTCTGCCCTTCATAAGGACCAGCCCTGACCATGGAACGGCTTATGAGATTGCTGGAACTGGAAAGGCCAGTGCTGAGAGCTTCCTCTCCGCCGTCCGCCTAGCCGCGGAGTTGGTTAAGAAAAGAGCGTGAGTTCCATATTAAATCATTTGCCAGTTGTTTTTGATTGATCGGGAGGCCCTCTCCGTTTGCTCTTTAGAAGTGGAACAGCCCAATCAGCCCTCTCCTTCATCACCCGCGTCGCCCACCTCACCTCTAAGCGAGCTTGTCGCCGTCCGTCGGCAGAAACTTCAGGCCATCCGGGATCTTGGCATTGATCCCTTCGGGGGAGTCTTTGAAGCCACCGGAACGGTTGCCGAGGTGAGGGATGGATTTGAGGAGGGACGCCTCGTTTTGCTTGCGGGACGTATTACGGCTTATCGTGACATGGGCAAGAGCCGTTTTCTCGATCTCTCGGACATGGGGGGAAGAATGCAGGTCTATGTGAATGCCAAGGAAGTCGACGAAACCTCTCTGGCCGTATCTGCCCAGCTCGATATCGGTGACTTCATCGGCGTGGAAGGCGAGTGCTTCACCACCCGAACGGGTGAGTCGAGCATCAAGGTCAAGAGCCTCAGGATTCTCTCTAAGTCACTCCGCCCTCTTCCGGATAAATGGCATGGAGTTCAGGATCCCGAGACGCGCTACCGCCAGCGCTATCTGGATCTGATAGCCAATCCCTCCTCGCGAGCTATCTTCCTCCAGCGCTCGGCCATCGTCCGCGAGATCCGCCGCTTCCTGGATGAGCGTGGCTTCCTCGAGGTAGAGACCCCGATGATGCAGGCCGTGCCGGGGGGAGCTGCGGCCGAGCCCTTCAAGACTCATCACAATGCGCTCGGTATGGATTTCTTCCTGCGCATTGCCCCCGAGCTCTACCTGAAGCGCCTCCTGGTCGCGGGTTTTCCCAAGGTGTTTGAGCTCAATCGGAGTTTCCGCAACGAGGGAATCTCACGCCGTCATAATCCTGAGTTCACGATGCTCGAGGCCTACTGGGCGTACGCTGACTTTCAGCTCATGTCGGTGATGGTGGAGGAGTTGGTCTGTCATCTGGCGGTCATGCTTGGTAACAAGGACCATCAGGTTCATCACCGCGACTCGGAGGGGAACGTCACCAAGACTATCAATCTCTCCCGCCCCTGGAAACGCGCTTCCTACCATGATCTGATCGAGGCGGCCGTTCCCGGATGGTTTTCATTCGACAAGGCTGGGAAAATCGCCCGCTGCGCCGAATTGAAGCTCGATATCTCCCACTGTCCCGAGGAGTTCGAGATGACCCAGCATGTCTTTGAGAAGCTCGTTGAGGAAAAGACGATCGATCCATGCTTCGTCACCCATGTTCCGAAGGAACTAGTGCCCCTCGCTCGACTCAATGACGCCGACCCGTCGAAGGTCGATGTCTACGAGCTGATCATCAACGGGCAGGAAATCTCCCCGGGCTATTCCGAGCTGAACGATCCTGATCTCCAGCGCGAGCGACTGGAACATCAGGCCGGCGAGGAGCAGCAGAAGATCGACACCGAGTTCCTGGAGGCCCTCGAGTATGGTATGCCTCCGGCCGGCGGCATCGGGATTGGTATTGATCGTCTGGTGATGCTTCTTACGGGGGCTGAGTCGATCCGTGAGGTGATCCTGTTTCCCCATCTCAAGCAGCGATTCCAGACCGCTTCCCCAGATACGGGCCCCAAGGTGTGACGAGTCGGGCTGAGGAGAGCGAAGCTGACGAGGGGAGCGGGCTGGGGCACTGCGGGTTGATGGGGCTGATATCCGTGCCGTACACGCAGGGTGTATTCAACTTCCACTGGTTCAACTTCTACAATGCGGTCTGCTTCCAGATCATCCTCGGTGCCCCGACCGTTTTGCTGGCCAAGGACCTCGGGGCCAACTCGCTGATACTCGGCTTCATCGCGGCCTTAACGCCACTGATGACCGTACTCCAGTTGCCCGCAGCGCGATATCTCGGAAAATACAACTACCGCTCTTTTGCCCTGCTTGGTTGGGGGCTGCGTTCGCTCTTCATCGCCACCTCGGCGGTCGTGCCGCTCCTTTTCTTTTTTTCTAATAACGTGCGCCTCGGGTTGCTGCTCGCGAGCCTCTTCTTTTTCAATCTTTTGAGAGGGATTTCCTCGGCCTGCTTTCTTCCTTGGATCACGAATCTGGTGAGCGCCCCGATCCGTGGACGTTTCATCTCCATCGATCACACCTTCATCAATGCTGGCTCACTGATCGCGATGCTTGCCTCGGCGGTGCTCATGAAGGGGCACGTGGAGCCGTGGAAGTATTCGCTGGTGCTGTGGGTTTCCGTGATCAGCGCTGCCGTCAGCCTGTTTTATCTGCGTGTCATTCCCGACACGAAGCACGAGGAGACTGCTGCCAAATCCTCGGAGAATGTGCCCCTCATCGCGATGATGCGTCTGGCTCCATTTCGTCATTGGATTCTTTTCACTCTCCTTTTTGTCTTTGTGGTGGGAGGGCTGGGTGTTTTTCCTGTGGAATATTTGAGGGATCAGGCCCATTTCTCCCCCTCTCTGATTTACGGCCTATCCGCATTCACCTTTCTCGGGTCGATGCTGATTCTTCAGTGGCTGGGTGTCCGTGTGGACCGCTTCGGTAGCATCCCTTTCATTCAGGTTTCACTGCTTGTTTTTTCCGTCATCCTTGCACTCTGGTTCGTGATGTCTGCTGGGGTGATTCCGCCGAGTTGGTGGCTCGTGCTTCTCCTTAATATCCTTGGTGGTGCCGCGATGGCGGGTTTCACCATGGCTAATGCTCACCTCATGATGGCCGTCGTGCCGATGCAGGGAAAGAACCACTACTTCGCGATATCGACAGTCATCACCAGCTTCGCTGCAGGCTTAGCGCCCCTCCTCTGGGGGGTGCTACTTGATGCGCTCGGTGGGCTGGATCTCGTGGAGGGACCATTCCACCTCAGAAGGCACAGCATTTATTTCCTCGGGATTTTCCTCATCTGCGTGGCGTCCCTCATCACTAGCAAGATCCTGATTGAGCCCGACCGGCACGGAAAAGGAGAAGGTAAGGCGGATAACGAAACTGGTGGTGAGGAATGGGGTGTGGGAGCACCGATCGCTGACTAGAGGGGTGTTGCTTCATCTCGAGACATTCATTCCTGGCACTTCCTGATCAGTCCTTTTCACTTTTCACTTTTCACTTTTTACTCTGTTGATGTCTTCGCGTCTGCCAGCACCCCTCTTCCTAGCGGCTCGCTATCTCAAGCCGAAGCGCACCTTCCTGGCGGTGATCACGCTGATCTCCGTGCTCGGGGTGACTCTTGGCATCACTGTGCTGATCCTAGTCATGTCGGTGATGACGGGATTTGAGAGGGAACTGCAGCGCAAGGTGATTGGGTTCGATGCCCATCTGCTGGTGACGAATAACGGACTGATCGATGGTTGGAAGAATCTTGTCGAGAGAGCTGAAAAGACCCCGGGAGTGGTTGCTGTTGCGCCGTTTGTCCAGGGGCCGGTGATCGTGGAGTTCAACCACCAGCGTCTAGCGCCGAAGATCCGGGGTATCGAGCCTGCTCTCGAGCTGAAGGTGAGCGATCTCTCCAAGTTCATCATCTCCGGCAAGCTGGATCTTGGCGGCGATAGCACGGTGATCGGATCTGAGCTCGCCCGCACCCTTGGCGTCCATGTGGGCGATGTCCTCACCGTCTATTCCCCGGGGAATCTGGGCGAGGTCATCGAGCAACTGGACAAACTCAAGCTTAAGGAGAAGGGATCCAAGAATACGAAGGGGGGTGACATCGACACGATTCGCCAGATGGTGCTGCCTACCCAGCTGACTGTCACCGGCATCTTCGAGAGCGGTCGCTACCTCTACGACAGTGAGTTCCTGCTTGTTCCGCTTCACATTGGTCAGGAGCTCTACGGGTTGGGAGGATCGATCCATGGTCTTTCTATCCGGACAGTCGATGCCAACCGAGCGGCCGAGATCCGGGAGGATCTTAGGCAGAACATTCCCGAGGAGCTCTCCTGCGTGACTTGGATGGATCTCAACAAGCAGCTCTTCGACGCCATCGCCATGGAGCGCCACGTCATGTTTTTCCTGCTGATGTTCATTATCCTGGTGGCCGCCTTCGGAATCATGAACACCCTCATCACCGTCACCGTGCAGAAGACCCGGGAGATTGGTGTTCTCAAGGCACTAGGAGCGCGCACCTGGCAGATTGTCTCCGTCTTCCTGGTCCAGGGAATGGTGGTCGGCTTGATAGGCGTGGCCAGCGGACTCGTGCTCGGCATGACTCTGATTCGCTGGCGCAACGAGGTAAGTCAATGGCTGGCCAACGTGCTGGGTGTGGAGATCTTTCCGCGTAGCGTCTACCAGTTCAACGAGATCCCCGCCGAGATTGTGCCGACAGATGTTGCATTGATCTGTGTCAGCGCGTTTGTGATCTGCTCGCTGGCCGCCTTGATCCCGGCATGGATCGCCTCCCGGATGGATCCGGTCAAGGCGCTTCGCTGCGAGTAAGTCCAAAAAATAAAGTATCTTAAGAAAAGCTGTAGCCACAAAAGGCACAAAAAACACAAAAGGGGCATATGCGCATTACCAACTTTTCTTCGTATGGTAATCGCTCAAGAACAATCACAAGCCATGTGCATTCTGTGCATCTTGTGGCCATGATTCAGCTTTAAGACTCAGCGCCTCCGCTCATTTGCGCCTCTGCGGGAGACCTTTATTTCCGTGATTTCAGCTCAGCAGTCCCGAGACAAGCAGGAGAATGCCGTAGGCTACTCCGGCCCAGCAGACTACATCCCATCGCCATTTCCGGGCGCAGATCCAGCCGATCAGATCACGATGGAGATAGGGCATTCCGACGAGGAAGAGTCCAGCAAGTGCCCAGCCATAAGCGAGCAGGGCTAGAGCTATCTTGGCAACGCCATGCTGAAGAAAGGTTGTCTCCAGAACTGGGTGTGCAGCTAGCAAGAAGAGAAAGCCGATTGAGCGCGAGGAGAGAAAATCAGGAACGAATTTCCATAGCAGAACCCCCCCGCCTATCACCCCAAGCATGAGGACGTTTCTGATGGGGCTGAATTCACCCAGATCGGTGGTGGCCGTGATGCCCAATGCCCAGAGAATCGCGATCCCCAGCAGGAGAGTTCCCCAGAACCTTGAGCGGGGAAAGGCTTTCGCTTCTTTGATCAGGAAGCTGGATGCTACGATTCCGAAAAGATGGGTTCCCGCAAGAGCCACTCCGAGTACGATGGCAAGGAGGGGGA
>Ga0187844_10000938_pt1 | contig 22695 bp, 20 predicted proteins | sample SpaLakP09_SKY_50_FD_134517 | JGI IMG/M metagenome (GOLD analysis project Ga0187844, IMG submission 134517) | Oligotrophic lake water microbial communities from Sparkling Lake, Wisconsin, USA - SP09_SKY_50 | ecosystem: Environmental > Aquatic > Freshwater > Lake | place: USA: Sparkling Lake...
ATGGCCCGCATCGAGGACAACAGCGATCAGATCGCGATCTGCTTCGACAACGACTGGCCCGGTTTCTCCGAGACCGAAGGCACCTCGCTGTTCGCCGCCGATGGCCAGCCGACCGAGTTCCTGTTGAACTGCAAGACCTTCCTCGAAAACTTCGAGCAGGAAGCCGAGCGCACCCGCCTGGTCTGCGCCCAGCTGGTTGAGCTGGAGCTGCTGCGCGACATGCGCTTTGACGCTACCCTGCCGAACGGCGAGAAGCTTGAAGTGGACGGCTTCATGGCCGTCGACGAAGAAAAGCTGGCCGCGCTGCCCGACGATCAGGTGTTGAGCCTGTTCCGCAGCGGCCTGCTGTCGCTGCTGGAAATGCACCGCGTGTCGATGGGCAATATGAACCGCCTGGCCGCCAAGCACGGCATGGCTGCAGCGAACGGCGTGGCCGCTTGATCCTGGCCTGATTGCAGCCCCGGTGAAACCCTCGCCGGGGCTGTTGAATACTCACAGGTAGATGCAGATGTCGCATTCGGTGTTCGATGGTTTCCTGTCCACGCCGCAGATGCAGCAGCTGTTTTCGCCTGTGGCCATCGTGCAGGCGATGATGGATTTCGAGGCGGCGCTGGCCCGCGCCGAAGCCCGCTGCGGCGTGATACCGCACGGCGCAGCGCAGGCGATCTCCAGTCTCTGCCGGGCTGAGCTGTATGACGTGACGGCGCTGGTTGCGGCGAGCAATTCGGCCGGCAGCCTGGCCATCCCGCTGGTGCGCAAGCTGAGCGAGACGGTCGCCCTGTTCGACCCCGCCGCTGCCGCCTATGTGCATTGGGGCAGCACCAGCCAGGACGTCATCGACACCGCCATGGTGCTGCAGACGCGCCGCGCGCTGCAGCTGATCGAGAGCGATCTGCTGGCGCTCGCCGGCCATCTGCTGGACCTGGCCGACAACTACCCCGCGACGCCGCTGCTGGCCCGCACCTTGATGCAGCCGGCTGCCGTCAGCAGCCTGCGCGCCCGTGCCTGCCATTGGGTGCTGCCACTGATCCGCTGCGCCCAGGCCCTGCGTCAGGCGGGCGACGCGGCGCTGCAACTGCAGTTCGGCGGCGCCGTGGGCACCTTGGCGACCCTGGGCGAGCAGGCTGATGCGGTGACCGCCGCGCTGGCAGAGGAGCTGCGCCTGCCCGCGCCGGCCGTGCCCTGGCACACTCAGCGCGACCGCTGGGTGCGGCTGGGCGCCGAGCTGGGCGTGCTGTGCGGCTCGGTGGGCAAGCTGGCGCAAGACCTCGCCCTGCTGGCCCAGCCCGAGCTGGGCGAGATGGCCGAGACTTCCGAAGCGGGTCGCGGTGGGTCGAGCGCCATGCCCCACAAGCGCAACCCGGTCTTCTGCATGCAGGCGCTGGCTGCGGCACGGCGTGCGCCGCAGCGGGTGGCGGGCCTGCTGGCATGCATGACGCAGGAGCACGAGCGCGGCCTGGGCAATTGGCAGGCCGAGCTGGCCGAATGGTCGGGCCTGCTGCTGAGCGTCCATGGCGCCGTGCAGTCGATGGCCCAGGCCCTGGCCGCGCCGCGCGTCGATGCGGCGCGCATGCGGGCCAATATCGAGGCTCAGCGCGGGCTGGTCTTTGCCGAGGGCCTGGCCCTGCTGCTGGCGCCGTTGCAGGGCAAGGCGGCGGCACAGGCCCTTGTGGAGGCTCTGTGCGCCCGCGTGGTGGCGGGCGATGTCGCGCTGCCGGTGCTGGCACGGCAACTGCTCAAGGACGAACCAGCGCTCGATGCTGGCGCGCTGGAGGCCCAGTTCGATGTGCATCGCATCGCCTGCCATGCCGACAGCCGCGTCGACGCGGCGCTGAACGGCGCTCGCCAGCAATGGTCGCGCCTGCACGACACCCCGCATTGGTAAGGAAAGATCATGAGCGATCAACGCAGCGACGATTTCGAGCGCGGCCTGGCGAACCGCCGGGCCATGCTGGGTGACGAGTGGGTCGAGCGCTCCACCGCCGGCGCCAATGCCTTCAATGCCGAGTTCCAGGAGTTCATCACCCGCTATGCCTGGCATGAGGTATGGGGACGGCCGGGCCTGGACAAGACCACGAGGCGCCTCTTGGTGTTGGGCATGACCATGGGCCTGGCGCGCTGGGAAGAGTTCGAGCTGCATTGCCGCGCCGCCGTGCGTGGGGGTGTGCCGATTGCCAAGATCCAGGAGACCTTGTTGCAGGGTGCGATCTACTGCGGCGTGCCCGCCGCCAACACCGCCTTCAAGATCACCGGCAAGATCCTGCAGGACGAGGGCCTGGCCCCGCTGCCGCAACCGCTCACGCGCACCGTGCGGCCGCGGGTGCAGCACACGTTCAGCCAGCCGCAGCTGGGTCTGGTGCTGCAAGGAGAAGCGAGTTTGGAGACCCATGGCGCGCCCATCGTCTTCAGCCATGCCCTGGGCCTGGACCTGCACCTGTGGGACGCCCTGGCAGCCGAGCTGGCCGGGCAGCACCCGACGCTGCGCTACGACCATCGTGGTCATGGCGAATCGGCCGCCCCCGCGGGCCCGTACAGCCTCGACGATCTGGTCGATGACGCAGCGCGCCTGATTCGCGAATGGGGCCGTGGGCCGGTCGTCTTTGTCGGCCTGTCGATGGGAGGCATGGTCGGGCAAGGCCTGGCACTCAAGCACCCGGAGCTTGTACGCGGCCTGGTGCTGGCGCATACGACGGCGCAGTACCCCGAGGGCGCGCGCGCGGCTTGGTCGCAGCGCATTGCGGCGATCGAGGCGGGCGGTATGACGGCCGTGGCCGATCTGGTGACCGAGCGCTATCTGCATGCCGACTTCCGCGCCGCCGAGCCCGAGACTACGGCCGCGCTGCGGGCGCAACTGCTGGCCCAGGATGCGGGCTCGTATGTGGCCGCCTGCCAGGCGGTGAGCGCCGTGGACTATCTGGACGCATTGCCGGCGGTGCGGTGCCCGACCCTGGTGATCGCCGGTGCGCTCGATGTTGGCGCCACGCCGGCGATGGCCCAGGCCATCGCGGCCCGCATCCCCGCTGCGCAACTGGAAGTGCTGGCCGGCGCCTCGCACCTGAGCCCGCTGGAGCAGCCTGCTGCTCTGCTGGCCCTCCTCAAGCCCTTTGTGGCGCGGCTTTGATCTGACACGGCAGCCGTCCAGTCAGTGATTCAAGGCGGTGGCGGCCGCCTCAGGACGATCAAGGGTTTGCGCGCCATAGCGCTTAAACCGCGAGATTTCTCTCTGTAAGCTAGGGGATTCATGTGTATGAATCTGTTTCCCCGGTGAAATTTTCACTTTCTGCTGTATAGACTGCGTCCGCAACTCGCCCAATCCCGGGCTGGTGATGTTCATAAGCGGGCCGAAATACATGAATCTCGAGATCTCGCTTGATGCCCAGCCGAGCACGTCCGTCGAACTGATGTTCGGCACCGCCGGCCCCGAGCGCCACGGTTGCGCCAACCGCCTTGTGGCCCGCTGCTACACGGACCGGGGCTACGCCGGCACCCAGCTCAGCACCCATAGCGAGGAGTCCCTGATCATCTGTTCGGCCTTCCAGGGCGAGCGCACGGTCGGCACGATCGGGGTGCGGTTCCCGTCCGAGCAGGGCCTCAATGCCGATGCAGTATTCGGTGAGGAACTGGCCGCCCTGCGCGCCAGTGGCCTAAGCATCTGCGAGTTCGGCCGTCTGGCTGTCGACGAGGACGCCCGCGACAACAAACAGGTGCTGGCGCGCTTGTTCCATCTGGCCTATCTGCACGCACATCGGCTGGCCGGCTGCGAGCTGCTGGTGATCGAGGTGAACCCGCGTCATGTCGCTTTCTATCGCCGCATGCTGGGCTTCAAGGTGCGGTCCGAGTCGCGCCTGAACCCGCGGGTGAGCGCGCCGGCCGTGCTCTTGAGCCTGGACCTGCTGCATGCCCGCGAGCAGATTGCCTGCTTTGGCGGTTCGCCCGAGCTGGCCTCGCAGACCCGTACGCTCTACCCCTATTTTTACGGCACCGAGGAAGAGGCTGCGGTGCTGACGCGCTTGCGCCAATAACACCTCAGAGGCTCAGGCCTGCCTCCAGCCCAATTGGCGCGACAGCTCCGACCCGGCGCGCCGCAGTGCCAGCGCCATGTCGCCGCCCAGGTTCAGATCAAAGCTGCCACTGGGGCCGATGGCCGTGAGGCTGATGGCGATGCGGCCGCGGTCGTCGAAGACCGGCGCGGCCAGTGCGCTGACACCAATCACCGCGCCGTCTTTGGAGCTGCCGATGCCCGCCTCGCGGGTCTGCGCCAGTAAGGCCGCGAACTCGGCATCAATGCCCTCTGGCGCCGGCGAGTCGAACAGATCCTCTGTCGCGATGGCTTCCAGCACTTGGGCCGGCGGCAGGTAGGCCGCGAACAAGCGGCCCGAAGCGGTGCCGCGCAAGCTCATCACCGTGCCGTGGCGCATGCTGATATGCACAGGGCTGGGCGCCTCGGCCACCCGCACCACGGTCGGCCCGCGATTGCCCCAGACGACGATGGCCACCGTGTGGCCGATCTGCTGCGCCAGCTCCTCGATGCGTGGCGTGGCCAGGCGCACCGGCTCGTACTGCTGCAGGCTGATCAAACCCAGCTGCAAGGCCAGCGGACCGAGACCATAGCGGCCGCTGCTGCCGTCCTGCTCCACCAGCCCCAACTTGATGAAGCTGACCAGATAGGGATGGGCTTTGGCCGGCGGCATGTCGGCTGCGCGGGCCAGATCCTTCAGGGCCAGCGGCCGGCCGTGGTGGGCCAGGGCGATCAGCAACTGGCCGCCGACCTCCACGCTTTGAATGCCGCGCGGGCCACGCTCCAGCGCGGGTTCGGTGCTTGGATCGGGGATGAAGGCTGTCATGGCTGGCGATTAGAGCCGAATATGACAGCATCGGATGTGATGAAAATTAGATATAGACAAACAAGTTTGCTTTAACTAAATTCCAGTCTTCAGACTTTCACCCGAGCCGCCGCCATGAGTCAAGCCAGCACCAAAACCTTCGCCTCCCAAGCCGACCTGGAGGTCAAGAAGGTCAGCTTTGACAAGCTCTCCGAGAACGCCTATGCCTACACGGCCGAGGGCGACCCGAACACCGGCATCGTCATCGGCGACGATGCGGTGATGGTGATCGACACCCAGGCCACGCCGGTGATGGCCGCCGACGTGATCCGCCGCATTCGCGAGGTGACGGACAAGCCGATCAAGTACGTGCTGTTGTCCCACTACCACGCGGTGCGCGTGCTGGGCGCCTCGGCCTACCAGCCCGAACAGATCATCTCCAGCCAGGACACCTACGACCTGATCGTCGAGCGCGGCGAGCAGGACAAGGCCAGCGAGATCGGCCGCTTCCCGCGCCTATTCCAGAACGTCGAATCGGTGCCGCCGGGCATGACCTGGCCGACCATTACCTTCACAGGCAAGATGACTCTATGGCTTGGCAAGCTGGAGGTGCAGATCCTGCAATTGGGACGTGGTCACACCAAGGGCGACACGGTGGTGTGGCTGCCCAAGGACAAGATCTTGTTCTCGGGTGATCTGGTGGAGTTCGACGCCACGCCCTATGCCGGCGACGCGTACTTCAAGGACTGGCCGCAGACGCTGGACAACCTCGCCGCGCTGAAGCCTGCGAAGCTGGTGCCCGGCCGCGGCCCGGCGCTGCAGACACCCGAGCAGGTGGCCGAAGGCCTCGCCGGGACGCGGGCCTTCGTCAGCGAGTTGTACGAAAGCGTCAAAGCTGGCGCCAGCGCGGGCCGCGACCTCAAGACCGTCTACCGCGAAACCTATGAGCGGCTGACGCCCAAGTACGGCCAGTGGGTCATCTTTGCCCACTGCATGCCCTTCGATGTGACCCGTGCCTACGACGAGGCCACGCAGTATCCCGATCCGCGGATCTGGACCGCCGAGCGCGACATCGCCATGTGGCAGGCCCTGGAAGGCGCCTGATCTTGCTCAAGACCTACCACTTCCCCGAGTACGCCTACCGGCAAACTCTGGAACAGCGCTCGGGCCAGGCACAAGCGCGGCCGCTGGTGATCATCGGTGCCGGGCCCGTGGGACTCGTCGCGGCGCTGGACTGCGCGCGGCGCGGCCTCCCGGTGGTGGTTCTGGACGACAACAACAGCGTCAGCATGGGGTCGCGCGCGGTCTGCTATGCCAAGCGTTCGCTGGAGATCCTCGACCGCCTGGGGCAGGGCGAGGCGCTGGCTGCTCAGGGCATCAAGTGGCAGGTCGGCAAGGTCTTCTTCAAGGAAGACCTGGCCTACCAGTTTGACTTGCTGCCACAGGCCCATCACAAGATGCCGGCGATGATCAACCTGCAGCAGTACCACCTGGAAGAGCGCCTGGTGCGCGCCTGCCAGCTGGAACCCAACATCGAGCTGCGCTGGAAGCACAAGCTCTTGGGTCTTGAGCAAAGCGACGAAGGTGTGAGCCTGCAAGTGCAGACGCCTGACGGCGTTTTCCAGATGCAGACCGACTGGTTGATCGCCTGCGACGGCGCCGGCAGCGACACCCGCGCGATGCTGGGCCTGGACTTCGAGGGCCAGGTCTTCCAGGACCGCTTCCTGATCGCCGATGTGGTGATGAAGGCGCAGTTCCCCACCGAGCGTTGGTTCTGGTTCGATCCGCCGTTTCACCCCGATCAGTCCGTGCTGCTGCACAAGCAATGCGACAGCGTCTGGCGCATCGATTTCCAGCTCGGTCGCGATGCGGATCCCGCCGAGGAGAAAAGGCCCGAGAAGGTGATCCCGCGCATCCAGGCCATGTTGGGGCCGGACGCCGAGTTCGAACTGGAATGGGTGTCGGTCTACCAATTCGCCTGCCGGCGGATGAAGCGCTTCCGCCACGGCCGCGTGCTCTTCGCGGGCGATGCCGCGCATCAGGTGTCACCTTTTGGCGCACGCGGGGCCAACAGCGGCATGCAGGACGCCGACAACCTGGCCTGGAAGCTGCAGGCGGTGATCGAGGGCCGAGCGCCCGAGACCCTGCTGGACAGCTACCACCAGGAGCGCGCCGCAGCGGCGGACGACAACATCGCCCATTCGACCCGTTCGACCGACTTCATCAGTCCCAAAAGCCGCGCCTCGCTGCGCTTGCGCAATGCAGTGCTGGAGCTGGCCAAGACGGAGCCCTTTGCGCGGCCCCTGGTCAACAGCGGCCGACTTTCGCTGCCCACGCCTTACTGGGACTCTGCCCTGATCACGCCGGACGAAGACAGCTTTGATATCGGCGTCCCGCCGGGCAGCCCCTGCGTTGACGCACCGTTGGCCGACGGGCGCTGGCTGCTCAACGTGCTGGGCCAGGACTTCATGCTGCTGAGCTTTGGCGCGGCCGGTGATTGCGGCCTGCCGGTGCTCGAACTCGAATGCGCGGGCCTGGCGGCGGAGCGCTACGACGCCAGACCTGGCACTTGCTATCTGATCCGCCCCGACCAAGTCGTGGCGGCACGCTGGCGCCGCTTTGATGCGGCCAAGATCAAGGTCGCATTCGCTTGCAGCCTGGGAGTTGTGCAATGAGCCTGAGGCGCGACCCGAACATCATCGACCCCGACGGCTTCTACGAAGAGCTGATCGCGGCTCAGCGCGATTTGTCCGACGAGCTGGCCGATCTGCTCCTGGCCAAACTGGTGCTGATCCTCTCCAACCATGTGGGCGACCGGGCCGTGCTGCGCGAAGCGCTGGCCCTGGCTCGCCATAACACCGTGATGACGCCATGAACGACCTGAAATACCAAAGCGGCTTCGGCAACGAGCACGCCAGCGAGGCCCGAGCCGGCAGCCTGCCCGTCGGCCGCAACAGCCCGCAGCGGGTCGCACATGGCCTATATGCCGAGCTCGTGTCCGGCAGCGCCTTCACCGCCCCGCGTGCCGGCAATCTGCGCAGCTGGCTGTACCGCCGCCAGCCCTCGGTGGTGGTTAGCGGCTACACGCCGCTGGCGCAGCCTTGGCTGAAAAGCGGGGCAGCCGAGGGTCAGGTCGTGCCCCCGGACCCACTGCGCTGGGCGCCGATGGCAATCCCGGAGGAGGCACTGGACTTCGTTGAGGGTCTGCGCACGCTGGTGCTCAACGGCGACCCCGATGCGCAGACCGGCATGGCTGCCCACCTCTACCTGGCCAACCGGAGCATGGAGCGGCGCGCCTTCGTCAACGCCGACGGCGAGCTGCTGATCGTGCCGCAGCAGGGCGCTTTGCGCATCACGACCGAGCTGGGCCTGCTGGACGTGAAACCCGGCGAAATCGCGCTGATCCCGCGCGGGCTGGCCATCAAGATCGCCGTCGACGGACCCTCGCGCGGCTATGTCTGCGAGAACTACGGCGGCGCCCTGCGCCTGCCCGAGCTGGGCCCGATCGGCTCCAATGGCCTGGCCAATCCGCGCGACTTCCTCGCGCCCGTTGCGGCCTATGAGCGGGAAGAGGGCGCCTACGAAATCGTCAAGAAATTCGGCGGCAAGCTCTGGCGCGCCACCCAGGCGCACACCCCCTTCAACGTCGTCGCCTGGCACGGCAATCTAGCCCCGTACAAGTACGACACGGCCCACTTCATGACCCTGGGCTCGATCAGCTTCGACCACCCGGACCCGAGCATCTTCACTGTGCTGACCAGCCCTTCGGACACCGCCGGCTGGGCCAATCTGGACTTCGTCATCTTCCCGCCGCGCTGGCTGGTGGCCGAGGACACCTTCCGCCCGCCCTGGTACCACCGCAACGTGATGAGCGAGTTCATGGGTCTGGTGACGGGCCAGTATGACGCCAAGCCTGAGGGCTTCAAGCCCGGTGGCGCCAGCCTGCACAACGCGTTTGTGCCGCATGGCCCCGATACGGAAGCCTTCGCCAAGGCCAGCATCTCACCGATGACGCCGCACAAGCTCGACGACACCCTGGCCTTCATGTTCGAGACCCGCTGGCGCCTGCTGCCGACCGAGTTCGCCATGACGGGCGGTGCGCTTGAAACGACTTACGCCAACTGCTGGACCGGCCTCGCCGATACCTATGAATCTTGACCACACCCATGACCCGGCCGCACTGAGCTGGGTCGAATCCGCCAACGTGGCGGAATGCGACTTCCCGATCCAGAACCTGCCCTACGGCCTGTTCCGCCGGGCCGGCCATGACGAGAGCTGGCGCGTCGGCGTCGCGATCGGCGATCAGATCCTGGACCTGAAACTGGCTGCCAGCGCCGGTCGCTGGGAGACCGCTCAGCAGGTGCTGCTGCAAGACCTGGCCCTCGGCGACATGAACCGCTTCATGGCTCGGCCCTCGGCCCAGCGCCGCGCGCTGCGCCATGCGCTTTTTGCTGTGCTGCTGGCTGGCAGCAAGCAGCAGGCTGCGCTGCAGCCCTGCCTGCTGGCACAGCGCGCGGCCGAGATGGCCGTTCCCTGCCGCATCGGTGACTACACCGACTTCTACACCGGCATTCATCACGCGATGACGGTAGGCACCTTGATGCGCCCGGACAACCCGCTGCTGCCCAACTACAAATGGGTGCCGATCGGCTATCACGGCCGCTCGTCCAGCATCGGCATCAGCGGTGGCGGTGTGCGCCGGCCCTGGGGCCAGCTGAAACCACCGCACCTGGAAGTGCCCACGCTGGCGCCGGCCAAGCGCCTGGACTACGAGCTGGAGTTGGGACTCTTCGTGGCCGGCGGCAATGCGCTCGGCGAACCGATCCCGATGGAGCAGGCCGATGAACATCTGTTCGGCCTGACCCTGCTCAACGACTGGTCGGCCCGCGATGTGCAGGGCTGGGAGTACCAGCCGCTGGGCCCCTTCCTGGCCAAGAATTTCGCCACCACGGTGTCGCCTTGGATCGTCACGATGGAGGCGCTGGAGCCGTTCCGCTGCGCCTTTGAGCACCCGCCTGAGGATCCTCAGCCGCTGCCGTATCTCGACTCCAGCAGGAACCGCGTCGAGGGCGGCTACGCCATCGAGTTGGAGGTCTGGCTGCAGACCGCCGCCATGCGCGCCAAGGGCGAGTCAGCCATCCGACTGATGCGCTCCAACTTCAAGACGTCGGCCTACTGGACCCTGGCGCAGATGCTCACCCACCACGCCAGCAATGGCTGCAATCTGCAGCCCGGCGACCTGCTGGGCACCGGCACGCAGTCGGGGGCGCTGGCTGAGGAAGGCGGCTCCTTGCTGGAGCTGTCACTGGGCGGCAAGCAAGCTCTGACCCTTCCCAATGGCGAGACAAGAACCTTCCTGGAGGACGGCGACATGGTGAGCCTGCGCGGCTACGCCACCGGCTTGGGCGCGCGGCGCATCGGCTTTGGCGATTGCAGCGGAACGGTCTTGCCGGCACATCAAGCGCGCTGAACGCCGCGGCGCAGCACAATGGGGGGCATGAACACTTCGCTCCCGCTGTTCCCCCTGCAGACGGTTCTGTTCCCCGGCGGGCATCTGTCGCTGCGGATCTTTGAGCCCCGCTACCTGGACATGGTCTCGCGCTGCCACCGGGACGGCCAGCCCTTCGGCGTGGTCGGCCTGGTTGAGGGCAGGGAGTTGCGCCAGCGCGATCCGAACGCCGCCGACGGTGCGTTCGTGCGCGAGTCCTTTCACCCGATCGGCTGCCTCGCAAACATCGAGGTGCTGGAGCGCCCTCAGGCCGGCCTGCTGCAGATCCGCTGCCGCGGCGGGCGCCGCTTCCGGCTGACCGGCAGCGAGTGCCTGACGCATGGCCTGTGGATGGGATCGGTCGAATGGCTGGTCGACGACGCCGTCGTGCCGGTGCCGGCCGATCTGGCCGCCACGTCCCGGCTGCTGCAAAGCCTGTTGCACAGCCTGGAGCAGGGCGCCGCTGCCGCCGAGTTGCCGTTGCAGCCCCCTTATGAATGGGAAGACAGCGGCTGGCTTGCTAATCGCTGGGCCGAACTGCTGCCCCTGGCCGCCGACGAGCGCCAGCGTCTGATGCAGCTGGACAATCCGCTGCTCAGGCTTGAGCTGGTGGCCGATCAGCTGGAGCGCTTGGGCATCCGCTGAGCGACAAAAAAAAGCCCGGCATCAGCCGGGCTTTGAACGATACCTTGAAGCCTTGCTTCGGACGGGTACCGGGAGACAACTGAAAGAAGGAAGAACGATCAGGCCGTGGAGCGCTTGCTCGTGCGAGCGGCAGTCTGGGTGGCCTTGACGGCGGAGGCAGTGGCCGCGGTGAAGTTGGCTTCGGCAACTTCAGCAGCTTGCTTGGTGGCTTTTTGCACCGACTCGAACGCGTTACTGGCGGCAGCCACGGCGGACTTCATCAAGGCCACAGCATTCTCGGAGCCGGCCGGAGCGTTCTTGGCAGCGGTGTCGACGATGGTGGTGAACTTCTTCTGCACGTCGGCCATTTGGGCTTCGGCAACCTTGGCCACTTCGGCATTGGTGGCGGTGGCGATGTCGTACAGATGACGGCTGTACGAAGCAGCCTTCTCTGCGCTCGGCTGCAGCAGTGAGGATTGCAGGGCCAGCAGCTCTTGCGCGTCCTTCACCGACAGGGCGGCCTGGGTGTTTTCGGCCACTTCGCCAAGGGCCGTCTTGGCCACTTGCATATTCAGTTCGACGAGCTTCTCGACGCCTTCAAAGGCCTTGTTCGTCAGACCGAACAGGGTTTCGAGGTTGGCTTTTTGGGCGGCGAAGATTTGTTCTGCGGTCAGCATGGAGGCGCTCCTGTGTGGGGGCTACCCCCCGGGTTGATGTCTTTGCAGCAGATTTGCTGCGCTGCAACATGACCCTAAGTATAGGCATCTTGGTCGGCGATGCAAGTACTTTTTGCTGCAGCGCAGCAAAATAGAGCGCTGCTCCTAAATCCCGCCGTCTGAAGTCAGCTTGAGCGATGTCGGTGACGCCCCGATGACAGCAGGGGGCAAGCCCGCTCGGCTATCGTTGCGGCCCATGCGCGCCTTCCATTCCGATGCCCACAGCCTGGCCCTGCCGCCGGGGCACCGCTTTCCGCAATCCAAGTACCGCTTGCTGCGCGAGCATTTCGAGGCTTCACCGGGTCGCTTGCGCATGGAGGCCGCCGAGGCCGTCAGCGAGGGTGAACTGGCCTTGGTCCACACGCCAGACTATGTGGACGCCGTGCTGCTCGGGCGCCTCAGCGATGCGCAGCAGCGCGAGATCGGCTTCCCCTGGTCGCCGCAGATGGCGGCGCGCTCGCGCCATTCTGTCGGCGCCAGCATTGCTGCGGCCCGCTCCGCGCTGGTGGAGGGTGTGTCAGCCAATATGGCCGGCGGCACCCACCACGCCTACGCGGACAAGGGCTCGGGCTTTTGCGTCTTCAACGATGTGGCGGTGGCGGCCCGGCTGATGCAGGCCGAGTGGCACCGCGCGCACCGCGCCTTGCTGCGCGTGCTGGTGATCGACCTGGATGTGCACCAGGGTAACGGCACGGCGGCGATCTTTCGCGACGATCCCAGCGTGTTCACCTTCTCCATGCATGGGGCTCGCAACTTCCCCGTCCGCAAGGAGGCCGGCGATCTGGATGTGGAACTGCCCGACGGCTGCGGCGATGCCGAGTACCTGCAGGCGCTGGACGCTGCCCTGACGCAACTGTGGACGCAGCCGCTGCCCGGCCTGGCCTTCTACCTGGCCGGCGCTGACCCGCACGAGGGCGACCGCCTGGGCCGCCTCAAACTGACGACCGCAGGCTTGGCTGAGCGCGACCGGCGCGTGCTGGATGCCCTGCGCGAGCGGCGCATCCCGGTGGCGCTGAGCATGGCCGGCGGCTATGGCCGCGATCTCGCTACCACGGTGGCGGTGCAGGTGAATACCCTCAACGAGGCCGCGCACAGCTGGGCGATCTGGAACGGCTCGGCGGGTCCATGAATGGAAGAATGCAGACATGACGACACGACCTGAACCCGAAGGCCGCGAGGGCTTCCCTCATTTCGAAGCGCTGACCACGCGCTGGATGGACAACGACATCTACGGCCACCTGAACAACGTCGTCTACTACAGCCTCTTCGACACGGCGGTGAACCAGTACCTTATCCGGGCAGGCGCGCTGGACATCCATGCCGGCGCGGTGATCGGCCTGGTGGTGGAGACGCACTGCAATTTCTTCGATTCGCTGGCCTTCCCGCAAGCGGTGGACGCCGGCATCCGCGTCGCCCACCAGGGTCGCTCCAGCGTGCGCTACGAGATCGGCCTGTTCGCCGCCGGCGCCGAAACCTGCGCGGCGCGCGGCCACTTCGTCCATGTCTATGTCGACCGCGACAGCCGGCGCCCGGTGGCCGCGCTGCCCGATCCCTTTTTGAACGCTTTGCAAGGACTGACTCCGTGAGCATCTTCGAGCAACCCAGCCCCGAACAGACCGCCGCCATCAACGGCGCGATCACCAGCCGCCACTCGATGCGCGCCTTCCTGCCCACCGAAGTGCCGCGGGCGCTGATCGAGGACATCCTGCGCGTGGCGGCCCGCGCGCCCTCCGGTACCAACACCCAGCCCTGGCAGGTGCATGTGCTGAGCGGCGCCGCGCTGCAGCGCTTCAGCGATCGCATCATGGCCGTCTATGACGATCCGGAAGAACTGGCCACGCACAGCGAGGAGTACGCCTACTACCCGCGCGAGTGGGGCTCGCCCTATATCGACCGCCGCCGCAAGGTCGGCTGGGATCTCTACGGCCTGCTCGACATCGCCAAGGGCGACAAAGCCCGCATGCACGACCAGCACGGCCGCAACTACAGCTTCTTCGATGCGCCGGTGGGGCTGATGTTCAGCATCGACCGCGTCATGCAGCAGGGCAGTTGGCTGGACTACGGCATGTTCCTGCAGAACATCATGATCGCAGCGCGCGCGCACGGCCTGCACACCTGCCCGCAGGCAGCATTCACGCAGTTTCACCGCGTGATTGCCGACGAGCTGCAGTTCAAGCCCGAGCAGATGCTGGTCTGCGGCATGGCGCTCGGCTACGCTGACCCGGCGGCGGTGGAGAACAGCCTGGTCACCGAGCGTGCGCCAGTCGAGCAATTCACGCGGTTCATTGACGCATGACGGTGCTGGACGGAAGTCAAATGGGCGTGGCCTGGGGCATCCCATTCGCGGGCATGCTCCTGTCCATCGCCATCATGCCGCTGGCCGCGCCGCGTCTTTGGCATCACCATTTCGGCAAGATCACCGCCGGCTGGGCACTGGCCTTCTTGCTGCCCTTTGCCTGGGCTCAGGGCTTGCCTGCCACCGCGGGCGTGCTGGGCCACACGCTGATGGGCGAGTATCTGCCCTTCATCATTTTGCTGACGGCGCTGTTCACCAGCGCGGGCGGCATCTTCATCCGCGGCAATCTGCACGGCAGTCCGGGTCTCAATGTGCTGCTGATGCTGATCGGCGCGGCGCTGGCCAGTGTGATGGGCACGACCGGCGCCTCGATGCTGATGGTGCGCCCGCTGATACGGGCCAATGACAACCGCCGCAGCAACGCCCATGTGCTGGTGTTCTTCATCTTCATCGTCAGCAATGCTGGTGGTTCGCTGACGCCGCTGGGGGACCCGCCGCTGTTCCTGGGCTTCCTGAAGGGGGTGGACTTCTTCTGGACCGCCAAGCACATCTTCCCGGAAACCCTGTTCCTGATCGGCGCGTTGCTGGCGGTTTTCTACCTGATCGACCGCCATTTCTATCGGCGCGAGGGCGTGCTAAGGCAAGACCCGACCCCCGATTCGGCCCGGCTCGGCATCGAGGGCGGCATCAATTTTCTGCCGCTGGCGGCCGTGGTGGCCCTGGTGCTAATGAGCGGGCTGTGGAAGCCCGGCATCAGCTTCGAGGTGCTGGGCACGCCGGTGGAGTTGCAGTCGCTGCTGCGCGACGGCTTGCTGATCGGCGTCAGCCTGTGGTCGCTGGCGATCACGCCGCGTGGCGTGCGCGAGAAGAACCAGTTCTCCTGGGGCCCGATGCAGGAGGTGGCCAAGCTCTTCATCGGCATCTTCCTGACCATGGTGCCGGTGCTGGCGATGCTGAAGGCCGGTGAGGCCGGCGCCTTCGCGGCCGTCACCCGGGCGGTCACCGGCAGCGACGGGCAGCCCTTGCCCTGGGCCTATTTCTGGTTCAGTGGCTCTCTGTCCAGCTTCCTCGATAACGCCCCCACCTACCTGGTCTTCTTCAACTTGGCCGGTGGTGATCCGCAGGCCTTGATGACGACCCTGGCCCCCACCCTGGCCGCCATCTCGGCCGGCTCGGTCTTCATGGGCGCGATGAGCTATATCGGCAACGCGCCCAACTTCATGGTCAAGGCCATCGCCGAAGAGCGCGGCATCAAGATGCCCAGCTTCTTCGGCTACATGGCCTGGTCGTGCGCGGTGCTGTTGCCGCTGTTCGTCCTGATGACCTTCATCTGGTTCCGCTGAAAGGCAAGAAGAAATGAGCCACAACAAACTCAAGGTCCTGGTCGCACGCAAGACCTTCCCCGACATCGTCGACCGCCTGCGCCCGCATTTCGAGGTGGAGACGAACGAGGGCGAGGGCGCCTGGACGCAGCCAGAGCTGATCGCGCGCTTGGCAGGCAAGGCCGGCGTCTACATCGCCGGCAGCGAGAAGATCGACGCTACCCTGCTGGACGCCTGCCCGGAGCTGCGCGCCATCTGCACGATGGCGGTGGGCTACAACAACATCGACGTGCCGGCCTGTACCGCGCGCGGCGTGCTGGTGACCAATGCGCCCGATGTTTTGACCGAGACCACGGCCGACTTCGGCTTTGCGCTAATGATGGCCACCGCACGGCGCATCACCGAGAGTGAGCATTTCCTGCGCCGTGGCGACTGGAAGCAATGGGCGGTGACGATGTTCGCCGGCACCGACATCCACGGTGCCACCCTGGGCATCCTGGGCATGGGCCGCATCGGCCAGGCCATCGCCAAGCGTGGTGCCTTGGGGTTCGGCATGAAGGTGATTTATCACAACCGCAGCCGCTTGAGCGCCGAGCAAGAGGCGCCGATCGGCGCGCGCTGGGTCGAGAAGGACGCGCTGCTGCAGCAGGCCGACCACCTCGTGCTGGTGCTGCCCTACAGCCCCGCATCTCACCACATCATCGGCGCGCGTGAACTGGCCCTGATGAAGCCGACCGCCACGCTGACCAATATTGCCCGCGGCGGCATCGTCGACGAGGTGGCCTTGGCCGAGACGCTGGCTGGCGGCCGCATCGCCGCGGCGGGCCTGGACGTGTTCGAGGGAGAGCCCACGGTCAACCCGGCGCTGCTGGCCCTGAGCAATGTGGTGCTGACTCCGCACATCGCCAGCTCGTCCATCCCGACCCGACGTGCGATGAGCAGCCTGGCGGTGGACAACCTGATCGCCGCGCTGACCGGCGGCACCCCGCCGACGCCCCTGAACGTCATCCAGTGCTAAGGCGCGCGGCTGAGCTCGAAGCGCTCCAACTGCCCGCCACCGGGCGAGTTGTTGCGCCGGGTCAGGGTCAGACCTTGCCCCGCGGGCCGCAGCTGGTAGAAGATCTGGTAGGGCCGCTGCTGACCGCCCTCGCAGCACCAGGTGCTCTCGACCTGGAAGTCCAGGCCTTCGCCGGCGACTTTGAGGGCCTGCAGATGGAACACCGGCCCGCTGTTGCGGCCCTCGGTTACATCGCTGACCTGGCCTGACCACTCGTTGCCCGAGGCCTGCAGTTCCAGGCGCAGGCGAAAGCGCTGGTCCGGCTGGTAGGGGTGCTGGCTGCTTCCGCTGAGCCAAATGCCTTGCAGTTGCGCCGGCACGGCGGCTGGCGGTGCCGCGCCGTAGTTGATCGTCACCGGGCCGCTGACGCCGCTCAGCACCGGGCTCTGCGCGCCGCTGTTGGCTGCGGCAGGAGCCGCCGCCGTTGGCCGAGCCGGGCCGCGAAACAGCTTGTCCCAGTTCGTCAGCAGCGAGGCACCGAGCACGCCCGCCAAACTGAGCAGTGCCAGCACCACGGGTGTGGGCACGCGCGGGCCCTTGTCGGGCTCGCTGCCTTCGGTCTCCTTGGGTTTTTCGCTGCCGGGTTCCACGCCGCATTGTGCGCAAATCGAGGCGCCCGGCGCAAGCCGCCTGAGACAATGCGCCTATGACGCTTCCTGATGCCTTGGCCCTGGCCCTGCTGGCCCTCGTTCTTGTTTTTCTGCTGCTGATCTGGAGCCGCATGCGCCGCTCCGGCGAGGGCACCGCGGTGCTGGCCGCGACGATGCAGCAAGGCAGCGAACGTCTCGAGCGCGAGCTGCGCGACGAGCTGGGCCGCAGTGCCAGCGGCACTCGCCAGGAGCTGCTGCAGGGGCTGGCGCAGTTCCAGCAGGCACTGAGCGGCGGGCTGCAGGCCAGCAACCAGTCGCTTAGCCACCAGGCGCTGGCCTCGCGCGAGGCACAGGACCAGGCGATGCAGCGCCTTATCGACGCGATGCGTGAGCAGCTCAAGGCCATGTCCACGACCAACGAGCAGCGCCTCTCTGAGCTGCGCCACACGGTCGAACAGCGCCTGACGTCCATCCAGCAGGACAACGAGAAAAAGCTGGAGCAGATGCGCGCCACCGTCGACGAGAAGCTGCATGCCACGCTGGAGCAACGTCTGGGTGAGAGCTTCAAGCAGGTGGCCGAGCGCCTGGAGCAGGTGCACAAGGGCCTGGGCGAGATGCAGAACCTGGCGCGCGATGTGGGTTCGCTGAACCGGGTGCTGACCAACGTCAAGACGCGCGGCATCTTCGGCGAGGTGCAACTGGCTGGCCTGCTGGAGCAGGTCTTCACGCCCGAGCAGTACGCGGCCAATGTGGCCACCGTCCCCGGCAGCGCCGAGCGGGTGGAATTTGCGATCTCGCTGCCGGGCCAGCGCGACGACGGCCAGCCGCTATGGCTGCCCATCGACGCCAAGTTCCCGCGCGAGGACTACGAGCGCCTGCTCGACGCCCAGGAGCGTGCCGATGCCGCGGGCGTCGAAGCCGCAGGCAAGGCGATCGAAATGCGCTTGCGCCAGGAGGCGAGGACCATCCGCGAGAAGTACGTGGCCCCGCCGCACACCACCGATTTCGGCATCCTCTTCGTCCCCACCGAGGGCCTCTATGCCGAGGCGCTGCGCCGCCCCGGCCTGCTGGAGGCGCTGCAGCGCGAGCACAAGGTGATGCTGGTCGGCCCCACCACTTTGCTGGCCACGCTCACGAGTCTGCAGATGGGTTTCCGCAACCTGATGCTGCAAAAGCGCTCGGCCGAGGTCTGGGAGGTGCTGGGCGCCGTCAAGACTGAGTTCGGTAAGTTCGGCGACGTGCTGGCCAAGACCAAGAAGAAGCTCGACGAGGCCAGTAACACCATCGACCTGGCGCAAACCCGCACGCGGGCGATGACACGCACGTTGAAGAACGTCGAGGCGCTGCCGGACGATGCGGCCATGCTCAAACTGGGCATCGCCGCTGGGCCTGGCGCTGACGCGGCCGGCGCAGCCGAGGACAGCGAGGCTTGAGCGGCTCGCTGCTTGCCAGAGGCTTTCATTGGCTGATCGCCAGCCTTGTTGGCGTTCATGCCTGCATGGCGGTCACGCGGGTCACGGCAGCGCTGTGGCTGCTGCACCATGGCTATGGTGAATGGACGGTGGGTGCCTTGATCAGCCTGTCGGCTGCGGGCGGGGTGGTGCTCTCCCTCTGGGCCGGGCGCCAGGCCGATGTGCATGGTCTGCATCGGCCACTCGGAATAGGCGCGCTGATGGGCTTGGTGGGCGCCGTTGCTGCGTTCATCTACCCGTCGCCTTGGACGCTCGCACCGGCGACCCTGCTTTGCGGCAGCGCGGTCTGCATCATGGCTGTTGCCATCCAGCGTGAAGCCGGCCTCATGGGCGAAAGCGCGGGCGAGCTCAAACGCGTGTTCAGTTGGGTGTCATTGGGGCCGGCCCTGTCGAACGCACTGGCGCCGGTGATCGCGGGGCTGATCATCGACCACGCTGGCGAGCGCGCAGCCTTCGGCTTTGCGATGCTGCTGCCCGCCGCGGCCTGGTTTGCTGGGCGCAAGGTGCCACGCCATCCGGTGCGTGGCCATGGCGCAAAAGCCGCAGGTGGTCAGGGCGCCTGGCAGCTGCTGCGCATGCCGGCACTGCGCAATCTGCTGCTGCTCAATGTGGTGTTGACCGCCTGCTGGGACGCACACAGCTTCGTCGTGCCAGTGGTCGGCCATGCGCGCGGCCTGTCGGCCTCCAGCATCGGCCTGGTGCTGGGTGCCTTTGCGGCTGCCGCGGTGCTTGTCCGCCTGCTGATCGCCCGCTGGTCCTCTTTGTTGTACGAGATGACGGTGCTGCGCACGGCGATGGCTGTTTGCGCGCTGGTGCTGGCGGTCTATGCCTGGTTGCCGGGAACCGCCGGGTTGATCATTGGCTCCAGCGTGCTGGGCCTGGCCTTGGGCTCGTACCAGCCCATGATCCTCTCGGCCCTGCATCAGGTGACGCCGGCCGACCGCCACGGCCAGGCGCTGGGCTTGCGCATGCTGGTTTCCAGCGGCATGAGCCTGACCATGCCGATGGGCTTCGGCCTGTTGGCCAGCAGCACAGTGGCTTTCGCGCCGCTGTGGCTGATGGCGGCACTGCTGGTGGCGGCGCAGTGGCCGGCGCGGGCGATTCGCGAAGGCCGCGGCTGAACGCTTATCCCCTTTTGGTGGGTGCTTGCGCGGCCGCGCCAACCCTCAGAATGGCGCACTCATCTTTCGGTAACCGAGGACTCTCTCCCATGGCGCAACGCCCTGCTTATCCTGTTTTTCGTCCCCGCCTGATCGTCCTGGCCATGCTGATCGCCTGGGGCGGTGCGCAGGCTGTGCAGCCGAAGAGCAAGCCCGCTGTGACCAAACCCGCGGTGGCGGCCGCAGCAGCGGTGGTTGCGCCAAGCATCCCGACTCTCGTGCGCGAGCTCGGCGGCATTGAGGAGTACCGCCTGCCCAACGGCCTGCAGGTGCTGCTCTTCCCCGACGAGGCTCAGAGCACCACCACAGTCAACATCACCTATCGCGTGGGCAGCCGTCATGAGTCGCAGGGCGAGTTCGGCATGGCCCACTTGCTGGAGCATCTGGTCTTCAAGGGCACGCCCAACAACCGCGACATCTCGGGCGAGTTCGCCAAGCGCGGCATGCGCTGGAACGGCACCACCAGCACCGACCGCACCAACTACTTTGCATCATTCAATGCCAGCGAGGAGACGCTGGAATTCGCACTGGCGCTCGAAGCCGACCGCATGCTCAACAGCTTCATCGCCAAGGCCGATCTGGACAAGGAGATGAGCGTCGTGCGCAACTAGTTCGAGCGCGGCGAGAACGAGCCCCTGCAGGTGCTCAACCAGCGCGTGACGGCCCTAGCCTACGACTGGCATGCCTACGGCCACTCGACCATCGGCCCCAAGAGCGACATCGAGAATGTGCCGATCGAGAAGCTGCAGGCTTTCTACAAGCGCTACTACCGACCCGACAACGCCACCCTGATGGTGGCCGGCCGCTTTGATCGTGATGCCACACTCAAGCGCATCACGGCGCTGTACAGCCCGCTGAAGAATCCGTCAGCGCCCGTGCCGGTGCCTTACACGGTGGAGCCGGCGAAGGACGGCGAGCGCACGGTAGTGGTCAGGCGCATCGGCGGCCAGCGGGCACTGCTGGCCTACTACCATGTGCCCGCGATGGCCCACCCAGATTCGGCGCCGCTGCTGGTGCTGGGCATGCTGCTGTCTCTGCAGCCCAGCGGCCAACTCTACAAGGAGCTGGTCGAGCCCAAGCTGGCTCTGGCTGCCGGAGTGAGCGGCCTGGGCGGGGTGGAGCCAGGTGGCATGCGCGCCTTTGCCATGGTGTCGTCCGATGCCGATATGGTCAAAGTCGAGCAGCGCCTGCTGGAGTTGGTGGAAGGCCGTGCCAGCAAGGCTTTCGACGAGTCCGAGCTGGCCCGCGTGCGCGAGATCGCGCTGCTGTCCTACCGCGAGCAGATGAAGAACCCGGAGGCGCTTATCCAGCAGATCTCCAGTCTGGGCGCCGGTGACTGGCGCCTGTTGTTCCAGCTGATGGAAGACCTGCCCAAGGTCACACTGACCGACGTGGAGCGGGTGCGCACCGCCTATCTGCGCTCGGCCAACCGGACCTTGGGCCGCTATTTGCCAGCCACCCGGGTCGAGCGGGTCGAAATCCCCGTGGCGCCAGCCATCGAGCAACGCCTGGCCGATTTGAAGGGCCCGCCCAAGGTGTCCGAGGGCGAGCGATTCGACCCCACGCCTGCCAAGCTGGCCGAGCGCAGCGTCACCAAGCTGCTGCCCAGCGGCATCGAGCTGCACACCTTGAGCAAGCGCACGCGCGGCAATGGCGTTCAGCTGAACATGCAGCTGCGCTGGGGCGAGCGCAACGCCACCTTCGCCCGCCGCAGCACCCACCTGGTCGGCAACTTGATGCAGGAGGGCAGCCTGGGCTACGACAAGCAGCAGCTTCGCGATGCGCTGCAGAAGCTCAAGGCCAGCATGAGCATCTCTAGCAGCGACCAGGGCCTGGGCTTGAGCATCACCGCCGAGCAGGACACCCTGCTCGACGCGTTGAAAATCGCCGCGGACGTGCTGCAGCGCCCGCTGTTTCCGCAGGACGCCTTCGAGCGCCAGCAGAAGGGCGCGCTGGCGTCCTTGCAGAGTTCTCGCCAAGACCTGGAAAACCTGCGGCAGGAGGCCGTGCGCGGCCATTACAACAAGGCGCGCGGCGTGGGCCCGACCGATCCGGACTACATCCGCGGACTGGACGAGCGTATCGCCGACGTGAAGGCCACGATGCTCGATGATGTGAAGGGTTTCTACGCCGACTACGTGTCGGCCAACGAGGCCCGCGTTGCCGTCGTCGGCGCGCTGCCTGAGGGCCTGGACGCGGCCGTTGAGCAGCTCTTCGGTAGCTGGAAGAAGCCGCAGGCGCAGCGCTTCGTGCGCCACCTGCCCAAGGCGGTGGCGGTGCCCCCGGCCCGCTTCGACGTGCCTGCGCGCGACAAGGCCAATGCCGCTTTGCGCATGCGCCAGGACTTCGCCCTCAACGAGCGCGATGCCGACTACCTGCCCCTGCTGCTGGCCAGCCATGTGTTCGGCGGTGGCGCGCTTGAAAGCCGCCTGGCCACCCGCGTGCGCCAGCAGGAGGGCTTGAGCTACGGCATCAATGCCGGCCTGTCGGTCGGCCGTTTCGGCGATGCCGCCGGGCTGACGATCGCCGGCAGCTTCGCCCCGCAGAACCGTGACAAGGTGCTGGCACTGGTGCTGGAGGAAATGCGCCGCATGAGCGAGAGCGGCGTGACCGAGGACGAGCTCGCCCGCGCCAAGAAGGACATGCTGGAAGGCCGCCGCCAGGCCCGCGCCAACGACGCTTCGCTGGCCGGCAGCCTGCTGCGCCTGGCCGACGAGGGTGAGGGTTGGGTCCAGGTGGCCGAACGCGACGCCGCGCTGCAGGCCGTGACCTTGGCTCAGGCCAATGCGGCCTGGCGCAAGCTGATCAAGCCGGACTCCTTGGTGATCAGCACCGTCGGCGACTTCAAGGATTGAGCATGCGCAGGCGGCGCGCGGCCTCCTCGTCGCGCGCATCGTCGATCTCGCGCAGCACGCTGCCCAGGTCGACGGCGCCGCGCTTGTGCTCGAAACGGCCGGTCAACGGCGTTTCCGGACTCAGGGCGCCGCGCTGAAACAGGGCCCAGATCTCGGGGCCGAATTCGGTCTTGAGTAACTCCGGCGCAAAGCGGCCGAAGAAGTCGCGCAGATTGTTCACATCGCGCAGCAGCATGCGCTGCGCGTGGTTGTTGCCGGCCGCGTCGACCGCCTGCGGCAGGTCGATGATGAC
>Ga0187844_10000940_pt1 | contig 22673 bp, 19 predicted proteins | sample SpaLakP09_SKY_50_FD_134517 | JGI IMG/M metagenome (GOLD analysis project Ga0187844, IMG submission 134517) | Oligotrophic lake water microbial communities from Sparkling Lake, Wisconsin, USA - SP09_SKY_50 | ecosystem: Environmental > Aquatic > Freshwater > Lake | place: USA: Sparkling Lake...
CGCCTGGAGGCCGAGTCCCTGGCCGCCCGCGAGCGCAGCATCGCGACAAGCCTCAGCACGCGCGTGCCGCTGCGCGCGCCGGTCTCGGGCGTCATCGCCCGCTCCGAGCTGCTGGCCGGCCAGGTCATCGATGCGCGTGATGTGCTGGTCGACATCGTCGACCCCAGCCGGCTGATTGTGGAAGCACAGACGACCGACGTGACGCTGGGTCCGCGCATAGCCAGCGCCGGGCTTGCCGGCATTGAGGGCGTGAAGCTGCAGTTGGCCGGCGTGCCGCTGGCGCTGCGCGACGGCAGCCTGCCGCTGAGCTTCCGCGCCCGCGTCGAGAAGGGCTCGGCGCTCGCGGTTGGCCAGACGGTCAGCGTCATCGTCGCGCTGAAGGACAGCGCGAAGGGCATCGCTCTGCCGGCCGAGGCAGTCGTGCGCAGCCCCGTCAACGAGACCGTGGTCTGGATCAAGACCGGCGCCGAGCGCTACATGCCGCAGCCGGTGCAGGTGAGACCGTTGGATGCCAAGACAGTGCTCGTGACTCGAGGCCTCGCCGCGGACAACCGCGTCGTGGTCCAGGGCGCAGCGCTGATCGCGCAGATCCGCTGAAGGGGCGACCATGTTCAATTGGATCGTCCAAACCAGCCTGCGCAACCGGCTCTTCGTGCTGGCCATTGCCGCACTGCTGATGGCCTACGGCAGCCTCACCGCCTGGCGCACGCCGGTCGATGTCTTCCCCGACCTGAACAAGCCCCTGGTCACTGTGCTGACCGAGGCGGGCGGCATGGCGCCCGAGGAGGTGGAGCAGCTCATCACCTTCCCCATCGAGACGGCGCTCAACGGCATGCCCGGCATCACGCGCGTGCGCTCGACCTCGGGCGTCGGCCTGTCCATCGTCTATGCCGAATTCGACTGGGGGACCGACATCTACCGCAACCGTCAGCAGGTGGCCGAGCGCCTGGCCCAGTTGCGCGGCCAGTTGCCCGGAGACATCACGCCGGTGATGGGGCCAGTCTCGTCCATCATGGGTGAGGTGATGCTGATCGCCTTGCCGCTCAGTAGCCAGGCCAGTCCGATGCAGGCGCGGGAGTACGCGGACTTCGTGCTGAGGCCGCGTCTGCTCGCGATCAATGGCGTGTCCCAGGTCATCCCCATCGGCGGCGAGGTGCGCACGCTGCGCGTCGAGCCCGACACGGTGCGCATGGCCCAGGTCGGCGTGTCGCTGACGCAGGTCGAGCAGGCGCTGCGCGGCTTTGCCGGCAACGCGGGCGGCGGCTTCATCGATCTGAGCAGCCGTGAGTACCTGATCCGCCATGTGGGTCGCACCAATCGCATCGAGGATCTGCAGGGCATTGCAGTCGCGTGGAAGGACGGGCGCGCGATCTTGCTTGAACAGGTCGCCAGCGTGCGCTTTGCCGCTGCCCTCAAGCGCGGGGACGCTGGCTACGAGGGTGCGCCGGCCGTCATCGTCAGTGTGCAGAAGCAGCCTGCGGCGGACACCGTGCAGTTGACACGTCAGATCGAGACCGCGCTGGATGAACTCAATCCCGGCCTGCCCAAGGGCCTGAGTGCGCCGAAGGTGCTGTTCCGCCAGGCCGACTTTATCGAGGCCTCGATCTCGAATGTGACCGGCGCGCTGCGCGACGGCGCCGTCATGGTGGCCATCGTGCTGTTCGCCTTCCTGCTGTCGGCGCGGACGACGCTGATCTCGTTGATCGCCATCCCGCTGTCGCTGGCGGTGACGGCGCTGGTGTTCCGCTGGCTCGACCAGTCCATCAACGTGATGACGCTGGGCGGCTTGGCGATCGCCATCGGGGAGCTGGTCGACGACGCGGTGGTGGACGTCGAGAACATCCAGCGCCGCCTGCGCGAGAACCGCCTCCTTGCCGAACCGAAGTCGGTGCTGGAGGTCGTGCGGACCGCCAGCGTCGAGGTGCGCAGCGGCATCGTCTACGCGACGTTGATCGTCGTGCTGGTCTTCGTGCCGCTGTTCGCGCTGCCGGGCATCGAGGGGCGGCTTTTCACGCCGCTAGGCATCGCCTACATCGTGTCCATCCTGGCGTCGATGTTGGTGTCGATGACGGTCACGCCGGTGCTGAGCGCCTTCCTGCTGCCGCGCATGAAGCGGCTGGACCACGGCGACAGCCCGTTGGTCGCGCGGCTCAAGCGCTGGGACCAGAGGCTATTGTTTTGGTCTTTCCCGCGCGCCAAGCTGCTGATGAGTGCCGCAGTGATCGCCGTTGCGGCGGCCGCAGCCAGTGTGCCCTTCTTCCCGCGTGCCTTCCTGCCGGCATTCAATGAGGGTTCGCTGGTGCTGTCGCTCTTGTTCAACCCTGGCACGTCGTTGGCCGAGGCCAACCGCTTGGGCGCGCTGGCGGAGACGCTGATCGGCCAGGTGCCGGAGGTAACTCAGGTCGGCCGGCGCACCGGCCGCGCCGAACTTGACGAGCATGCCGAGGGCGTGCATTCCGCCGAGATCGATGTCGATCTGAAGCGCGACGGCAAGCCGGTCGACCGCGAGGCGGTGATGGCCGGCATCCGCGCTCAGCTCGCCTCGCTGCCGGCCCAGGTCGCCATCGGCCAGCCGATCTCCCACCGGCTGGACCACCTGCTGTCCGGCGTGCGTGCACAGATTGCCGTGAAGATCTACGGCGACGACACCGACACGCTGCGCGGCCTGGCCGAGCAGATGCGAGCGGGCCTCGCCGTCGTGCCCGGACTGGTGGACCTGACCGTCGAAAAGCAGGTGCTGATCCCGCAGATCGCCGTGCGCCTGGACCAACGCAAGTTGGCTCAGACGGGCCTGTCGCCCGGGGAGGCGGTGCGCGTGCTGCAAGCCCTGACAGACGGCGCGCACGGCGCGCAGATCGTCGACGGGCAGCGCCGCTACGACCTGGTGCTGCGCCTGCCGGACGGCCAGCGCGGCCCGCAAGACCTGGCACGCACGTTGATCGACACGCCAGCCGGTCGGCTGCCACTGTCCAGCATCGCCACCGTCGAGGAGACCGACGGGCCCAACCAGATCGGCCGCGAGAACGGCCGGCGGCGCATCGTCGTCTATGCCAACACGGATGGCCGCGACATGGGGGGCGTCATCGCCGACATCCGCCAGGTCATCGCCAAGACGGCGCTGCCCAATGGTGCCTTCGTGAGCCTGGAGGGCCAGTTCCAGGCGCAGGAGCAGGCCACCCGGCTCATCGTCGGCTTGTCATTGGTCTCGCTGGCGATGATGTTCCTGGTGCTCTACACGCGCTACCGCTCGGCGGTGCTGGCGGGGGGCATCATGGCCAACATCCCGCTGGCGCTGATCGGCGCGGTCATCGCAATGTGGCTGGCCGGCGTGACGCTGTCGGTGGCCACGATGGTGGGCTTCATCACGCTGGCCGGCATTGCCACGCGCAACGGCATCCTCAAGGTCAGCCACTACATCAACCTGTGCCGCTTCGAGGGCGAGGGGTTCGGCCAGACCATGATCGTGCGCGGCTCGCTGGAGCGGCTGACGCCGGTGCTGATGACCGCCCTCGTCGCGGCCTTTGCGCTGACGCCGCTGCTGCTGGCCGGCGACGAGCCGGGCAAGGAGATCCTGCACCCGGTGGCCGTCGTCATCTTCGGCGGCCTGGTCAGCTCGACGCTGCTGGACACGGTGCTGACGCCGGTCCTCTTTTGGCTGCTTGGCGAGAAACCGCTGAGGCGGCTGCTGGATGACGGCGGCAGCGACGCGTTTTGAATAGGCTACGCGGCGCCGCCTGCCCAAGAGCGCCGCGCAAGGATTGGAGATTGAACACCATGAAGACCAAGCAACTGCTGATTGCTGCCCTGTTGGGCATCGGCGCACTGACGATGAACACGGCGATGGCCCACGGCGCGGCCAAGCCGCGCCACGGCGGTATCGTCCAGATTGCCAACGACGTGAACTTCGAACTCGTCGTCGAAACCGACGGTGCGACGATCTACCTCGTCGATCATGACGAGGACATGGCTTCGACCGGCATCACAGGCAAGCTCACCGTACTGAACGGTGCGCAGAAGTCCGAGGTCGAGGTCAAGGCTGCCGAGGGCAACAAGCTGCGCGCCACCGGCGTGAAGATCGCACCGGGCGCCAAGATCGTCGCCGTGCTGAACAACGTCGAGGGCAAAACCGCGACGGTGAGGTTCACGGTTAAATGAAGCCATGAGCGACCGCCACCTGAACCGGTTGCCGGCACTGCGCGGAGGCCTGCTGGCCCTGCTGGCAGCGACGCTGTTCGGCGTCAGCACGCCGCTCGTGCAAAAGCTGGGTCTCAGCCTGGGCCCGTTCACGACGGCGGCCTTGCTCTACGCCGGCGCCGCTGTGATCGGCGCGACGCTGCGGCAGCGGGTCGAGAGGGAGGCGCGCGTGCTGCGTTCCGACCTACCGCGCCTGCTGGTCGTCGCCTTCTTCGGCGCCGTGATCGGCCCAGTGGCGCTGGCCTGGGGACTGCAGCGAACCAGCGGTACCGGCGCGTCGCTGATGCTGACTCTGGAAGCGCTGTTCACGGTGGTGTTGGCCTGGCGGCTGTATGGCGAAACCATGGACCGGCGCGTCTGGGCCGCGATGCTGCTGTTGCTCTCTGGCGGCGTGCTGCTCATCCTTGATCAGGGTCTGGCGGCGGGTAGCCAGTGGGTCGGGCTGCTGGCGGTCCTGGTTGCAACGGCCGCCTGGGGCACCGACAACACACTGTCGCGGGCCCTGGCCGAGCGAGCCCCTGGCCAGGTTGTGCTCGTCAAGTCCGCCCTCGGAGCCACTGCGACCTCGGCGCTGGCCATCGTCGCCAGCGAGCCCCTGCCGACGCTCGGGATAGCCGCCGGGCTGATGATCATCGGTGCCACCGGCTACGGTTTGAGCCTGCGCTTCTACATGCTGGCGCAGCGCGAATTCGGCGCTGCCCGCACAGGTTCTGTTTTCGCCTTCGCCCCCTTCATCGGTGCGGCACTGGCTTTCGGATTGGGCGATCGTTCAGCCGGTTGGGGCATGGCCCTGGGCGGCCTGCTGATGCTGGTCGGCGTGGCCCTGCATCTGGCCGAGTCTCACGACCATGCGCATGAGCACGAGGCGTTGGAGCATGAACATGCGCATCTGCACGATGACGGTCATCACGAACATACCCACCACCCGACGCAGGAAGGTGCGCACAGCCATCGACACGGGCACGAGCCAAGTCGGCACAGCCATGCCCATGTGCCCGACGTTCATCACGGGCATAACCACTGACGTCGAGGTCTTTTGACCATGCCCACACTGCAGAATGCCGACGCATGAACGCGATGAAAGATGACCACCGCAGTGCTGCTCGCCAAGTACTGCGGACCAAGGCTCAGCTGCTGTTCCGGGAAGGACTGTTGCTTAACGCTCGGACGTTAAACCTCAGCAACGGTGGCATGGCGATCGTGACCGAAAGCCCCATCGCGCCGGGAACGATTTCGCGCTTCGCTGTTTTTTCAGTCGCTGGATCAACGATTGAACTGGTTGACGCAGGCAGGCGGCTGTCCCAGGTTCTCCTCCCCGGCGGCCTGGGCAATACTCCCTCAAGGCGCGCGGCGCTGAAGGTCGTTGGCACGATGCGAGCGCCAGAATGCGTCGAGGCAGTGACGCCTGCTGCGCGTCTCTGCGACCCTCAGAGGGTCGGACCATTACCGCGCATCGCTTCCTCCGCCAAACTTCGCAATCCATCGCATGTAGACGAGTTCGCTGATCAGCTCGATCATCGTCTGCGTGACGATGATGGCGGGCAGCACCGGCACCGCGCCTGGCACGGCCAGGGCCAATGGCAGCACCACCAGCGAATTGCGGGTCGCCGCGCTGAATGCGACAGCCCGACCGGCGGGGGCCTCCAACCGGAACAGGCGCGCGATCAGCCAACCCAGCAGCGGAGCAGCGACGGCGAAGGCGACGTAGATCGGCGCAACCTTCAACGCGATCTCACGCGCCGAGCCGAGCTGAGGCACCACCGCCGCCACGACCACCAGCAGCACGAAGGCGGTGGCGGGCACCGGGAGCAGCCCCAATACCGCCGATACCTTAACGCTTGACGCATGCTTGGCCGCCCAGAACTGTGTCAGCGCCGCCAACAGCAGCGGCACAGCGATCAACCAGACGAAAGCGTCCAGGAAGGGCGCCAGTTGGACCGGCCCAGCGGCGGAGGCGCCCAAGAAAGCATTCAGGTAGACGGGCAGCAGCAGCATCTGCGCGATCAGCAGGGCCGGCGTCGCCGCGAGCAATAGCCGCGCGTCGGCGCGTCCGAGGTGAGAGAAGGTGACCACGTAGTCAATGCACGGCGCTAGCAACACCAGCAGCACACCCAGTCGCACCAGTGGGTCCACAGGCAGCAACTGGACCAACAGCCCCACCAGCACCGGAATGACCACGAAGTTGGCGACGAGCAGCGCGCCGAGGAAGCGCATCTGCGTGAACGCGCGCCGCAGCTCGGCCATCGGCACCTGCAAGAAGGTCACGTACAGCATCAACGCGAGCGCCGGATTGCTTGCAGCCTCCCAGGAAGCTGTGCCTGACAGCGCGAACGCGCAAGCGACGGCTGCGACGATGGCGGCGAAATAGATGGCGACCTGGTGTGTCTCCAGGCGCTCGCGGAGCTCATGCATGAACGAGGCAACTTTCCGTTGGGTTGAATCGTCCGGCGGCATGGCCTTGTCGAACGGGCACGACTGGGCCGCCACGGGCACCGCAATCGCAGGCAACCACCCGGACCGGAGGACGCCAGCAGTGTACGGTCATTTCAACGATGGTTGAGATGTCGTGGGCTGACGCCGTGAAGGTCGAGCACACTAGAGGCCGAGGTATTCGGACATGATGGAAGAACAACGGGCGCTTGAGAGCTTCGGCGCCATTGCGCAGGAAACCCGGCTGCGGATCGTGCGCATGCTGGTCGTGGCGGGTGCCGATGGCATGGCCGCCGGCGCCATCGCGGATCAGCTTGGCGGCGCCGCCTCATCGCGCGTCTCGTTCCACTTGGCCCACCTGGAGCGAGCGGGACTCGTCCTGAGTCGACGGGAGGGCCGCTCGATCATCTATTGCGCGGTTTTCACCGTGTTGTCGGACCTGGTCGCCTTCCTGATGCATGACTGCTGCCAAGGCCACTGCAAGTATTGCGACCGCGCAATCGCGTTGTTCTCCAAGTGCGAGGGACGGCCCAGCGACTGAAGCGCTGCGACAGGAAGGCAGCGCAGCCAGGTTTGGCGGAAATCGCTTGCTCCTCAAGCAGCTTGAGGTTCTACCTTGCCGACCTGTGTCATCAAGGAGTCCTCATGAAACCCTGGAAAGTTGCTCTTGGCCTCGGTGCCGCCTGCGCCGCGTGCTGCGCCATCCCTCTGCTTGGCATGGCCGGCGGACTGGCAGCGTTTGAAAGCGCGCTGTGGGCCTGTGCCGACGAGTTGTTGCCCACTGCTGCAGTCCTCGCGGCAATCGCGGTCGGCCTGCTCGGCGCCTGGTGGTGGAAGCGGCGCGAGGCCGCTCGCCGTGCCAAGTGCGAGTGCGTCACGACCTGTTCGACGGAGGCCCACAGTGCATGCCGCTGAGCCAGCACCGGTCGCGTGCACGTTGGGCCCGTCGGAGATGGGGCCACGCCTGGCGCGGATTCGTCAGCTCACACAGGCCCATCTGCGCTCTCACGAGCTGAGAGGCTCGACGTTGAACCTGGTCTATGACCCCGCCGCCACCGTCGAGCTGGCGGAGATCGTGGAGCTGGAGCGAAGCTGTTGCGCTTTCCTGGAGTTCCGCATGTGGACCGAGGCGGGAGTCGTTCGGCTCGACATCACCGGCCCCGCGCAGGCTGTGGCCAGCACCCGCTGGCTGTTTTCGCAATTCCTGCCGGACGCCGAAACTGAAGTCACGTCTGCGTCGAGCTGCGGATGCAAACGCTAAGCTGAGCGCATGAACAAGCCGCCGAACCGCTCCATTGGCGTGGTCGCCCAGCAGACCGGTTGCTCGGTGCCGACGATCCGGTACTACGAGGAGATCGGGCTGCTGCCGCCGGGGCCGCGCACGGACGCCGGCCGGCGGGTCTACGGTGACGCAGCCATAGGTCGCCTGACCTTCATCCGCCGCTGCCGGGATTTCGGGTTCTCCATCGATCAGGTGCGCGAGCTGGTCAGCTTGGTCGATGAACCAGATCGGCCCTGCATCGAGGTCCGTGAGATCGCGGCGCGCCACCTTGAACAGGTTCGGGAGAAGCTCGCTGAACTGCAGGCGCTCGAAGCCAGCATGACTCAGTTCGTGAACAGCTGCGACACCGCCTGTGCCGGCGGTGCGGCAATCGATTGCGCAATCCTTGAAGACTTGTCGGAGCGGCCGCAGCGATCTGCTTCGCCAGCTTGCTGCGCGCCCTAGCAATTGGCCCTGCGTAAGGCTTCTGCCTTCGCACCGACTAAACTCAAATCTCGATGATCGTGTCGAGCGCTTGTTCTCCAGCCCATGTCTTTCGCCCGTTTCACCGCTGACTCGTCCGTGACCGCGCTCTGCGCCGGCACGGCGTCGCCTGCGGGATGGTTAAGTTGGCAGCAAGAAGGGTGTCGGGCATGACGAGAAGCTTCCTGCGTTCGGTCAGCCGGCTCCTCATCGGCGTGGTGCTGATGGCGCAAATGGCGGTCTCCGCATACGCGTGTCCCGGGTTGGCGGTCACGACGATGCAGATGGCGTCGGCTGTGGCCGATGACCAGGCCGGCGTGTCGGATGCCGCTGCCGCCCAAACGATGACCGATTGCGCGGGTATGGCGGGAGGCATGGATCCGTCGTTTCCCAACCTGTGCGCCGAACACTGCCATCAGGGCAAGCAAAGCGATCAGGCGCCCACCTTGACCGTGCCAGCGGTGCTGTTGAGCGCCTTGTACGTCACTGCTCTCGCTCTCGAGCCCACCGCTGTGCCGCGCCCTGCGGCCGTTGTGACGAGTGCACTGGTTGCGGCTTCACCACCGCACACCATCCTGCATTGCTGTTTCCGAATCTGATCTCCCAGACCACGCTGCGCTGACGACTCTTCGGGTCGCCTCAGCGCACGGGGCGTGCTCGTCCGCTGCGAGGGCTCGATGCCCGTCGCCGATCGCCGAGCCGACACGAAGCCGATGTTTCGTTGTCTGGAGATTCCATGTTCCCTGCTTCATTTCCCCACCTTCTGCGCCGAGGAGGCGCTGGGCTGGCCGCCATGTGTTCGGCACTGATCGGGCTTAGCGCCCAGGCGCAGCCAGGCCTGACGCTCGATCAAGCCCTGCGCGTGGCGCAAGAGCGGTCACAGCAACTCGTGGCGCGTGACGCCGCCGTGGCGGCGTCACGCGACATGGCTGTGGCCGCTGGGCAGAGGCCCGATCCGACGCTCAAGGTCGGCGTCAACAACCTGCCGATCAACAGACAGGACCGCTTCAGCTTGACGCGCGATTTCATGACGATGCGCTCTGTCGGCGTGATGCAGGAGCTCACCGGCAGGGACAAGCTCAAGGCACGCTCGGCCCGTTTTGACCGCGAAGCCGAAGCCGCCCAAGTCAACCGCACTCTGGCTCTGGCCAACCTGCGGCGCGACACCGCCATGGCCTGGCTGGACCGCTACTACCAGGAGCAGATGCTTGTCGTGTTGCGCACGCAGCGCACCGAGGCAGGCCTTCAGGTCGAGGCTGTCGATGCAGCCTATCGGGGTGGCCGCGGCGCGCAGGCCGACGCGGTTGCAGCGCGCTCCACCGTGGCGCTGATCGACGACCGCATCCGCCAGACCGAGCGGCAGGTCGCCACCGCCACAACCCGGCTCGCGCGATGGATTGGTGGCGCCGCCGAACAACCGCTGGGCGACTTGCCATCGGTGGTGGCGTCGGTTCACCTCAACGCCGACAGCCTCGCGGTCCATGTGGAGCACCACCCCGAGCTTGCCGTGATGCGCAAGCAGGAAGAGATGGCGCGTGCCGACGCCGACATTGCGCAGAGCAACAAGCGCTCCGACTGGAGTGTGGAGCTCATGTACAACCAGCGCGGGCCGGCCTACTCGAACATGGTGTCGGTCAACCTGTCGATCCCGCTGCAACTGGATCAGAAGAGCCGGCAGGACCGCGACGTGACGGCGAAGCTCGCGCTGGCGGAGCAGATGCGCGCCCAGCGCGAAGAGGCGACGCGCGAGCATCTGGCCGCGACGCGAAGCTGGCTTCAGGAATGGCAGAGCAACCGCGAACGGCTCGTGCAGTACGACTCGTCGCTGATCCCGCTCACCATGGAGCGCACCCGCGCCGCGCTGGCTGCCTATCGCGGCGGCATTGGGCCCCTCGGCGCCGTGCTCGAAGCCCGTCGCATGGAGATCGACACCCGCATGGACCGTCTGCGTCTGGAGATGGAGACCGCGGCTCGCTGGGCCCAGCTCGAATTCCTCGTGCCACCCGACCACGACGCTGCGACGCCGTCAAACCCCATCGCCAGGCAGGAGCCGTGAGCATGAAAACCAAATCCTTCCTCATCGGTCTGGCGGCCATCGGCATCCTCGGCGCCGCGGGCTACGGCCTCTACGCCGCCGGCATGCAGCGCGGCATGGGCATGAGCACCGCTTCCAACTCCGAGGCTTCCGGTGGCTCGCCTGAGAGTGGCCAAACTGCATCGCCTGTCACCTCCACCGAAGCGGTACCGCAGAGCATCGCCCAAGGCGAGGAAGCAACCCGCCGTCACATCACTTCGAACATCAAGGCCGGCGACATCGATCCGATGACGGGCAAGAAGGTCTTGTATTACCACGACCCCATGGTCCCGGGGAACAAGTTCGACAAGCCGGCCAAGTCGCCCTTCATGGAAATGATGCTGGTGCCGGTCTACGCGGACAGCGACGGCGACGGCAGCAAGGTGACAGTCAGCCCGCGCGTTCAGCAGAACCTGGGAGTGCGCACGGCCGTCGTCACCGAAGGCACACTGTCCCCGCAGGTTTCTGCCGTCGGCAGCATCGCCTTCAACGAGCGCGACCAGGTCATCGTGCAGGCCCGCGCCACTGGCTACGTCGAGCGCCTGAACGTCCGCGCCACGCTCGACCGCGTGGCCAAGGGCCAAGCGCTGGCCGAGCTGTATGTGCCGGACTGGATTGCGGCGCAGGAAGAGTTCCTGTCCGTGCGCCGGATGCAAGGCACCGACCTCGGGGCACTGGTCGACGGCGCGCGCCAGCGCATGCGCCAGGCCGGCATGAACGACAGCCAGATCGCGTTGGTCGAAAGCACTGGGCGCACGCAGCCACGCATCCAGCTTGTCGCACCGATCGGCGGTGTCGTCACCGAGTTGATGGCGCGCGAAGGCATGACTGTGATGGCAGGCGCCACGCTGTTCCGCATCAACGGCCTCGGCACCGTGTGGGCCAATGCCGAAGTGCCAGAGAGCCAGGCAGCGCTGCTGCGGCCCGGCGCGAAGGTTCATGCGACGAGTCCGGCCGTGCCCGGCGCGAAGTTCGACGGCAAGGTGCAGGCCATCCTTCCCGAGGTCAACGCGACGACGCGAACGCTGAAGGCCCGGCTCGAACTCGCGAATGCCAACGGTGCGCTGGTGCCGGGCATGTTCGTGCAGATGCAGTTCACGGACAAGCGCAGCGAGAAGGCGTTGCTGGTGCCCACCGAAGCCATCATCCAGACCGGCAAACGCATGGTCGCGATGCTGGCGGAAGAGAACGGCCGCTTTCGGCCGGTCGATGTCGAGATCGGCATCGAAAGCGGTGGGCAGACGGAGATCAAGCGTGGCCTGCAACTCGGCCAGCGCGTGGTCGTCTCCTCGCAGTTCCTGATCGACTCCGAGGCCAGCCTGAAGGGCGTGGAGGCACGGTTGAACGTCGAACCTCCACCCACGGCCGCGAACACCGCCCCCCGACATTCCGGGACAGGAAAGATCGAGGCCATCAGCCGCGATGCGATGACCTTGTCGCATGGCCCCATCGCGTCACTGAGGTGGGGGGCGATGACCATGGACTTCAAGCTGCCCAAGCGCGGTTTGCCGCGTGGGATGGAGGCTGGTGACCGAATCGACTTCGAGTTCTACATGGACGCCGACAACCAGGCCCAGCTCACGCACACGACCCTGCTGCAGCCGGAGCCAAAGCCTGCCGCGTCCGCAGCCTCGGGGAGCAAGCCATGATCGCCCGGCTGATCCGCTGGTCGATCGTCAACCGCTTCCTGGTGCTGCTGGCCACGGTAATGCTCAGCGCCTGGGGCGTCTACGCGCTGCTGCGCACGCCGCTGGACGCGCTGCCCGATCTCTCGGACGTGCAGGTGATCATCCGCACGACCTATCCCGGCCAGGCGCCGCGGATCGTCGAAAACCAGATCACCTACCCGCTGACGACGACGATGCTATCGGTGCCGGGGGCGAAGACGGTGCGAGGCTATTCCTTCTTCGGCGACAGCTTCGTCTATGTGCTGTTCGAAGATGGCACGGACCTGTACTGGGCACGCTCGCGGGTGCTGGAGTATCTGAACCAGGTGCAGTCGAGATTGCCGCCCGGAGCCAAGGCGTCGCTCGGGCCCGACGCGACCGGTGTCGGCTGGATCTACCAGTATGCGCTGGTCGATCGCAGCGGCACGCAGGATGCGGGGCAGCTGCGCGCCTTGCAGGACTGGTTCCTCAAGTTCGAGCTGAAGACCGTGCCAAACGTGGCCGAGGTGGCCTCCGTCGGGGGCATGGTGCGGCAGTATCAGATCCTGCTGGACCCCGACAAACTGGCGGCCTACGGCATCGCGCACACCAAGGTGGTCGAGGCGATCCAGAAGTCGAACCAGGAAGCGGGCGGCTCGGTGCTCGAACTCGGCGAGGCCGAGTACGTCGTGCGGGCATCGGGCTATTTGCAGTCGCTCGACGATTTCCGCAAGGTGCCGTTGGTCAGCACGGCGGCGGGCGTCTCGGTGCGTCTGGGTGACGTGGCACGCATCCAGGTCGGGCCCGAGATGCGCCGGGGCATCGGCGAACTGGACGGCGAAGGGGAAGCGACGGGCGGCGTGATCGTGATGCGTTCGGGCAAGAACGCGCTGGAGACGATTGCGGCCGTCAAGGAGAAGCTCAAGACCTTGCAAGCCGGCCTGCCCAAGGGGGCGGAGATCGTGCCGGTCTACGACCGCTCAGGCCTGATCGAACGCGCCGTGGACAACCTTGGCCACAAGCTGCTCGAAGAGTTCGCCGTCGTCGCGGTGGTCTGCTTCATCTTCCTGTTCCACCTGCGCTCGGCGTTCGTCGCCATCGTCTCGTTGCCGCTGGGCATCCTGGCCGCATTCATCGTGATGCACTACCAGGGCGTCAACGCCAACATCATGTCGCTCGGCGGTATCGCCATCGCGATCGGGGCCATGGTCGATGCGGCGGTCGTGATGATTGAGAACGCGCACAAACACCTGGAGCATTGGCACCACGCGCATCCGGACCAGAAGCTCGAAGGCGAGGTGCGCTGGCAGGTCATTGGCGACTCCGCCGCCGAGGTAGGGCCGGCGCTGTTCTTCTCGCTCTTGATCATCACTCTGAGCTTCATTCCGGTCTTCACGCTGGAGGCACAGGAAGGCCGGCTGTTCTCGCCGCTGGCGTTCACCAAGACCTATGCCATGGCGGCAGCAGCTGGTCTGTCGGCAACGTTGATACCGGTGCTCATGGGCTATCTGATCCGGGGGCGCATTCCGGACGAGAAGAACAATCCGCTGAACCGACTCCTGATCGCGATCTACCGGCCGCTGTTGAACGTCGTCCTTCGCGCGCCCAAGACCACGCTGGCGGTCGCCGCCGTGGCTTTGGTGCTGAGCCTGTGGCCGCTCCAGCACATTGGCGGCGAGTTCATGCCCCGGCTCGACGAAGGCGACCTGCTCTACATGCCGTCGGCGCTGCCGGGGCTCTCGGCCGGCAAGGCCGCTGAGCTGCTACAGCAGACGGACCGCCTCATCAAGACGGTCCCTGAAGTCGCCAGGGTCTACGGCAAGGCCGGCCGCGCCGAGACCGCGACCGACCCCGCGCCGATGGAGATGTTCGAGACCACGATCCAGTTCAAGCCCAGGGACCAGTGGCGCCCTGGCATGACGCAGGACAAGCTGGTCGATGAACTGGACCGCATCGTCAAGGTGCCTGGCCTGGCCAATATCTGGGTGCCGCCGATCCGCAACCGCATCGACATGCTGGCCACCGGCATCAAGAGCCCGGTCGGCGTGAAGGTCGCCGGCACTGACCTGGCCGTGATCGACCGGGTGACCGCTGAGATCGAGAAGGCGCTCAAGGATGTGCCGGGTGTGAGCAGTGCGCTCGCCGAACGGCTGACGGGCGGGCGCTACGTGGACGTGACGATCAACCGCGATGCCGCCGCGCGCTTCGGCATGAACATCGCCGACGTGCAGTCGGTCATCACCTCGGCGGTCGGCGGCGACAACATCGGCGAGACGGTGGAGGGCCTGCAGCGCTTCCCGATCAACCTGCGCTACCCGCGGGAAATTCGAGATTCGCTGGAGAAGCTGCGCGTGCTGCCCATCGTCACCGAGAAGGGAGCGCGGCTCGTGCTGTCGGATGTGGCAGACATCCGCATCACCGACGGCCCACCAATGCTGCGCAGCGAGAACGCGCGTCTATCTGGCTGGGTCTACGTGGACATCCGGGGACGCGACCTGCGCTCGGCGGTGAAGGACATGCAGCGCGTGGTGACCGAGAAGGTGGTGCTGCCGGCGGGCTACTCGATTTCGTGGTCCGGGCAGTTCGAGTTCCTGGAGCGCGCGACCGCGAAGCTCAAGGTGGTGGTGCCCTTCACCCTGCTGATCATCTTCGTGCTGCTGTACCTCACCTTCAAGCGCTTCGACGAGGCGCTGCTGATCATGGCGACGCTGCCTTTTGCGCTCGTCGGCGGCATCTGGCTGCTGTACTTGTTGAGCTACAACCTCTCGGTCGCCGGTGCGGTGGGCTTCATCGCGCTCGCGGGTGTGTCGGCCGAGTTCGGCGTGATCATGGTGCTGTACCTGAAACAGGCGTGGGATGCGCGCGTCAAAGAGGGCAAGACCACCAAGGAGGACCTGCTCGACGCCATCCGCGAAGGCGCGGTGCTTCGCGTGCGGCCCAAGGCGATGACCGTCGCGGTGATTCTTGGCGGCCTGTTCCCCATCATGTGGGGTACGGGCACCGGCTCCGAGGTCATGCAGCGGATCGCGGCGCCCATGGTGGGCGGCATGATCACGGCGCCGCTGCTGTCCATGTTCGTGGTTCCGGCGGTCTATCTGCTGATGCGCCGCAAGCGAGAACGCCAGGCTTGGCGGCTCGCATTTTGGAGGAAGCCCTCTCAGCTTTCGAAAGGCTGGTGACCGGTGACCTGATTTCAGTGCATTGGCAGCAGCTTTGATCGCCTGCTGTCGCTCAACCAGCACAGCACGATCGGAACGACCGCCCTGTACGCTGAGCCGCTCAGACAGGTGGCCTAGAAGCGCAGTAACAACCGAACAGCGCGGCGCCCTTGACTCTGCAGTCAGTTCATGGCCCAGCATGACGGGTACTGCAACTTTCACACCGTCCCATGCATCGCCGCTATTTCACGAACGCAGCCGTCATGGCCGCAGCAGTTTTCCCCGGCTTGGCCATCGCGCAGGAACGCCCGGTCGCAGGCAAGCACTATGTCAGCGTCTCGACGCGGCAGCCGACCCGCGATCCCAACCAGATCGAGGTGGTGGAGTTTTTTGCCTACAGCTGCGAACACTGCTTCATGTTCGAGCCGGCGCTCGAGGCGTGGCACAAACGCTTGCCCTCAGGCGTCGTGCTACGCCGCGTTCCCATCGCTTTCCGGGAGTCGTTTGCGACTCACCAGAAGTTGTTCTTTGCCATTGAGCAGCTCGGACTCGTCGACCAGCTTCACGGGAAGGTCTTCACGGCCATCCACATGGGCAAGCAGCGGCTGGACAAGCCAGAAGGCATTGCCGAGTTCGCGAAGAAGAATGGGGTGGATCCTTCGCGCTTGATGGACGCCGCCAACTCGTTCGCCGTTGCGGCGAAAGCCAAGCAGGCCAACGCGCTTGCCACAGGGTACGGAGTGCAGGGCACACCGTCGCTCGGTGTCGATGGACGATGGCTCACCTCTGGCTCCATGACCGGATCGAACGAGCGCGCATTGGCCGTGGCGGAGTTCTTGATTGGCGAGGCAAGGCGCGCTGCCAAGACCTGAGATCACATGAGCTGGCTCGAACGGTTGCTCGAGGCGAACCTGGCGCTATGGAAGTACACCCTTGGCACTTCGACTGCGTCCATGGGCGCTGCCATGGGGCCGCTCGCGTAGTACTTCGATCTTTACAGCGTCAAGCGGCGCCGGCAGCGGGAAGAACGGCGCGGGCAGCGACGCCGTAGCCGGCATCGCAAGCGGTATCGACCCCTGCCAACTCAACGGCCATGAACTGACTTCAAATGCCCCCGCCGGCTCAGCGCGGAAGATTTCTTGGCCTCTTCTGCGAGGCCGGAGAGCACGCCGCACTGCTCGGCGGGACGATCGGAGCCGCATCGCTGCCTCAAGGCCTTCAGCTGCTGTTCGAGCGACTTCAGCTCCTTGATGCGTTTGGAGACGTGCTCGATGTGCTCCTCAAGCAGCGCATTGACCTCGTTGCAAGCTTCCTCAGGCTCATCCTTGAACCGCAGAAGCACGCGAATTTCGTCGAGCGACATATCCAAGCTACGGAAGTAGCGAATGAACTGGAGACGCTCGTGGTGGGCAATCTCATACAGCCGGAAGTTGCCCTGTGACCGAGCCGCCGCCTTCAGCAGCCCCTCGCGCTCATAGAAGCGGATGGTCTCGATAGCGGTTTCGGTGGCCGTGGCGAGTTCGCCGATCTTCATGGGAGCCTGTTGAAGTCGCTGAATTCCTTGACTCTAAACCCGGTTTAGGGTTTCTAATCACGGGAACGAGAATCATTACCATCATGAAGCTGACTTTCCTAGGCCACGTTGCCCTTTGCCTTCTCATGCTCGGCCCGGTAGCCAGTCGTGCCGACGTTCCCGAGCCCGCCGTGCGCCAGCTGTGGCAGTTGATCGACTACGTCGGGGTCGACTACAGCGGCGCCGTCAGCAATGGCACCGTGGTCAGCGCGGCGGAATACGCCGAGATGGATGAATTTGCCAGCCGCGCGCTGGAGCAAGCCAAGCAGTTGCCCGACGCCGCCGGCAAAGCCGAACTGATCACAGCCGCGCAGCGGTTGCGCGAGGCGGTGACACGCAAGGAGGACCCCAAGCTCGTGGCAGAGCTGGCCCGGCGCGCAGCGGGCCTCCTGCTGACGGCCTATCCGGTGCCTGTGGCGCCCAGGAAATTGCCGGAGATACGTCTGGGCCAGACGCTGTACCAGGCACAGTGCGCAAGCTGCCATGGGGCCGCTGGCAACGGCGATGGTCCCCTCGCGCCGAACCTCGATCCCAAACCGATCGCCTTTACCGATCACGAGCGGGCGTCGACACGAAGCCTGATGGCGTTGTATCAGGTGGTCAGCCAAGGCGTACCTGGGACCTCGATGCCGGCGTTCACCACGTTGTCTGACGATGATCGTTGGGCGCTGGCGTGGTACGTCGGGACGATGGCCAACGATGACGCTTCCCGCCAGCGCGGCGCGGCGCTGTGGCAGAGCGATGCTCGCGCCAAGGCCCGGATGGCGAATCTCGCGGAGCTCACGACCCAGACGCAGGAAAGCCTGGCATCGGCGATGGGCGCCAACGATGCGCGGGACCTGATGGCATACCTGCGAAGCGACAGCGCTGCGCTGGCAACTGCGAACGGAGGCATAGCCCTGGCTCGCGCGAAGCTCCAGGAAAGTCTCGCGGCTGCCCGCGCCGGCAACACGCCTGAGGCAACCCGGCTCGGCTTGTCGGCCTATCTGGACGGGTTCGAACCCTTGGAGCCCAAGCTGTCAGCGCGCAACAAAACTTTGATGACGCAGATCGAGTCGGGCATGTTGGCCTACCGCGGGGCGCTCGGCAACGGCCGGCTTGGCGAGGCAGAAGCCGCCGCGACGCGGCTTGACGGTCTCTTCAGCCAAGCTGAGAAAGAGCTGGAAGCCGGCGCATCGGACGCTTCGACGACGTTCGTAGGCGCGCTGACCATATTGCTTCGCGAGGGGGTCGAGGCGCTGCTGATCGTCGTCGGCATGATTGCGTTCCTGCGCAAGGCCGGCCGAACGGACGTGCTCCCCCATGTGCATGCGGGATGGGTATCGGCGCTGGCGGCTGGCGGCCTGACCTGGGCCGTCGCCACCTACGTCGTCGGCATCTCCGGCGCCAGCCGCGAAGTCACGGAAGGCGTGTCATCGCTTTTCGCTGCGGTGGTGCTGTTGGCGGTCGGCCTGTGGATGCATCAGAAGAGCAGCGCTGGGCGCTGGCAGGCTTACCTCAAGGAGAAGCTGTCTTCGGCGATGTCGCGCCGCTCGGCCTGGGCGTTGTTCGGCCTGTCGTTCATTGCCGTTTACCGCGAGGTGTTCGAGACGGTGCTGTTCTTCTCAGCACTCGCGGTAGACGGCCACGAGGGTGCTTTGCTCGGCGGCCTGGCCTGCGGGGTCGCTGCACTCGCAGTGATTGCCTGGCTGCTGCTGCGAACCAGCGCTCGCATGCCCATCGGCAAGTTCTTCGCGATCAGCTCCATCGCCGTGGCAGTCATCGCCGTCATCCTGGCCGGCAAGGGTATGAGTGGCTTGCAGGAGGCGGGCTGGGTGTCAGCGAACCCGATCCCTTGGCCACATGTCCAGGTATTGGGGATCTACCCCACTGCCGAGACCGCCATCGCACAGGTGGTCGTGCTGCTCATCGCACTCGCCGGGTTCAGTATCAACGCGGTCCAAGCCCGTCGCTTTGCTGCTTGAACGTGGATGCATGCGGCGTGTCCCTTCAGGTCAGCAGGTCACGTCCGATCAAGTAGATTGCCCAGGCGAAGGCTGCAGCTGTCGGGAGGGCGGTAGTCGCCATGCCAAAGCTCCGCGCACCCGCTCCTTTGGGATATCCCTTCAAGAAGGCGATGCGGCCAAAGGCAAACAGCAACACCGCCGCCGGAATGAAAAACAGTGAGGCACCGGACACCAAGGTGGCAAGCGCGACGTGTGCACCTACGGCAAGGGCCGTCTGCTCCAGGGTGTTCTGGAGAAACGCCACTTTGACAGCGAGTGCGGGGCTCGGAGGTGAGAAGGCCGAACCTCGGTTGTCTTCGGCTGAACGGTACCGTCCCGACGAGACCATGCGCACGGCAATCAGCAGCCAGACCAACACGAAAAGGTCGGCTTGGACCGCGAAGGCGATGCGTTCGGCCAGCGCCTTGGGCGGCTGGAAGAACCGTGGCAGCAACCAGCAGAAACTCGTGATCACCACCGCGCACAGCAAGGCGGACCATGCGGCATTGCGCAGGATGCGTCGCTGCTCGGCGGCCAGGTCGACCTCAACCGGCAGCGTCACCCTGTTGCGAACGGTCTTTGACATTGAGGTCTCCTGACCAGTAGCTTATCGGTGGGCGGGCGGTGTCAGTGCACACGATGTGCGCGCTGCGCAGCGGCGCTGGGGGTACGCCGAACGTAGCGACGAATGTGCGAGTGAGGTGGGCGCTGTCCGCAAAGCCGGCGAGATGCGCCGCCTCGGTGAGCGTGGCGCCTGTTGCCAGAGTGCGCACGGCACGTTGCAGGCGCAGCCACCGGACGAACGCCCGGAACGAAAGACCTGACGCCTCACGAAACCAATGCATGAAGTGTGAGCGCGAGAGCCCAGCGGCGGCAGCCGCGTCCTCGACACGCACCGGGGCCTCCAGCGCCTGCTCAAGCCATTCAAGTACCGCCGGCCAGCGCCCGGGCTCCATTGGGAGGGGCCGCTCGTCTGGCGCTCCTGATGGGGGCTTCTCAAGCCAGTCCATCAATTCGCCTTCCAGGGCGGTCGCCTGGGTGGCGGTCAAAGTTCTCACATGAGGCTTTGAACACATCGACGCGTCGCCGGTCAGCAGGCTTGTGTCGACGAACAGCATGCGAACGGGCTGTGCGGCCAGGATGCGGTGCGGCACGCCCGCGGGCAGGACATGGCCAGGCGCATCCAGCGTGCCCCAGGCACCTTCGAGTTCCACGGTTCCCGTCGGGCACCACGCCAACTGGGCAGCCTGGTGCCGGTGTGGACGCCCAGGCAACACAGGCCCCACGTACACGGCCCATCCCCTGCCGATGCTCAACAGCGGTCGGTCAAGATAAGCGAGGGCTTCAGGCATCCGTCTGTCGAGTCGGCTTCCTGCGGAAGGCCTCGTGTGCCACCAGCAGGGCCGCGCCTGCCATGATGCCGATGTCCGCGATGTTGAAAGCCGGCCAGTGATGCGGACCCCAATGCAGGTCGATCCAATCGACGACGGCGCCCCGGCCGATCCGGTCGAACATGTTGGCCAACGCGCCTCCCAGGATCAATCCAAAGCTGATCCGCTCAGCGTTCGAGGTGGACGCACGGCGGAGCATGACGATGAGGAACGCCGAGGCCGCCAGCGCGATGGCGATGAAGAAGTAGCGTTGCCAGCCGCCCTCGTTGTGCAAGAAGCTGAAGGCGGCGCCGCGGTTCAGCACATGCACGATGTTCAGCACGGGCGCCAGCTGATGCGTCGCCCCGAAGTCCACCGTCGCGACGATGGCCGCCTTGGTCGCCAGATCTGCGGCGAGAACCGTCGCAGCCAGCACAAAGCCCCGCCGAGCACCGCGCTCAGGCCGCATGGCTTCGATCCTCTGGCTTGGAACTGCGCAAGAGCCGCAATCCATTGAACACGACCGCCAGGCTTGCGCCCATGTCGGCAAGAATGGCCAGCCAGAGGCTGGCGTGGCCGGTGAAGGCTAGCACCATGAAGATGGCCTTGGTGCCGATGGCGAAGGCGATGTTGGCCTTGAGCACGCCGCCCACGCGGAGCGACAAGGCGATGAACTCCGGCAGCTTGCGCAAGTCGTCCTGCATCAGCGCCACGTCGGCCGTCTCGATGGCAGTGTCGGTTCCGGCCGCGCCCATCGCAAAGCCGATGTTCGACTTCGCCAGGGCGGGTGCATCGTTGACACCGTCGCCCACCATGCCGACGGGACCTTGGGCAGCAAGCTTCTCGATCGCTTCGAGTTTGTCCTGGGGGAGGAGGTCGCCGCGCGCGTCGGTGATGCCCACCAACGCAGCCACGGCTGCGGCGGTCTTGGCATTGTCACCCGTCAGCATCACCGGCTCCACGCCAAGCCGCTTGAGCGAGGCGACCGCCTCCTTGCTGCTGTCGCGCACGGTGTCCGCCACGGCCAGCACGGCAAGCGCGACCTTCTCAGTCGACAGCACCACGGCGGTTTTCGCCTGCGCTTCGAGCTGTTCAAGTTGAGCCAGGACTGCCTCTGACGCGACGCCCAACTCGGTGGCCAGGCGCTGGTTGCCGATGTAGTAGGTTTGCCCGTCGATATCGCCCTTCACGCCGCGGCCTGCCAGCGCCTCGAAGTTCTGGACGTCGGCGTGCGGCTGTTCTCCGTACGCGCGCACGATCGCCGTGGCCACCGGATGCTCGGACAAGGCATCGATGCTGGCAGCGATGCGCAGAACCTCCGCCTGCGACAAGTCCCCGACCGGCAAGGTGTCGGTCAGCGCTGGCCGGCCATGCGTCAGCGTGCCGGTCTTGTCCAGCGCCACCGCGCGCAGCAGGCGTCCCTGTTCAAGGTACAGGCCACCTTTGACCAGGATGCCTCTGCGAGCCGCTGCAGCCAGGCCGCTCACGACCGTGACCGGCGTTGAGATCACCAAGGCGCACGGGCATGCGATGACCAGCATGACCAGCGCCTTGTAGGCCCAGTCGAACCAGACACCGCCAAAGAACAAGGGCGGTATCACGGCGATGCCCACGGCCAGCGCGAACACCACCGGCGTGTAGATGCTTGCAAACTGATCCACGAAACGCTGGGTGGGTGCGCGTTGGCCCTGCGCCTCCTGCACGGAGCGCGCGATGCGGTCCAGCGTCGTGTTGCCCTTGCGTGAGCGCACTTCGAACTCGAGCGTGCCGCGTTCGTTGATCGTGCCTGCGAAGACGGTGTCGCCGACCTGCTTGGCCACTGGCATGCTCTCGCCGGTGATCGGAGCCTGGTTGACGGCGGACGCTCCGGACTGGACGACGCCGTCGAGCGCAATGCGCTCGCCCGGGCGCACGCGCACCAAGGCGCCCAAATCGACGGACTCGGCCTTGACCTCTTCCCAGCGGCCGTCCGGTTGCTTGACCAGGGCCGTTTCCGGTGCCAGTTCCATCAAGCTGCGGATCGCATTGCGAGCGCGATCAAGGCTGAGCGCTTCGATCATCTCGGCGATGGCGAACAGCCAGATCACCACGGCTGCTTCCGGCCACTGTCCGATGAGCGCTGCGCCGATCACGGCGATCGTCATCAGCAAGTTCATGTTCAAGGACAGCGTCCGCAGCGCGATCCACCCCTTCTTGAGGGTCTCGACGCCCCCTAAGGCGATGGCCGCCAAGGAGGCTCCGATTACGGGCAGGGAGGACTCACCGAGGCCGGCGAATGCCATGGCCTCAGCCCCGAGCGCAAGGACGCCGGCGGCTCCCATCTTCAGCCACTGGGTCTTCGAGATGCCAGAACCAAACTCGCGGGTGACCGATGGCGCCGGCTGGCTGCTGTCCTGGAGGACGGGCGACATGCCCAGCCGGCCGATGGCCGCCGTGACTGGCGCCAGGTCGTCCAGCGTATGGGCAACGGTCAACTTACGGCTCAGGAGGTCGAACTGC
>Ga0187844_10000941_pt1 | contig 22666 bp, 20 predicted proteins | sample SpaLakP09_SKY_50_FD_134517 | JGI IMG/M metagenome (GOLD analysis project Ga0187844, IMG submission 134517) | Oligotrophic lake water microbial communities from Sparkling Lake, Wisconsin, USA - SP09_SKY_50 | ecosystem: Environmental > Aquatic > Freshwater > Lake | place: USA: Sparkling Lake...
CCGCGCGCGCGCGGCCACAACGATATTGTCTTGCACCGGATAATAATAAGACGCGTCAAGGATGGCCCGCGCATAAATTTGCTTGCCGGTCCCAAGCGAGGCCTCTGGCGACACGCGCACATTGACGCGATACCCTTTGGTCGGGTCCAATAGATTGTTGGACCGGTCCAAGCCGACCTGCCCGGGAAGCGCCGCCACATAAAATATCTGCCGGTCGCGAAGCCCCCGTGCGAAATCGAACTGGTCTTCTGATGTCGCCAATAATTCAGCGCCAATCGACCATGTGAATTTCTTTTGCCAGATCGGCGTCGATACGAACGACATCGTCCCCGCCAGACGCCCGGTATAGGCTTCAAATGCGTCGTAATTGCTGTGCAGGGCAGACAGCGATATTTCGACATTGCGGTCGCGCCGACCGGCATTGGCGCGCGCGAAGGATAGGCTTGCGGCTTGTTCTTGTGTGCCCAGCACGCCCGCTGCGGTCAGCGACCCTTCCGGGGGAAACAGGTTGCGGTGTGTCCAGCTTGCTTCGACGCGCAAGCCCTGTCCTGTGCCATAGCCTGCGCTGCCCGCAATGGTCCGCGGCGGTGCGGCTTCCTGCCGAACAAGCAGGTCGGCATAAGGCGTTCCATCTGGCGCGCTGCCCTCGCCCGGGACAGCTTCAACAGATACCGTCGACAGCAAGCCTGTGGCAATGAGCGCGGCGCGCAAATCGTCAACTTTCCGGCTGTCATAAAGGTCGCCGGTCTTGAAGCGCCGCAATATCGCGACATGGTCGGCATCAAAAGCCGGGGTGCCTTCGGTCCGCAATTGCCCGAAATAGCTGCGTGCGCCCGTGTCTACAGGCAAAGTATAATCGCCAATGCCGTTGTCGCCATCCAGCAATATGTCCCGCGCGCCCACCTTGGCGAAAGGATAGCCATTTTCGGGTAACTTGACGGAAATATTCGCTTCGGCAGCCAAAATGATGTCCGCGACAATCGGATCGCCGATTTTGGGAACAAAGTTGCTGCTGATAAGATCCGCCGGCTGAACAGCAGGCGCGGCAAAAGCGATTTGCCCGAGATAATAACGCCGTCCGGGCACAACCGTCAGGACGACGTTCAACGGTCCGCCTTCCTCAGTAGATGGCTGAACCGCGACACGCACATCAGCGTCAAAAAAGCCTTGGCCTTGGAGAATGTCCAACAGCAACTGACGGTCAGCGCGTGCACGTTGGCTGATTTCTGCGCGGTTTTCCGCACTACCGTCACCATCGTTGAGCGCCGACAGGCTATCAAACCGTTCGCGCACATCGCGCCAGGTGGCGGCTTCCACGGCGACTCCGTCGGCGTCTTTGGCAATATCGGTTGTCTTTGTGGCATCAAGCCCATCGACACGCAGTACATAACGCAACGCGCGCGCCTCTCGTTCGGCAGCCTGCGTTGGTTCAGGCGGTGGCTCAGCATCAAAGCTATCTATTGGTGGAAGCGGATCGTCCAGCAACGGGTCCGTGACCGGTGGGTCCGGCAGGATTTCCACGGCATCGCCATCCTGCACGGCTGCGATAGCGGGATCGGCGGCGGTTTGTGCGGCCTGCTGCTGGGGCGTGCCGCCTTCTTCCTTTGCCTCTTGTTCGGCCTGCCATGCGTCGATGCTCTCCAACGGCGCGTCGTCCAGTGACGGGATGGCAGCGTCGAATTCCGCGTCGCCGATGATTGGCGTTTGCGGATCAGCAGGTGCGGGGCTCAAAACTTTCGGCGGCAATGTTGATAGCACCGGCGGCTGCACACGAACATCGGCAGCCGGATTTTGCGCGAGCAGAGGCGCTGCGGCACAACCAAGATACAAAAAGGCAGTTAATCGGATCAAGCAGATATCCCTTCGCGCCTAACGTCCCCTTTTGCATAAGGTTCCACCACGGCACAGCAACATCCGATACCCAGAAGATAATAGGATGCCAATGATAAGGCACAGGGCGGGTCAATTATCTGCAAGCGGGCACCCACAGTCGTCCCGCAACATTGGCTCTTACATACGCCGATGGGCAACGGCGCATCATGCAAAGTCATTTTAGCGCAGGTCGGCCTTGAAAGCTTTGGGGTGGTGGTGCAAAGCGCGAACCAATTCACACGCTGCATGATGGAGCATTTATGCAAGGCAAGTTGGTAACGATTTTTGGCGGCAGCGGTTTTCTGGGCCGCTATGTGGCGCAGGCGCTGTTGAACGAAGGCGCACGTATTCGTGTGGCCTGCCGCAACGTCGGCGGTGCCAATCATATCAAACCGCTCGGCAATGTCGGCCAAGTTCAATTGATGGCGGCGGATGTGCGCAAGCCGGATAGCGTGGCGCGCGCCGTGAAAGATGCGGATGTGGTTATCAATCTTGTCGGCAGCTTCGATAATATGGATGCTGTGCAAAATATCGGTGCCGGCATCGTCGCGCAGGCCGCAGCCGCCGCCGGTGTTAAGGCTTTCGTCCATGTGTCGGCCATTGGCGCCGATGCACAGAGCGAAGCGGTATATGGGCAGAGCAAGGCAGGTGGCGAAGCCGCCGTGCGCGCAGCATTCCCCTCGGCGGTTATCCTTCGCCCATCCATCGTCTTTGGCCGCGAAGACCAGTTCATCAACCGCTTTGCCGGAATGATCCGCGCGCTTCCTGTCGTTCCCGTCATTGGCGCAGACACCAAGTTCCAGCCCGTATTTGTTGGCGATGTCGCCAAGGCGGTCGCAAAGGCGGTGGCCCATCAGGACGGAAGCACGCTTGAGCTGGGTGGCCCCCAAATATTTTCGATGATGGAGCTGAACCGCTGGATCGCCAAAGCCATCGGCCGTGATCGCATATTTGTGGAAGTGCCCGACATCGCGGCAAAGCTGCTCGCAAAGGGCACGGGTTGGTTGCCGGGCGCGCCGATCACGCAAGATCAATATAAGATGCTGGGCAAGGACAATATCGTAACCGGCACAGATGGGCTGGCGGCTTACGGCATCGTGCCGACGCCGCTGGATACAATTGCTGCCGATTGGTTGAACATCTATCGCCGGCATGGCCGCTTTGGTGGCGGTCAGTGAGCGATTGGCTGATCGCCGTACTCCTCGGTATTATCGAGGGGCTGACGGAGTTTTTGCCCGTATCGTCCACCGGACATCTTATACTTGCCGGTGAACTGGTCGGATTTACCGACAATAGTTCGATCGCGTTCAAGATTGCCATCCAGCTGGGCGCAATATTGGCGGTGTTGCTGGTATATTGGCAGCGTTTCTGGGCGGTCGGCATGGGGTTGTTGAAAGCACAGCCCGGCCCAATCGCGTTCACGCGCAATATCCTGCTCGGCTTTGTGCCAGCTTTGCTCATTGGCGTTGTCGCCTACGACGCCATTCGCGCCGCCATGCAAACGCCCGAAATTGTCGCCATCGCACTGATCGTCGGCGGCATCATCATATTGGTTCTTGAGCGGATCGTGAAAAATGTCCACTTCCATTCGGTGGAGGACATACCGTTCGGCACGGCCCTATCCATCGGCCTTATTCAGTGCACCGCCATGCTGCCCGGGGTGAGCCGGTCAGGCGCAACGATCATGGGCGGGCTGATGATGGGTGTCGAACGCAAAACGGCGGCCGAATTTTCGTTTTTCCTTGCCGTCCCAACGATGATGGCCGCGACCGTCTACGCGCTATGGAAAGATCGCGCACTGCTGAGCGCCGATGACCTAGACATGATTGCCATTGGGTTCACCGCGGCATTTGTGGTCGCCGTGATCGTGGTGAAAGCGTTCGTGGCGCTGGTGGGCCGATATGGCTTCGCACCATTTGCCTATTACCGAATCATTGCCGGTTCAGCGGCTTTACTGTGGCTAGCCATAGGGTAAGGTCCGAAACGGGCATAAATATGTGAAATAATATTGCGTGTCACCATTATTTAGTCACAAAATATATGACATATGGCAGTTAAACTGACCTATTATTCGGTTTTATAGGTGACATCCACCGTTTTCCGCGATACGCGCCGCGCATATTCAAGGAGTGTGCGCTGTGGCCAAAGACCCGATGCTGAAATTTATCTCGAAACCGCAGGCCTACCCTGAAAAGCGGGCTGCGCAGCTTCGTGCAGAGGATTTTGCCGAAATCGCCGAGCGTTATGCATCCGACGACGCCGCGGACCAGGCATCACGTTGTTCGCAATGCGGCGTGCCTTATTGTTCGGTGCATTGCCCGTTGCACAACCATATTCCGGATTGGTTGCGCCTGACCGCCGAAGGGCGCTTGCGTGAGGCATATGAACTGTCCAACCTGACCAGCACGATGCCCGAAATTTGCGGCCGCATCTGCCCGCAAGATCGCTTGTGCGAGGGCAATTGCGTTATTGAATTTTCCGGCCACGATGCTGTGACCATTGGCTCGGTCGAAAAATATATTACCGACACCGCGTGGGAACAGGGCTGGGTCGAACCCGTTGCGGTCGGACCATCGCGCGGACAATCAGTAGGCATCATTGGCGGCGGCCCGGGTGGCCTGACCACCGCAGAATATCTGCGCGTCGCGGGATATGACGTGCATGTGTACGACCGCTATGACCGCATGGGCGGCCTGCTGACTTATGGCATTCCTGGATTTAAGCTGGAGAAAGACGTCGTCATGCGCCGCGTGAAGCGGCTTGAGGATGCGGGCATCCATTTCCACCCGAATTTCGAAGTTGGCCGTGACGCCACGCTGGACGCATTGCGCGCCAAGCATGATGCCGTGTTGATTGCGACCGGCGTGTACAAGGCGCGCGCGGTGTCGTTGCCGGGCGGCGATCTGAATGGCGTGGTCGCGGCATTGGATTATTTGACCGCGTCGAACCGCAAGGGCTTTGGCGATGCCGTGCCCGCGTTCGAAAGCGGCGCGTTGAATGCCGCGGGCAAGAATGTCGTCGTCATCGGCGGCGGCGACACCGCGATGGATTGCGTTCGCACCGCGATCCGCCAAGGGGCAAAGTCGGTCAAATGCCTCTATCGCCGCGACCGCGAAAATATGCCCGGTTCACAGCGTGAAGTGGCCAACGCCGAAGAAGAAGGCGTCGAATTTGTGTGGCTGTCCGGCCCCAAGGGCTTTGAAGGCAATGGCCAAGTCGAGCGGGTTCAGGTTTCCAAAATGCGCCTTGGTGCCCCCGACGCATCGGGTCGCCGCGCGCCGGAAAATGACCCGCAAGGTGACTTCACACTGGACGCCGACCTTGTGATTACCGCGCTTGGTTTTGAAGCTGAAGACCTGCCTGTATTGTTCGGCGCGGCTGACCTTAATGTCACCCGCTGGGGCACCATTCGCGTGGACCATAATACGCAGATGACCAATCTCGACGGCGTGTTTGCCATTGGCGACATCGTGCGCGGCGCGAGCCTTGTCGTCTGGGCGATCCGCGATGGCCGCGATGTGACGCAGCATATGCACAATTATCTCAAATCAAAAGCAAGCCGTGAAAAGGTTGCAGCATGACCATATTCTACCCCACCCCCGAACATGAACGCCTCGCCAATGAGGGCATGTATTATCCGGAATCCGAAGGTGATGCCTGCGGCGTTGGCTTGATTGCCGCGACCGATGGCAAGCCATCGCGCCGCGTGGTGGCAGCCGGGATCGAAGCGCTCAAGGCCGTGTGGCACCGTGGTGCCGTTGATGCCGACGGCAAGACGGGTGATGGCGCTGGGCTGCATATCGACTTGCCGGTCCGCTTCTTTGACGATGCCATTTCGGACAGCGGCCACCGCCCGATGCCAAACCGTTTGGCGGTCGGTATGGTGTTCCTGCCGCGCACCGACCTGAGCGCACAAGAAAACTGCCGGACGATCGTCGAGGCGGAAATCATCGACGCTGGCTACACCATTTATGGCTGGCGTCAGGTGCCGGTCGACGTGTCGGTTATCGGCACAAAGGCGCAGGCGACACGGCCAGAGATCGAACAGATCATGATCGCGGGCCCAATGCCCGATGCGGTTGATGCGACTGAGTTTGAAAAGAATCTGTATCTCGTCCGCCGCCGGATTGAGAAGAAAATCATCGCCGCGCAAATTCGCGATTTTTATATCTGCTCGCTGTCGTGCCGGTCGATTGTCTATAAGGGCCTGTTCCTCGCAGAAAGCCTTTCGGTCTTTTACCCCGATCTTCAGGACGACCGTTTTGAAAGCCGCGTTGCGATTTTCCACCAGCGTTATTCGACCAACACCTTCCCGCAATGGTGGTTGGCACAGCCGTTCCGCGGCCTTGCCCATAATGGCGAAATCAACACCATCCGTGGCAACCAGAATTGGATGAAGAGCCACGAGATCAAAATGGCCAGCATCGCCTTTGGCGCGCAGTCTGATGACATTAAGCCCGTCATTCCGGCGGGTTCATCGGACACCGCAGCGCTGGATGCCGTGTTTTAAACGCTTGTCCGTTCGGGCAAGGAAGCACCAACGGCGAAGCTGATGCTGATCCCCGAAGCATGGCAGTCAAACCCCAATCTGCCCGCGTCGCACCGCGCAATGTATGAATATATGTCCAGCGTCATGGAGCCATGGGATGGCCCCGCTGCGCTGGCCATGACCGACGGCCATTGGGCCGTTGCAGGCGTTGATCGCAACGCCCTTCGCCCACTGCGCTACAGCCGCACGTCGGACAATCTGCTCGTCATCGGTTCCGAAACCGGCATGGTCGTTCTTCCCGAAACGACAATATTGGAAAAGGGCCGCCTTGGCCCCGGCCAAATGATTGCCGTCAACCTCGACGAAGGCAAATTGTACCGCGATGACGAGTTGAAAGACCGCATCTCGGCAGAGCAAGATTATGGCGCGCTCGTGCGTGGTTTCCGTACCATCACCGACTTGCCCGACGTGGCGCAGGATGATGCCCCAGCGTGGTCGCGCGCGGAACTGACCAAGCGTCAGGTCGCCGCCGGCATGACGCTTGAAGATGTTGAAATGATCCTCGCGCCGATGATCGAAGATGGCAAGGAAGCCATTGGATCGATGGGCGATGACACGCCGCTCGCCGTCATCAGCGATAAGCCGCGCCTCATCAGCCAGTTTTTCCGCCAGAATTTCAGCCAGGTGACAAACCCGCCCATCGACAGTCTGCGCGAGCGGCATGTGATGAGCCTGAAAACGCGTTTCTCCAACCTTGCCAACATATTGGACGAAAAGAGCCAGAACGCCGACGTGCTTGTCCTCGCCAGCCCCGTGCTCACGTCGCATGACTGGCGCCGGTTAAAGTCCGCCTTTGGCGCAGCGGGCGCAGAAATTGACTGCACCTACGACATTTCCGAAGGACAAGAAGGTCTTCGCGCGGCCATCACGCGGATCCGCGAAGAAGCCGTCGCCGCTGTGCGCATGGGCAAATCGGAATTGTTCCTGACCGACGAAAATATCAGTGCCGACCGCGTTGGCATTGCCATGATCCTTGCCGCTGCCGCTGTGCACACGCATTTGGTGCGCAATGGTTTGCGCAGCTATTCGTCGATCAACGTCCGCTCCGCCGAATGTCTCGATACGCATTATTTCGCGGTGCTCATCGGCGTTGGCGCAACCACGGTAAACGCATATCTGGCCGAAGCCGCAATTGGCGACCGCCATGCGCGCGGGCTGTTGGGTGGACTTGCGCTGACCCAAGCGGTCGAAAATTACCGCACCGCCATCAACGAAGGGCTGTTGAAGATCATGTCCAAAATGGGCATCGCGGTTATCTCCAGCTATCGTGGCGGCTACAATTTCGAAGCGGTTGGCCTGTCGCGTGCCTTGGTCAACGACTTCTTCCCCGGAATGCCGAACAAGATTTCGGGCGAGGGCTATCATTCGCTTTATGTGAACGCGCGGGATCGCCACGAAGAGGCGTTTGACACGGCCGTTGCACGCTTGCCCGTTGGCGGCTTTTACAAGCAACGCAATGGCGGCGAAGAGCATGCCTATTCGGCGGGGCTGATGCATCTTTTGCAAAGCTCTGTCGCGAATGACAGCTATTCAACCTACACACAATTTGCCCAAGGCGTGCGCGAACTGCCGCCGATTTACTTGCGCGATTTGTTGGAATTCAACTTCGCAAAGGAACCTGTTGCGATTGATGAAGTCGAAGCGATCACCGAAATTCGCAAACGCTTTGTCACGCCGGGCATGTCGCTTGGCGCTTTGTCGCCTGAGGCGCATGAGACATTGGCCATTGCCATGAACCGGATCGGCGCAAAGGCCGTGTCCGGCGAAGGCGGCGAAGACAGCAAGCGGTTCAAGCCCTATGAAAATGGCGACAATGCCAACAGCGTCATCAAACAAATCGCCAGTGGCCGTTTTGGCGTAACCGCCGAATATCTTGGCGCGTGCGAGGAAATTGAAATCAAGGTCGCGCAGGGCGCAAAGCCCGGCGAAGGTGGCCAATTGCCCGGTTTCAAGGTGACCGAAATGATTGCGCGTCTGCGGCATTCGACGCCGGGCGTCACGCTGATTTCACCGCCACCGCACCATGACATTTACTCGATCGAAGACCTTGCCCAGCTGATCTACGACCTGAAGCAAATCAACCCGCGCGCGCGGGTGTGCGTCAAGCTGGTCAGTGCAGCGGGCATCGGCACCATCGCCGCCGGTGTGGCGAAAGCGCATGCCGACGTCATCCTCGTTTCGGGCAATGTTGGCGGCACGGGCGCAAGCCCGCAAACCAGCATCAAATATGCCGGGACACCATGGGAAATGGGGCTGTCCGAAGCCAATCAGGTGCTGACGCTCAACGGCCTGCGGCATCGAATCAAGCTGCGGACCGATGGCGGGCTGAAAACCGGACGCGACATTGTGATTGCCGCGATCTTGGGTGCAGAAGAATTTGGCATCGGCACGCTCAGCCTTGTCGCCATGGGTTGCATCATGGTGCGCCAGTGCCATTCCAACACCTGCCCCGTCGGGGTCTGTGTTCAGGACGAAGCCTTGCGCAAGAAATTCACGGGCACCCCGGAAAAGGTCATCAACCTGATGACCTTCATTGCCGAGGAAGTGCGCGAGATTCTGGCTAAGCTTGGCTATCGCAGCCTGGATGAAGTCATTGGCCGTACCGAGCTGCTGCGCCAAGTCAGCCGCGGTGCGGAGCATTTGGACGATCTCGATCTCAACCCCATCCTTGCCAAGGTCGACGCGCCCGACAGCGCGCGCCGCTTCAGCATTCCGACATTCCGCAATGAAGTGCCCGACAGCCTTGATGCGCAAATGATCCATGATGCAAAGCCGGTGTTCGAACGGCGCGAAAAAATGCAGCTGACATATAATGTCCGCAACACCCACCGCGCGGTTGGCACGCGGCTCAGCTCCGAAATCACGCGTCTGTACGGGATGAAGGGCCTTTCCGAAGGACATGTCCATGTGCGTTTGCGTGGGTCGGCGGGACAATCGCTTGGCGCATTCCTGTGTCAGGGTATCACCTTGGAAGTGTTTGGCGACGCCAATGACTATGTCGGCAAGGGACTTTCGGGCGGCACCATCATCGTGCGGCCAACGGTCAGCAGCCCGCTCACCAGCCAGCAGAACAGCATCATCGGCAACACTGTGCTCTATGGCGCAACGTCGGGACGGCTGTTGGCGGCAGGGCAGGCCGGCGAGCGCTTTGCCGTCCGCAACTCCGGCGCGCATGTCGTCGTCGAAGGATGCGGATCAAACGGTCTGGAATATATGACCGGCGGCATGGCGGTTATCTTGGGCAAGGTTGGCAGCAACTTTGGGGCCGGCATGACCGGCGGCATGGCCTTTGTGCTCGACACCGAAGGTGATTTTGCACAGATGGCGAACCCCGACAGCATTGTCTGGCAACGGATCGACAGCGCTTATTGGGAAGACCAGCTGAAGTCGCTGATCACCGCGCATGCCCAAGCCACAGATAGCGCATGGTCGCAATCATTGCTGGAAGATTGGGACCGCAGACGCGGCGAATTCTGGCAGATATGCCCGAAGGAAATGCTGACCCGCTTAAGCCAGCCGCTGTCCGACCATGAGGTGTTGGAAGCTGCGGAATAGGTAGCGCCTGACATTGCCAAAGCGCCTTGCAATCGCGTAATGCGTGGCAATGTCGTCCGCAGAACCCAAGACACCAGCCGGTTTCCCGTCCGAGGCGGAGGCAGATGCGCGGCTGACGGCGGACCGTTTTGACATCATCGCCCTGATTGCCAAAGCGGACCGACGGCGGGAGGCCGGTGACCGCCGCGCCGCCAATGCTTATTATAGCGCCGCCATTCGCACGGCGACCGCGCGGCCATCGTCCGACCCCGCAGTCGCCACCGAAATTGCGCGCGCGCATGTCGCGGTCAGTTGGCTGGCGGATCTGTTCCGTCAAACATTGGTCGATGGAATGCGCGCAGCAGGCTTTACCCGCGAACAGCAGCATCCGCGTTTTCGCCAATCGCTCGATATGATGTTTGGCGATGTGCAGCGACCTGCGGAATATCGGCAATTTCCGCAAAAGCCGATGGCGCATTATTATCCCGATATGGCCCATGTCGAATTTGCCGACACAAAGCCGTGGGACTGGGTGGCACCGCTGGAGGCTGTGTTCCCCGATATGCAGCGTGAGGCGCTTGCCTTGCTGGCGCAGCATGACGGTTTTCAGCCTTATATGAAAATGGCCAACGCCCGTCCGCAGCAGGACCATCATGGCCTGTTGGAAAATGCGGACTGGAGCACGCTGCATCTGTGGCAAAATGGCGCAGCCGTGGACGAACATATCCAGCGTTGCCCCAACATCTATCGCGCCGTGATAGACCATGTGCCGCTATGTCACATTGGCCCGCGCGCGCCGTCTGTGATGCTCTCGCTTTTGCGGCCAGGCGCGAAAATCCCGCCGCATAGCGGCATGTTGAACAGCCGCTTTATCTGCCATTTGCCTTTGGTCGTTCCGCCCGATTGCGGCTTTCGCGTTGGTGGATCGACGATTGAATGGCAGGAAGGCAAAGTCATCGCCTTTGATGACAGTGTCGAGCATGAGGCATGGAACAACAGCGCCTATGACCGGCTGGTTTTGATATTCGATATCTGGCGGCCCGAGCTCAGCCAAAGCGAGCGGGACCAAATTACCGCGATGTTCGCTATCGTCGACAATTACCGCTGACCACTCAGCCACTGGCCAAGGGCGCGGGACTTGCGGAAGGGTCTGGTCAATTGCGTTCGCCCCTGCTTTAGTCCGCACATTGTTATTTCGAGGAGAAGCCCTATGCGCACATTGTTACTCGCTGGATCGATTTTGGCCCTTGCCGTCCCGGCGCATGCCGACGCCAATGGTGACCTTGTCACGCTGGTGAATGATGTGTGGGCGGCTTCGTTGAAAGAACAGCCGGTCTATGCCAGCGCGCTGGGCGTGAATGATTATGCATCGGAACTGGGCGACTACACCTTGGCCGCACAGGACCGCCGCGCCGCCGATGCCGCGAAGTTTCTCGCCCGGCTCAATGCCATCCCGTCGGATTCGCTGAATGCCGCATCAAAGGTTGAGGCAGGCATATTACGCCGCGCGCTGAACTCGACAATCGAGGGCAACAGTTTCGGGCAACGCGCGATCAATTTCACGACCTATTCCAGCTGGCATCAGCAACTGGCCGGCATGGCGCAAAATCTGCCGTTCCGCACCAAGGCGGATTTTGAAAGCTACAATGCGCGGCTCGCCCATATGCGCGCGTGAATGATGAAAATATCGCGGTGGCCAATGTCGCGATCAAGGGCAAATATACCCAGCCCTGCGTCACGCTGAAGGGTTTTGAAGGGACGATCAGCGGGCTGATTACGACCGATGTGAATAAGTCGCGTTTCTACGAACCTTATGCAGCAAAGCGGCCCGCGGGCGTTTCCGAAGCGGACTTTGCAAGCCTTGCCAAAGCGGCCGAAAACACGATCCGCACGGTCATTCACCCCGCGCTGAACAAACAACTCGCATGGTATACCGCAAGCTACAAACCAGCGTGCGCCACAGCACCCGGCGTGTCGGCGCAACCGGGCGGCGACAAATATTACGCGTTCCGCATTCGCGAAGAAACAACGACGTCGCTGACCGCAGAGCAAATCCACCAAATCGGCCTGAACGAAGTGGCGCGCATTCGCGCCGAGATGGTCGAGGTCGCGTCAAAGGCGGGATATCCAAGCCGCGAAGCGTTTATCCAACATTTGCGGACCGACCCGCAATATTACGCCAAGACGCCCGAAGAGCTGATGGAGAAGGTCGCGCGCGTGACCAAGATCATCGATGGCAAGATGCCCAGCCTGTTCGGCCGCCTGCCCCGCCTGCCCTATGGCATAAAGGAAATTCCGGCGGAAACCGCCGAAGGCACCACGACGGCTTATTATAACCAAGGTTCGCCCGAAATCGGCATCTCCGGAACCTATTTCGTCAACACGTCGAAACTGAACCAGCGCCCGTTCTGGGAAATTCCGGCTTTGTCTGTGCATGAGGCGGTCCCCGGGCATCACAACCAAATCGCGTTGCAGCAAGAATTGCCTTTGTCCGATTTCCGCAAATATGGCGCATTCTTCACCGCCTTTACCGAAGGCTGGGGCCTCTACTCCGAACGGTTGGGCATCGAAATGGGCCTATATGATACGCCAGCCAAAGACATGGGCCGCCTATCCTATGAAATGTGGCGCGCATGCCGCTTGGTCGTCGACACCGGCATTCATGCCAAGGGTTGGAGCAAGCAACAGGCGATCGATTTCATGACCGACAACAGTGCGCTGTCGGCCGCCAATATCGAAGCCGAGGTCAACCGCTACATCAGCTGGCCCGGTCAGGCACTTGCGTATAAATTGGGCGAGCTGAAGATCCGTGAATTGCGGACCATGGCGACGAAAGAGCTTGGGCCAAAATTCAACCTTGCGGCATTCCATGACGCCGTATTGGGCCAAGGCTCCGTCCCGCTCGATGTGTTGGAGCAGCAGATTAAGGATTGGATCGCCGCGGAAAAAGCGAAGGGCTAGGGCGCGAATGGCGGGAGGTGGGACGCAGCCACCTCCTGCACCTTGGTCGCTAGCCCAGCGATAGAGACGCTGGGCGTCATTCGTCGAATATTACCAAGGCCAAGATGGACGACATTTGGTAACATATTGGTCGACATAACGAAAAATTCCCATTGCGCAGGATCGCGATGGTCAGCAGTTTCATCATTGCAGTCGTGATATGCAAAAATGTAAAGATGAGCCGCACGGCCCGGCTCGGGAATAAATGTGTTCCCGTCGTAGCGGCCAGTACGCGCTTTCACATCGAACCTTGGCGCAATTTTCGTCGTAGCCATCGTCGCCCAACTTTGCCGGCGAGAAGACTGTTTGACTTCCAACCTTACGCCATCGCTTCTCTCAAAATCCCAAGAGGCAAAGTCGGCGCCACACCAGGTCCATTCAGGCTCCAGAGCCAAAGCAATCATAGCTTCGACGAGATGTCCTCGTAACACGTTTGTGACGAGCGGTTTCCCGAAGGCGGCGTCGGACGCTTTTTCAACAACCTCTCTAGTGCCAAAAGGGAGGGTGCGTTTAATCACGCTTATTTAGGCTCAGGCAGCGGCTCTGCTTCGGCAGATGCCGCTTCCTTGGCATCCAGTTCCGCCTGCAGCTTCGCCTCGCGTTCGGCGCGGCCCTTTTCAAATTCGGTCACGCGCGCTTCGACTTCGGCGGCCTCTGCATCGATGCCCGCCATGCGCTTGGCGCGTTCGGCGGCGATCAGGCGGCCAAAGACAAGGCCGGGGTCTTGCGCTTTTTCGGCATAGGCGCGGTCAATTTCGCGCAAGCCACATCCGGTAAAGCCGCCAGCACCCGATGGCGAGCAGCTCATCGTGCCGCTGGCGCCCACATATTCGTAGGATTTAATCCGTTCGGACATCGCCTGATTGCGCGGGTCATTGGGGTCACCGCGCAAGGACGACGGAATGCGGTACCGGTCCGCCTCCCCCATCCGCGCGCAGACGACAATTTCGTCGCCTTGGCTTTCGGGACATTTGTCGTCGCCATAGATGATCAACTGGTTGATTTTCTCGTCACCCGGCTGCGTGGCAGGGGCATTTTGTGCCGGGGCTTGCGCCGACAGCATGAGAGCCAAAGCGGCGACGGAAATATTGGCCATTGCGTTCACGGGATATTCTCCAAAAATCTATGCTCTGGCTTGAACGTCGCAGGCTGAATGCGCGATGAAGCTCAAATATGTTTCGACACGGCAATCGCGGTGCGGCAACCCAAACGGACAAGCGCGCTCATGACCGGATAGGCCAGTGCGCGCTCTGCGCCTTCGGCCAGCGCGGTGGCTTTATGTTCCAGCTCATCCGCCTGAAAATCGGCAATCATCGCCGACAATTCGGGATCGCTGTCACCGATTTCTGCGAGCTGCTCGCTATAATGGCGGTCAATTTCGGTTTCGATCGCCACGGTGCAGGCCATTGCCGCCTCCGGGCTGATCGCAGCAGACACCGCGCCAAGCGCAAAACCGGCGGCGTTCCAAATCGGGTATAAAGCGGTTGGACGCACGCCGCGTTCGGCCATCATCTTGTCAAAGGCGCTCAGATGCCGTTCCTCTTGCTCGGCCATATGCGCAATGCTGCGCGCCGCCGGTGTCCGGTCGCCCATCACCGCAAGCTGGCCTGCGTAAATGCGTTTCGCGCCAAATTCGCCCGCTTGATTCACGCGAATCATGCGGTCGATGGCCGCCTTACGCTGCTGTGCGGTTTTCAGGGTTTCTTGTTGCGCCATGTCATACCCAAGATGGCCACTGCGCCACCCAACGACAAGAGGAAATTATAGCCCGCGAGCGAAATGCCGAACAAAGACCAGGGGGCCACATCACAGCGGACCAATGGCGCGTTCATGATCGACTTAAGCAATTCATCCCCGCTGCCCGAAATCGTCGCGGTGCAGGCGGTCAACCCTTCCCACCAGCCATATTCGACGCCCGCATGAAAGCCCGCGATGCCGCCGCTGGTCGCGATGGCCAATGCGGCGAGCGCAACCAATGTTTTGCGAAAGGCAAGGTTGCCAACACCAAAGGCAATGGCCGCAATCGCGACCGCGGCGAAATGCGGATAACGCTGCCACCAGCACATTTCGCACGGGAACAGCCCGCCAATATATTGCGAACCATATGCCCCCGCGAGCAGCGCCGCCGGTAACAGCAATGCGAGCCAATGGGCCTTGTCAAATTTCGACGTCATCGGCGGCATATGCTCAATTCTGCGCCCTGCCCTTTACGGGCTTTGCAGCAAGCTTCATCGTTTTGGATCCAAGCCGCTGCAAGGTTTCCATCGCGTAATAAAGCTGGAAATCGTCAATGCCCTTGGCCTTCAACTGTTCGGCCGTCATGGCAAAACGCGGATCGTCGATGCGGTCTTCTTCAAGGTCTTTGCTGTTGTCTTTCAGTTCATTGACCAAGTGACGACGCAAATCGGATTCGCGCACGGACACGCGCTTTTTATAATCGGGATCGGACAATTGCGGTACGCGGATATCGGGCTTTATGCCGCCTTCCTGTACCGAACGACCCGATGGCAAATGGTAACGTGCAACGGTGAGGCGCAGGCCCGTATCCCGCGTCAACGGCAGGACATTCTGCACCGATCCCTTGCCGAAACTGCGTTCGCCCATGACCAAGCCGCGATGATGGTCTTGCAATGCACCGGCCACAATTTCGGATGCCGATGCAGAGCCTGCGTCGACCAGAACGATGATCGGCGCGCCGCCGGTGACATCGCCCGGAACGGCGCGTTCGGCCCACCAGCGTTGGATGTCGCTTTTGTCACGGCCGCGTTCGGAAACAATCTCACCACTCGACAGGAAAGCATCGGAAACCGAAACGGCTTCGTCCAATATGCCACCGGGGTTGGACCGCAGGTCGATGATGTAACCCAGCGGATTTCCGCCAAGCGATTTCTTTATGTCGGACACAGCAGCAACAACGTCAGAACCCGTTTCTTCGGAGAAACCGGTAATCGATATAACGCCGATGCGGTTCTTCACTTCCCACCGCACGGGTTTCAAATCGATAACCGCACGCGTTATCGTCACATCAAAAGGCGCATCGCGGCCCGGGCGGTATATGGTGAGCTTGATCGATGTGCCCGGCGCACCGCGCATCGCTTCGACCGCTTCGTCGAGCGTTCCGCCAAGGATCAGCTTGCCGTCCAAATGCGTGATAAAGTCGCCCGACTTGATACCGGCCTTGTCCGCAGGCGTATCCTTGGTGGGCGCGATGACCTTCACCGCTTCATCCTCAAGCGTAACCGTCAGGCCAAGGCCGCCATATTCGCCGTCAATCTGCGTTTGCAGCGAGCTGAAGTCGGATTTGTCGAGGAAACCACTGTGCGGGTCGAGGCTGGCGAGCATTCCCTGAATCGCGCCTTCCATCAATTGCTTGTCATCGACCTTGTCGACATAGCTTGATTTGACCTTGCGATAGACCGCAAGGAATTCCTCAAGCTCTTTGAAACGATCGGCTTGCGCCTGTTGCTGCTGAACGCTTTGCGCGACCAGCACAGTCGCAGGGACCGACAGCGCCAACACAATGGCGAGGGTCGCGGGCAGCAAACGGTTCTTCATAGACCAATCCATTTCATCATTTCGTCGATGCTATATCCCGCCTTAACCCGCGGTGAAAGCATGTTTACCACAAACAGCATGCGGACATCGACAAGAACGCACATAGGCCCTGCCCCTCGTTCATCCCAATATCGTGGCAATATCCATCACACGGCCATTTTTGCGCAGCTCAACGCCGATTTCCGGCGCGTCTGATGTGGCGGAGCCCAGCACAAAGCCTTGGCTGACCACCTGCCCCTTTTTGACCTGCGTACTGCCCAGATGTGTAATCAGGCTGTTCCAGCCATTGCCATGTTCAATGATGACAATCCGCCCATAGCTGCGATACCGGCCTGCAAAAGAAACCGTTCCTGCCGCTGGCGCGACCACGCGCAGGTCATTGGCAAGCGCAATGCGGACCCCGCGCTCGCGATAGCCGGTGGCGTTGAGTTCATTGAAGCCGGACAACAGCTTGCCGCGCGCGGGCAGGATATAGGCCGTCCCCGCCGCCGCAGCCTTGGTCGCGCGCCCGGGGCGGAGCATCGGTCCGTCCAGCGCCGCGAGTTCAGATGCTTTTTCGGCGCTTAGCCGCTGTATATCCATGCGCCCGACAATATCGCGTGCCCGCTCACCCTGCGCAATGGCTTGTTCAAAGGCGATGGCCGCATCGGCGGACAGTGCGCCGGCCTTGCCACCGGCGGCGCCTTGCAATTTGGCCAAATCTGTCTGGCGGCTTTTCAACCGGCTGCGCGCATCGCCCAGCGATTTCAGCGCGCGATATTCCTGCGCCCGCAATTCGCTTTGCTCCGCAATGTGTTGGCGCAAGGCGCTGGTCCGGCGGATGATCTGTGGCTGCACGGTCGCCATGACCGCGCGCACATGCACATAATCTTCGCGTTGGCCGGGCTGCATCATCATCAGCACCGCCGGGCGGCCCGTCATCTGCTGAAGCGCGGCGTTCAGGCGCAGCACGGGTTCGCTTTCCACACCAAGCTGTGTGCGCTGAAGCTCTTGTTGGCGGCTGATGATGGCGATGCGGGCGGTCGCTGCTGCTATCTGCGCTTCGGCGGCGTCGATCTCGGCAGACAGCACCGCCCGTTGCGCGACCAGCCGGTCTGCGGTGCCTTCGGCATTGCTTGCCTCCTGCCGCAACAATTCGCTGCGCCGTTCCGCACGCAGCGCTTTTTCCTGAGCCGCACGCAGGGCGTCGTGTTGCGCGCTGCTGCTGCCCGCATTTTGCGCCATCAGGCTGCTCGCAATGGCAAAGGGCGTGAGCGCCAAGAGCAAAAGCATGGACCAGAACCGCATGCCCCTATCCTTCCCGATGATAGGGGTGGTTGGCAATGATCGATGTGGCGCGGAACAATTGTTCGGCCAGCATCGCGCGGGCCATCAAATGCGGCCATGTCGCTTTGCCAAAGGCGATGAGCTTGTCGGCGCCAGCGCGGGCTTCGTCATCAAAGCCGTCGGCAGCGCCGATGAGGAAACGCACTTCGCGCACGCCATCATCGCGCCAGCGTTCGAGCAAGCGGGCGAGTTCGACCGAGCCGAGCTGTTCGCCTTTTTCATCCAAGATGATGGTTTTGCAGGGACTGTCCGAATGGGGAAGGTCGCCGCCCTTATCGGGCATTTCGCTGTGCCGCGTGGGCCAGCTGATCCGTTTCAGATATCGGTCGACCAGCTCCGCTTCTGCAGAGCGGCCGATTTTGCCGCGCGCGATGATGTGCAGGCGCATCGCCATCGGCGCGGACGTTCGGCCTTATTGGGCCGGGGCTTCGGGCGCGTCGCCAAAGGCCCACATGCGTTCCAGATTGTAGAAGCTGCGGACTTCGGGACGGAACAGATGCACAATGACATCTTCGGCATCGATCAACACCCAGTCTGCCGAAGGCAAGCCTTCGATGCGGGCATGACGTCCGGCTTTCTTGATACGCTCGGCAAGCTTTTGCGCCATCGACGCCACCTGCCGCGATGAACGGCCGGATGCGACGACCATATGGTCGGCGATGTTGCTTTTGCCTTCAAGCGGGATAGTCACCACTTCCTGGGCCTGATCATCGTCGAGCGATTGCAGGATAAGCGCGTGGAGGGCGTCCGGGGTCAAAGTGGGTTCCTTGGACTTGGCGGCCAAATTGCCGGCAGTCGGAACGGATGCGGTATCGATCAAGATGGCTCCTTAAAGCACAATATTTCGGGTAACGCCGTCACGCGTTCCATGTTCCTTATATCGGTGAAACCAATATGGGTCAGCACGCCGAATTGCGCTTGCTGAACGCGGATCTGGACGAAAGCGCAAAAAGACAAGCGCTGGCGTACTCCATTTTGTCCAGTGATGAAGCTGGTCCGGACGCCGGACAAACCGTCTGAACCAGGCCATTGCGGGACCCGCAACAGCACGTGCATCATAGCCGGGTCTGGCGATAACTGCAATCGGCATCAATCGCGCAATGTCGCGCCAATGTTTCCAGTGGTGAAATTGCAAAAAATTGTCCGCGCCCATGATCCACACAAAGCGGACTTTGGGATATCGCGCGACCAGCTTTTTCAGGGTTTCTGCGGTGTACACGGTGCCAAATTCACGCTCGATTGCGGTGGCCTTAATCGGTGTGCGCCGCGTCTGGTCCTTCGCCGATGCCAAGCGCGCAGGCAAAGGCGCCATGCCTTTTTTGGGTTTCAATGGATTGCCCGGTGACACCAGCCACCAAAATTCGTCGAGGCACAGCGAATCCATTGCGAACAGGCTAATCGCCCGGTGGCCACCATGCGCGGGGTTGAACGATCCCCCCATGAGGCCAATGGTTTTCAAGGCCGGATTTGCCCGTTTCCGCGCACAACCCATTTATAGGTCGTGAGGCCCTCAAGCGCGACCGGGCCGCGGGCGTGCAATCGCCCCGTCGCAATGCCAATTTCCGCGCCCAAGCCAAATTCGCCGCCATCGGCAAATTGGGTCGAGCTATTGTGCATCACAATCGCGCTATCGACCTGTGCCAAAAAGCGCGCTGCGGCTTCGGCATTATTGGTGATGATCGCGTCGGTATGGTGCGATCCGTGGCGGGCAATATGATCCATCGCATCGTCCAGTCCGGATACGACGCGGGCGGAGATGACGGAATCGAGATATTCGGTGTCCCAATCATCCGCATCGGCAGACACCGTACGGGCATCCAGTTCCATCAGCACATCATCCGCGCGCACTTCGCATCCGGCATCAATCAGCGCGCCAATCAGTTCGGCAGCAGCAGGATAATCCTGATCAATCAGGACGGTTTCGGTTGCCCCGCAAACGCCGGTGCGCCGCATCTTGGCATTGACGACAATCGCCTGCGCCATCGCCGGATCGGCGTCCTTATGGACATAGCTGTGGTTGATGCCGTCGAGATGCGCGAGCACGGGAACGCGGGCTTCATCCTGCACCCGCGCGACCAGCGATTTGCCCCCACGCGGAATGATCATGTCAATCGCACCCTGCGCGCGCAGCATCAGGCCGACCATCTCGCGGTCTTGTGTGGGGATAAGCTGCACCGCGTCGGCGGGTAATCCGGCCTGTGTGATGCCAGCCAGCATCGCGGCATATATGGCGCGGTTGCTGTGCACCGCCTAACTCCCGCCGCGCAGGATGACGGCGTTGCCCGACCGCAGCCCCAAGGCCGCGGCATCCGCCGTGACATTGGGCCGGCTTTCATAAATGATGCCAAGCACGCCGATGGGCACGCGGATACGCGCCATCTGCAAACCATTGGGCCGCGTGCTGCTGTCGATGATGCGACCGACGGGGTCGGCCAGCACAGCAACCTGTTCCACCGCCGCAGCCATGGCCGTGATGCGTGCCTCGTCGAGTTTCAGGCGATCGAGCATCGCGGGGGACAGGCCAGCCTTGGTCCCTGCGGCAAGGTCGATAGCATTGGCCGCGAGGATATCGGCCGATTGGGCACGCAGAGCCTGGGCAGCATAAGTTAACGCGCGCGCCTTCGCCGCGTCATCCGCCGCCGCCAAGTGCCGCGATGCGGCGCGCGCTTTGCTGGCTATCGATGCCATCAGGGGCTGATAATCGGTCATAATATCAACCCGTAGAGAAGTGCCCGCAAAAGGGAAAGGTGCCGTTCAATTCAAGGGCGTTAGGTGCGCTCGCCACGCGAATCGCCGAAAAAGCGTTGATTTTACGGCTTTTTACGCCGCGCACGCGGCATGTGCAGGCACAGGAAGTTCACGATTTGTGACATTTCAATACAGTTTTCCACAGCTCATCGTGTGACTCATTCGACTCGTCACGAGTCCGGCGTCGGCGATTCGCGCCTGCCATTTTGCTCTGCTACGGCCGCGCAACAGAACAAAAACGGGGTGGGACGTGTCGCTTAAGACCAGAATATCCGGTTGGAATGACCGGATAGCTGGATGGTTTATTGACCGCGAATTTTTCATGCGGGCCAATGGCCAAGTCCGGTTCTTAAAACTGAGTGCGCAATTGCAACGGCGCGTTGCAGGTACCGTCGCGTCCGTCGTCGGCCTTTGGCTGGTCGTCACGCTGGGCATGGCCATCAATCAAGTCAGCGTTACCGCGCAGCGCATGGCGCTGAGCCAGCAAGAGGCGAAGGTCGAATCGGCCGAAGAACGCGTCGCCAATTATCGCGATTCGATCGATGAAGTGGCGAAGGATCTCGATCGGCGGCAGAAGATGCTGGAAAGCCTGAGCGATCAATATCTGGGCGATGTTCCTGAGGCCAATGCGCAAGCGCCTGCCACTGCGAAGTCGGCGGCCGAAGACCAGACCGTAAAAACCATCAGCATTGTGGTGCCAGAGGCTGCGGGCCTTGCCCGTGTTGAAGTCCGCCAAATCCAGTTCGCCGAAAAAATGACCAAAGTTGCCGTGGCCCGCACGTCAAAGGCAGAGGCCGCGATCCGCCAGTTCGGGCTGAACCCCGACGTGCTCGCACGGCAGGCGCGGAGCGCGCAGGGCGGTGTGTTTGAACCCTTTTTCGGCAGCACCAAAAAAGATGTCCGCGACCCGCGCTTTTTGAAACTGGCGGCATCGCTGAGCCGGATGGACGCCATGGAGCGCGCGCTCGCCGCGATCCCGACATCGATGCCCGCCGCCGTCATGATGATGTCGAGCGGCTTTGGTTTCCGCAGCGATCCCTTCACCGGTGGCGGCGCAATGCATGCCGGTTTGGATTTCAAGGGCCCTGTTGGCACGCCCATCCTCGCTGCTGCCCACGGCCGTGTGACCTTTGCGGGTTTCCACGGCGGATATGGCAAGACAGTTGAAATTACACATGCCAACGGACTATTAACGCGTTATGCCCATCTTTCCGGTGTGCATGTCACGCGCGGCCAAATGGTGCATCGTGGCTTGCAAATCGGAAAAATGGGAAGCACAGGGCGATCGACGGGCAGCCATTTGCATTTCGAGGTGCGCCTGAATGGTCGGGCGATCAACCCGAGAAAGTTTTTGGAGGCCAACCCTGATGTTCTCAAAGTCCAAACAGTCGCCGGAAACCGCGCCGGCAACGCCGCAAAGGAATTATAATAACGTGCGCAATAGTTCGGGTCATACATTTTCTGTCATAGCGTCCGATGTCGAAATCGTCGGCAACCTCACCGCCCGCGTGGATCTGCACGTCGATGGCAAGGTGCAGGGCGACGTGACATGCGGCAATCTGGTGCAGGGCGAAGGCAGCATTATCGCAGGCAAGGTCATTGCCGAATCGGCCAAGCTGTCCGGCCATGTCGAAGGTTCAATCGAGGCCAATGATCTGGTGATCGAATCCACCGCGCGTATCGTGGGCGATGTCGTGTACAGCAATCTGACGATCGCCCCGGGCGGACAGATTGACGGTAAGTTCCGGCACAAATCATCAAAGGGAGCGCCAACCACCGCGCGCCCGGCCGCCAATGGCAGCAAGCCAGCCGATCCGTTGATCCTTGGGGCCGAATCCAAAGTCATCTAGGTCCTGACCCTAAGCCATTTCCAACATCGGCAAGAATATTTCCTACAGAAATTAACCGCGCACGTGCTGCGTGTAAAAGGGGGACGGCCGGCGCGGAAGCGCTGGTGCATGCTTCCGGCTGATGGTGTTGGTTGATTAAGGCCCGCTTGTTCCATCAGGCTATTGCCCCCGGGCCGCCTTTGCTGGCTGGCATGCTGTCCATCGGGGGTAAGGTTCGTAAACCCCCAAAGGC
>Ga0187844_10000942_pt1 | contig 22651 bp, 21 predicted proteins | sample SpaLakP09_SKY_50_FD_134517 | JGI IMG/M metagenome (GOLD analysis project Ga0187844, IMG submission 134517) | Oligotrophic lake water microbial communities from Sparkling Lake, Wisconsin, USA - SP09_SKY_50 | ecosystem: Environmental > Aquatic > Freshwater > Lake | place: USA: Sparkling Lake...
GTATATACCTATGTCTTCTATGATGAATATTCAGAATTCGGCCAAAGTATCACCTACAATACAAAACACGCAATATCCGAACTGCGTGTCTTGCAAATATTATCAACCCGATAAATATTTTTCTGATATTGATTCTAGATTTAGTACATGCGCTCGATTCGGCGAGAAAAATCTGATAACTGGAAAGATAGTGTTTGACGGCACCGGGATTTGTAGACACAGTAAATCGAAATGTGGTATCGAAGGGAAGTTTTATGAATATGATCCGTATTTTAGTCAAAGGGCTTGGAGACACCGGGTTTTTACAAATCGATCCGGTATCTTTTTTACGTCGCTGATACTGGTGAATATAGGATATGCTACTTGGATAACAAGAGATACAAAAGTATCATTTGACTAAACTATTTTTTTGGAGCGTCTCGTTTTGTTTTTTTTGTATCGTTTTGTTTTATTTTTTATAAAGTGTTTTGTTTTTTTGCCTCCTGATGATGAAATTGTAATTATTCTAGAAAAAGATGGAGGCCCATTACATATAACATTGATTCCATTTCTTGGACGTTTATCATCTAAATCACTATTGCCAATTTCTTCTTGATAATAAATATATTTTTTATCAATATAATTTGGTGCGTTTGTTGCCGGTGGATTGTTTTTAATATAGGTCCGACCAATAAAAGATGAATTACCGTCTGGATTTATCATAAAAAATGCAAAACTATCATTATTTGTTGGTCCATCAATTTTTGATACATCTAAACAGATATGCTTTGTACTCCCAGTAATTTTCAAAGAAGGAAAAAAACATTTTGGCATATGACCATAAATATTATATTTTATCACTGTTTCTCCAGATTTTATTTTATATTTTGCAGAATTCATATCTACTGTATCCCATCCACCACCCATAGATCTATTACTATCATCAATATCAAGTTTTATCTCTTGTAATTTAGGGCCACCGGTAATTGGTGAGTGTTTCCATCCACAACTATCTCCACAACTATTATTTACAGGAGCTGTAATTTGAACAAATTTAATGATTCGGTCAATCGCTGTTTTATTTGATTCATAATCGTAGTTAATATCCATACATACTTGTAATTGATCAACCATTCGATTCTTTTCGTCTTCTATCTTTTTTAGCATTTCTAATAACGGTGTTTCTAGTTTTATTCCATCTGGATTCAACGCAAGAGGTGATGTCAAAGGAACATATCCAGAATGCGACATAATTCCATAGTCTTCACCATGTTTAAATGCGGCAACAACATGACTCAGTCGGAGATATTTTGGATATAATCCAATGTAAGGTTGAAGAAAGAGAGGTATTTCTTGAGAATTCCATTCAAATGACATAATCATCTGTATTAAAGCGATCATTTTAGCATTTTCTTCAGATTCTACTACACTGGTTATTAAACCTAATTCTTTTAGTTCTTTTAACACATGCACATGTGAAAATCCCATAGTTTTATTCGTCATCACTACAATTCGTTTCTTAAAAGGCTCCGCTTGAGAAATATATTCAGAAGATACTTCGTTCTTTGCGGCTTCAGGCAGAAATGATACGTATTCGGGTAATGCTTTTTGTCGGAATACTGTTTTATTTTCTGCAAGACGATCATGCAATTCACGTAAATTATTGCACCCAATCCATGGCAATTCATTATTGATGGTAAAAAATAATTCAATTCCCATACGTATTTTATTGTAATCACGGTTTCCGCCAATAAGGATAATACGTTTTGATAATTCAAGAATATTCTTCATATTTATCATTTGTTGTAATACTCGAATTGATTTTATTGAATTATCTACTAAATCTCCCATGAATCCCATGGATACACCATCTTCTATATGAGTTATTATTCCATTACCAAATTGGAAATATTGGTTTAGTTTTTTGTGAACAGATTTTTTATTTGCCATACTTCCTTTCAATATAGATATTTGATCATTTGTAATATCATCTAAATGAAAGGGTGCACCACCTTCTTCATCAGAAAATCCAAAAAAGGTAGTGCCTGTTATATCATAAAATGCCGTTGACATGTCGGTTTATAAAACAAATATATACTATAGTTATATATTTGTCTCTTTATCCTTGAACAACTGTATTACGCAACTGTGTGCGTGTACTGTTGGAAAATGTATCTCTGCCAATTTGAGAACTGGCTACTATATTAGGATGTGGTCTCTGATCCAAGACAGGTTCGCTAAATAACAGGGGATAAGGTTGTTGTTCAGGACGCGAAATCACTTCGACTTTGTATAAATCGCTATTGGATGACGGCACGTAGACTCCCTGTGGAGCACCTTTTTGTAAAGCGAAATATTGGTTTCGTAATTGAGTTTCCGTATCCACGAGATTGTTGTATCCTGACACGGGTCCCGTCTTCATTACGGGCGGCGTAAAGTTGGTTTCCAAAGAGTAGTTCATATTGGATTGGATTGGTACTGTGGCAGGCATGCGGTTATCCAACATGGGAAACAAAGCGTATTTGGTTAATACGGGTCTTGGATCGAAGTTAGGAGGTAGCTCGCGATCTGGGACGTTTCGTTTTGCAACACGTTCATTGATTTCATTCAAGCGATCAAACTGACCATAATATACTACATCATTGGGGATAACACCATCCATAAGTTTTGTAGATTCTGCATAGTTCATCTCTATTGTCTCCTTAGATATTTTACGAAATAAACATAAAGCTTTTTCGTTAATAGAATGTACCAATCCCTTCTCCCTTTTCCCACATATACTTATTTTACGGTTTTTCGACTAAAGCACTGTCTATGGTTCGTTTGTGTACCGAACCTTATCCCGCCAACTCAAGATTCGAGGAGCATTTTGAGTTGTTTCCATTCCCTCTCAGTGATTTCCAAAAGTATGCAATCGAAGCCATTTTAACGGGGAATCATGTCTTAATAACCGCGCATACGGGGTCGGGTAAAACGTTGCCCGCCGAATTTGCTATAGAACATTTTGTCAAAAAAGGGAAAAAAGTTATTTATACTAGTCCCATCAAGGCTTTGTCGAATCAAAAATATTTCGAATTCCAGCGAAAGTATCCGCATATTTCTTTTGGGCTGTTAACGGGGGATATTAAGACTAATCCCGATGCCGACGTCTTGATTATGACCACGGAGATTTTGATGAATGCGTTGTTTATCAAGGGCGGACATAGTCATGTGGACCAAGGTGTTGTCAAGCAAAACCCTCTTGCTTTTCAATTAGACATCGATGTTGATCTCGCATGTGTTGTCTTCGATGAAGTCCATTATATTAACGACGCGGATCGCGGCCAAACCTGGGAAAAAACGATTCTAATGCTTCCCCGACATATCCAGATGGTCATGCTGTCGGCAACCATCGATGCACCAGAACGTTTTGCTAAATGGTGCGAACGGGATGATACTAGTCGAGAGGTGTATCTAGCGTCGACTACTGTCCGTCAAGTACCTCTAACACATTATGGGTATTTAACCGTTCCTGAGAGTGCGATCAAGTTGATCAAAGACAAAGCCTTGGAAAAAGAAATCCGCGAATCGACACACACCTTAATTCCGTTGCACTCTGCCGCGGATATGTTCCAAGAAAATGGCTACAGGATACTAGCAAAAACGTGCAAAACCATTGATATTCGGCAGATCTCGGTAAAACGGAAACATGTCCTAAATAACCTGTGTATGTTTTTGAAAGATCGCGATATGTTGCCGGCGATAGGATTCGTATTTTCCAGAAAACAAGTCGAGTTGTGCGCGCACGAGATAACCGTGCCCCTGTTAGAAGACGATAGCAAGGTGGGATACACGGTTCGCCGAGAATGCGAACAAATCGTTCGAAAACTGCCTAATTTTCAAGAGTATTTGGAGTTGCCCGAATACGTGGATTTAGTGGGTTTATTGGAGAAAGGTATCGGAATTCATCATTCGGGGATGATTCCTATTTTGCGTGAGATCGTGGAACTCTTGATCTCGAAGAGGTATATTAAGGTGCTTTTTGCAACAGAATCCTTCGCAATTGGACTAGATTGCCCAATCAAGACGGCAATCTTCACTGGACTGCACAAGTTTGATGGACAAACCGAGCGTCTTCTCATGTCGCACGAATATACGCAAATGGCGGGGCGCGCTGGTCGGCGTGGTATCGACACCATTGGTCATGTGGTTCATTGCAATAATTTGTTTGGCTTACCTACTGCAACCGAGTATCGGGGTTTACTGGGAGGAGGACCGCAAGAGTTGGTTTCCAAGTTTCGAATCTCGTATTCTTTGGTGTTGAATTTATCAAAAGCTCAAGACCCAGAGGGTCGACCTGTAAGTCAAGGTTCATCGATCGAGGATTTCGCAAAATTCGTAAAACAATCCATGATGTATGACGACCTCCAATCTTCCATGCGCAATCAAGTGTTGTATATCGCCAAGAAAATGGAGGAACGCGACCAATTGGGTATGCGATTAGGGTCGTGCATAACTCCGATTGAAGTATCTCGCAGAGTAATCGAGATTCAAGAAGGCATAAAGATGGCAGTCAACAAAAAACGCAAGGAATACGAACGTGAGTTGTCCAAGATTAAAGACGAGTATCCCTTTTACGAACCCGATCTCAAAGTGGTGCAAAAGTACGACGCGATTGTAAAAGAGATTGCCGAAGACCAAGATGAACTGGCGTTTTTGGAAACATATGTCGAAGACCATATAGGTAGGTTGTGTTTCTTCATGGTGGATCGCGGGTTTTTCGCAAGGATCAACGAAGAGACGGAAGACAATCGATACATGTTAACAGACCTGGGCAAAACCGCATCTAGTATCGCTGAAATACATCCTCTAATAACCGCACAATTGATGCATCGGTGGACTTATTTTCGCGAATTCACGGTGTGTCAAATGATTGGACTTATGGCCCTGTATACAGATGTCAAGATCCTAGAAAAACGATCCTTCCCTCATTCAGACGACAACTTTGTTAAAACACGTGTCCAAGAAGTCGCAGACTTGTATCGTGAATATGAAGATGAAGAGGAGAGAAGGGCGCTACGCACTGGAATCCAATACGACGAGGCTCTCAACTATGACATGCCCGATTTGGCGATGCAATGGACACAGTGTTCTACTGAAATGGAATGCAAGGGGTTTGTCCAAGCCTTGAATTATGAACGCGGAATCTCAGTGGGGGATTTTACGAAAGCCATGCTAAAGATCTCGACAATTTCAAAAGAGTGGATCAACCTGTTGGATGGAAACGCGGAACACGTAAACTGTTTACATAAGCTATGTCAAGTCGATGGACTCATTCTGAAATACATAACAACCGCACAGAGTTTGTATGTATAAAAATGGGGCTATATAGTAGATGGTCGAACGTTTTGATTTTGTATTTTCCTATTGGATTTTTGCTTGGTTCTTATTGTATCAACTAGGGGTTATTGCATATAATCCCAAGATTGCTTTAATGGTTGGACTCATTGAAAATATCGGTATACTATGCGTTATGCTGTATTTTGCGAAGAGTTGGCTGAATATATTGTTGTTTTGCTTTGTCAACTTCTTTATCAAAATTGTACCCCTGTATATATTGCGAAACACACCGTTCAAGGCGCGCGATCTATATGCATTTATTGGATTGCTAGGAATCTATATATTATGGATACTTGTAAATAAAGTGTCAATAATAGATACGATAAAACTGCGATATAAGGAAATACGCGATGATAAACCTTTAGGACCGTTTATGTACTATGCAAAACAATATTTAGGGTTCTAATATTGTATGACGGTTTGATACAGTTGGTTACTTTATCATTTTTTTACCCACAGTTAACCAAAGTACAATAGACAAGATACTTCCAGCGATGAATCCATTTCCTGCGTCATTTACTGTTCTAGAAATCGTGTAATAGAATAAAAGAGGCCCGAGCAAACAGGCCAAAATAGCGTAAAAAAGCATGACCCCAGCGAATTGAGTCAACATGGATTTGGACATATTTGATATCTCGTAGTATAACGTATATGTATATATTTATTATGTTCATATAAGGGTTATATGGAGGCTACTTGAACTATAGTTTGTAGAGTATCTGATGGGCGCGGTATTTCATCACGTATTTGCGACATCTCAATAACGCAGGACTTTGCGGATTTTAGATTCAGCCATTCTTCGTCAATAACATAGAGTTTGATGATTTTTCGTATGGGTGAACAGTAGGCCGATGTAAAATAATCCGGAATAAATTCGACCAACTCGAGTAGTGTTTTGTTGGGATCCGGTTTGATTGAGAGAACACCCGGATCTTCGCTATCTTTTACAACAAAGAGATCATGAAGAGTGTATTCCATGTTTTCTTGGATTCTCGCGTGCAATTCGGCTAAAGATTCATGTGGATATAGATCCACATAAATCGAGGGTTTATTGTATCGCTCTACTTGGAAAACATATTTTGATGAGGATACCTGACAAGTTAGAATCTTGATAACTTGAAAATATCTTGAAAAGGAGATGGGGCATTTTGTAGACATGGTTTATTGATGAATATTGTGTATTTGGTACATCTATTAGACCCATTATCTTTTCAATTTTATTTGAACGTCAATAAGTACAAGAATTGGTTGATATCCGCCAAGATTTCGTCGCGGATATTCAAGAGGTCGGAATCCATGCGGGGATCCAAGATGTCAGACAAATCTTTTAAAAACTCGCGATACTGATATATACGCGCTTTGAAGCTGGCCTTATCATCATATTGTACAATTTGCATATTTTTGTCCCATTTCATAATCCTGGATTCATCTTTTCCTAAAAGGACCTCCACAAATTTGTCTATATTTTCATTGAGCTGTGTGTACAGTTGATCCGTGTTTTTGTGTTCGGGAAAAGAGTGGGTCTTCCAGTGATACAATTTGACTACATTCAGCATCTCCATAAATGTACGAACCATCTCTGTCTTGTGTGCGCTACGTTTGTTAGTTTTTGAGCGCTGGCTTCTCGTACGAGGTTTCCCACCCTTTTTATTACTACGCTTATTCGAAGTTTTATTCTTGGGCATCTAAACAGATGTTGATAGTAAATCTATATCATATAACTAGATTTACTATTGGGTTGGATTGGGTCAGATTTTCTTGAGTTCTTCAATAGTTTCCAAGATCATCTTTTTGTCTAAATCCAGGTGTTCTTCTAAAGATCGTATAACCAAAGGGTGATTGTATTCGGCGCCCTCTTTTCCGCCAATGGTTTCATACATAATAGGGATCCGGAGTTCGTATTTATCCGTCCCACGTTCTTTATATTCGGGGTCTTCGTTAATAGTTTTCATTGCCAATTGCATACCCTTGTGTTCGGTTTTGCGACACAATTTCCCCAAAAACTGTTGTTCCGAATCCTTGGTCCATCCCGCGTCCTCCTTGATATAGGTAGTATGGCGTTTCTTATCTGTGCAATGCACGGGTCGTTCTGTTATTTGGAGTTGGTTAAAGGCGTTTTTCAAGATCATAGTTAACCCCTCACGATTCCCACGTTTCGCCATATACAAAATATCGTCCATACTGATTTCAATGGAATTCATGAAAGCCTCCAATGTCATGGCGTTTTTGCAATATTCATTCAAAAACATGTTAACTGTGATGTTGTTGGTATTTTGCAAAACATTATTGCTATTGGTATTGATCATCGTTGTTGTCGACGGTTTTTGTTTGATAATCTCGGTCAACTGGTTTTGAATCTCCTCATTTTGCTTTTTCAATTCCGCCTGATTTTTGTTCGAAATAGAAATCTCTTTCAAAATATTCACGATTAATTCATTTTTGGCCGAGGGAACAAGTTCACTCGATGCCTCGAGAATGACATTTTTCAAAGGCTCTTCTTCTGTATATTGACAGGTCTTTTTGTGTTTCCATAATCCTGAATGATATTTGTATTGTTTTCCGCAATTGCATTTATAGTTATTTTCGTCAACCTGTGGCTTTTCTGGCGACTTTTCTGTATTCTCAGGATTTCCTATTGTATTCTCCAAGTGTTTACGAGTGGTTTTGTGTTTTTTGAAGTCGCTTATTTTACTGCATACATATAGGCAACATTCGCAATTATAATCTCTGGCGACTTTTGGCGACTTTTTTGTATCCATCCTATACTCTAAAGGAATACAATAAAAGTCGCTAAATAAACTACACCATTTTATTTTGTTTGGCAATTTTACGTGTAAATTAACATATAAATATGTATAAACATAATATACAATGAATTTTTCAATTGTAGTAGCAAGGTATAACGAAAATGTAGAATGGACGAAACAATTTTCAAATGTGATTATTTACAACAAAGGGACTCTACTAAGCGATGAATTTAATCAAATATTACTAAGTAATGTTGGTAGAGAAGGACATACATATTATAAATATATTTACGACAATTATGATAATTTAGATCATTATACAGTTTTTTTACAAGGAAATCCATTTGATCATTCACCAAATCTAATAATGAATTTAAATAATTACATCAATACTAAAGATATAAACATTGATTTTGAATTTTTAAGTGAAACAGTTATTGAATCGAACGTATCCAATTGTCCTCATCATTCAGGGCTGCCATTAAAAGATACTTATGAAAAAATATTTGACAAAAGAAAGGAACATATGGAACTTACTTTTGGTTGTGGTGCTCAATTTATAGTATCTAAAAAACTTATTTTGAACAAACCAAAGGATTTTTATTTGAAAATTGTTGAAATACTACAAAATGATATAAATCCAATTGAAGGATTTGTTATGGAAAGATTTCATAAGATGATATTTGAATCGAAATTATACGAGTAAAATGGTGCGATCTGACGAATCAAAAAATCTGGCGACTTTTTTGTATTCCTTTTGTATTCTCCCTTACTGACTCGATTTTTACGAGCAGATATCCAAAAAAATACTGAACAAAACGACATTGGGTACAGTAAGATACACAGAATCAAAAAATCTGGCGACTTTTGGCGACTTTTTTGTATTCCCGGAGAGTACAATAAAAGTCGCCGGTTTTAAAAACCTGAAAAATAATATGCAGTCAACCAAGAATCATTTTTTTAGCATTTACTGCATTATGATGCGACCCCATTTTACGAAAATAGTACTTTGATGAAAGTCTACCAGGTTTTGAAATCTGGACATTTTCAAAATGTCCAAAATGAAAAAGTTGGAGGGTTTTCCTTTTATAAATTCTATACATCTTTAGTATATTTCGCGCAATAACGGAAAGATCCCTCGGCGACAAAGGATACATCTGATATATGCAGTGTATCTTAGTATTATGACAATCGTCTATTCAGACGACAAACGGTCGCAAACATAGAATCAAAATATCGGCGAGAAATCTGGTTTCCTAGAGAGAATACTATATTTCTCGCCGCCATTCTCGGCAACCTTCTATAATAAGAAGCATAGAATAGAATATTTGGTATTCACTGCATTTTGCTAAGGATATTATTTTTCTCGCGGACAAAATCTTTGGATCATTTCCAATAAAGGAGTTTATGCAGTCAACCAAGAATTATTTTTTTGGTGTTTACAACATTTTGCTAAGACTATTATTTTTCTCGCGGACAAAATCTTTCCATTATTCCGCGTAATACTGCGAAGATATTCTCGCCGAGAAACTCGGCGATTTCTATTATGATGTCATTTTTCTGAGTATTGTGTTGCGATTTATTTACGATATATGATAATAATAACAGAATTAAAATATAGGCGAGTTTCTCGGCATCCTTTTTACGTCATGTTAAGGATATGTCATTTCTCGCCACTATTCTCGGCAACCTTCCACAGTAAGCTACTTAGAATAAAATTTTTGGCATCCTTAGCAATATGCTAAGGATATCATTTTTCGTGTGGACAAAATAAAAATATCCGGATATGATATATCTTCCACGAATCCAACAAAGAATGGTCGATTCCGCGTTGAAACAGAGATTCTCCAAAAAGCCTAATCAAATGGGAGGAGGAGTCCTCAAACCCGTGAATCTCGCAAAACGTATTTATGAAAAGCGGTATTTTTTGATCGCAATCTTCGCCAATTTATTCGTCCAATTGGGTATTACGTATTTTGTCATGGAAAACTACAATAAATTGACCGGTACAACACCGCCACCAAAATCAACAGACAAAATACATCCAAGAACCACTCTTTCAACGCCGGCGACATTTTTTATTTATTTATTGCTCATTGCTGTTGTTATAGTTCTTGTTGTAGTATCCATGCCAGCTTGGTTGAAATTCATTATTTTCTGCGTATTTTCATCTATTTGGGGATACCTGTTATCTATTTTGAATCTCGATCCTAATTTAGTACATACGGCTATCTTTGGTGCAATGTCCATTTTCGCTACTATGATGGTAGTGGGAGGAGCTCTCATCGCATCAGGTATTCAGTTAGGATTCCAGTTCGGGATGTTTCTTTTTTTGGCTCTCTTGTTTTTGATTCTATTCCGAGTTGTTATGATGTTTATGGGGTCATATTCATCTCATGTAAAGGCGCTTTCCATGATTGGTTTAATCATTTTTTCGTTGTACATCATGTATGATACAAATCGGATTTTACAAAGAGAATATTATGGGGATTTTATCACTGCATCGCTCGATTATTATCTGGATATTTTAAACATTTTCTTGGACTTAATCAATATTGGAAACTAATAAGTGCAAAAGCTATCATGGATGTTTACATAACGACAAAATTTTGCAGATACGTTTCGTATTGGGGCGGTAAATATGAATTCTCCTTGATTGGTATTTTTATGATACGTTCTCCATAATGTTTTCTATCAAATAAATCGATACCTTCTTGAATACGATTATCGATTTTAGTAGTATCTGTAAACTTATCATAGTTTAACTCCTGATGAGCAAAATTCTCTATTTTATTTTTGATAAATTGACTATCGCCAAAATAGGATAAATGCCATCCTCCCTGTGGAATAACAGGACAACTAGACAATCGAATTTGAGTGAATGTTCGGTTTGTATTTTTGTATGATTCATATGTCATAATTTTTGGATGAATCCATGGATCCGTTTTTTTAGAATTTAGATTGTAGTAATAAAAATCCATTTTTAATGCGTGTATATTCACGTATATCTCTCCGTTTTTTACTTTTTTTAATGTGTCCGGATCAGGTATTTCATCTAGATCACATAGAACAATAATGTCATTTCCATTCAATATTTTTTTTTCAAAACCCCGAGTTATAACATCACGTTGAAAATTCTCATTCCTCCATTGTTCTTCTTTATTCATGTCAATATTTGGATAAATATATGGAAAATCGTCCACAATAATATGAATTATTTTGTCTTGGAATTTCTCGAAGAGATGTTTGTTTTCGTTAAAGTAGAGAATTTTAGATTTTCCTGTAAATGTATGGGTCGATTCCACAATAATAAAATAGTCTACAATGTCATATAAGATATTGAGTCGATATGTCAACATTTGCAATTCATTATAAAAAATGAAACAATCTATAATTTTTAGATCTGTACTAATAGGGCCTGTTGGATAAACCATAGCATAAGGTGAAGTAGTGGATGACATATTATTTATAATAGACATAAATATGTTTTTATATGTATTTCATCATCAAATAACAAAAATACATAAAATTGAATATAAAACTAGCATTTAGTGATATGATAATAATCAAACTATGACTACTATTGAAAATGTATTCGTCTCCTTGGACAACCAAGAAGAAGACGACGAACAAAGTGAAGCAAGCGCGACGGCAAGCGTCTCAGAATATGATGAGCAAGAAAACGAAAGTGAAGAAGAAACGCAAAAAAACAAAGATCTGGTGTTAACTAGATATCTGTATATTTACGACGAAGTCTTGGTTTCGTTGGCAGCAGCCATTGTAGAAAAAGACAAAGACCAAGCCTTGTTTTGGACATACGAGCTCTATTATTCCGGGTATCAAGTAGATGTCGCGGAGTATCTATTGGCAGTCTACAATGAGTTCATGCGCGCGTACAATCCCAAGTTTGCCAACTTTATCGAGTCCATGGTAGAACGACAAGCCGAGGGTCCTCATATTGTGGGATCTATAGTACGCAACATGGTGGACGCTTCAAGATTCGCCAAGCCAGTCCAAGACTTCCTACAGCCATCCACCAAATCCCTACCCCCACAATACAAAGAAACCAAATTTAGAGTGTTGCTCAATGAAAAAGACGTAGACAAATATAAAACGATCGAAACCGCCGAAGATGTACCGGCGCGCACCATTCTGTCCAAGGCGTGTCGTTATGCAACGAGAAAGGATTTGAATCAACTCTTTAATTGCCGACACAAAGATCTTGACACCAAGGAGATAGTCGAACTCATGCGATACAATTGGCCTTATTATGCCGCAAAATCACCTGTATGGAAACACCGAATTCAAGACCACCATGGCATCATTGATGAAGAAGATGAGTGTATCTTCTGGGATCCTGACTTGGACATAGAAAAAGAAGAGGAGTTTTATCAATTGTATGGATACGATTTGGACGAACAATCATTGGCGGTTCAGTCCAAGATGATGCCTCTTTAATGCCTCCCCCACCCTCCTCATTCTATGACCCATGATTATGATATTGAATACATGCCATAATCATGTTTTACTATATTTTTTACACGTTATCTAGAATTGATACACAAATGCAGTTGTTATTCCAAATAGTGCCCCACCCCACAAGGTATCCATGATAGCCAAGTTCAAACTCCATTTCTTGAACAAAGCATAGCTGGTGGATTCGTATACACCATAGATAACTACACCCAATATAACAGCTTCCATAATAGACCGATGTTTTTCCAAGATGAAATAGTTGAGTGCGAATATCAAAAACAAATAGCAAACTACCGCCGACCAAGGTTTCACTTGCATGATAACCCGTTGAATATCGATAACTTGTGTTTCGAATGCGTGTTTATTTGCACTCAAATAGATGAAGTCCAAGACTAACAAAAGTATGGATGAAAATACAATGCGTTTGACACGATTCATTTCTTGGAAAAGACGTTAATCAAAGGTATTATATATTACTTGCAGAAATAACTTCTTCGGTCAATTTCGAAGTGGGTAGACTCAAAGGATCGAGTTTTACGATTTGTGGATTGACCAATACTGGTTCTTCGCTTTCAATCGCATCTTTTTTATCCTTGGTCGAATCCGGTGTTTCGCTATTTTCGTCTACAGATTTATTCGGTGGTTCAACCGTTTCATCCATTTTCAGCATCTTGGACACTTTCGGCCGGATATTTTGTTGTTGTAGCCAATATAGTCCCAAGTTTGGCAGATTCGCAACTAGGTTCATTGCAGTTGTATAAGATGTACTGTAGACCATAGTCTCCCCCGGATCCACATACCGAATAGAATACCACCAATAAGGGGGGATAAAAAGAACAGATCCTTGGACAACATCGAATTCCAAGATGTCCGAAGACAAAGATCGCAAGTCCACCGGACTGCGAAACTCGTAATGTTCGTAATCGTGAATCGGTTGTAATGAACCACTCATTTTCCAAGGCACCATAGAAACGCGAATTCTACCTAAAGCAACACAAAAAAATCGGCGATAGTAGGTATGATATTGTAGGGGTGTTGCTGTATCGCGCGAACCGAATAACAAATCGTGTTTCGTTGCAACAGTAAAAGTGGGTTTCAACAAGAGATCGATATCAGTTAATCGACTACTTATTCCTGTAGTGTCTAAGAAGTCTTCGTTGTTTTCCGAAAAATATCTGGATTGATCATCCATATCACAAATCTGTTTTGCAAGACTGAATGAAATAGAGGCGCCATCAATCGTTGCATTCGTAGTAGAAGTTTTGTTATCTACCATGGCATAATCACGGACATCCTTTATTTCTACTGATTGTCCACCATATTTCGCCAACATGGGCGGACTTATTTCTTGAAATACCACGGAGGATACTGGACGAATATCGAAAATGATGGGCTGACGAATATCGCATACCTCTTGCAAATGCGCATTCGTTTGATAGTCCATTTCGTAAATTTCTAAATCCCCGCTTTTCTTGTATTGATGCATCAAGTAGATGTAGAGAAAGAGCGCCAGTAAAAATATAAACAAAGTTCCTAAAACATTCATATGGATATGGATATTATTAGTGTATTCAAATACGTATACACTAATATCACGGTTTTTCTATATCAAATAAACGAAGACACACTAATCATCGCGAATCTTGGGCGCCAAATAAAACACGAACTTGGCGTCTTCTTGACCCAGAGTATAGATGAGTTTGATAGGATAACTATCCGACAAGTAAATCGCGATTTCCTTGGACAACTTGGCATATAAACAAATATTGTGGAGATGCGCTAGTCCAAAGGACACCTGCAGGGTTTCCCCTTCATTTATCGAAAAGGACGAGACTTCGTCGATCGCAATGTTAACCGACATTTTCCCGCAATCTTGGCTCATGGCGCTCAATTTGATGGATTCTTCGGAGCATTCAATATCCATGCAATCGCCGAACAGTTTGAGCTGTTGGATAAGACCGGCAAAATGCGTGGATGGGAGAGAGAATTCCGCGTTATAGTCAATATCAGGAATCGTCATGAGCTCCATATCCATATCCATAAGAGGGATCTCGTAATGAAGATCGAATGAGTCGCTCGCATCGCTGGTTAGATCGATACAGAGTTTATCGTTTTCGTCGGCCTCTTGACTAATGCAGATCGCCTGCGACTTGTTTCGCGCATTCAGGACCTTGAACAAGAGAACGGCATTGACACCGATGGTAATGGTTTGGTCGGGGTTCGATCCCAGTGTATAAGAATCAAACCAGGTGTTGGGCAAATGGATCTCGAAAATGGAGACACGAGAGCCGTCCATGGCTTGGACAAACATACGTCCCGGTTCGAACATAATATTGATGTACTCTGTAAAGAGCTTGATGTGCTGGAAAATGGATGCAAAGGCATCTGCCTTGGACAAATCGCGGATTTGAATATTCATGGCGGTTTAGTTATTATTGTATATTGTATATTGTGTATTGTATATTGTGTATTGTGTATTATCTCTAAATAGGATGAGACCAAAGAATCAATTTTACGATACAATGCGGATTTTAGAACGGATTTGGTCATCGATAAACCCAGAAAATAGTGCGGAAATAGAATCAAACATTTTAGGACAATTATAAATTGTGAAGGATGTCATTGTGGTAGTAAATTGTGTATCTTTGTCTAAACATTCTCTGCAAAATTCACGGATCATGTCCCGATATCTCTGAGCTGCAGTTATGGTAAATGATTTCAAATTCATGTGAATTTCAAAGGACCCATAAATATTGATACATTGTGTAAAGAGTTTCAATATGTAAGTATTGATTTCATTATAGTTATTGGGATTCGCAAATGTTTTGAATAGAGGATAGTCAATCATTACTTTATTTGTATTCTCAATAATGCTAAAGGTTTTCTCCAATAGATCGTTTAGCGGAATTGATTGCGTGATTGCGACAGCACAATTGATTTTTTGTTTATCTTTTTGAAACCACGATTTGCCTCCTTGTTCTTGGTAAAACGTATTTTGTACAGCCTCCAGTTTTTCTTTTAATCTATTGGTTTCTTTATGATTCATATCAAAATTCATATGATAGATACAATTGTAAATGAAAAGAAAGATATATTCTTTTGCGATGATTATTTATGTTTTTTTCGGAATAAAAATATAGTTGAAGAGTATAGAAGACACTAGAATACAATAACATATCAAATGACTCTACAATACAATGGAATACCGATCATTACTGATATCAATAATCGTATTTTGACTAGTCAACATGCCATGCCTCTAAAGAATGCAAATGCTAGCAATGATAGTGATTTTGCAATGGGTCGTCAAGCATACACTTCTGCTACATATACAAACCCTCCCGCCACAGTAAAAAAGAAGTTTTTCTGCAATCGCGATGCATCGGATGTTGCAGCTAGACGTCGTACTGTTGAGACAGGAAAGGGTACAGTGAACAACTCCAATCAACCGATTTCTTTTAGTTCAACGTCAGATAAACAATTTCAACAAAGAGCGTTAACACGAGTTCGTAATGGAGGTGGTCCAGTGGTTCCTCCTAAAGTCTACAACAAATATTTGAATCATCTTTCAGAGCCTAAAATATCGAACAATATGTTTTGAAGAGCGAAGTGTCTCTAAAAGCGTGAAGAGCGACAAAACTCCTCTATAGTAAATTGATGTCTTTCCAATAAAAGATATCAATCCTCCATATTTACAAGTATTCTACATATCAACTTTCACACTTTTCTTATTATTGGCAACATTACTTGCACGCTGGCGTTTTTTGTTTGTCAATAAAGTATCTTGTGCCTCTGCATCTTGAGCAATAGTAGTATCCGCCAACAATCCCTCCTCATCATAAATCATCGGTTCGCCATCGTTTTGCAAAGATGTATCCAATTCAATAACTTCATTCATGTTAGAAGCGTCTTCTTTGGAATTCGACATCTCAAAGAATTGAAGATTCTTTTCCGACGATGACGATGTAAACTCATTCTTTGGCAAATCAGACAAAATCTGGATGCGCTCCTCCATCAAAGTTTTGTTGATCTCCAATGTATACGCCTGCAGATTCAAGACAATCTGCTTCAAATTAGTAATTTCTGTAGCCAACAATTCAGTGCGAGTGTTGAATTCGCTAAAGTATTCCTCTAATTTCGCATCAATCATTCCAGAAATATCGGAGGATCCATCATTATTATTCGTCGATGCAGAGGGTGCCATGGTTTGCAACGTTTGAATCGTATCTTGTGTTTTCTTCGATTCGGTTTCCAATGAAATAAGACGATTATCAATGAGTGAAATAACCTGTTGAAGAGTCAAACCAGTACCCTGTCCCTGAGGTTGAGGCTGAGGTTGATTGGCAAAATTTCTGGGGTCATTAGATGCAAGATTTTCCTGGAAATTTCGTTGCACATTTGCAACAGGGTTGGGTGTAGCAGTTCCGGCTCTTCGACGAATGGCGGCGTTGTTGCTCATTTCAATGAGGGAATATAGTATAGTAGTTGAAATCTCTAAATCATTCCAAACGCAATGTTTTTATGTCTCCGACGAAGATTTTCTAAGGACACTATATAATTAGGAATATCGATTGAAACATCGTCTACAATGGAAATATTACAAGAAGCCAAAGATTCTCACCGAAAATCGTTTTTAAGCCATGTATTTTCTACTTCGGAAGATGGAAAAGCGGAAATCCTAAATGTGGTTCAATATGCAACTTTAGGCGTTATTCCTATTGTTGTCCTAAATAAATTGATTCAGCGATTTATTCCGGAAGCCGACGTGGAAAAGTCCACGTTGGAACTTTTAGTAGAAATCTTCATTCAGTTGATTGTTATGTTTTGCGGTATTATTGTTATTCATCGTATCATCACTTATGTTCCTACATACAGTGGGTTCAAATATGAGAGTTTGGCGCTAACAAACGTTATTTTGGCATTCTTGGTTATTGTGTTGAGTATTCAGACCAAGATGGGCATTAAAGTGAATATTTTGGTAGATAGAGCATCCGAGCTGTGGAATGGACCCAGCGACGATAAAAAGAAGTCGAAGGGATCACGATCATCTGGATCCAGTGGTCATACATCTAGTCAGGCCGATTATTTAGACAGTCCTATGATACAAGCTGAAATGTTCCCTCCTGCACCGAGTTCTTCTAAACCGAATAATGGTACATATGATCAAATGATGCGCGGATCGTCTAGTAATACTGGACTACCCGATTTTTCTTCCATGATGGGACCTGCCGCTGCAAATAGCGTGTTGGGTGGATCTTTTGGATCGTTTTTTTAATACCCGTACCCGTACACTACTACATAATCAATCCAAGTAGTAGTATACTTTATAGTCCTTCATCTTGATTATTATAAGATGACGTAGCAGGATCCATCTGATTCACCAGCTCCATCTGCATCAAGGATCGTTCCAACATTTTCTTTTGCTCAAGTCCTTTAAAAAGATATTCCGTCTTGGGAGCTTGTTCATTTTTCTTGATTTGTTTGTAGACCTGATCGATTTGATCCACCACATTTTGCAATAGTTGTCGGTTTGGTAAAATATCGCCACTCATGGATACGGGCTCTGTTAAGAGCCCAACAGCATAATAGAGGAGATATCTTCGTTTTTTACAAGAAGCTGTAGTATATTTTACACAAAAGAGGCGTAGAAGTGCGCTCAGGGTTTTTTCCAAAAGAGGATTCTGTATAGACGAACAAACATGCAAAAGAAGGTCCCATACGAGCCAAATAATATCACGCATGTATTTGGTTTCAATTGGATGGGAGGTTCGTTTTACACAATAACATGGGGTTTTGCGTTTTTTGCAGACTTGGTCAAACTCGAGAACCCATTCAATCCAATAACACGCTTGCATCATGTTAACTCCGTGAGGTGATAGACAATACCCTAGTTCATTGATGGCAATAAAGAGTTCTTTTGGATCCCCTTTCAAAAAAACCACTTCGGCATAAGACATGTTTGGTGCTTTTAGTCGATCTGTTATCTGGGTCATATCAAATTCCTCTTGACGATTGATCTTGATGGCTTCGAAACTCGGTTTTTTCGATGACAAGGCCAAAGTACAAATGATCTCCGCAAAGAGTTTGCGTATTTTTATATTGTTTCGTAGCTCTAGTTCGTTCAGTTGGAATCCTTGTGCGGCGATATTGCGAAAGATATCGTATCGCATTTCCAAGTAAATGGCTATCTTCGGATTTCCTAAATGAATGTGTTTCGCCATGTAGTACATAAGTATCTCCCATACTTCTCCATAGTGTCCCGCACACACAAGCTCAGCTGCCCAATTGCATGCGGGTTCTATTTTTCCTTTGAGTAGACTCTCGACCAATTGATTTCGTACATCGGTCTTTTTGAACTTGGAAAAAGAGACGCCTTTGAATTCTGCCGGACTCCGAATATCATTTATTTCTGAAAAGGCTGTAGATGTAGCAGAAGATGTCATAAAGATACACTATTCTAACCACACAAAAAAATGATATAGAATAACTGCAAGAACATACTATACTTGTATTTATACGGTTTTATCCGCCACTCTTTTATCTTGTCTATGAAAACGTTTTATGCAATCCTACAACGGGTTGTGGGGTCAAATGAACCAGATATATGGTTCGAGTCCTATCCTAGCTTACCTACCGTTCAAATTGGTAGAAGCTCTGTACAAGGATGTCCAAGATACGACCTGTGGTTCAAATGTCTAGCGTCGAACCAAGATTATTATCGGCTGTCAGCTTTACAAAAATATCAATACATCATTGCATACATGTATATCGATCAGTGTTTGCATTTGAACCGGATATCCGTGATGCGTTCTTTGGACGATAAATTGGCAATGATTGTGAAAACCAAGTTTTTCATAGTAAAAACCATGTTAGACAATCAGTTTCTTTGCACAGAACATGCAAGTGTAATGCTTGATATATTTTGCAAAGCGCAACGGACATATTATGGATTTTTACGATTAGCTAGAGTGTGGCGAATAAAAAAGTCGATTTTTAAGATAACCCATGATCTCTATTTGAATCCCATTGAGCCAAACACCCCATCCATGATCATTTACCAAGATGGTGCAAAATATCTGTTTCGATTAACGGATCTGATGAACATCATTCATACTGCTTTAGCGCATTGTTTGAATTTTTTCGTAGACCCTCTTCATCCTCGAAATCCTTATACAAATAATCCATTTAGTAAAGCCATGTTGTACGAGATCTATTATAAGATTCGGGGATCTCAATATCGAATTCCGCGACTATATCAACTGTTTTACGAAGCAGATTTCAATTTAGCGAAATATACATATGAAAATGAGGCTACAATACGTGAAGTTCATATGTACGATTATGTCTTTACATCTCCCGCGAGTTATTTGAAGGCTGCGATTTTTCAAATGTTGAGGCGTAGTATGAAGGGTACAAAGTTTCAAATTCACGCGTCTTTTCCGGATGACCGTTTAGCGGAAATCATGCGACCTTATCTGTATTTGTATTACGTGAATCTGTATTCTCTTTCTCATACCGATAAAAAATTCGGGTCTTTTTTTCGATTACAAACAAAACTTAGGGCATTTCAAGCATTTAATCCACATTTTGGACGCATCTATTACAAGATGTATAAAAATAAACAAGGAAAGTTTGTTCGCAAAACTACGTTTAATGATCGGTGTATTGATTTTTATAGATATGATATTCATCAAGATATTGTATCGTGGAATCGCGAAGCTGAGGACAATGACGATGATGATGAATCTATAGCAGATGATGAATCTATATCAGATGATGATAGCTCAATTGAGGATGGATCTATTATTGATGAAGAATACGAAGAAGATGAAGTAGTTATTCGATAAATATATACGTATAGTGTAGAAGAATACGTATATAGTAGATAATATAGTATGAAAAATAGGACACGAAGAAATAAAAAAATGAATAAAAAAAAGAATGGTGCGAAATGTCGAAATAAGACGTTTCGATCGAAACGGGGAGGGATGTTAAAAGCAGCAACAGGAGCAGTAAGATCCGCAACCGGAGCAGTAAGAGCAGCAACAGTGATGCCAGGAATGTTTTCAACGTCAACCGTGCGATCTTCTGAATTGCCATTGCTCAGCTTGCACGAACCACGGTTTCAAACATCATTACCGAGTCAATACCAAGGTGTAGGTCCATTTCCAGTGCACGTAGAACAGACGAGTAAATCTATGCCGCAACTCAAAATTGTAAATCCGTTAGATACATATGTTGAAGAAGACGTAGAACGAATACAACAAAATATAAGTTTAGAATCAACTGTCAAAATCAAAGAATCGATTACTTCTTCTGAAATATTTGTAAACGAAATTGCTAAACAAATTATTCATTCAATATTTCCAATATTAGGATCTGTTGCATTAGTCACACCATTTGCACATGTGTTATATCTACCATATGTACACGATTTTACTACCGTATTTAAAGACGCATTAATTGGATATATAGACACAAAAACACTTCCAACGACCGAAGAATTTATAGAAAAAATAAACGTTAAATATAAAGATTACAGTAAGGATCAAACTACGAAAATAACACAAATTGCTATGATTGTAGCAAATTTGTTAATAACCCAAGCATTGTGTGTTTATAGAAAAAATAAGACGCCACAAGAATGTATGAATGATGCAATTACTTATATACAATCATTACCAAAAACTATATTAGGGTTATCGGAAGAATTGACGAATAATATTGCTGAGTTTCAAGGTGAATTTCCTAGATAAATATATTTTCCAATATTACTCAGTTATCAATCGAGGCACCACATTGATCGTTTGTAGTTCTTGCGCCATCAATTTGTAAGCATAGGGGATCTCCACTCGTGCAAAGTCCGTCGTATTCGCGCACATTTTACACGAATGAATCGTAAAATCGTCTTTCGCAAACATCCGGTTCTGTGTGCCGTCATTGTAGCATGCAATCATGCCGCACTTCTTGCACACATGGACGCTGTATTTATCCGAGGCATCGTATAATCGTTCACGGCAGAATCGAGACATACCGTGCGCCAACATAACATCTCGCTCCATCTCTCCCACACGGAACCCACCATCCCGACTTCTACCCTCGGCAGGTTGGCGTGTCAAGTTGACCATAGGTCCAATGGATCGACTGTGTTGTTTGTCGCTAACCATGTGTTTCAATCGCTGGTAAAACACGGGACCCATAAATATGTTGGTCTCGAGTTGTTCTCCCGTTAGGCCATTGTACAAGACCTCATTTCCGTAGCTCTCATATCCCTGCTTTTGCAACTCCTTAGAGATCGTCTTGATGTCCAAATCGCCGAAACTGGTACCGTCTCCAAAGAGTCCCAGTTCCAATAAGACCTTCCCCAACAACGTTTCTTTCAGTTGTCCGATCGTCATGCGGGATGGAATCGCATGAGGATTAATAATAATATCGGGGCGAATCCCGTCTTTCGTAAAAGGCATGTCGCACTCGGGGATGATATTACCTACCGTACCCTTCTGCCCATGTCGACTCGATACTTTATCACCTAGCACGGGTTTTCGCAAAATACGCACACGGACTTTCGCAAAATTGTATCCATCACCATTACGACCCGTATAATTCTTATCGATATAGGTTTCCTCAGTGGTGCGGAATGTCTTGCTCTGGTCCTCGTATTTTATGGTTTTTGTCGGATCATTACGATTCTCCTTGATGGGTACCGTCTTCGCAATAATAACGTCCCGATTCTCGACAAGCGAATTCTCTGGAATAAAACCATGGGCATTCAATTTGTCGTAGTTGCCGAATTTGACACCTTTCGTCTTGGCAGGATCGGGTTTGCATCGGATGATCTCGTCGCGGATAATATTCTTGTCCTCGTCCTTCTCAGTGTGATAAATCGTGGTCATGAAGAGTCCGCGGTCAATAGACCCCTTGTTCACCAAAACACTATCCTCCTGATTGTAGCCAGTGTGCGACATGATGGCTACGTGTATCTGACATCCAGAGGGGATCTTGTTTAGCTGGATAAAGTTCATCAGCCGGGTATCGACCAAGGGTCGCGAGGGATAGGATAAAACATAGGA
>Ga0187844_10000943_pt1 | contig 22631 bp, 18 predicted proteins | sample SpaLakP09_SKY_50_FD_134517 | JGI IMG/M metagenome (GOLD analysis project Ga0187844, IMG submission 134517) | Oligotrophic lake water microbial communities from Sparkling Lake, Wisconsin, USA - SP09_SKY_50 | ecosystem: Environmental > Aquatic > Freshwater > Lake | place: USA: Sparkling Lake...
CGCCACACCCGCAGCCGCAGACAACCCCGCACCACCCCGCCGCCGCGCCCCCCCGGCCCCGCGCCGGGCAGGCGAGCGCATCACCCAGCTGCAGGACCTGGCCACCGTGGCCCGCCGCCTGCGCGAGGAGCAGGAGCGCCGCGAGGCCGAAGACAAGGCCCGGCGCGAAGCAGCAGCACGGGCCGAGGCCGAGCGCCACCTCTTCAGCCGCAGCGTGGGCCCCGTCACCCCGCTGCGCAACCCCAACCTGGCGCGCGTGCGCCGCCACCAGCCGCCGCCGCTGCCGGTGCAGCACTGGCTGGACGAAGAGCGGGTGCTGATGGAGTCGATCAGTGACGATTTCGACGTGAGCACCCTGCTCGACACCGACGACCAGCTCAGCTTTCGCCGCCCCGGCATTGGCGTGGAGATCACCCGCCGCCTGCGATCGGGCCACTGGAGCATCCAGCGCCAGCTCGACCTGCACGGCCTGCGCGTGGACGAGGCGCGCGAGGCGCTGGGCGACTTCATCCGTCATGCCCACAAGACGGGGCTGCGCTGTGTGCGCGTGGTGCACGGCAAGGGCCTGGGCTCGCCCGGCAAAAGCCCCGTGCTCAAAGGCCGCGTGCAGCGCTGGCTGGTGCAAAAAAGCGAGGTGCTGGCCTTTGTGCAGGCCCGGCCCATGGATGGGGGCGCGGGCGCACTGGTGGTGCTGCTGCAGCCCGTGTTGCACAGGCATACATAAAAAATAGCCACCAGCGCCCGTCCATCAAGCGCCAGCAGCTATCAAAAGAGAAGCATCGCCTTCCCGCGTGGGGCTGCGATGCTCTCTGCAGGCACTGCCTACTTGGACAGGTCCACGGCGTACTTCGACGTGCCCTTGCCCGAACCGTCATCGGCCGCCAGCAGCGTCACATTCGCCAGCCCTGCGGCCTGCGCCACGGCCAGCGCATTGGCGCCCGAGCTGAACACCACCGGGCCCGCCACCGTGGCCTTGGCAAAACGCCAGCTCTTGGCTGCGCCGTTGGCCGCACGGGTCACCGCCGGGTTCTTGCGGATGTAGTCGATCACCACGTCGCGGTTGGCGTCGGGCGATGCCCAGATGGTGCCGGAGCCATCGAGCTTGTCGATGAAGCTCTTGCCGCTGGTGGCACGGTAGTTGTTGGTGGCGATCACGAACTCCTGCGCCACATCGATGGGTTTGCCCAGGTAGCTCAGGTTCTTGATGCGGCTGCCCACGGGCTGGGTCACGTCGATCTCGTACAACACGTCGGCCGTGGTGAACATGTCGAAGTTGTATCCCGGGAAGCTGCTGATGAGCTGCTGTTCGGTGGTCTTGGCCGGGTCGATCTGGTTGAAGCGCTTGGCGGCGGCCTCCAGCCAGTTCTTGATGTCCCCACCGTTGACCTTCACCGCATACACCGTGTTGGGGTACAGGTACAGGTCGGCCGCGTTGTTGATGGCCAGCGGGCCCACGGCCACGTCGGTGTAGTCGGCCCCGCCCTGAAAGCCGCTCTTGAAGGGCGCGCTCACCGACAGCACGGGCAGCTGCGCATACTGCGGCAGGCTGGCCTTGATGTAAGCCGCCACATAGGCCTGCTGCGCCTGGTTCACGATCTGGATCGCACCCGGGTCGCCCACATCGGCAAACAGCGTGCTCATGCGGAAGTCGGTCTGGCCGATGGGCGTCTTCACATACTGGATGGCCGCCTGGTGCTGTGGCTCGATCAGCGGAGCCACGGCTGGGTCTGCATCCACATACACGTTCGCACCCGCAGCGTTCTTGCTCTGGATGTTGCGCAGCTCGCTCTTGCTGGCGGCCTTGTTGACCGCCCACTTCGCGCCGTCCCACTGCAGTGCGAGCTGCACCACACCCAGCGACTTGCCCCACGAGCTGGCCATGACCGCAGGCACGCCATTCACGGTGCCCGCCTTGTGGTCCACACCCGGCAGGTTGAAGCCGGGCGTGGCCGCCGTGTCGGGGAACACACCGTGCTGGTGGCCCATCACCATCGCGTCGATGCCCATCACCTTCGACAGGTGCAGGCCGGGGTTCTCCATGGTGGGCGAATACGCCGCGTTGTCCATGCCGCCGTGCAGCAGCACCACCACAATGTCGGCGCCCTTGGCGCGCAGCTCGGGCACGTATTTCGTCGCAGCCTCCACCGCACCCTCGGTGCTCACCTTGCCTTCCAGGTAGCGCTTGTCCCAGTTCATGATGCCGGGCGTGGTGAAGCCGATCACGCCGATCTTGATGGGCAGCTTTACCTCCTTGCCGTCCGCGCCCTTGGCAACCAGCGTGCGTTCGAGCACCGTGTAGGGCTGCACCAGGGGCTTCTTGGTCTTGGTGCTGATCACGTTGGCCAGCACCATCGGAAAGCCCGCGCCCGCGCACTTCTTGCTCGCGTCCACGCCATCCACCTCCAGGCCGCCGCCCAGCACCTGGTTTAGAAACGGCAGGCCGTAGTTGAACTCGTGGTTGCCCAGCGTGCCCGCGTCAAAACCCAGCGCGCCCATGGCCTTGTACATGGACAGCTGCTGCGTGCAGGGGATGGGGCTGATGGTGGCCTCGTAGTCGGCCAGCGCCGTGCCCTGGATGGTGTCGCCGTTGTCCACCAGCAGCGTGTTGGCAAACTCCTTGCGCGCTGCGCGCACCAGCGTGGCGGTGCGCTCGAAGCCATAGCTCTTGTCCTCGGCCAGCTTAAAGTAGTCGTAGCTACGCACATTGAAGTGCAGGTCGGTGGTCTCCAGCACGGCCAGCGTGGCCGTGGCGCCTGCGTTGGTGCTGGCGTTGTCGCTGCCGCCGCCGCAGGCGGCCAGCGACGCAGCCAGCGCCACCAGGCCCAGTGCGGCCACACGGCGTGACACATGCGAAGGAGAAATCAAAAAGCCCAGAGTGCGTTCAGACATGAACAGTCCCGAATTGAAACAAGGGACCGAGTGTCTGGGCCGGGTTTGACAGCGGTGTGACGTGGCAAGCTGGCCGCAACACCCGCGCCGCATGTGGCGGTCAGCGGGCCTTGCAGTTGGTCAATCGATGCGGTGCACGTCGCCGTTGTGGGGCGAAGCGCTTTCGTGGAACAGGTCTTCGAGGAACTGCGCCAGTTCATGCTCTTCCACAAAGTCGGGGATCACAAAGCCCGAGGGTGTGCGCTTGCCATCGGCCCCCACGCGGTAGGCCTGCCACAGCGCGCCTTCGCGGCGCACTTCGACGATGCGGCCGAACACATTGAAACGGGGGTGCAGGGTCATGGCGCCACCGAGGCGATCAGGTCCACTTCCACCGTCGCGTTCTTGGGCAGCTGCAGCACGCCCACCGACGTGCGCGTGTGCGCCCCGGCCTCGCCCAGCACGGTGAACAGAATATCCGACGCACCATCGGCCACCTCGCTTTGCTGCGTAAACGTGGGCGCCGACTGCACATACACCGTGATGCGCAGTATGGACTGCACGGCGTCAAGCGAGCCCAGCGCGCGCTGCAGCAGCGCCAGTGCCCGCATCGCGCACACCTTGGCGGCCTTTTTGGCATCGGCCAGCGAGGCCCCGGCACCCGCCGCACCGGTCACGACCACCGTGTCGCCCACACGCGGGATCTGCCCGCTCAGGTAGATGTGATGGCCATCGCGCACCAGCGGCACATAGTTGCCACCGATCTTGATTTCGCCGTCGAAGCTGTAGCCCAGGGCCTGGGCCTGCTGCAGAAAACGTGCGTCGCGGGACATGAAACCTTGCTCCTTCACTTCACCACCACCGGCGCCCACCGCGCCGGGTGCGCGCCAGCCAAATAAACAATGCGGCCGTCAGACACCCTTGTTGCGCATCCAGTCGGCCGTGCCCATGAAGCTTTCCTTCAGCCGCGCGCGCAGGTCGGCGGGCACGCCCGTCTCGCCCATGGCCTGGTCCATGCAGGCCACCCACTGGTCGCGCTCCTTGATGCCGATGGCAAACGGCATGTGGCGCATGCGCAGGCGCGGGTGGCCGAAGCGGCTTTGGTAGTGGTCGGGCCCGCCCAGCCAGCTGCACAGGAACCAGAACAGCTTTTGCCGCGCGCTGGCCAGGTCGCTGCCATGGGCGGCGCGCAGTTCGGCGTAGGCGGGCTCCAGGTCCATGAGGTCATAAAACCGCTCGACCAGCGCATGCACGCGGTCTTCGCCGCCGATCCATTCGAAGGGCGTGGTGGGTGGGGCGGGAGGGGACGAGGCCTCAGGGGTGCTCGATGCTTCAGAATTCATAACAAAAACAGGCCTTTGCGCGCGTCCATCATACCCTTATAGCTATACTTTTAATAGCAAACAACCACATCACCACCTACTCGGCCGCGCGGCGCAAGGTGTCCACCACGGGGCGCAGCAGCACCTCGCGCAGGCCCCACCAGCCTGCCGCCAGCGCCAGCACAGCGCCTGCCACGGCACCCGCCAGCGGCACCCAGGGGGCGGCTGTCCAGGTGAAGTCGAACACGTAGCGCGCCAGCGCCCAGCCCACGCCCACCGCCACGGCGCTGGCCAAAAAGCCCGCCAGCAGGCCCACGCCCACCAGCTCGGCACGCTGCACCTGGCGCAGCAGGCTGGCGCGGGCGCCCACGGCGCGCATGATGGCGTATTCACGCGCACGCTCTTCGCGCGTGGCGGTGACGGCGGCAAACAGCACCACCAGGCCCGCTGCGAGCGTGAAGGCGAACAGGAATTCCACCGCGCGGATCACCTGCTCCAGCACACGCTGCACCTGGGCAATGGTGGCGCCCATGTCCACGTTGGTGATGTTGGGGAATTGGCGCACCAGCGCGTTGTCAAAACCGTGGGCCTCGGGCGCGCGGTAGGCCGCGAGGAAGGTCACCGGCACGTCTTTCACCGTGGCCACGGGGTACATCACGAAGAAGTTGGCCCGCATGGAACCCCAGTCCACCTTGCGCAGGCTGGTGATGCGCGCCTCGTTCTGCACGCCGCCCATGTCAAACAACAGGCGGTCGCCCATCTTCAGGCCCAGGGTTTCGGCAATGCCTTCTTCGACGCTGATGGCGCCCTCTTCGCCGGGCGTCCACTGGCCCGCCACCACCTGGTTGTGGGGCGGCGCCTCGGTGGCGTTGGAGAGGTTGAATTCGCGGTCCACCAGACGCTTGGCGCGGTCGTCGGTGTAGTCGGCCGGGCCCACGGGCTTGCCGTTCACAGCCAGCAGGCGGCCCCGGATCATGGGGTACCAGTCGTACTTGGCCACGCCGCTGTCCTTGAGCGTCTGCTGAAACGCATCCGCCTGGTCGGGCATCACGTTGATGACAAAACGGTTGGGCGCATCGGGCGGTGTGGCCTGGCGCCAACTGCTGATGAGGTCGGTGCGCAGCAGCACCAGCAGCACCAGCGCCAGCAGGCCCACGGCCAGGCTGCTGACCTGCACCACGGCATAGGCCGGGCGCGCCGAGATCTGCCGCGTGGCCAGCACCAGCCAGCGGGGGGCGGTGCTTTCGTTCACGCTGCGCCGCAGCAGCTTGACCGCCACCCACGACAGCCCCGCAAACAGGGCCACGGCCCCGGCAAAACCGCCCACGGCAATCAGGCCCAGCTTGATGTCGCTGCTCACCGCCAGCAGCAGCGCTGCAAACCCGGCCACGCCAATGCCCAGCACCGCCAGCGATGCAGGCTTGAGCCCGCCCACATCGCGCCGGATGACGCGCAGCGGCGGCACCTGGGCCAGTTGCAGCACAGGCGGCAGGCCAAACGCAAACAGCAGCGTGAGCCCCATGCCCAGGCCAAACGCCACGGGCCACAGGCTGGACGCGGGCAGGGCCGACTCCACCAGCCCCGCGAGCAGCAGCACAAACGCGTAGTGCACCGCGTAGCCCAGCAGCACGCCTAAAGCGCTGGCAAACAGGCCCACCAGCGCGAATTCGGTGGTGTAGTCACCGGCAATGGTGCGCTGGCTCTGGCCCAGCACACGCAGCATGGCCGAGGCGTCGAGGTGGTCGGCCGCAAAACCGCGCGCGGCCAGCGCCACGGCCACGGCCGAGAGCAGCGCGGCCAGCAGGGCTACGAGGCTCAAAAATTTCTGGGCGCGGTCCAGCGTCTGGCGCATTTCGGGGCGGCCGCTTTCGAGCGATTCGACACGCACGCCATGCACCTCGGGCTTCTTGGCTTCGGCCACCGCCCATTCGTTGAAGGCTTTGACGGCAGGCGCGGGGCCTACCACGGCAAAACGGTAGGTCAGGCGGCTGGCAGGCTGCACCAGGCCGGTGACGGGCAAGTCGCGCTCGTTCAGCATCACGCGCGGCGCAAAACTCATGAAGCCCGCGCCCCGGTCAGGCTCGATGACGATGATGCGCGCGATGCGCAGTTGTGCATCACCCAGCAGCAGCTTGTCGCCCATGGCGAGGTTGAGCGATTCGAGCAGCGGGGCATCGACCCACACCTCGCCCGGTGCGGGGATGTCGCGCGTGGGCTGCTCCAGCGCGCCGGGGGCATCGGCCACCGTGAGGCGGCCGCGCAGCGGGTAGCCAGGCTGCACGCTCTTGAGCGCCACGAGCTTGCTGGCGCCGCCCTGCGCGTCGCTCGCGCGGCCCATGGTGGGAAAGCCCAGCGTGGTCACCGACTGCAACCCGAGCGCCTTGGCGTGCTCTACAAAAGCGGCGGGGGTGGGGTTGTCGCTGGCCACCACGGCATCGCCACCCAGCAGCTGCAAGGCATCGCGCTGCAGGCCGCCTTGCAGGCGATCGGCAAAAAAGCCCACGGAGGTGAGCGCGGCCACCGCCAGCGTGACCGCCACGATCAGCAGGCGCAATTCGCCCGCGCGCAGGTCCCGGGCCAGGGTGCGCCAGCCAAGGCGCAGAAATGACAGGTTCATGGCATGGGACCTTAGCGCAAAGCGAACGGGCTGGCGGGCTGTGGGGTGTTTGGGCGGGGCTTGTTACGGGGCGCGGACTGCGGGGGCAGACGCCACATTGCTGCCGCTGGCCTCGGGCTCCACCTGGGCGGTCTGCAGCCGCTGCTCCAGCGCCTGCAGCACCGGGGTGATCTGCTTGCCCACGCGGATCTGCGGGTTGGAGAAGCCATCGGCCTTGCCCGCCGCCACCTCGCGCTGCTGGATCAGTGGCACGGCCTTGGCAAACGCCTCGGTGAACGAATGGGTCTGGCGCAGCTGCTCGTGGAACACCGCGCGGCCAAAAAAGGTCAGCTCCGACAACCTGCCGCAGCCATACGAGGTGTGCGTGGCGTCGGCGGCCGTCATGATGAGCGTGCTGTCGGTGGCCAGGGGTTCGATCCAGCCACCCGAGAAGCAGGCCGACACCGCAATCACCCGGTTGCGGATGCCCGCTGCGTCCAGCGCGGCGCGCAGCATCTCGGGCGTGGCGGGTGCCACCTGCAGCGGCCAGTGCGAGGCCGCCAGCGCGTGGTCGCGTGCACCGTGCGAGGTGAGGTACACCACCAGCACGTCGTGCTCGCGGTCCATGCGGGCTGCCAGCGCAGTGATGGCTCGCTGCAGGTTCTCGGGCGTGGCCCAGGCGTGGGTGTCGGCCGTCTCGGCGTGGTTGAGCAGGTGCAGCACCCGGCCCTGGGCGTCAAAGCGCTCCTGCAGCAAGCTGCTGACCATGGTGCTTTCGCGGCGGAACACGTTTTCGTCGGCATAGGGGGCGAACACCAGCCCATAGACATCGACCACCCCGGGGCGCTCGGGCGCGAGCGCATCCACCTGCTGTTGCCATAGTGTTTGCTGCTCTTCAAACATCGCCTGGGTCAGCGCCAGCGGCACAGGCTCGGGCGCCTGCGCCTCGTCGGCAGCTGCAGCCGTCTCTGCAGACGCATCGGCCAGGGCCTGCACATCCGGCTCCCAGGGCTGGTCCTGAAACTGCCACATGCCCACCCCGATCACTGCCGCCATGGCAACCGAAAATGCCGCCGTGCGCCAACGCGACCGGATGAAGCGTGCACTCACAACCACCAGCGTGGCCAGCACCCACAGCATGAGCACCCCATAGGCCACCCAGAAAACGATGGCCGCCACCGTGCCATCCCACAGGCCGGGCCGGTGCACGGCCGTGGCCATCAGGGCATACAGCACCAGCAAGGGCGCCAGCGGGGCCCAGGCCGTCAACACGTACCAGGCGGCCAAGCCCCCCGTGGGCGCGGGCACGCCCGCCGACGCCACCACGTCCGGGCTGGCAGCGGCACGCTGGGCCGGTGCCATGGCCCACCAGGCCAACCACAGCAGCACCAGGCCGCTCCACATTGGTGTGAGCCAGCCGCGCAGGTTGAACTGCGCAGGCCCCACCACTTCCAGCCGCGAGGCGGCCACCAGCAGGCCCGCGCTGACCAGCGACAACACCAGCAACTGCCAGGGCGTGGGCGCTGCGGCGGCCGTGCGGGGCGGCAGGAACAGCGCGGCCCGCAGGCCCTCGCGCATCCAGCCCCACAGCGACAAACCTTCGGCAGCAGCATTCGCAGCCTCCGGGGCCGGTGGCTGCTGCGCGGGGTCTTGCTGTAGACGATTCAGCGGGACTTCCACCTTGGAATAGGTGTCGGCAAGTTCGGGCCCCCACTGGCTGGGCAAGGTATCGGCCCAGGTGCTGCTGCTGGCGTTCAGGTCTTTCATGCGCGGATCATGCCATTGGGGCGTGACGGATCAGGCACCAAGCCAGGTTAAACCTCTCCACCCGCTCTCACCGCAGGCACCACCGCCAGCTCCGGCTGCAGCACCAGCCGGTGCGCACCGCTATAACAAACAAAACGGCGGTTGGTGGCCCGCCCAATAGCGCACAGGCCCAGCTGCTGCGCCACCGCATGGCCCATCTGGGTCATGCCACTGCGCGAGACCACGATGGGCACGCCCATCTGGGCGGACTTGATGACCATCTCGCTGGTAAGGCGGCCCGTGGTGTAGAAAACCTTGTCGGCACCAGACATGGGCGTGGTGGAAGTGTTGCCGGGCACTACTCCATCGACGGCGGCAGTTTCCGGGTTCATCCACATCCAGCCTGCAATGGTGTCGATGGCATTGTGGCGGCCCACGTCTTCCACAAAGGTCAGCAATTCCTCGCCTTGGAACAGCGCGCAGCCGTGCACCGAGCCTGCGGATTTGTAGGTGCTCTCCTTGAGCCGGATGGCGTTGACGATGCCGTAGAGCTGGGCCTGCGTCAGCTGCGCATCGGGCAGCGCAATGCGGTCCACCTCGTCCATCAGGCCGCCAAACACGCTGCCCTGGCCGCAGCCGGTGGTGACCACCTTGCTGGCAGTACGTTCCTCAATACGGGCAATGCCGTGGCGCGTGCGCACAGCGGCGGCGTGCACCTCCCAGTCCACGGTGATGGATTCGATGTCGAACACCGACTCCACCAGCCGCTGGTTGCGCAGGTAGCCCAGCACCAGCAGCTCGGGCTGCGCGCCCAGCGTCATCAGGGTGACCAGCTCGCGCTTGTCCACATAGATAGTGAGGGGCCGCTCGGCGGGGATCTGCACCTGTTCGGTTTCGCCCCGTTCGTTGACGACCTCCACATGGTGGGTGAGCGGCGCCTGGGCCTGCGTGAGGCGCGGCAGCACGGGAAGAGAAGGTGTTTGAAGAGACGGCGATGAGCGGGTCATGGAAGGAATATACGCACTCCCGGCATTGTCAGAGCCCTTTGAGCAGCCTCTTCAGGTTCTCAGGGCCCTTCTATGGTCAGCGACCCGTCTCAGCCACCAGCACCTGGAACCACCGCTGTCAGCAGGCACAGGGCCGATACACGCCCCCGAGGGGAGAAAAAGCAGGCTGCGGCGGCATTCAAATGCTAGTCTCGGGCGACTGGGTCCTCCTGCTCGCGGCTTGGAGCGGCCCATCCCCCGCAGGTAGCGCAATTCGGGAGAGTTTCAATGCCATCAATGCGGCGCCGAGTCGTCATTCTGTACAGCATCGGGCTGGCAGCCATCATGCTGCCCATACTGGCGGCCATTTTGCTGGCGGCGTACATGAGCGTGGACCGGCAGCGCGATCGGGCCAGCGCCATGGCGGCAGACATTCTGCATCGCTCTCACAAGGTGAGCGATCAACTGGCACATGTCTTTGCTGAGCTGAACACCCACCAGACGCCGGAGCCTTGCGCGGAGCCAAGCCTCAATCTCATGCGCAAACTGGTGATCCAGTCGAACCTTCTTCTCGACGTGGGCTACGTTGCGGATGAGCGGCTCATCTGCTCCTCATTCGGGTCGATCGGCTATCGCCTGGGGCCAAAATCCTATGTGAGTGCTGCGGGCTACAACATCTGGACCCAGTTCGAACATCCGCTGCTTCCGGGGTCCAGGCTGGTCGTTACCGGTGACACAAAGACTGGTTTCGCCGCGCTGGTGCATGAAGGGACTGTTCTTGATGGAGCAGCACTGGACAAAAAACTGACTTACGGCGTGCTGGGAGTGGGCCGCAGAAAGGAAATTTTCCACAACGGATTGTTCGATCCTTCATGGTTGGACAAGATCGGCAACAAGTACGAGACCAGCTTCTTCGATGGCGCGAGCGTGGTCGCATGGAAGCGTTCAGACCGCTATGACTATGCCGCCTACGTGGCGATTCCGCGCAGTGAGATCGAGCACGATGGGTGGCGCGTACTGCTTGTGCTTCTGCCCATCGGCATCGGCGCAGCGGGGGTTCTGGCCTTTGTCGTCGCGCAATTGGTCCGCATCAACGGTGCTCTGCCTGCGGCCCTGCGGGTTGCACTGAAGCGCGGCGAGTTCTTCCTCGTCTACCAGCCCATCGTGGACTTGCGCACCAAGGAGTGGGTCGGTGCCGAAGCCTTGCTGCGGTGGCGCAAAAGCACCGGGGAATTTGTCAGCCCGGACGTTTTCATTCCCATTGCCGAGCGCAACCGCCTGATCGAGCGCATCACGCAAAGAGTCCTGGAGCTGGTCGCCTCCGATGCAGCGGATCTGTTGCGCAAGCGGCCGGATTTTCACGTGGCGGTGAACCTCTCGGCGCAGGACATCTGCAATCCAGACATTTGTGCCCGCTTGCGCGCAATCACCACCACCATGGGCATCAACAACCAGTGCATTCATATTGAGGCCACAGAGCGGGTCTTCCTGCACGCGGAACAAGCACGAAAGTCCGTGGAAGCATTGCGCGCCCAAGGGCACCTGGTAGCGATCGATGATTTTGGTACGGGCTATTCCAGCCTTTCCTATCTCACCGAATTCACGATGGACAGCCTGAAGATCGACAAGTGTTTTGTCGGCACGATCGGCCAGCACGCGGTGACGAGCCACGTCATCGGGCACATCATCGAGATGGCCAAGTCGCTGGAGTTGAAGATGATTGCAGAAGGCATCGAGACCGAGGAGCAGGCCGAGTATCTGCGCGCGCACGGCGTGCAATTCGGACAGGGCTGGCTCTTCTCCAAACCCATGCCGATGCACGAGTTGGTTGAGCAGTTGGCCTCGCGCCGCTCACCCGAACAACCTGTTGGCTCCTAGATGCGAGAGACCGCGCTCGGCACACTGCCCAGTCTGACCCGCCCTCATCACTGGCCGCAGGGAGTAGCTGAAGAGCGCAGCCCCAATCACGGCAGCCAAGCCAGCAGTGGCGGCGCTGCCGGGGGACGTAATCCACAAACAAGCGGCCTTGCGATGCGCCCCAAGTGACGCCTTGCACAACACATACGGGCACCTGAAAAACAAAAGCCGCGCCACCAGCGTGGACACGGCTTGAAGCCCGACGGGCTGATCGGGAGCCAGTGTGCTCAGGACTTGGACGCTGGCGTGGCCGCTGCTGCGGGCACCTGGGTGCTGGGTGGGCTGCTGGCCGTGCCGGGTGGCGAGTGGGCGCCCGCAGCCTCGGCAGGTTTGGCGGCAGGGGGCGTGTAGGCAAAGGGGCCCGGGTCGGCGCAGGCTGCACCGGCGGCAGCAGGCTTGGCCGATGGCGTGGTCTTGCGGTAATGCGCGGCCACCTTGTCTTGCGAAAGGCAGAGCTTGTAGTTGTCCACCTTGCCCGCCCAGGCGGTCTTGGCAGCGGCTTCTGCAGCCTTGGCAGCGGCCTCGGGCGACGGGGCTGGCAGCTTGGCGGATGCCAGGGTGCACACGCCTGCCGCGCACAATGCCAGCGCCAAGGAGCGGATAGTTCGTGTCGTTGTCATGTTGCGGTTCCTCATACCTGCGCGGGCTGCTGGCCCGCAGATGCTGTGGCGGCATCGGTCGCTGGCTGGCTGGCGCTGCGCTGACGCGGGATCTTGCCGGCCTGAACATCGTCGTACCAGAGTTCGTGGTGTTCCTTGGCCCAGCCTTCGCTCACATAGCCGGTGCGCATGGCCTTGTAGGCGCCCTTCATGCCCACCGTGCCCATGTAGATGTGGCCGCAGATCAGCGCCATCATCCAGATGGCCAGGGTGGCGTGGATCATGTGGGCGATCTGCATGTCGCCACGCACGTCGCCAAAGCCGGGGATGAGCTTGTCGAGCACCAGTCCCGTGGCCACCACAAAGATACCGGGGATGGTGATGCCCCACCAGAACAGGCCCTTCTCGCCCGCGTTGAAGCGGTGCGAAGGCACCTCGTGATCACCTTTGCCCAGCATGCCACCGCCTTTGGCCAGCCAGACAAAGTCGGCTCGGTTGGCAATGTTGTCCTTGATGAAGGTGAGGATGATCACCAGCAGCGACACGGCAAACAGCGGGCCCACAAAGTTGTGCACATTCTTGAGCGCATAGGTGAGCCAGCCAAACAGCGCGGTGCCCAGGATAGGCAGCAGGAAGAACTTGCCAAACGCCATCACGATGCCGGAGATGGCCAGCGCGATGAAGGCAAACGCATTGGCCCAGTGGGCCGCACGCTCGAACGGGGTGAAGCGCTCGATGCGGCGGGGGCCGGTGCCGTCGGGGTGCTCATGCCCCAGCGGGCCCTTCACAAAGTAGAAGATGCCCAGGGCCAGCAGCACGATGGCAAACAGCGCCGCGCCGTACGGAATGATCCAGTGGTTGCGCACCTGGCGCCATGCCTCGCCCGCGTTGGTGTAGCGCGAGCCGGGGTACTGCACAAACGGCTGGATCAGGTTGCCCGCCTCGGGTGCCTGGGTTGTGGGCAGGCTGCTGTAGCCCGTCACGCCCTGCCCCACCTGGCGCCACATGGGCGCGTTGTTGCCGGGCTGCACCTTGGCGCGCTCGCCATTGGTCTGCTCGGCGTACTTGGGGTCGGCGCTGGCGTCGGGTTTGACTTCGAAGATGTTCTGGCTCTGGATGCCACCGGGCGCAGGCGCTGCAGCAGGGGCCGCAGCCGCAGTTGCGGGCGCCTGCTGCGCAAACGCTGCACCACCCGACAACCCGGCCAGACCAGCCACCAAGGCCAAGGACCACACGATGTGTTTCATGGTGGGCCTCACTTGGTTTGGGTGCGGGTGTACTCGTTCTGGCCGTACTGCTGGCGGGCCTTCAGCTGGGCTTCCCAGCTGGCTTTGTCGCCCGCCTTCCAGCCCGGCTCGGTGAAGTTGCTGCCGGTGCCTGCGTAGGGCACGGCATCGCTGCGGATGCCTGCGCCGGTCTGCGGCTTTTCGCCGCAGGCAGTCAAAGTGCCCAGGGCCAGAGCGGCGATGGCGATGAAATGAAGGCGATGGGTCATGACTTGCCTCCTGCAGGCTGGCCTGCCTGTTGCGAACCGTAGGCCGTGCCCCAGCCCCACACTTCGGCGCCCTTGCCACGCTGCACCACACGGTTGCGGAAGATGTCAGCGACCACGTCGCCATCACCGGCCAGCAGCGCCTTGGTGGAGCACATTTCTGCACAGGCGGGCAGCTTGCCCTCGGCCAGGCGGTTGCGGCCGTATTTTTCAAACTCGGCCTGGCTGCCGTGGGTCTCGGGGCCACCGGCGCAGAAGGTGCATTTGTCCATCTTGCCGCGCACGCCAAAGGTGCCTTGCGACGAGAACTGCGGTGCACCAAACGGGCAGGCGTAGCTGCAGTAGCCGCAGCCGATGCACACGTCCTTGTCGTGCAACACCACACCTTCTTCGGTGCGATAGAAGCAGTTGACGGGGCACACGGCCATGCAGGGTGCGTCGCTGCAATGCATGCAGGCCACCGAGATGGATTTTTCGCCGGGCACACCGTCGTTGAGCGTGACCACGCGGCGGCGGTTCACGCCCCAGGGCACCTCGTGTTCGTTCTTGCAGGCGGTCACGCAGCCGTTGCACTCAATGCAGCGCTCTGCGTCACAGATGAATTTCATTCGTGCCATGTGTGTCTCCTTGCGTGGCGCGATCAGGCGCGTTCCACGTTGCAGATCGTGGTCTTGGTTTCTTGCATCATGGTCACGCTGTCGTAGCCATACGTCGTTGCGGTGTTGACGGCCTCACCGCGCACCACAGGCGCCGCGCCCTTGGGGTAATACGCCAGCATGTCCGCACCCTGCCAGCGGCCCGAGAAGTGGAACGGCATCCACACCGTGTCGGGGGCCACGCGCTCGGTGACCAGCGCCTGCACATTGAGCCGTGCGCCCGTGGGCGAGCTGAGCCACACACGCTCGCCGTTGCGAATGCCCCGGTCGGCAGCGGTCTTGGGGTTGATCTCGACAAACGACTCCTGCTGCAGTTCGGCCAGCCAGGGGTTGGAGCGGGTTTCCTCGCCGCCGCCTTCGTACTCGACCAGGCGGCCCGAGCTCATGATCAGCGGGAATTTCTCATGCACCTTGTCGGCCACGTTCTTCTCCTGCACGCTCTTGTACAGCGTGGGCAGGCGCCAGAAGGCTTTCCTGTCGTCGTGGGTCGGGTACTTGGCCATGAGGTCCGGCCGGGTGCCATACAGCGGCTCGCGGTGCTGCGGAATCGCATCGGGGAAGTTCCACACCACAGCGCGTGCCTTGGCGTTGCCAAACGGGTGGCAGCCATGCTTGAGGGCCACGCGGATGATCGCGCCCGTGGGGTCGGTCTTCCAGTTCTTGCCTTCGGCCTTGGCCTTCTCGGCGTCGCTCAGGTCGTCCCACCAGCCCAGCTTTTTCAGCAGCACATGGTCGAACTCGGGGTAGCCCGTGGTGATCTCGCAGCCCACGGAGTGCGAGCCATCCTCGGCCAGCAGATTGACGCCATCCTTCTCGACGCCGAAGTTGGCGCGGAAGTTGCCGCCGCCCTCCATCACATGCTTGGAGGTGTCGTACAGGTTGGGTGAACCGGGGTGCTTGAGTTCGGGCGTGCCGTAGCAAGGCCAGGGCAGGCCGAAATAGTCGCCACCAAAGTCGTAGCCGGTTTCCTTGTCTTTGCCGCCCTTGGCCTTCAAGGTCTTCACGTCGAACAAATGCATGTTCTTCATGTGGGCCTTCAGGCGCTCGGGGCTTTGGCCGGTGTAGCCAATGGTCCAGACCGACTTGTTGATTTCGCGCAGGATGTCTTCGACCATGGGCTCGTCCATGCCCTTGACCTTCTGCATCTTGTAGTTCTTGGACAGCTCGGCCGCAAAGCCCAGCTTTTCGGCGAACTGGTGCATGATCATGTGGTCCGAACGGCTCTCCCACAGCGGCTCGATGACCTTCTCGCGCCACTGGATGGAGCGGTTGGAGGCCGTGCACGAGCCACTGGTCTCGAACTGCGTGGCAGCGGGCAGCAGGTACACCGCGCGGTTGGGGTTCAAGTCCTCCGCCTTACCGGGCATGGCAGCCATGGCAGCGGTGGCCGATGGATAGGGATCGACCACCACCAGCAGGTCCAGCTTGTCCATGGCGCGTTTCATTTCGAGGCCACGGGTCTGCGCGTTGGGCGCATGGCCCCAGAAGAACACGCCGCGCAGGTTGGAGTCCTGGTCGATCAGCTCGTTCTTCTCCAGCACGCCGTCGATCCAGCGCGACACGGTGATGCCGCTCTTGGTCATCATCGCGGGCGAGGCGTACTGCTTCTTGATCCATTCAAAGTCCACACCCCACACGGCCGCGAAGTGCTTCCACGAGCCTTCGGCCAGGCCGTAATAGCCGGGCAGCGAGTCGGGATTGGGGCCCACGTCGGTCGCGCCCTGCACGTTGTCGTGGCCGCGGAAGATGTTGGTGCCACCACCACTCTTGCCCACATTGCCCAGTGCCAGTTGCAGGATGCACGAGGCGCGCACCATGGCGTTGCCGATGGTGTGCTGCGTCTGGCCCATGCACCACACGATGGTGCCGGGGTTGTTGTCGTGCAGCATCTTGGCGACCTTGAACATCTGGTCTTCCTTGACGCCGCAAGCCTCTTCCACCTTGTCGGGCGACCACTTGGCCAGCACGTCTTCGCGCACCTTGTCCATGCCATAGACACGGTCGTGGATGTACTTCTTGTCTTCCCAGCCGTTCTTGAAGATGTGGTACAGCAGGCCGAAGAGGAACGGGATGTCGGTGCCCGAGCGGATGCGTACGTATTCGTCGGCCTTGGCGGCGGTGCGGGTGAAACGCGGGTCCACCACGATCATCTTGCAGCCGGTTTCCTTGGCGTGCAGCATGTGCAGCATGGACACCGGGTGGGCTTCGGCGGCGTTGGAGCCGATGTACAGAGCGACCTTGCTGTTTTGCATGTCGTTGTACGAATTGGTCATGGCGCCATAGCCCCATGTGTTGGCCACGCCCGCCACCGTGGTGGAGTGGCAGATGCGCGCCTGGTGGTCGCAGTTGTTGGTGCCCCAGAAGCTCACGAACTTGCGCAGCAGGTAGGCCTGTTCGTTGTTGTGCTTGGACGAGCCCACAAAGTACACGCTGTCGGGACCGCTGGCCTTGCGCAGCTCCTGCATCTTGGCGGTGATCTCATTGAGGGCCGTGTCCCAGCTGATGCGCTCGTACTTGCCGTTGACCAGCTTCATGGGGTAGCGCAGGCGGTACTCGCCGTGGCCGTGCTCGCGCAGCGCGGCGCCCTTGGCGCAGTGGGCCCCCAGGTTGATGGGGGAGTCGAACACGGGCTCTTGCCGCACCCACACGCCGTTTTCGATCACCGCATCCACCGCGCAGCCCACCGAGCAGTGGGTGCAGATAGTGCGGCGCACTTCGATCTTGCTGTCACCGATGGCGACCTTGGCACCTTCGGCGGCGTTGGATTTTTTGACCAGCGCAAGCTGCGACGCAGCGATACCGACACCCACCCCCAGGCCGGAGCGGCGCAGGAACGAGCGCCGGTCCATGGTGGGCAGGGCCTGGGACAGGCCCCGGCGCAGGCTGTGAACAAAAGGCGAGGCGGACGAGGCGCCGTGCGCCGCTGGGGAAGACTTCTTGGTCAGCAACATGGCAGGCCCCTGTCAGAGTTGGGTGGTCTTGTAGTACTGCTTCACATGCGCAGACAGGTGGTAGCCACCGCCCTTTTCGGGCGTGGGGCGGGGCGCATCAGCGACCACAGATTCGGACGGAGCCACATGGGGAAGTGCCACGACGGCTGCTGCTGCAGCCCCTGCGGTGGCGGCGCCGGCAAAGAAGCTGCGGCGTGAGGGATTCGGCTGGCGGTTCTGCATGGTTGTCTCCAGAATGGCTGGCAGCAAATGAGGAAGCTATGAAAAGCTATTCATACAGTCTATGTCAGTGTGTAAAACACTGCAATCCAGCTTTACACCCCCCACTAAAGCACTCATCTTTTGTAGCGCTGGCCGCAGGCGCGCTGCGGCCTCCCTCAGGTCAATCGAGCATGTCGAAGCCCTGCGCCTCCACAGACGCAAAGGCCCGCGTGAACTGGGCCAACGCGGCATAGAAGCGCGCTTGCGGATGGGCTGCCAGCACATCACAAAGCTGCGGGAGCCAGGGCTGCAAATGCGTTGCAAAAAAGTCGCGCTGGGCCGTCAGGTTGCAGACAGCTGCGTCATCCCCTGCAATCAGGTAGCGCATCACTTCGCACAGGTAGGCAATGTGGTCCTCGGTCTCGGGCATGGCGTCGTCACGCGCCAGGCCCAGGCGGACCAGGTCGGTGCGCAGGCGAGCCAGTGGCTTTTCATTCAGAAAACCGCTCAGGTAATGCGAGCCATACAAAAACACCTCGGGCTTGCCCACGCCGCCAAACAGGCGGTCAAATTCTTGAGCAATGGCCGCGTCGTCCTGCGAGCGTGCCGCGCCCACCAGTTGCTGCCAGGGCTCCTGCAGAAAGCCGCCATCGGCGGGCGCCTCGGTCACCGCCACGCGCAAGGCCGCCATCAGCTCGGCGCTGGGCGCTGCGTAGTACAGCTGCGACAGCAGGCCATACAGCTCGGCCCGCGCGGTTTCCTCGTCCAGTGCGGAACTGCTGCCCGGGGATGTCAAAGAAGCGGATGAGGCGCTCACAGGTCGGTCACTTTCGTCTCGTTTTGTGCGGAATACAGATCGATCACGCGGCAATCGCTGCACATCTTCAGGCGCTCCAGCGCCTCGCCCTGGAACATGGGGTGGCCCGAGAGCTTGCCCAGCATCGCCTCGATGGCCTTCACCGTGCCAAAGGGTTTGCTGCAGCGCACACAGGCCCAGGGCTTGGCTTCGTTGATCACGCGCAGCTGGGCACGCTCGGGTGTGAGCAGCAGGCGCGGTTGCAGGGTGATCGCGTCTTCCGGGCAGGTGGTGGCACACAGGCCACACTGCACGCAGTTCTTTTCGATGAAGCGCAGCTGCGGCAGCTGCGGGTTGTCCTGCAGCGCACTGGCGGGGCAGGCGCTCACGCAGCTCAGGCACAGGGTGCAGCGGTCCTTGTTGACCTCGATCGTGCCCAGGGGCGAACCCACGGCGGGCAAGGCAATCGCCGCAGGCCGCTCGTCTACGGGCATCGGGGCCTGCTCGATCAGGTGTTCGAGCGCCATCTCCAGCGTGCTGCGCTTCTCTTGTGCCACCGCAAAACGTGCGGCCACGGCGGGTGTCTTCTGGCGCGTCTGGCCCAGCCCTTGCAATGCGGCGTCCAGCTCTGTGGGATGCGTGGCGCGCAACAGCTGCACATGTGTGCCGGTGTAGCCCAGCCCGCGCAGGATGGCTTGCGCCACATCCATTTGCGCCTGCAGACCGTCCAGGTACTGCGGCGCCTCCTCCTGGGTGGTCAGCACAACGATCTGCGAGGCACCATAGGCAATGGCACTCAGCCACAGGTCCACCCCCGTACTGGCCGTGTGCCACAGCGCCACCGGGATCACATGGGCAGGCACGCCCTGCGCCAGCTTCAGCTGGGCGGCACGGCCCAGTTCTTCCACCAGCGCCTGGCCACGCTCCTGGCTGTGCAGCAGCAATACCGCATCCTTGCCACCGGCGGCGGTGTAGGTGGACAGCAGCGTCTTGAGCTTGGTGCCCTGCTCCATCGCACTGGGGTAGGCATAGGTCAGCGCGCCCGTGGGGCACACGGTGGTGCAGGCGCCGCAGCCTACACACAGGTTGGGGTTCACCTTGATTTGCTGGCGGCCCTTGTCACTGCTGATGGCCTCGGCCGAGCAGATGTCCACGCAGGCGTTGCAGCCCACGGTGGCGTTGCGGCTGTGGGCGCAGAGCTTTTGTTTGTAGGCAAAAAACTTGGGCTTCTCGAACTCGCCCACCAACTCGCGCAGCTTGAGCAGCGTGCCCAAGTCCCGCCCGTCCCAGCGCAGATATCCCTGCGGCAACGCGTGCTGCAAAAAGGTGGGCGTGGCGGTGGGCGAACGCAGGTCCAGCACCAGGTCAAAACGCTCGGTCTGCGCCGTCGCGTCGCGGGTGAAGTCGATGGCCCCCGCCACCTGGCACACCTTGACGCAGGCGCGGTGCGACTGGCAGGCGGCCAGGTCGATCTGGTAGTCCAGGCCAATGGCGTTCTCGGGGCAGGCGGCCACGCAGGCGTTGCAGCGGGTGCACAGATCCAGGTCGATGGGGTTGTCGGCCGACCACTGCAGCTCGAACGCGCCCAGCCAGCCTGTGAGGCCCGTGATGCGACCACCCAGCACCGGGTAGCGCCGCGCCTGTGCGCCACCAGCATTGCCAGCGCCTTGGGTGAACAGGGTCACGTCCAGCACGTCCGACACCAGGGCGGCGGCCTGCTCGGCCTGGTCCAGCGGGCCGATGATGAGCAAACGGCCCGTGCTTTTGTAGGTGACGGTGGGCACCGGCTCGGGCTCGGGCAGGTGCGCAGCGGCCAGCAGTGCGGCGATTTTGGGGCTGGCCTGGGCCGCATCGCGGCTCCAGCCGCCGGTCTCGCGGATGTTCACAAACCGGATGGGCGAGACCGCGCCTTCGGTCTGCTGGCCCAGGTCGGCAAACAGGCGCTGCTCCTGGGTGCAGGCTACCACCACCTCCTGCCCGGACTGTATGGCTTTTTGAAACGCCCCTGCGTCACGGCGGCACAGGGTGGAGTGGAGGGTCAGGTCTTCATGCAGTGCCTCGCCCAACGCCTTCGCGTTGAGGGGCATCGTCTGGTTGCAGTAGCAAATGAGCGTCTTGGTCATCGTGGGTGTGGCTGGCTGGCAGGGCCACCCCATCCTCTTCAGAACGGGCGACCCGCACAGGCTCGCTGGTGGGAACGCTAGGAACAGCGTTGCATACCCCGGACTGTGCCACGTCTGTGCGGCCGTCGGCCTCCGCATCATCCCGAGGCTGAGCGGCCTCCGGGGCTATTGCACCAGCATCCGCATCCGCGCCACCGGCCCCTGCGTCGCCCCCGGCTTTCTTTTCATCGTCAAAGAAGCCCATCGCATGCGCGCTGGCCATCTGGCGCAGCATGCCTGCGGGCAAGGGGTCGGGCTGGGTGTAGTCGTCGATGTAAATATCGAGCCCATCCATCACATTGAAGTGCGGGTCGGCAAACAGTTTCTTCATCGCCAGGTTGCGCACCTCGGGCGACACGGCGCGGGACACAAAGGGTTTGAAGTCGGATGCGGGGGTGAGCGCCTGCGCGTCGGCCAGCGTGGGAGGTGGAGGCTCAGACGCCGGGGCAGCCTCTGCAGGCGCGGACACGGGTACAGGCGCAGCAATCTGGGCAGCCATAGCAGGAGCAGGCGCTGGCGGCGGAGGCTCCTCCACCGGCTTGCCCTCGCGCACGTCCTGTTTGCGGCGCGACCAGCGTCCCAGGAAGCCGTCAGTCATGGCCACGCCCTCCTCCGCCGCCACCGCCACGTTGCTTCTCGGTAGACACCGACGCGGGGTTGCCAAAGCGGTCCGTCAGCGATTGAAAACTGTCCGGCCGCTTGCGGCGTTTGGGCTCGGGCTGGTAGTGCTCGGCCACGAAGGCGCGCAGCGCCTCCAGCACCTCGGGGGCTGCGGGCACCTGCTCCACGGTTTCCTGCGCGTCGAGCCAGCGGCCTGCGTCGTGGTAGCTCAGGCTCACGGCCACGGGGCGGGCCAGGGGGATCTCGCCCGTGCCCGTGTCTTCATCGCGGCGCCACATCACAAACCAGCAAGGCGCGGGCGAGGTGAGGTTGAGGTGGTAACCCTCGGCATCGTCACGGAACAGCTCCACCCGAAAGCCCGGGAACAGCCAGCGCTGCTCGCGCTCGTCCTGGATCAGCGGGCGGGGTTCGGTGCCGAAGGTGGGTTCGTGGATCACCACCTCGGCCAGCGACCAGCGCCAGGGCTGCCAGCGGTTGTCGATGTGCTCGCACCGCATGATCACGGCGACGTCGGTGTAGGGGCGCTCTGTCATGGGCTGCGACTGTACCCCGGAGCCGTGCCATCGAAGGCAATGCCCGTAAAGCCCCCTTGCGCACCGTCAGCTTGCAGCCCCTTCCAGCACTTCGACTGCCACCGCGCAGTACTTGAACTCCGGGATCTTGCCAAACGGGTCCAGCGCCGCATTGGTCAGCAAATTGGCCGCCGCCTCCACGTACGCAAAGGGCATGAACACCGTGCCGCGCGGCGTGCCATCGTCGCGGCGCACGCGCACCTGCAGCATGCCGCGCCGCGAGCGGATGCCCACCAGCGCACCCGGCTCCACCCCTAGCCGCGCCAGCTCGTCGCCATGCAGCGATGCGGTGGCCATGGGCTCGATGGCGTCCAGCACGGTGCTGCGCCGTGTCATGCTGCCCGTGTGCCAGTGCTCCAGCTGGCGGCCGGTGATGAGTACCAGGGGGTAGTCGGCGTCGGGCTTTTCGGCCGCCGGGATCACGCTGGCGGGCACGAGCTTGAGGCGCCCTGTGGGCGTAGGGAACTGCTGCGTGAACACGATGGGCTGGCCCGGGTCGTCGGCCGTGAGGCAGGGGTAGGTCACGCTGGAGTCGCGCTCCAGGCGGTCCCAGGTGATGCCCTCGATGCTGGCGTGCATGGCCTGGCGCATCTCGTCGTACACAGCGGCTACGCCGGATTCCTCACCCTCGTAGTTCCAATCCAGCCCCATCCGTCGAGCAAGTTGCTGAATGATCCACAGGTCCGGCCGCGCATCGCCCGGCGGGTTCAAGGCGCGGCGGCCCATCTGCACCATGCGGTCGGTGTTGCTGGCGGTGCCGGTCTTCTCCGGCCAGGCACTGGCGGGCAGCACCACGTCGGCCAGCCAGGCGGTTTCGGTCAAAAAGATGTCCTGCACCACCAGGTGCGACAGGCTGGAGAGCGCGTGGCGCGCGTGGTTCAGGTCGGGGTCGCTCATGGCGGGGTTCTCGCCCATGATGTACATGCCGCGCACCTTGTGCGGGTCGCTGTCGTCGGCCAGCGCCTTGTGCATGATCTCGACCACTGTGTAGCCGGGCGCTTCATCGAGTTGGGTTCCCCAGAAGTCCTCGAACCACGCATGCGCCCCGGCGTTGTCCACGCGCTGGTAGTTGGGGAACATCATCGGGATCAGCCCCGCGTCGCTCGCGCCCTGCACGTTGTTCTGGCCGCGCAGCGGGTGCAGGCC
>Ga0187844_10000944_pt1 | contig 22609 bp, 19 predicted proteins | sample SpaLakP09_SKY_50_FD_134517 | JGI IMG/M metagenome (GOLD analysis project Ga0187844, IMG submission 134517) | Oligotrophic lake water microbial communities from Sparkling Lake, Wisconsin, USA - SP09_SKY_50 | ecosystem: Environmental > Aquatic > Freshwater > Lake | place: USA: Sparkling Lake...
ACATAAATGGTGCGCAGCATGTCGGCGAGGCGCATGGCGTCGGCGCGGTTTTCGCTGTCCGAATAACCGGCCATCTTCTTCATCCAGTTCAGGTCTGCGCCCGCGCAGAATGCGGGTCCGTTCGCGCCGAGCACGATGGCGCGCACGAGTTCATGGCGTCCCAGTTCGTCGAAGGCGAGGGCCAGTTCCGCGATGCTTTGTTCGTTGAACGCGTTGCGCAGGTCCGGGCGGTTCAGCGTGACGTGGCCGATGCGATCAAGGATGGTGACAGTCAGCGTTTGATAGTCCATGTTCTCGCTCCTCACATGCGGAACACGCCGAACTTCGTGTCCTCGATCGGCGCGTTCAGCGCGGCCGAGAGGCCCAGGCCCAGCACCATGCGCGTGTCGGCCGGATCGATCACGCCGTCGTCCCACAGGCGCGCGGTGGCGTAATACGGGTGGCCCTGGTGTTCGTACTGTTCCTTGATCGGCTGCTTGAACGCGGCTTCCTCGTCCGCACTCCACTGGCCGCCGCGTGCCTCGATGCCGTCGCGCTTGACGGTCGCCAGCACCGACGCCGCCTGGTCGCCGCCCATCACGGAAATGCGCGCATTGGGCCACATCCACAGGAAGCGCGGAGAAAAGGCGCGGCCGCACATGCCGTAGTTACCGGCGCCGAACGAGCCGCCGATGATCACCGTGAACTTGGGCACGGATGCCGTCGCGACGGCGGTCACCATCTTCGCGCCATTGCGGGCGATGCCTTCGTTTTCGTACTTGCGGCCGACCATGAAGCCGGTGATGTTCTGCAGGAAGACGAGCGGGATTTTACGTTGGCAGCACAGCTCGATGAAGTGCGTGCCCTTCAGCGCGGATTCCGAGAACAGGATGCCGTTGTTGGCGATGATCCCGACCTTCATGCCGAAGATGTGGGCGAAGCCGCAGACAAGCGTCGTGCCGTAGCGGGCCTTGAATTCGTCGAAGCAGCTAGAGTCGACGATGCGCGCGATGACTTCGCGCACGTCGAACGGTTTGCGGGTGTCGACGGGGATGATCCCGTACAGTTCTTCGGACGCGTACTTCGGCTCGATGCTTTCGCGCAGCGCGCCCTGCTGGGGCTTGGTGCGGTTCAGGTTCGAGACGATCGTGCGCGCGAGTGCCAGCGCGTGCGTATCGTTCTGCGCCAGGTGGTCGGCCACGCCGGACAGACGCGTGTGGACATCGCCGCCGCCGAGGTCTTCGGCCGTGACGACTTCGCCCGTCGCCGCTTTCACCAACGGCGGGCCGCCCAGGAAAATCGTGCCCTGTTCCTTGACGATGATGGATTCGTCGCTCATCGCCGGGACGTACGCGCCGCCCGCCGTGCAGGAACCCATCACGACGGCGATCTGCGGGATGCCCTTCGACGACAGGTTCGCCTGGTTATAGAAGATACGGCCGAAGTGGTCGCGGTCGGGGAACACGTCGTCCTGGTTCGGCAGGTTGGCGCCGCCCGAGTCGACGAGGTAGATGCAGGGCAGGTTGTTCTGCTCGGCGATCTCCTGCGCGCGCAGGTGCTTCTTGACCGTCATCGGGTAATACGTGCCGCCCTTGACGGTGGCGTCGTTACAGACGATGACGCATTCCTGGCCCGCCACGCGGCCGATGCCCGTGATGATGCCGGCGGCGGGTGCCGCATCGTCGTACATCGCGTACGCGGCCATCTGGGAGAATTCGAGGAACGGGGTACCCGGATCGAGCAGCATCTGCACGCGCTCGCGCGGTAGCAGCTTGCCGCGCGCGACGTGCTTGGCACACGCGGCCTCGCCGCCACCCTTGGCGATCTGCGCCACCTTCGCGCGCAAGTCGTCGACGAGGGCTTGCATGGCGGCGGCGTTGGCTTTGAAATCTTCGCTGCGCGGGTTGAGTTTCGTGTCGAGCTGGGGCATCGGATCCTGTCTCCTGCTGTGTCGCGGCTTGTGGCGCGGTTTTATTCAGGGAAACTGCCGTCCACGTAGAACCACCGCATCTTGCCGCCCACGGCAGGATCCGGCTCGCGCACGAACCGGCTGACTTCATGCAACCGGTGGGCACGGCCATGGACCTTGAAGCGGGCGACGAATTCGACGGTGTCTTCGTTGGGGTTTTCCGGCAGGTCTGCTTTACGTTGACGTAAACGTAAAGCAGATTTTATCTCAAGTCCGAGCCATTGAACCGGTTGCTTTTGGTCGATGATGGGTTCGGCAGGCAGCGTGCTGGGGTGCCAGGTGGCGCGCAGGTAGGCTTCGTCCTTCATCACGAAGGCCGTGTAGCGGGAACGCATCAACGCCTCGGCCGTCGGCGGCAGTTCCGCGCCGGCGATGAAGGGGCCGCAGCAGCGCATGATCGACGGGCCGCCGCAAGGACAGGGGAGAGGCTTCGCAGGAGTAGACATGGCGGCAATTATCCGCCATTTCCGGGGTCTGAGTGAGCGGGGGGCTTGTGCAGGATAACGGGAGATGGATGGCATTTGATGCATCTGCCAAGATCTTTTGCCGAAAATAAATGAACTGCTCATTAAATGGGCGGAGAAATTTTTTGTTTATCCATACCTTCGATGGCTGTTCAACAAGTTTTCCCTGCGATCGGGTTGAAAAGTGATGCAAGAATGGCACAACGTGGTCCAGCGATTATATATTGACAACGTTTTCTACGTCGAAGGAGACCGCCATGTCCGTAATCCGTAGTCTTGTCCTCGCCGCTGCCCTGTTGAACGTGCTGGCCACGGCCGTGGCGGCGGAAGTCACGGTCGAGAAGGATGTGCCGAAGCGGGCGAAGGCGCGGTTTTTCGAGCGGGTGCAGGCGGGCGAGCTGGCCGATGCCATCGCGCACCGGGGGCAGCCGGTGGACGTCAAGCCCGGGAAGTATCACTTGCGAGTGCCTTGCGACAGCATGAAGGTGGGGAGTTTTGCGGACATCACTGTCACCATTGACGATGGCAGCAGGACACGGATACGGCTACTGGAGTGTGGTGTACAGGTGGACAACCGTTGACGTCATCTAAAACGTGGCTTTCCCTCGAAAAAATTGTTACTGAAAGACACGTTCTGTTAGATAGGTTTAAATTGCAAGGTATCATGATCGACTATGTGATAACGCATTGAGCTAGATGGAATCGAATCCGATGAGTGAAGTGAGTCAGGTAAGAAGTGCCTTGTTTGGGAAAATCGGCCAGGAACGGCGGCTGTTGAAGATGGACACTTCGCTTGGCTCCGATATCTTGCTACCGCAACGGGTATATGGAGTCGACCGCATCAGCGAAGGATTCGACTACACGGTTGACTTGTTGTCGCTCGATGCGAACATCGAACTCAAGCAAGTGATTGCACAGGAAGTCACACTCTGGGTACTGCAGACCGACGCCACCTATTTACCTGTCCATGGCTACGTACATACGGCCAAAAAGTTGGGCAGTGACGGGCAACTGACTGCGTACCAGATCCAATTCTCAGGTTGTACCCACTTTCTCAAGTTCCGCAAGGACGCGCGCATCTGGCAGGACAAAAATGCCGAGGACATCATCGCCGACGTATTGAACGGCCATCCTCAGTGCCAAGGCCGATTCAGATTCGAATTGACGCAGCCAGCGCGGCCTCGCTCTTATTGCACCCAGTATGAAACCGACTGGCACTTCGTCATGCGCTTGATGGAGAGCGAAGGCTGGTATGCCTATTTTGAGCAGGCACCGGACGGAAGTGGTCACCAATGGATCATCACCGATTCCGTCGGAAACCTGAAGTCGCGTCAGCCTGAAGACATTGCTTTCCATGGCGCCGGTACCAACGATGAAGTCGACAAAATCGTTCAGTGGGGTACCACGCGAACGCTTTTGAACAGTCAACTTTCAACGAAGACCTTCGACTACAAGGCGCCGCGCAATATCGGCGAAACCGGCATGCAGGTTCTTCCGGATCACGGAAGCATTCCAGCGCAACTGGAGGTCTATGAATATACCGGTGCGTATACGAATTCGGGTGTCGAGCATGGGACTGACCAGTCTCGTGTGCGTGTGCAGGAGTGGGAGTCTCGCGCCAAACGGTTTTTCGGCACATCGGGTGTCCGTTATTTGCCGGTGGGCCGGCGGTTCACGCTCACTCATCATCCGGCACATGATGAGGTCGCCGATGAAGCCCGCCAGTTCGTGGTGTTGAACGTCGAATGGGCTATCGAAAATAATTTGCCTCTGTCCAGAACACAGAAGGCGTTTTCGGGCAGCCTGAAAGGCCAGCTACGCAAGTTTGCTGCGGATGCGGGCCTGTCCAGCTTCGATGACGAGGCCCTGGCGCTGAGAACAGCCGCACCGGTCACTGCTTCAACCGTTTCGAGGTGCAACGCCGCACCGTGGAATACCGCAGCCCGTTCACCCACGCCAAGCCGTCGATGCATGCGCAGACGGCGACTGTGGTCGGGCCCGCCGACGAAGAAATCTATACCGATAACCTGAATCGCGTGAAAGTGCGCTTTCATTGGGACCGGCTCAACCCTGGTGATGAAAAGGCATCTTGCTGGGTACGGGTCAGCTATCCGAACGCGGGTGAAGGATGGGGCGCCGTCCATGTGCCGCGCATCGGCCAGGAAGTGATCATCACCTTCCTCGATGGGGACGCGGACCGGCCGATCATTACTGGACGTATCTACAATGGCGAGCAGGCACCGCATTGGCATAGCGACGGCCGCCTGTCCGGCTACAAGTCAAAAGAGTACAAAGGCGCCGGGTTCAACCAGTTGGTCATGGATGACACATCCGAACAGAACCGGGCGCAGCTGTTCAGTAGTCACGCGAACGCGCAGCTCAGTCTCGGCTATCTGATTGGCCAACAGGGTAACAATCGTGCCGGTTTTTATGGCTCCGGTTTCGCACTTAATTCAGACGCGTACGGCGCCATTACAACGCAACAGGGGCTGTACATCAGCACCTATGGCAGGCCAGGCCCGAAAGGTACGCAACTTGACGTTCGTGAGGCGCGTGACCAACTGAAGGAAGCGCAGGAGCTGACGAAAAATTTGTCGGACGTGGCCGAGAAGTCCAGTGCCGAGGCGCTGCCAGGACAAGAAGCACTCCAGGAATTCGTCGATGCCACCCAAGCGCAGTACAGTGGGCCAGGTCAAGAAGAGGCCAACCGTTTTGACGCCCCTCTGCTGCTGATCGCCTCTCCCGCTGGTATCGGGTTAAGTACTCCCAAAAGCACGCACATTCACAGCAGCGACCAGATGACGATGTCGTCGGGTACCGACACCAATCTGGCCGTGGGTAAGAGTCTGATTGCCAGCATCAAGGAAAAAATCAGCCTGTTCGCCTACAACGCCGGCATCAAGTTGTTTGCCGCCAAGGGGAAAGTCGAAGTGCAAGCCCAGAACGGTGACATCGATATTATCGCGGAGAAGGTATTGCGGCTGTTGTCGGCCACGGACCGGATCGAAATCTTCGCGAAGAAAGAGGTCGTGATCGGCGCCGATGGCTCCGCAATCAAGATCAATGGCTCGGGAATCACCGACATGACGAGTGGTAAGCGCATCATCCACACGTCCGAGCTTTCCGTACCAGGTCCGCAGACGACGGCGTATTCGCTGCCCACGCTTCCCAAGGAAGTCTGTCTTGAGTGCCTGAAAAAACGCGCGAAGCAGCGTAGCGCGTTCGTGAACAAAGGAGCGCAGCAATGAAGATCGCTCCGTTGGAAGTCTCCACTTTCGAATCGAACCTGGTGAGTGCTTTCGATAACCAGAACCTTACCTGCTACGCGATCATCGACAAGGCGCAGGACAAGACGCTGCTTGAGAAATTCGAAAAAGGTGGGATCGGCATGCGTGGCAAATGCATGCTGCCGGCAGCACTGGATTCCGAAGCAGAAGACTACGCGCCGTATCTGTTGGAGCTTTCGCCGCTTGCAGCGGATTCGGACATCTGGCCTGCCATCCTCCGCGTGGGCGCTGAGCATCCGGCCAGCTTTACCTTACTGGCGAGCCAATTTTCCTTCGATACGCTGTGGGACCATCTCGCCGCGTTTACCGAAATCCTGTTGCCCGACGATACCGACATGATCTTCGCGTTCTGGGATCCTGCCGTACTCGGCACCTTGACCGGGCAGGCAAGCGATCTCACGCTGCACGTCCCAGCGCCGGTGCTGAGCGAGCGCCAGCGCGCGCGCCTGCTGCAGGGTATCTCCGCGTGGTGGTATTGGGACCGTGATGGTAATCCTCAACAGATTCTGCCGAGGACCAATGCCGAGGCTGCTGCTGCGCATCTGGTTAGTTTGCCCCTCAAGCTTACTCAGGTGCAGGTGGACATGCTTGTGGAGGCTGGCGTGCCTGATCAACTGTTATCCATGGTCAAAGAAAATCAGCCGCAACTGCTTTTAGATATTCCGTCTTCATCGCATTACATAACGATTAAGAAGCATCTTCTAGAAGCCAGGAAAATTAAGCTATTTGGGATGCGGGACATTTTGAACTACACATGCGCGGCTCTGATTTATAGGGATGCGCTCTACATTGATGCATCCATCGTTGCGTTGTTAGAACAAGTCAAAACAGGAAAAATCAGTTTTGATGACGCGATGGAAAAATTCCCATAGAAAGAGCGGACTTGAATAAGCAGTATGAGCTACCCGGAATGGCAATAAGAAAAACTCGTGAGCGACTAAGGAAAATATTGTGATGAAGACCGAAGTAATCCGATCAATTCGAAGGCGTAGTATATTTGGCTTGATTGGCTTTGGGTTGTTAATGCCCCTTTCGGCGTGCGGTCAAGGAGTGAAAACTATGAATAATTATATTTTTTTAAATGTTGAGATGTTCTCAAATCTTGACCGATCCGTTGGTGACATAATGTTCAACGGCGAAGATCTTGGAGTTATGAACAAATACGGCGCTACTGGATTAATAACGGGTGTGCGTATTCCTTTTGGCGTTCAGAGTTTAACTTGGATGCTGGATGGCCCTCCAGGCACTCCGCGGAATGGGGAGCACGTAAAAATTAAGAATGAGCTAGTGATTTTACCTGAGCAGATCCCGCCCGGAACTAAGTATTTGGGCCTCCACCTATATCCAGATTTTACGGCCGAGGTCACGTTTTCTGAATCGATGCCGGAGAGGACTCCTCGTGGGAAAAAGATAAAGGCAGAAGCCAGGAAATAAAATGGCAAATGGTGACAAACTGATAGCCGCACAGAGCGCTAATCGCGATGTGTCTAATGCGAAACCTGCTCCTAAGCAAAATTGTGCAGATGTAGTTAATATTAGTGTTTTCTTCGATGGCACAGGAAACAACAAATCCGTTGACGAGCCGTTGAAAAAATGGAGTAATCCTGCCCGCTTGTGGCGCTCAGCACAGTATCTCGTCGATGATGACGATACTTCGAACTATGCCATTTATGTTTCTGGCGTCGGCACACCTTTTAATGGTACGGCAACAGATTGGATAGATCAGGAATTAATCGAATTTCAGGACGGGAGCAAGCCAGGAGGCGGGTTGGGTGCTGGCGGAACTCGGCGAATAGATTATGGCGAGGCTAGTGTCAACGATCGCCTGCGTGCGGTATTGATACAAAGCGCTGCCAAGTTAAACCTGTCATTAGCCCCTTACATCGAGAAAGGAAAGCCTGCCAATATTAGGGAGTTGGCTAGCGCCCTGGAGGCACATGGCCTGATTACTATCATCAACCTTTCAATTTTTGGTTTCTCTCGAGGAGCTTCGCTGGCTCGAGCGTTCAGTAATGAAATGCTGAGGCAAACTGTACGTGGGCCGGATGGGGTCCGGCGTTATAACGGTGTGCCCATTCGTTTTAATTTCATGGGACTGTTCGATACGGTTGCTTCTTTTGGTGTGCCGTCAAAAAATGTCGATATACCATTCGACGAAAAGAATTTGGTCGTTTCTCCAGTCGTAGAGCGCTGTGTGCACTATATCGCTGGGCATGAATTGCGTTTTTCCTTTCCCGTTGACCTTATTCGAAAAGACGGAAAGCTCATGCCAAATTGGGTGGAAAAAGTTTATCCTGGAGCCCACTCTGATGTAGGTGGAGGATATGAGCCTATCGCCCAAGGTATCTCAAACAATTATGCTCGCGTACCTATGCGAGATATGATGCGAGAAGCTGTCAAAAGCGGAGTCCGTCTCGTCGGCTATGATGACCTCATAGGATTTGGCGAGTCTGTGTTCAAAATGGTTTTTGAAATCCATCCGGAAACGCTTGCAGCTTATGAAAAGTATGTAGGAGTGGTCGGGTCGCATGAAACCGTTGAGCAAGCTGTGACGGCTCATATGAAAGCGCTATATTCTGCATGGGGTACGATGACTCGGCGGAAAATAAAAACCCCAGATCTTATACAGAGGCAAAGCGAGGACGCCGAACATAAAAATTCTGGACATCCAGGTATAGCTTTTGAAGCAGCATTGCATATGGCCCAAGAGCGAGACGTCAAACCAGGTAGTCCCCAACTTCCGCCAGACAGTCCGTGTCGTGCAGTTATCATAAAGGGAAAAATGTATGGCATTTACGTCCGCCCCGCAAAATGGCGACTTGATGCTTGGAATGCGACTGCGTCGGAGCCGGTACTCAATTTTATACAGCGTAGCATACATGATTCGAAAGCAGGATTTTTACATGCTTTCGAACCATTTAGCTATTTTACTGCACGCGGTATGGCGGAATCCTCAAGAAACATATTAGCGCGCGGTTTAGACTGGATGGATGACGCCATTACTTATGTTAAAAATGGTGTGATCAAAGTATACCAACGTGCCGAGTGCGTCGTAGTCGAGACTTGGGAAGAGGGTAAGCTGATTGCTACACATACTTATCGGGTTGGCGAGAAGTTTGTTGTCGATACCGTTCGCGCTGGCGTCAATTACACGGTTGAGGTTTACCAGACCAGCAAGCAGGTGATCATTTCGACGGTCAAGCGGGGCCAGCAAATGGTGATCACGTCGATCGATATGGCCAGAAAACAGGCAAGCGCCGCAGCAGAGGCGACTCAGAAAAAAGCAGTCGAGTTGGCAGATGCCACCCAGCGAAAGGTTGGAGAGTTTGCCGATGCAACGCAAAAAATGGCTAATGAAGTCGGCAATCAGATCTACAACGGTGCAGCGGGCGCTGCCAGAAGCGTCGGTCAAGCCGTAGATACGGGCATGCAGACAGTCGAAGAAGGTTGGCATTCCGTGCGTTCGGCGATTGGTATCTAGAAATGGCGCTTGCAATTGTCCGCCTTGGAGACAAGACGACACATGGCGGTGTTGTGATTACCGCATCGCCAGTGCATACGTTGCGCGGTATTGGCATCGCTCGCAAGGGAGACATGGTTTCGTGTCCACTACCAGGGCACGGGATGAACGAGATCGTTGAAGGTTGTCTTGTATTGAGTGTCGGTGGCCGTAGCGTGGCGCTGCACGGCCACAAAACTGCGTGCGGCTGCTTGCTGATTGCCAGCGCTATCGATGCCACCCAAGGCTAATGTAGCGTTAGCCGTGCTCAAGCGGCCAACGTGGCATCCCGGTATAGATCGCTGAGCGTGCCGAGAAAAATAGGTCTCTAACTGAGAATTTTTATGATGCTCTACCAAGTCATGTGGGTGACCGTTCCACTTCTCTGGGGGGTGCTGCTGTCGTTATATTTCAGCCGCAAGTTGTACTACCGGGACGGATCGATGATCTTCGAGGCCTCGATTTCCTTATTGTCTTCATTGATGCTGTTTTTCGCTTGGTGGCTGATGCTGCCAATTCTCGTACTGTTGCCGCTGTCGCTCTATTTCGCGTTCCGCTGCTATAAAAAAACGGTCGCACGCTTTCACGGTTTCCCCATTCTCGCGCGCGTCGCTGGCTTGATACCGATGGCGGTGGCACTCGTGACTTTGCCAGCAATAAATTACTTCTTTGCAGATTCATATAGGGCATAACTGCCGGCGCTTCCGCACGCTAGCCCAGCATCAACCCATCCAACCCAAACGGCGGCGCCTTCCCCCGCATGAGGTCCGCCAGCAAACTCGCCGTCCCGCACGCAAACGTGAAGCCCAATGGCCCATGCCCCACGTTCAGCCATAGATTCGAATACGGCGTGGCCCCGATGATCGGCGCACTGTTCGGCGTCGCCGGCCGCAACCCGGCCCACGGCGTGATCTGCGTGTAGTCGGCGGCGCGCGGCATCGTCTCCTTCACCTGGCGCGTGAGACTGTCCAGCCGATGAGCGTTCAGGCTCAGGTCTTCGCCCACCATGTCGACCATGGCCGCCACGCGCAGCTTGTCGCCGATACGCGCATACAGCACCTTGCGTTCGAAGTCGGTGACGCTGATCTCGGGTGCCACGTCGTCCTGGCGGATGGGCGCCGTCAGGCTGTAGCCCTTCAGCGGGTAGATCGGCAACGACAGACCCGCCGATTCCCCCAGCATGCGGCTTTGCATGCCCGCCGCCAGCACGTACGAATCGGCCGACAACACCCCGGCCGACGTGTGCACGCCGGCGATCCGGCCACCAGCGGTGACGAAGCGCAAAGCCTCGCCATGCACGAACCCGTCGAAACGTGGATGCGCACCAATGCGTTCGGCCAGCGCCACACAGAACGCGTAACAGTCCGCCACCGCTTCACCGCCGTTGTAGATGCCGCCCGCAAGCTTGTCTTCCATCGCAGCCAGCGCCGGTTCGCGCGCGACGCATTCCGCTGCATTCCACACCTCGCCCGCATCCGATTTTGCGGTGGCCGCATCGAAGGCGGCGCGCGTGCGGTAGACGACCAGCTTGCCCGCGTCGCGCCATTGAAAGGCGTCCAGCGGCACGACGGGTTCCAGGGATGCCATCGCGCGGCGCGACAGCTCGCCCAACTGCAGCAGTTTATGGGTCGTCTTGCGGTTCAGGTCGGCGCGGCAGTTGGTGAGGAAGGCGGCGAGCCAGCGCCATTGGTGCACATCGAATTGCGGACGGAAGCGCAGCGGGCCATGTTCCTGGAATAGCCATTTCAACGCCTTCAGCGGCACGCCCGCGTCCGCTAGCGGCGACACGTAGCGGTAGCTCAGTTGTCCGCCATTGCTGTAGCTCGTGCCGGTGCCCACGCCCGGTGCGCGTTCCAGCAGCGTGACCCGGTAGCCGGCTTCGAGAAGCCACCACGCCGAGGTCAGGCCGACGACGCCGCCGCCGATGACGATTACTTGTTGCATCCGTGCACGCTTTCGATCTTGGACATGCTGGGAAGCTTAAGGGGCTGCCCCTGCGCTCGGCTAATGAATGTAGCGCGGCCGGGCATAACCGGTGTTCATGTTATGGCGTGTTTATACAACGCCGTCAGGATGCGCTCCTGGAACCGCGCCAGCGACGAATACTTCCCCTTGTTCGCGGGCCCGAACGGATCCGTCGACGTGCCGCCCACCAGCACGATCATCCCGTTCCGGCGCGTCGGATCGAATGCGAACACGGACATCAGCCCATACGCATCGCCCAGGTGCCCGACCGCGGGAAAGCCGCCGCCCTCGACCAGCCGCGTCCCGGTTTCGTCCGGGAACTGTTCATTGCCGAGACCCCAGCAGTGAAACAGCCCATCCGCCGTATCGCCGTTGCGGTCGTCATACGTCCATTGCCGGCTGAACATCAGCGACAGCGTCGCCGGCTTCAACAGCTGCGCACCTTGGCCCATCAGCATGCGCATCACGACGCCCATGTCGCGCGCGCTGATGCGCAGGCCGCCCGTCGGACTGAACGGCGTGGCATTCGTACCGATGACATAGCGATCAAGCACAGCCGGCGGTTTCACGCTGTAGTCGTCCGCCTGGGCAATCCACGGACCGTTCGCATCCCAGACTTCCGTGTCGACCGTGCGCTTGCGGTAAAGCGTCGCCAGATTGGCCAGCGCCGCAGGTGGCAATTCCGACGGGAGATAGCCGGCCTGCAAGCCCAGCGGCTCGATCAGCAGGCGCCGCATCAGGCGGTCGAAGCGTTCGCCGGACACGCTCTCCATCACGGTACCGATCACGCCCCAGCCGAGATTGCAGTACGTGAAATACGCGCCCGGCCCCGCATTGGCGGCGAACATCCGGGCGTCGATGACATCCTTCAGCGCGACGTCCGCGCTCCACGAATAGCCCGCATCGTCGCGCAGCGAGGATGTGTGCGTGAGCAGGTGGCGCAGGGTAATCGCCTGGTCGGGGAAATGCGGATTGCGCAACGTAAAACCGAGGTAGCCGGAGACGTCGGCGTCCAGATTCACCTTGCCGTCTTCGAGAAGGCGCATCAGCCCGAGCGTCGTCATCATCTTCGAAATCGACGCGATGCGGAACAGCGTATCCGGGCCGACAGGCTTGTCCGGCAAGCCATCGTGCCTGATGAAGCGCCGGCCGCATTGATACGCATAGCTGACCTGCCCGGCGCGGATCGCCAGCACGGACAGGCTCGCCAGCTCGCATGCCGGATCCGCGGAGATGGCGGCGAGTTCCCTGTCCAGCCGGCGCGGCGGTGCGGCCAATAACGGTCCGGCCGCCCCCAGCAAGGCCATGCCCAGCATATTCCGTCGCACTCTGTTCATCGTCATCCCCGTCGCTTCGATATACAGGCGAGAATACGGACTCGGCCCGCGCCGGGCAAATGCAGCAATGTCAATCCTGCATAACTTTTCGGAATGACAACGGCTGATCCTTTCATGGCAGCCCCGGCGGCGTTGGTATTACACTGGTCATGTCCGCACATCCGAGTCGAACAACAACGCGATGCTGAACACCGAAACCCCCGCCCCGCAACACGCGTCCCTCGATCAATATCCCACCGCCGAGCTGGTCAACGTGCTCGTCGACGACCAGTTCAAGGCTGTCGAGGCCGTCCGCGCCGCCGCGCCGCGCATCGCCGCGGCCGTCACCGCCGCGCTACCCCGGATGGAGCGGGGCGGGCGTCTCGTGTACGTGGGCGCCGGCACGTCCGGCCGGCTGGGCGTGCTGGACAGCGTCGAGCTGTACCCGACGTTCTCCTGGCCGCACGAGCGCGCCGTCGCGCTGCTGGCGGGCGGGACGGATGCGATGTTCGTCGCCGTCGAAGGTGCCGAGGACGATGTCGACCAGGGCGCGGCCGATGTCCGCGATGCGAACGTGGGCCCGGACGATGTGGTGCTGGCCATCGCCGCATCCGGTGCGACGCCGTACGTGCTGGGCGCCCTGCGTGCCGCGCGTGCGGCCGGGGCGCTGACGATTGGTTTTGCGAATAATCCGGAGGCGCCCGTCGCCGGCGAGGCCGAGATCGGCGTCACCCTGGACACGGGGCCGGAAGCCATCTCCGGCAGCACGCGTTTAAAGGCGGGCACGTCGCAGAAGATCGCGCTGAACACCTTCTCCAGCGCCTTGATGGTGCGTTTGAACAAGGTTTATGGCAACCTGATGGTAGACTTGAAGGCGACCAATGCCAAGCTGGTCCGCCGTGCCATCCGCCTGACGTCGTTCGCGACCGGGGCCGATGAAGAGGCGGCCCGCGCGGTGCTGGCGCAGTGCGACTTCCATGTCAAGGTCGCGATCGTGGCCTTGTCCAAGAACATCCCTGTCGAGCAGGCGCGTGCCCTGCTGGAGAGCGCGCGCGGCAGCGTGCGCGCCGCCCTGGCCGGCTGACGCGGCGCGGGCTCCAGCAACGCCCGCCGGCCGACGACGAAAGAACATGCAGACTACGCAATCCAAGAACCCGTGGCTGTGGGTGCCCTCGTTGTACTTCGGCCAGGCCATCCCCTACATCGTCGCCAACAGCCTGTCCGTCATCATGTACAAGGACATGGGGCTGTCCAACACCGACATCGCCTTTTATACGAGCCTGTTGTACCTCCCGTGGGTGATCAAGCCGCTGTGGTCGCCCGTCGTCGACCTGTTCGGCACCAAGCGCGGCTGGACGGTGTCCCTGCAACTGGTGCTGGCCGCCGCGCTGGGGGCCGTCGGCGGGACACTCCATCTACCGTCGTTCTTCATGATCAGCCTGGCCGTCATGTGGGTGATGGCATTCGCGTCCGCCACGCACGACATTTCCGCCGACGGCTTTTATATGCTGGGCCTGCGCCAGCAGCAGCAGGCCGCTTATGTCGGCGTGCGCTCGACGTTTTATCGGCTGGCGACACTGGCCGCGCAGGGGCCGCTCGTGATCCTGGCCGGCCATCTGTCGACATCGCTGGGCGACGTGCACCAAGCCTGGGCCATCGTGTTCTTCGTGCTGTGCGGGCTGTTCTTTGCCCTGTGCGCGTGGCACCAAGCCGTGCTGCCGCGTCCCGATGCCGACCACAAGGCAGTCGAGGGGACCAATCCCGTCGCCAGCTTCTTCGCCACCTTCGCCAGCTTCTTCCGCAAGCGCGACATCTGGCTGATCCTCGGTTTTATTTTGACGTTCCGCCTGGGCGAGTCGCAGCTGTTGAAACTCGTTGCGCCATTCCTGAAAGATCCGGTCAGCGCGGGCGGCCTGGGCCTCACGACCGAGCAGTACGGCACCGCGTACGGCACCATCGGCATCATCGCGCTGACCATTGGCGGCCTGTTCGGCGGTTACCTGATCTCGCGCCTGGGCCTGAAACGCTGCCTGTGGCTGATGGTGCTTGCCGTGCATTTGCCGGATCTCGTGTTCGTGTACCTGTCGTCGGCGCAGCCGCAGAACTTCGGCGTCATCTGCGGCTTCCTCGCGATCGAGCAGTTCGGCTACGGCTTCGGCTTCACCGCCATGCTGATGTACATGATCATGGTGTCGGAAGGTCCGTACAAGACGGCCCATTACGCGATCTGCACGGGCCTGATGGCGCTGGGCATGATGGTGCCGGGCATGTGGAGCGGCAAGCTGCAGGAGATGATCGGCTATCAGCACTTCTTCATCTGGACCTGCCTCGCGACGATCCCCGCCTTCGCCATGGCGGCCCTCGTCAAAATCGATCCGGAGTTCGGGAAGAAGTGAACAATCACCGCCTCGTGTCGCTCGACGCCTTCCGCGGTTTCACGATTGCCGCGATGGTGCTGGTGAATAATCCTGGCGACTGGGGCCATCTGTACGGACCGCTGGAACACGCAAAGTGGAACGGCTGGACTGTTACGGACTGCATCTTCCCGTTCTTCCTGTTCATCGGCGGCGTGGCGATGGCGTTGTCGCTGGGGCGCCTCGCGGCAGCCGGTGCCGACAGGCCGCGGCTGCTTGCCAAGCTGGCCAAGCGCGCCATGCTGATCTTCCTGATCGGCTTCCTGCTGAACTTCATGCCGTACTTTAATGTCGAGAAAGTACGCATCCCCGGCGTGCTGCAGCGGATCGCGCTGTGCACCCTGCTGGCCGCGCCCATCGTCGTGTATTGCGGCTGGCACGCGCAACTGGCCGTCATCGCGGCCGTGCTGGCGCTGTACAGCGTACTGATGCTTTACGTGCCCGTGCCGGGCATCGGCGCCGGCGTGCTGGAGCCGGGGCAGGACTTCGGCGCGTGGGTCGACCGCACGCTGCTGGGCAAGCACCTGTGGGTGCAATCGAAGACCTGGGATCCGGAAGGCATCGTGTCGACCTTGCCCGCGCTGTGCAGCCAGCTCTTTGGCGTGCTCGCCGGGCGTTGGTTGGCGTCGAACGTGGACAGAAGCAGGCAGGCCGCGGGCCTGGTGGCGGCCGGCATCGCGTGCGTCGCGATTGGCATGTTTCTCGATATCATTCTCATGCCGATCAACAAGAGCCTGTGGACACCATCGTACTGCTTCCTGATGACCGGCCTGGCCTGCCTGGCATTTTCCGCATTCTATTGGCTGCTGGACGTCAGCCCGTCCGCGCGTGTACGTACGATGGCGGCGCGCTTGACGCATCCGTTCGTCATATACGGCATGAACGCACTGTTCATCTTTGCGTTTTCCGGATTTGTCGCGAAAATGCTGGGCTATGTAAAATTCGCGCGGCCGGACGGCAGCCTGCATACGCTCGGCCAGACGTTGTACGCGCCGATCGCCGCGTTGCCGATCGGCGCCGTCAATACGTCGCTGCTGCATGCCGTGTTGTTCGATGCGTGCATGTTCCTCGTCGCGTGGGGCATGTGGCGCAAACGGTGGTTCGTCAAAGTCTAGGAGTTGGTGTTGCAACCTGATCAAAAACGACGCGCATTCGCGTTCGCGGGAGTCGCCGGTGCGCTGGCGATGGGAGGCCTGATGTCGGGCTGCAGTTCGACGCCCCCGCTGGTGAGCAACGTCCCCGCCGGCGACCAGCCGCCGCCCGCGCCCCGCGAATTCCGTGCCGCGTGGGTGTCGACCGTCGCCAACATCGACTGGCCCAGCAAGCCGAACCTCTCCGCCGACAAGCAGCAGGCCGAAGCCATCGCCATCCTCGACCGCGCCAAGGCGCTGAACCTGAACGCCATCGTGCTGCAGGTGCGACCGGCCGCGGACGCCATCTATCCATCGAAGCTGGAACCGTGGTCGGAATACCTGACGGGCCTGCAGGGCCAGGCGCCGCAGCCGTGGTACGACCCGCTGAAATTCTGGGTCACGCAGGCGCACGCGCGCGGGCTCGAACTGCACGCGTGGTTCAACCCGTATCGCGCCCGCCATAACGGCGCCCGCTCGCCGGCCGCGGCTAACCACATCACGCGCACGAATCCGGCCGCCGTCAAGACCTACGGCAAATACCAGTGGATGGACCCGGGCGAGGAAGCCGCCGTCAAGCAGACGCTGGACGTCGTGCTGGACGTCGTGCGCCGCTACGACATCGACGGCGTCCACATCGACGATTATTTTTATCCGTACCCGATCGAGGCGACAGGTGCGGAGGCGGCGGCACTGGAAGGCAAGACCGCGAAGGCCGAGCTGGACTTTCCCGACGAACCCGCGTGGCAGCGCTACGTGGCCGGCGGCGGCCGGCTCGACCGCGCGTCGTGGCGGCGCCAGAACGTCAACCGCCTGATCGAGGCGCTGTACGAAGGCATCCACCGCGAAAAGAGCTGGGTGCGCTTCGGCATCAGCCCGTTCGGCCTGGGCCGGCCAGACCGCCGCCCGCGCGGCATCGTCGGCTTTTCGCAGTACGACAAACTGTACGCGGACGCCGAGACGTGGCTGCAAAATGGCTGGCTCGATTATTTTTCGCCGCAGCTGTACTGGGGCATCCGCCAGCCGGGCCAGGCGTACGACGTGCTGCTGGACTACTGGCTGACGCAGAACCCGAAAGGCCGCCACGTGTGGCCGGGCCTGTTCACGAGCCGCATCGGCGCGCCGACGAAGGAGTATCCGCCGCAGGAAATCCTCGACCAGATCGACCACACGAGATCTCGTCCGAACGCGAATGGCCACGTGCACTTCAGCATGGCGCCGCTGATGGAAAACCGCAAAGGGATCAGCGACCAGCTGCGCGCCGTGTCCTATCCCGGTCCCGCGCTCGTGCCTGCCACGCCGTGGCTCGGCAACGAAGGGCCGGGCGCGCCGTCCGTCGCGGCCGTGCGCAAGGGCCCGTCCGTGTACCTGAAGCTGGTCGCGGGCAAGGCGAATGCGATGTACGCGATCTGGTCGCGCTTCGGCAACCAGTGGCGCTTCGCCGTGGCGCCCGCGTCGCGCGTGGACTGGGCCGTGCCGGACGATGCGAGGCTGGGCGCGGCGGATGCCATCGTCGTCAGCGCCGTCGACCGCCTGGGTAACGAAAGTGCGCGGATCGAAGCCTGGCGCAAGGCATAACCTTGGGTCATGCATCCCACGCCACCATTCATTCGCCCGATGAGCGCCTGACGGCGTACACTGGCGGGTGATCATGATCGATTCGCAACCCGAACCTATACCGCCGAGTCCGGCTGGCAGCCTGGGACTCGGCATCGACGCCGGCGGCACCGAAACGCGCTGGGCCCTCGCCGCGCCCGGCGGTGCCATCGTGGCCGAGGGGCGCGTCGCCGGCCTGTCCGCCCTGCAGATGGGCACCCCATACGGGCGCGATGCCGTCCGCGCCACGTTCGCCCAGCTGGCCGCCGATGCGCTCGTGCACGGCGTGCCGGGCAGGGTGGAAGCGGGCCTGACGGGCTTCGGCGGCGACAGCGAACTGCTGCAGCGCTGGCTCGCGGAAGAACTGCACCTCGACCCGGCCCGCATCCACCTTTGCAGCGACATGGAGATCGCCTACCGCGCCAGCTTCGCGCCGGGCGAAGGCTATCTCGTGTACGCGGGCACCGGCTCGATCGGCGCGTTCGTGGACGCCCACGGCCAGTTCCACCGCGCGGGCGGCCGCGGCGTCGTGCTGGACGATGGCGGCGGCGGTTTCTGGATCGCGAAGGAAGCGCTGCGCCACATCTGGCGCCTGGAAGACGAGCGGCCCGGCAGCTGGCAGGCGTCTCCGCTGGCGCAGGCCGTGTTCGACTACGTCGGCGGCGCCGACTGGGCATACTCGCGCCAGTTCATCTATGGCCAGGAACGGGGCGCCGTCGGCAAGCTGGCGCTCGCGGTGGCCGCGGCGGCCGATAACGATCCGGTCGCGGCCGACATCCTGCGCGCGGCCGGCCGCGAACTCGCGCGCCTCGCGCTGGCGCTGACGGGGCGCTTCGGGCCGCGTCCCGTTGCCGTGTCCGGGCGGGCCGCGGAGCTGCATCCGCTGATCGTCGACACGATGCGCACGGCGCTGCCCGATATTGCGCTGACCCAGACACCGGGCCAGGCCCATCACGCGGCGGCGCGCATGGCGCTCGCCGCCGAACCACTCAACCCCACGACATCGACATGAAGACACTCGTCGCGACCCTGCTCCTCGCCCTGCTGGCCGGCTGCGCCACGCCGCCTCCATCCGGACCGCAATACGACCACACGTACACGGCTCGCGGCCAGAGCAGCCGGGCGCGCTTCCTCGTGCTGCACTACACCGTCAGCAACCGCGCGGATTCGATCAAGATCCTGACCCAGCAGGAAGTCAGCGCGCACTACCTCGTCACGGACGATCCCGTTCCCGTCATCTACAACCTCGTCGACGAGACCAACGCGGCCTGGCATGCGGGCAATTCGAGCTGGAAGAATTTTACCCAGCTGAACAACAGCTCGATCGGCATCGAGATCGTCAACCCGGGCTGGAAAGACACGCCCACCGGCCGCGTCTACGCGCCGTTCCCGCAAGCGCAGGTCGACGCGCTGATCCCGCTCGTGCGCGACATCGTCACGCGCCACCACATCGCGCCGGAAAACGTGCTGGGCCACTCGGACATCGCCCCGCTGCGCAAGCAGGACCCGGGCCCGATGTTCCCGTGGCGCCAGCTCGCGGCCGCCGGCCTCGTCGCGTGGCCGGATGCGAACCGCGTCGCGATGCTCGTGCCGATCTTCCAGGTCCAGCTGCCGGACATCGCCTGGTACCAGAAGAAACTGGCGACGTGGGGTTATGGCCTCGTGCAGTCGGGCGTGCTCGACGAGCAGACGCGCAACGTGCTGTCGGCGTTCCAGATGAAATATCGTCCGGCCAATATCGACGGCAATCCGGATGTCGAGACGGCCGCGCTGCTGGAGGCGCTGACGAACCCGACCGGTCCGCTGCCGCAGCCGCTGCCGGCGCCGGTGATCACGGCGCCGGTCATCATTCCGGATGCGACGCCGGTGCCGCCGGAACCGCCGCAGCCGCAGCCGCCGGTGCCGCCTGCGCCTGTGCAGCAGTGATCAGGGATTGATCGATGCGCCTGCGCCATATCGAAGTCTTCCACGCCATCATGCAGGTCGGCACCATCAGCGGCGCCGCCCAGGTCCTGCACATCTCGCAGCCGGCCGTGACCAAAGTCCTGCAGCACGCGGAACTGCAGCTGGGCATGCCGCTGTTCGAGCGCGTGCGGGGCAAGCTGATTCCGAAGCCGGAAGCGCACCGCCTGTTCGCCGAGACGGAAAAGCTGAATCGCGATTTGCAGGGCATCCGCCGCCTGGCCGCGAGTCTGAAAAACCGCGCCGAAGAAACCGTGCGGCTCGTCTCCACGCCGACCATCGCCGTCTCCGTGCTGCCCGCCGCGCTGACCGTCTGGCGCCGCAATTTCGCGCAGACCCGCTGCGAGCTGGCCACGTTCCACACGAGCGAGATCGTGAACGCGCTGCGTCTCGGCGAGGCCGATCTCGCGCTGTCGCTGCAGGACCCGCGCCACCCCGGCATCGAAGCGGAACCCATCGCGCAGGGGGTGCTGACGGTGATGGCGCCGGCCGGCACGTGGACCGACGCGGAGTGCGCGCAACCGATCACGCCGTCCGGCCTCAGCGGAGAATTGATCGGCCTGGCCGACCGCGACCCGCTCGGCGAAATGGTCGTGGCCGCCTGCGAGGCGCAGGACGTGCACCCGGTCTTCCATACCGTCGTGCAGACGTACCAGATCGCACGATCGCTCGTCGAGGCGGGGGCGGGCACGGCCGTGCTCGATCCGTTCACGGCCGCGTCCGCTGCGCCCGGCAAGGTGCAATGCCGCCCGTGGGCGCCGACGATCCCCGTCCAGCTGTACCTGCTGACGGCCAGCCACGCACCGCTGTCGCACGGCGCGCGCGAACTGGCGATGTGCATCGGCGCCACGGCGCGTCAGTTGTTGGACAAAGGATGCTCATGAATACCCTCGCCAGCGAGGACATCGCCGGCCACCCCGAGTTCCGCCATCTGTCGACCATCGCCGGCATCGCCGTCGACCTGCGCTACGCGACCCCGAACAATTTCGTCGGCCGCGACCTGTACTCGCCCTACGATTGCGCCTGGCTGCACCGCGATGCGGCGTCTGCGCTGGAGGGCGTCGTCGCATGGCTGAAGGCGCGATGCCCCGACTGCACGCCCCTCGTGCTGGATGCCCTGCGTCCGCAGCGCGTGCAGCAGCAGTTATGGGATGCGCTGGCCGGCACCGACCTGCAGATGTATCTCGCGAATCCGCAGCGCGGTTCGATCCACTCGTTCGGGATGGCGCTGGACATCACCATCCTGGACGGGCAGGGCCGCGAACTCGACATGGGCACGGGTTTCGATGACATGACGGAGCTGTCGCATCCGGCACTGGAAGCCCGCTTCCTGGCCAGCGGGGAGCTGTCGGAGGAGCACGTGGCCAACCGTCAATTGCTGCGCGACGCCATGTTCCAGGCCGGCTTCGTCGGCATCAACACGGAGTGGTGGCACTTCGATTGCGGCGACCGGAACCTCGTGCGCCAGACGTTCCGCCGCGTCCTCTAATCCCGTCGCACGGCCCTGTCGCGCCACGCTGACGGCACCCGTGCACGCTTGAGCAAGCTCATTCTCCTGCATTCCTCCGCCGGGACAATCGGTTCACTGACCCACGCCCACGCGAAGGAGAAAGAGATGAAGAGCTCGCTGCTGTCCTGTTTTATCCTGTTGACGATGACCGCATTGGCCGGCTGCGGCACCGACGCCGGCAGCCGGTTCGCCGCGCGCGACACGACGGTCGAGTATTACCGCGTATTCGACATCAAGACCGACGCCGCGCGCGAAGCCGTGGCCAGGGCGGCCACGGAAGGCCTGACCCGCAACGTGAAGGAAGCCTCCATCGCGGCACCGGCCGGCGTGGAAGCGACGGATCTTCCCGGCCACTTCAAGATGGCCGACCCCACGAGCGCGGCCCCCGGCACCGTTGTCGACAAGAGCCCGAGTTGCGAAGGCGCGGCCTGGACCGCCAAGGCCGCCCCGCAAGTGCGCGGCGGCGACAACATGAACATGGTCGCCTGCCTGTTCCCGTACAAGAACGGCTATCACCTCGACATGTATGCGGTCTTCACGAAGCCCGAAGGCGGCTGGCTGTCCTGGCCGCGCCGGGTGGGCGGCATGATGCTCGGCACGCCGGAAAAATTCACCGAGACCACGATGCTGGACATCGTGCGTTCGATCCGCGCGAACACGAAGGCGCAGGTGTCGCTGGTGGAAGCGAAGCCGAACCTGCCGGGCACGCCGTGGCTGGAGGGTGGCGCTGCGCCGCTCGCCGCCAAGTAGGGGAGGGCGGCTGCACCTGGGTATCGGCATGGCGTTGACGTCACCGCCGCCCACGCGGTGATACGCGGTGGCCGAGCCGTCGAGACCGCGAGCGGCACCGTTACGGCGTAGCAGTACCGCTCGCCGCACCGGTAACGGCCGGCATGGCCGACGGCGTCCCATTCAGCCGCGCCACCCAGTCGACGAGCGCATCGAGCACGGCCCGGCCGCGCCCGTTGCTGACGCGGTCGCTGTTGACGAAGGCGACGAGCACGCACTGCCTGCCGTCCGCGTCCGGCACGTAGCCGGCGAGCGCGGCGGCGTTGGACAGCGTGCCCGTTTTCAGGCGCGCGCGGCTGGCGGCGGGGCTGTCGTGCAGGCGGCGGCGCATCGTGCCGTCCACGGCCGCGATCGGCATGCTGGCCTGGAGTTCGGGCGCCCAGTTGCTGCGCAGGCCCGCCTGCAGCAGGCCCGCCAGCTGGATCGGCGTGATGCTTTCGATGCGCGACAGACCGGAACCGTTTTCCACCACGAAGCCGGTGTCGTCGATGCCGTGCGTGCGCATCCAGGCGCGCACGACCGCCTCGCTGCGCGCGAGTGTCGTGGGGGGCGTGCCAGACGTGGCCGACGTGGTCGGCTGCGGATGGCTGCCCAGCACCGGGTCGGGTTCGAGCGCGCCCAGGCTCAGGAAGAGCAGGCGGGCGAGCGTGTTGTCGGACGGCTTGTTGACGTCGCGGATGATTTCCGGCAGCGGACGCGATACGTGCTCGGCCAGCAGGCGCGCGCCTG
>Ga0187844_10000945_pt1 | contig 22607 bp, 14 predicted proteins | sample SpaLakP09_SKY_50_FD_134517 | JGI IMG/M metagenome (GOLD analysis project Ga0187844, IMG submission 134517) | Oligotrophic lake water microbial communities from Sparkling Lake, Wisconsin, USA - SP09_SKY_50 | ecosystem: Environmental > Aquatic > Freshwater > Lake | place: USA: Sparkling Lake...
AGAACTGGTAATTGGTGAACAGCACAAATTTCTGGAAATGCTCGCACGAGGTGCCCGTGTAATGGCGCAGCCGCTGCAGCGAGTAATCCACCCGCGGCGCGGTGAACAGCGACAGCGGCTGCGCTTCGCCGGCACGCGGCTCGTGGGTGCCGTTGGCAATGCCGTCGTCCATGGCGGCCAGATCAGGCAGATCGAACACGTCGCGCATCAGCAGGCGGCGCTCGGCCGTCAGGCTGCCTTCCAGGTGTTCGTGTTCGGCAAACGAGAAATGGATGGGTATCGGCTGCGAACTGGTGCCCACTTCCAGCTTGAGGCGGTGTTTGCCGTGATTTTTCAGCAGCAGATGGAACTGCTGCTGGTAGTAGCGGGCGAACAGGTCGGGCCGCGTCAGCGTGGTTTCGTAGGTGCCGGGGCCGGCCACAAAGCCGAACGCCAGCGTGGAATCGGCGCGCGCCACGGTGTCCGTATGCACCCGCACGAACGGATAGCAAGCCCGCACATGCTCGCCCACATCCTCGCCGGCCACGAAACGCCGCATGGCGTCGCGCAAATGGGCGATATTCGCATCATAGATGGCCATCACCTGCTCGTAAGCAGCCTGCGGGTCCTCGAACTGCATGGGGGCGATGAAGGGACCACTTAACATCGGACGACCGGTAACCATAGCACTCCTTGAAAACACGCCATGCGGCGTAAAACTTGCGTTAGCGCCATTGTACGGGCTGGCCGCCGAGTTTGCATGCCCCGCCGCCTGCGGCCGGCCGTTAGCCACCTCGCCCCCGCCGCCAGGCCAGGCTGGGCTGAACCAACTTGGCCTGCCAGGCAGCGCCCGCCTGCAGTGCGACTAGAGCAACTGGCGGCAGTACCGTACAATGGCGCCACCAACGCAAAATAAAGTATCAGCATGAATCAGCCAGTCTCGCCGCAACACCCGCCCGTGCATCCCGACATCCTGTTCGGACCTGCCCAGAGCGAGCTGCTACGCGAGGAAATTCTGGCCGATCTGCTGCAGGCCAGCGCGGCGCGCCAGCCGCACCATCCGGCCCTGATCTGCGCCGACCGCAGCCTGAGCTACGCCGAACTCGATGCCCAGGCCACGCTGGTGGCGGCCCGTCTGATCGCTGACGGCGTGCAGGCCGGCCAGATCGTCGGCCTGTGGCTGCCGCGCGGAATTGAACTGCTGGTGCTGCAGGCCGGCATCGCCAAGGCCGGTGCTGCATGGCTGCCGGTGGATGAAGACACGCCGGTAGAACGTCTGCAAGTCTGTCTCGACGACGCCAACGGCGCGGGAGTGCTGACCTGCGCTGCCTTTGCCCCCCGTCTGGCGCAACTGGGCCGCCCCGTCTGGACCGCCGAAGAGTTGCTCGGCAGCGCTACTGGGGTGGCCGCAGCTTCCGGCACCAGCCCCGCTGCGGCCCCTGCTACGGCAACGGCGCTCGCAACGACGGCGGCTACGGCGGCCGAACTGGTGCGCGCCCGGCGCGCCGAAACCAATCCCGACATGCCCGCCTACGTCATCTACACCTCGGGCTCGACCGGCAAGCCAAAAGGCATCCTGATCAACCAGCGCAGCATCTGCCACTTCCTGCGCAGCGAAAACGCCGTACTGGGCGTCCATGCGGGCGACAAGGTCTATCAGGGCTTTTCGGTGGCCTTCGACATGTCGTTCGAAGAAATCTGGATCGCCTATCTGGTCGGCGCCACGCTCTGGCTGGGCCCCAAGGAAATCAGCGGCGACCCGGAAACCCTGCCGCGCATGCTGGCCGAGCAGCAGGTAACGGTGCTGCATGCCGTGCCCACCCTGCTGGCCCTGTTCAATCAGGAAGTGCCCAGCCTGCGCCTGATCAATCTAGGCGGCGAAATGTGTCCGGAAGCACTGGTGGAGCGCTGGTCGCGCCCGGGCCGGCAGATGTTCAACACCTACGGCCCCACCGAAGCCACCGTCTCGGCCAGTCTGGCCCGTTTGCAGCCGGGCCAGCCCGTCACCATCGGCACGCCGCTGCCCAATTACGGCCTGCTGGTAATCGACGCCGAAGCGGCCGCCAGCGAACCGCCTCAGCTCAAGCTGCTGGAGCGCGGCGCCACGGGCGAACTATGCATCACCGGCCCCGGCCTCGCGGCCGGCTATCTGGGCCGGTCCGACCTGACGGCGGAAAAATTCCTCGCCAATCCATGGAGTTGCGGCCAGCATGATGCACGTTTGTACCGCACCGGCGATCTGGCCCGCATCGGCGCCGACGGTGAAGTGGTGTGTCTGGGCCGCGCCGACGATCAGGTAAAAATTCGCGGCTTCCGCGTCGAGCTGGGTGAAATCGAAGCGGTGCTGGCCCAGCAGGCCGGCGTCGGCACGGTGGCTGTACTGCTGCGCAAGGACGACGGCATCGACCAGCTGGTAGCCTATCTGGTCACGGAAGCGGGCAGTACGGTGGCGCCGCGCAGCCTGCGCGCCGCGCTGGCGAGCGCCCTGCCCCCCTACATGGTGCCGGGCCGCTACCAGTTGCTCGACGCCATGCCGCGCCTGACCTCCGGCAAATCGACCGCAAAGCCCTGAAAGCCCTGCCACTGCAAGCCGACAGCGCCGGTAAAGGCGCGAGTGCAGCGGGCGACGCGGGTGCCGAAGCCGACTCCGATCTGGCCGAAACGCCGGCCGAACAGGCCCTGTTTGCCGCGCTGGCCACGCTGTTCCCCGGCCAGCCCATCTTGCGGCAGGCTGATTTCTTCAGCGATCTGGGCGGCCATTCCTTCTTCGCAGCGCGGCTGGCCTCGGCCTTGCGCGCCGATCCCCGCTTTGCCCACATCACCGTGCGCGACATCTACCAGCAGCGCCAGATCGGTAAAATCGCGCAGGTACTGGCTGACGCGCCTGCCGGCGCAGCGCTGCAGGAAGAAGCTCCGTGGACCCCGCCGTCCACCCTGAAACGCTGGATCTGCGGCGTGGCGCAGGCTGCCGCCATGCCGGCGCTGGTAGCACTGCGCATGGCGCAATGGCTGGCGCCCTTCTTTACCTACCACTTCTTCACCGGCGATCCGGACGACTCGGTAGCACGCGCCATCGCTGCGTCGGTCGCCGTGTTCCTGCTGGCCACGCTGGCCGAATTTGCCATCGCCATCGCCGGTAAATGGCTGATCGCGGGCCGCCTGCGCGCCGGTTCCTATCCGCTGTGGGGCTGGACTTACTACCGCTGGTGGCTGGCCGACCGGCTGGTGGAAGCTGCCCCCGCCTACCTGCTCAGCGGATCCTCGCTCAGCAGCTGGTGGCTGCGCGCGCTGGGCGCCAGGGTCGGCAAGGAAGTCATTATCGGTTCGATGACGCTGCGTGTGCCCGATCTGCTGGAAATCGGCCACAACGTCAGCGTCGGCAACGCCGTCAACTTCGAGAATGCCCGGGTCCAGCGCGGCCGCCTGCTGCTGGGGCCTATCACGCTGGAGCAAGATGCCTGCGTCAGTTCATTCGCTGTCCTCGAAGGCAATACGCGCGTGGCTGCACTGGGCCATCTGGAAGGCCAGTCGGCGCTGGCCGACGGCCAGACCGTGGGCGCAGGCCGGGTCTGGGCCGGCTCGCCGGCGCGCGACGTGGGCGCTTTCGACACTACCCGGCTGCCGCCCCGTCCCGTGGCCGGCGCGCTGCGCCGCACTGGCGAAGCGCTGTTCTTCCTGTTCGGCATACTGCTGATCGTGACGCTGTTCTTCATGCCGGTCTTCCCCAGCTTCGTGCTGATAGACTGGTTCGACGAAGCCGGCTGGCTGCCGTGGATACAGGGCGAAGACCTGCGCATCCAGCTGCTGCGCTACTTCCTGCTGGCCTTCCCGGCCAGCGCCGTGCTGATCATCCTGACGGCGCTGCTCTCGGCCGGCATTCGCTGGAGCGTGCTGCCGCGCCTGCGCCCCGGCCAGTTCGCCATCCACAGCCGCACCTACTGCGCCAAGTGGCTGGTGAGCCAGATCCAGGAATCCAGCCTCAACGTGCTGCACGGGATTTACGCCACCGTGTTCGCGCCCAACTGGTACCGCCTACTGGGCGCCAAGGTGGGCAAGGACGCGGAAATCTCCACTGCGCTGGGCGTGGTGCCGGACATGCTGACGCTGGGCGATGAAACCTTTATCGCCGATGCCGTCATGCTGGGCGACGAAGAAATCGACGGCGGCTGGATGACCATGAAGCCCACTGTGGTCTCGCACCGCAGTTTCGTCGGCAATGGCGCCTACATCCCGGACGGCACGGTGCTGCCCGAGCACGTGCTGATCGGCGTGCATTCGCGCGCGCCCGATAACCAGCGCATGCAGAGCGGCGATACCTGGCTGGGTTCGCCGCCGCTCAACCTGCCGGCGCGCGAGCAGACCAGCGGCTATCCGGAGCGCCTGACTTTCCACCCTTCGCCGCTGCGCCGGCTCGGTCGCGGCCTGATCGAAGCCTTCCGCATCGTCGCACCGCACGCGCTGGTGATCGCGGTCGGCTACACGCTGGTGCTGGCAGTGATGCCGGCTGCCGGTGCGGGCCGCTGGACCGAAGTGACCTGGGATCTGACGCTGGCAGGCCTGAGCTACGGCATCGGCAACTACGTGTTCGTGGTGCTGCTCAAATGGCTGCTGATCGGGCGCTACCGCAAACAATCGGAACCCATGTGGACTCCGTTTGTGTGGCTGTCCGAAGGCGTGACCAATCTGTACGAAGGCATCGCCGTGCCCAACTTCATGCGCTATCTGCGCGGCACGCCATGGCTGCCGCTGGCCTTCAATTTGCTGGGCTGCCGCATCGGCAAGGGCGTTTACCTCGATACCACCGACATCACGGAATTCGATTGCGTCCACATCGGCGACTACAGCGAACTGAACGCCCTCACCTGCCCGCAGACCCACCTGTTTGAAGACCGCGTGATGAAAATCGACCATGTGCAGATCGGCAGCAAGGTGTATATGGGCCCGCGCAGCGCCGTGCTGTATAGCGCAGTGGTCGGCGATCATGCCCGCCTCGGCGCGCTCACGCTGGTCATGAAGGGCGAGCAGATCCCGCCACGCAGCTACTGGGCTGGCTGCCCGGCGGCGCCAGCCAGATAATCCCGCCATTCCGTGGACGCCCCGCTCCCCGCGCACAGCGTGCAGCCGTGGCCCGGACCGCTGCGGCTTGGTCCGGAAGGCATCGCGGTGCTGGGCCTGCAACTGCCGTCGGCCGCAACAGGCGACGCACGCGCACAGGCCAGACTGGCGGTACGGCAGGCGCTAGCTCAGGCCTTGGCGGCGCTGCTGCCCCACCCGCTGGCCAACATCCATATCGATAACCGGCGCGGCCATGCCCCGCAGATCAGTCTCGCGGGCAGCCACACTGGCAGCGGCGCCAGCAGCCATCTGCCGGTGCCGCACTGTTCATTCGCCTATTCGGACCACTATGCGCTGGCCGCACTGAATCTGCACGGAGCTATCGGCGTGGATCTGGCCCCGGTAGTCGAGATACCGGACTGGCAGGCAGTGGCGCACGACTATCTGGGGCCGCAAGTATGCGCCCGCCTGCAGAGGCTGCCCGCAGCGCAGCGCGCACGCGCATTCGCGCAGGCGTGGTGCCGGCTGGAGGCGCAACTCAAATGCCGCGGCGTAGCGCTAGCGGAATGGCATGGCGAGCGCCACGACGACGCCCATCACGCCAGCCTGGTGCTGCCGCAGCCGGATCTGGCCGGCCATGTGGTGTGGCGCTAAAGCTGGCGCCAGCCTGGGTACCGGCTTCGGCTTCGGCTTCGGCTTCGGCTTCGCCCTAGCCCTGCCGAAGAATCAGCAAGCTATCAGAACCTGAACGCCGCCAGCGCAATGCGGGTGGCTTCGGCAACGACCTCGCTGCGCGCCTTGTCCTCCTTGCCCGGCTGGGTGTAGTACACCGCCAGCACAATCGGCGCCTTCCCCGGCGGCCAGATGATACCGATATCGTTGGTGCTGCCGTAATCGCCGGTACCGGTCTTGTCGCCCACCAGCCAGCCGCCCGGTACGCCGGCACGGATGCGGCTATCGCCAGTGGTATTGCCAAGCAGCCAATTCTTAAGCTGTTTGCGCGCCGCCGGTGCCAGTGCATCGCCCAGTGCCAGACGGTTGAGCGACTCCGCCATCGCAACTGGCGTGGTGGTATCGCGCAGATCGCCCGGCACAGCAGTATTGAGCTGGGTTTCCATGCGGTCCAGCCGGAAGGTCTGATCGCCGATAGAACGGGCGAATGCGGTCACTGCCGCCACGCCGCCCAGCTGCTGGATCAGCAGATTGGCCGCCGTGTTATCGCTGTACTGGATCGCCGCCGCGCACAGCGCTGCAACGGTCATGCCCTGCCCTGCGTACTTGCCGGTAATCGGCGAATACGTTACCAGATCGCTGCTGGCGTAGCGGATACGCTGCTTCAGCAGCGCCGGGCCACGCGCCAGTACGGCGCCTGCCAGCAGCATCTTGAACGTACTGCAGAACGGAAAGCGCTCATCGGCGCGATACTGCACATGCTGGCCATCGGCAGTGTTAAGCGCAAACACGCCCAGGCGCCCGCCCGCGTCGCTCTCCAGCCGGGTCAGCAAAGCTTCGGCCGACGACGGCGTGCCGGCCGCAGGGTTATCCAGCAATTCGGCAGCACGCGCAAACGGCGCAGCGGCCAGCGCCAGCAGCAGTGAACGACGGCGCGAACGGTGCTGCGGACGGCGGAGGGTCAGATCAGACATAAAAGAAACAGTATTATTTAATTAACACCAGCGATCATACACACCGATTCTTAAAATGGAATAGGCCAGTTGGCATAGTGCGCCAAACTCCCTTTAGATTGACAGTCAGCGATGAAAGCGCTAAGTTCCGCATCGCGCTCCAGCGCCGTACCCCGCCCATATTGAGGAAGCCATGAATCCTATGCCATCGAGCCTGTCCCGCCGCGAACTGCTGCTTTCTGCCCTTTCTGCTACTGCACTGGGTGCCCTGCCCGCCCTGGCACAGGCGCAGGCAGGCCCGGCTAGCCCGGCCGACGCCGCTCTGGCCAAACTGCTCGATGGCTTTGCCGATGAAATTCTCAAGCTGTCCCCCACCACGGCCACCTCGCTGGGGCTGGACAAAGACCAGCGCGCCGCACTCAAAACCCAGCTGGAAGACGCATCGCCAGCCGGCGACGCCGCGTGGGCAGCGCAGGTCAACAGCATGCTGCAGCGCCTGAACGCACTCGATCGCAACGCGCTGGGCGCTGACGCCCAAGTGCGCTACGACACGGTACGCTATGCCGCCGGCGAAGGCGTAGCAGGTATCCGCTTCAGCTTTGGCGGCGCCGCCAGCGGCTTCTTTGGCGGCACTGCGCCCTATCCCGTTACTCAGCAGGACGGCGCCATCGTACGCATTCCCGAATTCCTCGATAGCCAGCACCAGATCGCCAATGCAGCCGATGCCGAAGCCTATCTGGAGCGCCTTGCCGCCCTGGCACGGGTGCTCGATCAGGAAACCGCCCGCATCAAGGAGCAGGCCAGCCACGGTATCATGCCGCCCAACTACATCGCCCGCACGGCACTGGGCCAGTTGCAGGAATACCGCAAGACCAGCGCGGCAAAACAGAAACTGGTCACCTCGCTGGCAGAACGCACGGCCAAGCTGGGCCTGAGCGGCAACTGGCAGCAGCGTGCGCAGAAACTGGTTGAAAGCGCTGTCTATCCGGCGCTGGACCGCCAGATCGCGGCCTTCCATAAAGCTACCGCACACGCTCCGGCCACGCCCGGCGTACACCGCCTGCCGGACGGCGCAGCCTACTACGAGTGGGCGCTCAAGCTGGGCACTTCGACCAACCAGAGCGCGCGCGAGATTCACGCCATCGGCCTGCAGCAGATCCGCGAAATTCAGGCCCGTATCGACGGCATCCTGAAATCGCAGGGCATAACCCAGGGCAGCGTCGGTGCGCGCCTGCAGGCGCTGGCCAAAGATCCGGCCCGCTTCTATGCCGACAACGACAGTGGCCGCGCCGAACTGATCGCCTACTGCAACGAGCGGGTCGAAGCCTTCCGTGCCTTGATGCCGAAAATTTCCCATCTGGGCCTGAAAGTGCCGCTGCAGATCAAGCGCGTGCCCGCCGACATCGAGGCTGGCGCCGCGCTCGGCTATATGAACCCTGCCGCGCTCGATGGTTCGCGTCCGGCCATCTACTACATCAATCTGAAAACCACCAAGCTGTGGGCCAAACATGAACTGTCTTCGCTGACAGCGCACGAAGGCCTGCCCGGCCACGCCTTCCAGCTAGGCTACATGGCCGAACGTCAGAACGAACTGCCGCTGATTACTTCGCTGATCGGCTTCAATGCCTTCGTCGAAGGCTGGGCCCTGTATTCGGAGCAGCTGGTGGACGAATTCGGCCTGTACCAGAACGACCCGTTCGGCCAGATCGGCTACCTGCAGGGCCAGCTGTTCCGCGCCGTGCGGCTGGTGGTCGATACCGGCATGCACGCCTTGCAATGGACGCGCCAGCAGGCCATCCGCTTTGCCGTTGAAAACACCGGCCGCGGCTTACAGGCCATGACCAGCGAAATGGACCGCTACGCCGTCTCGCCCGGCCAGGCTTGCGGCTACAAGATGGGCCACAACGAAATCCTGCGCCAGCGCGAACGCGCCAAGGCGGCACTGGGCAGCAAGTTCGATCTGGCCGCCTTCAACGACGCGCTGGTAAGCAGCTGCGGCGTACCACTCACTGTACTGCCGACCGTAGTGGACCGCTACATCGCCCGCGCCTGATGGCTCAAGGCGCAGCAGAGCACCGGCAAAAGCCAATGCAGCAGCCAATGGCGGAGCAGGAGCAAGCCCACGAACAGCAGGCGGGCGATCTGGCTCGCCTGCCGCCACGCGTGCTGGAAGCGGAAGCCCATGCGCCGGAACTGGCGGCCGTGCGCCAGCAGGCGCGCGCCCAGCGTGACGCTGCCGTGCGCGGCGTCACGTCGGTGGCCGCCATGCGCAGCGCCATCCAGCAGGCCACCAGCAGCCTGCCGCTAATTACCAGCGTGCCGCGCTACCGCAGCATGGATGCGGCGCAGTTCCGCGCGCTGGCCGCGCAAGGCCAGCCTTTCATGTTGACGGAGCTGGTAGGCCGCTGGCCGCTCAGCCAGACGGATAGCGCCGTGCTGCGCCAGCAATACAGCCAGATGCCGGTGCGCGCACGCGTAGGCGACTATATCAACACTGCCTTTGCACCCGACCGCGCCATGCAGGACATGACCATGGCCGCCTATCTGGACCTGATCGCAGGCGGTGACTATACCCTGCCGCCCTATCTGGGCAATCTGGAACTGCGCGAGCTGAACCGGCTATGCCACTGGCCCACATATTTTGACAAAATGGGCCCGCCACGTTTCTGGATAGGCCCGGCCGGCACCATCACACCGCTGCACGCCGACTACGACGACAACATCTTCGCCCAGATCTGGGGCAGCAAGCGCATCATGCTGGCGCCGCCCCATCACGAGCCCTATTTGTACGTCAAGCCAGCCAATGAAATCCTGATCGGTTCCCCGGTCGATGCCGACGCGCCCGACTACCAGCGCTACCCGCTGGCGCGCCAGGCCAGTCTGATCGAATGCATCGTCGAAGCGGGCCAGCTGCTCTACATCCCCGCCGGCTGGTACCATCAGGTGCATGCGCTCGACTTCTCGCTCTCGGCCAACCGCTGGGCACGCGCCATGCCGCTGGTGCTGAGCCACAACGATCTCGGCGTGCGCGCCTAGGCCGGCGCAGACAGCGCTGGTACAGCCGCAGAAATTGCTGTAAGCTGCCGGTTTTGCAAGCTGGCCAAAAGCCAACGCCGTATCGGGAGAGCCTGTAGCGAACCCGTATCCTACAGCGCCGAAGGAGCAACCGCCCCGGAAACTCTCAGGCAAAAGGACCGATACCGCATTTCAAACTCTGAAGAGCAACCGGGCTAGCCGTCGCCCGCTGCACCGAAGGAGCAAGCGACGTCGCTACCCGTGGCCGTCGTGAATCTCTCAGGTCCCGAACAGAGGGGGTGTCGATCCGCATGTCGCGCGTCGACCACACCCTTTGACGTGTCTGGAGTCCCGCATGAAACACATCGCCATCATCGGCGCCGGCATCACCGGCGTCACCACTGCCTACGCCCTGGCCAAGCGCGGTTTCCGCGTCACCGTGCTGGAACGCCACCGCTATGCCGCCATGGAAACCTCGTACGCCAACGGCGGCCAGCTCTCGGCATCCAATGCAGAAGTCTGGAACCACACCAGCACCATCCTCAAAGGCCTGAAATGGATGCTGAAAAACGACGCCCCCCTGCTGGTCAACCCCAAACCCAGCTGGCACAAGCTGTCGTGGTTCGGCGAATTCATCGCCGCCATCCCCCGCTACCAAGCCAACACCATCGCCACCGCCCGCCTTGCGGTGGCGGCGCGCCAGCACCTGTTCAGCTGGGCCGATGAGGAAGGCATAGATTTCGACCTGAAACGTCAGGGCATCCTGCACATCTACCGCGACCAGGCCGGCTTCGACCATGCCGGCGCCGTCAGCCGCCTGCTGGCACAGGGCGGCCTGCCGCGCCGCGCCGTCACACCGGACGAAATGCGCGCCATCGAACCCACGCTGGCCGGCCAGTACTACGGCGGCTACTACACCGAGAGCGATAGCAGCGGCGACATCCACAAGTTCACCACCGGGCTGGCGCAGGCAGCGGAAAAGCTCGGCGTACAGTTGCGCTACGAGCAGCAGATCAGCGCAGTGCACGCCGACGCGACGGGCGCCGACATTACGCTGGCACAGGATGACGCCAGCATCACCGAGCGCTATGACGCCGTAGTGGTGTGCGCCGGCGTGGCCAGCCGCGCGCTGGCCGCCATGTTCGGCGACCGCGTCAACGTCTACCCTGTCAAAGGCTATTCCATCACCGTGCATCTGAACGACGAAGCCAGCCGCGCCGGCGCGCCCAACGTCAGCCTGCTCGACGACGCCACCAAACTGGTGGCCAGCCGCTTGGGCGCCGACCGCTTCCGCGTGGCCGGCACGGCCGAATTCAATGGCTACAACCGCGATATCCGCGCCGACCGCATCGCCCCGCTGGTAGCCTGGGTGCAGCAGTGCTTCCCATCCGTCAGCACGCGCAGCATCACGCCCTGGGCCGGCTTGCGCCCCATGATGCCGGACCTGATGCCACGGGTGGGACGGGGCAAACTGCCCAGCGTGTTCTACAACACTGGCCACGGCCATCTGGGCTGGACTCTGTCCGCTGCCACCGCCGACATGATTGCCGCAACAGTGGCCGCGGCGCTCGGTTCACCAAACGTTACAATTGCCGCTACACAAGACTTGAAATTGGCATAAACTAGCCCCACTTTCGGCCTGTCCCTAACTGGAGATCTGACATGACGGCAAAATCTTTCGCACGTATGACTCTGCTGGCTGGCGCTTTGGCGCTGGCTGTGCCGGCGTTTGCGGCTGAACCGACCATACACGAGGTCTATCTGGCCGCCGAAGCCGGCAAATACACCGAAGCACAGGCCATGATGGATCAGGTGCTCAAGGCCCACCCGAACAGCGCCACGGCGCATTTCGTGGAAGCTGAACTGCTGGCCAAACAGGGCAAATTCGCTCAGGCGCAAGCCGAACTGGCCACGGCCGAGCGCATTGCCCCTGGCTTGCCCAAAGTCGACCCCAAGGCTCTGGGCAAGCTGCGCACCCTGCTGGCCGACGGCCAGAAACCGGCAGCCAGCTATAACCAGCAGGCCCCGCGTAACAACGGCGGCTATAGCAACAGCAATTACGGCGCCCCCAAAAGCAGCGGCATCCCCTGGGGTACCGTGCTGATACTGGGCGCAGGTCTGCTGGGCTTTATCTGGCTGGCCACCCGCTTCATGAACAAGCGCAATGAAGAAACGCAGGCCTACCAGCCGAATACGCAATATAGCCCCGGCGCAGCAGCACCGGGCTATGCGCCGGGCGCAGCCTATCCGCAGCAAGGCTATCCACAGCCTAGCTACGGCCAGCCACAGCAGGGCCCTGGCATGGGCTCGCGCATCATGGGTGGTCTGGCCACCGGTGCGGCGGTGGGTGCAGGCATCGTTGCCGGTGAGGCACTGGCGCGCCAGTTCACTGGCGGCAGCCACGATTCCGGCCAGAGCGGCCAGCCACGCAGCGACATCGTCTACGACGATCCATCGCGCGACGAACTGCTGCGCCGTGACGATATGGGCGGCAACGACTTCGGCGTCAGCGGCGGCTGGGACGATGGCGGCAGCAGTGGCGGCGGCGATAGTGGCGGCGGTGACTGGGATTAATCTCATCTTGAAAAGGGCGGCAGACTGTGCCGGGCGATGTTAAAATCCTGCCCATGCAGACATTGACACTCCCTACAGGCATCCGGCAGAAGACGCGCATGCAGCGCGTGCTGATGCTGTTCGTGCTGGTGTTCCTGTCGCTGCAGCTGATAGGGGCTGGCTCGCACCAGCACGCCTACACCGAGCAACACAACGATTGCGCAGCCTGCGTGATCGGCCATCTGCCGTCGGATGTTCCGCCGCCGGTACTGGCACCGTTGCCCGTGTCGCTGCTGATCAGCCTATCCCTGCCCGCACCGCAGCGCTTCGTGCGCGCTCTGCGCACCGCCTTCTTTACCCCGCCCGCCCACGCGCCGCCCGGCGCTGCTGTTCTTTCCTAAGCCCTTACCAAGCCAGTATCTGCCGCGACGCCGCGCCAGCAAACCTTGTTCCCGCGCCATGTTCATGCACCGTGTTCATGCGCCATGTTCACGCACTTTGCTGATGCGCTGTGCGCACGTGTTCATAGCGCATGCAACACGTAGCGACCGCGCGCCGCAGCGGCATAGGTCTGGCCTGCTAACTCATATGCACTTATACGGCTGCGCGCCGTGCCTGCGCGCGCCAACACAATTCGGGAATGAATATGCAACATCAGCCACAACTCCGTACTCTGCCGCTGCTGCTGGCAGCCGCCTTTCACCTGCACGCCGCCCACGCCGACGAAGCGCCGCTGCAGCAAGTGGAAGTCACTGCCACCGCGCTGAAAAACGCCCGCGTCGATCTGTCGCCCAACGTCGGCACCACCGTTTATTCGATCGACCGCCACATGATAGAACAGCTGGCGCAGGGCGATAACACGCCCTTTAACGAAGTGCTGCTGCGCCTGCCCGGCGTAAGCCAGGATTCCAAAGGCTCGGGCGCACTGCACGTACGCGACGACCACGCCAACGTGCAGTACCGCATCAACGGCGTGCAGCTACCGGAGAGCATTACCGGCTTCGGCCAGTCGATCGATACCCGCCTGATACAGCAGACCGATTTCATCACGGGCGCCCTGCCCGCGCAGTACGGCCTGCGCACGGCCGGCATCGTCGACATCCAGACGCGCGAAGGCAATCTCAAAGGCGGCGGCCGCGTCGGTGTACTGGTGGGCAGCCATGATTACGTGGAGCCTTCGGCCGAGCTGTTCGGCACGCAAGGCGCCGTCAACTACTACCTGTCCGGCAGCTATCTGTCGAATGCACAAGGCATAGAAAATCCGCTGCCCTCGCGCAGCGCCCTGCACGACCAGACACGCCAGTCGAAATCCTTCGGCACGCTGTCGTGGTTCCTCGACGAGCAGACCCGCCTCGGCCTGATGTTCGGCACCTATCATGGCCACTTCCAGATTCCCAATAACCCGGGCCAGACGCCTGCCTTCAGCCTGGCTGGCGCGAGCGACGCGGCCAGCGCCAGCAGCACGCTGGCATCGGCCCAGCTGGACGAACGCCAGCGCGAGCAGAACCGCTTTGTCGTGCTGTCGCTGCAGAAAAGTCTAGGCGCCCTCAACTATCAGCTCTCGGCCTTCCAGCAAAGCTCGGAACTGCACTACCTGCCCGATCCTGTAGGTGATCTGGTGTACAACGGCGTAGCCTCCGACACCCTGCGCGGCAACCGCAGCAACGGCCTGCAGTTCGACGCCAGCTACCAGCTGAGCGAGCAGCACACCGTGCGCGCAGGCCTGGCCTACACCCGCCAGCATAGCCGCAGCGAGAATGGCGTCAGCGTGTTCGACACCGACCAGAGCGGCGCCCAGAGCAGCAGCACACCGCGCCTGATCCGCGACGACAGCAGCATGATAGGCCGTACCGCCAGCCTGTACCTGCAGGACGAATGGCATATCACCGCCCCGCTCACGTTCAACTACGGCCTGCGCTACGATCACGTGGCGGCCTACATCCGCGAGCAGCAATGGAGCCCGCGCCTGAATCTGGCCTATCAACTTGACCAGGACACCGCCCTGCATGCCGGCTATTCGCGCTACTTCACTCCGCCGCCGCAGGAACTGGCTACCCAGGCCAGCATCGACCTGTACGCCGGCACCAGCAATGCACCCGCCATCGCCCATTCCGACCCCGTCAAGGCCGAGCGCACCCGCTACTACGACGTGGGCCTGCGCCATCAGGCCAGCCCTTCTCTGACCCTGACGGCCGATGCCTACTACAAAAAAATCGACAATATGCTCGATGAAGGCCAGTTTGGCCAGGCGCTGATCCTCACCCCGTTCAACTACCAGTACGGCTATGCCAAAGGGGTGGAGCTCTCGGCCATCTACGACCGCAGCCATTGGGGCGGCTTCCTCAACCTGACGGCGCAGCAGGCCAAGGGGCGCAATCTGGTCAGCGGCCAGTCGCTGTTCGCGCCCGACGAACTGGCTTACATCGCCAGCCACGCCATCTACGTCGACCATGACCAGACCTATACTGTCTCCGGCGGCGCCCACTACCATTGGGGCGATACCCGCGTGGGCGGCGACTTCCTCTACGGCAGCGGACTGCGCATGACGCCCGAAGGCGGCGCACCGAACTCGGGCACGCTGCCGCACTACACCACGGTGAACTTCTCGCTCAGCCACGAATGGAAGCTGACGCCGGCGCGCAAGCTGGAAGCGCGGCTGGCCCTGATCAACGCTTTCGACAAGGTCTATCTGCTGCGTGACGGTTCCGGCGTGGGTGTAGGCGCACCGCAGTATGGCGCGCGCCGCAGCCTGTACGGAGGGCTTTCCTTGAGTTTCTAAACACTGGCCTAAGCGGATACCGAATCGACTACAATGGCTGCTCATTAGTGTGAGGAAACAGAATGAGCAGCAATGTGGTCTTTGTGGGGAATGTTTCGTACTCAATCAACCCGCAATTGGGCACCGTGCTGCTGAGCGCAGCAGAACTCGACAACCGCTCGCTCACCAGCACTACCGGCACGCTGCGGCTGGAACTCTGGCTCACCGCCGCGCCGTGGAATAGCAGCGGCAGCAATACCGGCTACGAGGTCGCCACCTACCGTATCAGCGGCAACAGCAACGGCACGCTGGGACCCAACCAGTATTTTTCCAATCTAAGCCAGACGGTCAGCTATGCAGCCCCGCCGGCCGGCACCTACTTCGTCACCATGGCGGTGGCCGAATACACCGGCACCACGCCGGGCCTAGACAACGGTTTCTCCATCGATAACGCGGTCAGCTTCAACACCTTCCTGACCGTCAATGCCGACGGCAGCCTGCGCACCAGCAGCGGCGTCACGCCTACCGTCAGCATCAAGTCGCAATCCATCGCCGAAGGCGATAGCGGCAGCAAGATGATGGTGTTTACGCTCACCCTGTCGGAGGCCACACCGCTGGCGTCCAGCCTGCAGTTCGACACCGCAGACGAAACCGCCGTCGCCGGACAGGACTATGGCGCCGTGCACCAGACTGTCACCTTCGCCGCAGGTAGCACCAGCGCCACCGTTTCCGTGCCCATCTATGGCAACACCCGCTTCGAACCGGCGCGCGCCTTCGAAGTCAAACTCAGTCAGGCCAGCAACCTGCAGATCAAGCCCAACTACACCAGCCCCACCGGCAATACGGAAAGCTATGCCATGCCCGATGCCTGGGGCGTGATCCTCGATGACGACAGCCTGCCGGGCTATCCCCAGCCCAGCGACAACTACCGGCGCTTCCAGTGGTATCTGTACACCACCCGCACGGTACTGGCCTGGACCCATGCCAGCGGCAAGGGCATCAAAGTGGCGGTGATGGACCAGGGCATAGACGGCAGCAACCCCGAGCTGGCCGCCAACGACAATCTGGCACTGGGCCGTGTCGCCTACACGCTGCAGCCCGGCGGTGCCCCCGTCACCATCAATGACAACCACGGCACCAACGTGGCGGGCGTGATCGCCGCAGCCCGCGATGGCACCGGCACGGTAGGCGTAGCCTACGACGCCCAGCTGGTTTCCATCTACACCCCGATGACGCTCAACAGCAGCTATCTGACGGAACTGGCCAATGGCTTCAGCTATGCCAAAAACGTCGATGTGCTCAACGACTCCTGGGGCTTCGGCAACAAGCTGATGAGCGGCACCAACTGGGCTTTTCTCGACAATGCCCAAGATCCCCAGTATGCGCCGGCCTTTGCCGCGCTCAAGGATCTGGCCAGCACGGGCCGCCAGGGTCTGGGCACCATCGTGGTCCAGTCGGCGGGCAACGGCTATGCCTATGGCGACGACACCAATCTGCACAACTTCCAGAACAGCCGCTACATCATCACCGTGGGCGCGACCGACTATCAGGGTGGCTCTTCGTATTTCAGCACCACCGGCGCCTCTATCCTGGTTTCGGCCCCTGGCGGCGCGGGCAACGGCGACTACGCCAGCATCCTGACCACCGACCGCAGCGGCAGCGCCGGCTACAACAGCAGCAACTACAATTTCACCGACGGTACCTCGTTCTCGGCCCCCATCGTCTCGGGCATCGTCGCGCTGATGCTGGAGGCAAATCCCAGCCTGGGCTACCGCGACGTGCAGCAGATCCTTGCCTATACCGCGCACCAGACTGATATCGGCGTGGGCAGCTGGGCCAGCAACGGCGCCGGCAACTGGAACAACGGCGGCCTGCATTACAACCTCGGCGCCCAGTCCACCGGCTTCGGCCAGGTGGATGCACTGGCCGCCGTGCGGCTGGCCGCAGGCTGGGAAGGCACGCCGCAGACGGTCGCCAACACGGTCGATGTCATTGCCAGCAAAACCGTGGGACTGGCCATACCGGACCAGGACAGCAGCGGCATCACCAGCAGCATCAGCATCGCCAGCCAGATGGTGGTCGAGCGGGTCGATGTCCGCGTCAACATCAGCCATCCATTTATCGGCGATCTCGATATCAACCTGATCTCACCCAGCGGCACCGTCAGCAACCTGTTGTACCGCCCCGCTGCCGGCAGCCTGAGTGCGCTGGGCTCCAGCCAGAGCAATGTGCACTTCACCTTCGACACGGTGCTGGACTGGGGCGAAAGCGCGGCCGGCGTGTGGCGCCTGGTGGTGCGCGATCTGAGCGGCGGCAATACCGGCACGCTGACTGACTGGAGTCTGGATCTGATAGGCCACAACGGCAGCAGTGCGCACACCTTTTACTACACCAACGAATACCCGCTGCTGGTGGCGGCCGATGCCCAGCGCGGCATCCTCAGCGATCCGGCTGGCCAGAACAGCACCATCAACGCGGCGGCGCTGGGCAGCGATGACCGCATCGACCTGAGCGGCGCCACTGCCAGCATCATCAACGGCGGCAAGCTCACCATCGCCGCCGGCACCAGCATCAGCAATGCCGTCGGCGGCGATGGCAACGACGTACTGATCGCCAACCCGAACGGCAGCACGCTGCGCGGCATGTGGGGCAACGACACCCTAGTTGGCGGCAGCGGCAACGACCGGCTCGACGGCGGCGCGGGCAACGACCTGCTCGATGGCGGCGCCGGCACCGATACCGCGGTCTACCACGGCGCCCGCAGCAACTACACCGTCACCGCCAGCGCTACCGGCTGCACCGTAGCGGACAAAACCGGCAGCGACGGCAGCGACACCCTGAGCAATATCGAACGGCTGCAGTTCACTGACCAGACGCTGGCCTTCGATACGGGCGGCGTTGCCGGCCAGGCCTTCCGCATCTATCAGGCTGCATTCAACCGCGCGCCCGATGCAGCAGGGCTGGGCTTCTGGATCTACCAGATGGACCGCGGCTATGCCCTGACCGATGTGGCGCAGAATTTCGTCCAGTCGCAGGAATTCCAGAGCGTGTACGGGCAGTCGCCCAGCAACGCCGACATCGTCACCCACCTGTATGCCAACGTGCTGCACCGCGCGCCCGACGTGGGCGGCGCAGCATTCTGGACCAAGCTGCTGGACGAGCACACGCTCAGCGTGGCACAGGTGCTGCGCGAATTCAGCGAGAGCCCGGAAAACCTGGCGGCACTGGTCGGCGTGGTACAGAACGGCATCGCCTACCAGCCCTGGGGCTAAGCCTCTGGCGCACTAAAACTGGATTCATTTGCCATGACAGACTGACTTTATCTGACGCCATTTGTGTGTCATTAACGTCAGTATTGCTGCGAATTCTTGTGCAATTTGCACGAATATAGGCATAATCGTTTCGACCTAAACCATCGTCACGCCCTATGAATCCTATCGTACTGGCCATACCGGTTTTTATGCTCACCATCCTGCTCGAAGCATGGATAGCGCACCGCCGCGGGCTGGCCGTGTACGATACTGCCGACGCGCTTACCAGCCTGCATCTGGGCGTGGTCAGCCAAGTCATCGGCGTGCTGGTCAGACTGGTCATGTTCGGCATCTACACCGCCGTATACCAGCAGTGGCGCTTCACCACCCTGCCCGACGACAGCCTGTGGGTCTGGCTGGGCGCACTGGTGGCCTACGATTTCTGCTACTACTGGGCGCACCGCCTGGGCCACGAAGTCGGCGTGCTGTGGGCCGCGCACGAAGTCCATCACTCTTCCGAGTACTACAATCTGTCCACCGCGCTGCGCCAGACTTCCAGCGGCTGGCTGCTGGGCTGGGTGTTCTACCTGCCGATGGCGCTGGCGGGCGTCTCGCCGATGGTGATGGCGGTGGTTGCCATGATAGACCTGCTCTACCAGTACTGGGTGCACACGGAACTGGTGGGCCGGCTGGGCTGGCTGGACCGGGTGTTCGTCACGCCATCCAACCACCGCGTGCACCACGGCCAGAACGACTACTGCATAGACCGCAACTATGGCGGCATCTTCATTCTGTTCGACCGCATGTTCGGCACCTTCGCCGACGAGCGCGACGACCAGCCTATCCGCTACGGCGTGCGGACGCCGCTGCGCAGCCTCAATCCCGCCTGGGCCAATCTGCACTACTACGCCGCGCTGTGGCAGGCGACGGGACAGGTGAGCGGCTGGCGCAGCAAGCTGCAGGTCTGGCTGGGAGCACCGGGCGCATGGACCGGCCAGCCGCTGGGCCATTTCGATCCAGCCAGCTTCCAGTACTATCGCCCTGACACGCCTGCCGGTGCGCAGCTGTACGCGGTGTTCCAGTTCGCTTTGCTGGTGCCCTGCGTTTCCCACTTCCTCGCTCTGGCGCCCGCGCTGGCAACGCTGCCGCTGCTGGCCTACGCGGCCTTCATCATCGCCAGCACGCTGTCGCTCGGCCTGCTGCTGGAAGGCCGCCCATGGATACGCCGCATCGAGCAGCTGCGCGCACTGGGCGCTGCCCTGGCCTTTGCGCTGCTGCCCGACTGGTTTGGCTATTCCGCTCCTCTGATAATAAAACTGGCGACACTGATCGCCATGGTAATTGCCGTAAGCTGCCTTGAAAAAATCATAAAAACGACACAATGGAGACCCACATGAGCAAGCCGAATCGCACCATCCTTTCCGCCAGTCTGGCCGCCGCCTTTTTCGTCCCGCCGGCTTGGGCCGCCGACGAAATCCAGTCGGTGGTAGTGACTGCGCAATCGCGCAAACAGCTGGTGCAGGACGTGCCCATGACCATGGCGGTGCTGACCAACAAGGACATCGACGCGGTCGGCGCGAAAGACCTGTCCGACCTGAATGGCTATATACCCGGCCTGTCGGTGGATGGCACCGAACCGACCCAGCCCTCGTTCGGCATCCGCGGCGTGCAGGCAGCCGACTTCGGCATCGCCACCGATTCGCCGGTCGGCATCTATGTCGACGGCGTCTATACCGGCAAAACCGGCGGCGCCCTGATGAACTTCATCGATGTACAGCGCATCGAAGTGGTCAAAGGCCCGCAGGGCACACTGTTTGGCCGTAACAGCGCCGCCGGCGCCATTGCCATTACCGCCAATGAGCCGGGCAAGGAACTCGATGCTGCCGGCCACCTCAAGCTGGGCAAATTCGGCCGCGCCAATGCCGATGTGATGATGAACCTGCCGATCAGCGACACGCTGGCCGCGCGCATCGTGGCAGTACGCTCGGGCAGCGAAGGCTGGGCCGACAACACCACCACCGGCCAGAAGTCGGGCGGCGACAAGGACTGGGCCACCCGCCTGTTGCTGCGCAAGGACTTCGATGCGGCCAAGCTGATATTCGGCTGGGAGCATGAAAACATGGAGCAATATGGCCGTCCTGCCTTTGGCGTGCTCAAAGACCCGCGCCTGCCGCTGAACGGCTACCGCGGTGTGTACGACGCCGCCTACACCGCCAATTTCGTCGATCCATTCACCGCCAAGCTGGAAAACGACCAGCAGGGCACGGAAGGCCGCCTGTTCGATGGCGCCACCCTGCGCATTGAGGCGCCACTGGGCGGCATGACCTTTAATTCGACCAGCGCCTACCGCCGCTTCAGCACCCACAACCTGACCGATAACGACGGCACGGCCCGCCCCACGCTGCAGCTGACCACCCAGGATGCCAAGCGCGCACGCAGCTTCCAGCAGGAGTTCAAGCTGTCCTGCAAAACCGAGCAGCTGGACTGGATCGCCGGTCTGAGCTTCTATAACAATAACGAACATCAGGATGCCGGCGCCTACGTCTCCACCGGCACGCTCGATACGCTCAGCCAGTTCGCTGGCGGCCAGCCCAACTTCGCCATGCTGTTCGGCGGTCTGGGCGCGGCAGGCCTGCCAGGCATTAACAGCAGCACCATGTTCAGCTGGGACGAAACCCATTACAGCGATGTGCATACCCGCTCCTCGTCAGTGTATGCCGACACCATCTGGCACCTGACGCCGCAGACCAATGCCACCGCCGGTCTGCGCTACACCCGCGACAGCAAGCAGATGACCTGGTTCGTGCCGCGCCGCGTCTCGCCCCAGCTTGATAGCTTCCTGAATGCCTACGGTCCGCTGGCCGGGCTGAATGCAGCCTCCTTCCCTGACAATGTGATCTTCGCGACGGCCGCCCAGCTGGCTGCCACGCCGGTCAGCCGCAGCAAGGACTGGACCGACTTCAGCCCCCGTCTGGTACTCGACCATAAGCTCGACAAGGACACCCTGCTGTTTACCTCGCTGGCACGCGGCTATCAGGCCGGCGGCTTCAACATCTTCACCCCGCCCAATCCCGCTTCCACCACCAGCACCGGCAAGGACCCCAGCTTCGAACCGGAGAAAATGACCAACTTCGAGGCGGGCCTGAAAATGGGCCTGCCGCAGTACCGCGCCACCATCAACGCCTCGCTGTTTGCCTACAAGTTCAAGAACCTGCAGGATGTCCAGCTGTATAGTGTGGGCACGCTGCCGACCTATAACGTGGTGGCCAGCGACCAGAAGGCCCAGGGCCTGGATCTCGATGCGCGCATCCGCCTGTCGCCGCGCGTCACCCTGTTCGGCGGCATGGAATACATCGACCAGACCTACACCCGCTACCAGCGCCTCGACGCCAGCGGCAAGGTCACGCTCGATCTGGGCGGCCAGCCGGTGGGCACGCCGCGCCTGACAGCCATGGGCGGCATCAACATCAACTGGGAAGCCTACGAAGGCCGCAGCAGCATCAACTTCCAGGGCACCCATGCCAGCGCCCAGCGCTGCAACAGCGATACGGCGCGGCTCAACTGCCTGACCACGGCGCAGCTGAAAACCGGCACCGCCACCAGCAAGTTCGATCTGCGCATGGCCTGGGATAGCCCCAGCTCGCGCTATGGCGTCGCGCTACTGGTCAACAATGTATTCGACCAGCGCTATATCCAGAGCCTGGGTGGCCAGACCGAACAGTACGGCGCTCCCTACGCTTATCTCACCCCGCCGCGCAGCATCGCGGTGGAATTCCGCGCCAGCCTCTAAATGTCTAAAAAAATCCTCAAGCGTACCGCCATTGCCGCCCTCCTGCTGGAGGGCGGCGCAACTGCCGCACTGGCACTGCAGCCACCTGATCTGATCCGGGTGGGCGCCAATTACAGCGCCAAAATCGTCTGCTCCAACGTCTTCATCGCAGGACGCGATGCCCAGAGCGTGCTGGCCGACGACGTGCAGGCGCCCGGCCACCCGCTGCTCAGATTCCTGCGCGTGCAGGTGGATAAGGAAAAGCAGACTGTCCGTGCCGGATTATTCGGTCTGTTCGGCGGCGGCATGGCGGTGTACCGCCCCGGCACCGGCTGCGCCGTGGTACCGGATGGCGACTTGGAACAGGCCCGGCGCTACCAGTTCCAGCCTGCCGCGATCCGTCCCGGCGCTGCCGACGCGGTGTGGCCCGAAGGCTACGAAAGCGATCTGTCGCTGACAGCGCTGGCACCACTGGCACAGCCCGCGCTGACTGGCCCCGGCATGCGTGCCGTGGTCGTGATCCACCGAGGCCAGCTGGTAGGCTCGGCCTATGCCGAAGGCTACAACCGTGAGACGCCGCTGCTGGGCTGGTCGATGACCAA